>Ga0209483_1001640_pt1 | contig 16726 bp, 5 predicted proteins | sample NGEPerA_FD_184508 | JGI IMG/M metagenome (GOLD analysis project Ga0209483, IMG submission 184508) | Arctic peat soil microbial communities from the Barrow Environmental Observatory site, Barrow, Alaska, USA - NGEE PermafrostL2-A... | ecosystem: Environmental > Terrestrial > Soil > Wetlands > Peat... | reverse complement strand
CGACAGGAGATTTACGAATGGCGAAACAAAGGTTATCCCGGGGCTTCTGCAACTTCCGTTGCATTGCTCAAATGCTGGTTTGAAACCGAACACTTGACGGAAAATGCCGAGGGCTCCCTTTCCACGTTCTATTATTATTTTGCCCAGCGTGAAGCGGTTGAAACGGTCATTTGGCTTTACGAGGTCAAGGTGGCGCGGGATAAGTTTGACCTGATGCGCTATGATGCGTCCGGCGCGGTTTCTGCCGGGATGTTTCCCGAAGATTGGCCGCGTTACGTTTTAAAAATGGCCACCGGCGCGGGCAAGACAAAAGTTCTTTCATTGCTCATTGCCTGGAGTTTCTTTCACAAACTTTATGAGGCGAATTCAACGCTTTCACGGAACGTCCTGGTCATCGCGCCGAACATCATCGTTCTGGACCGGCTCCGCGCGGATTTCGATGGATTGAAAATTTTCTTCAACGACCCGGTTTTGCCAGACAACGGCTTTGAAGGGCGCAACTGGCGCGACGATTTTCAGATGACGCTCCACATTCAGGACGACGTGCGGATTGTGCGCAAGACGGGAAATTTTTTCCTCACCAACATTCACCGTGTTTTTCTGGGGGATGTCCTTGAGCCGACGCTGGAGGATGAAGATTTGCGCGACTATTTTCTTGCGCCTTTCGGACCGAAGCCGGCGGGCAAAACGACGGACAGCAAAACCGACCTTGGCGAAATTATCCGTGACGTTGACGAGCTGGCCATCTTTAACGATGAGGCGCACCACATTCACGACCCGCGCATGGCATGGTTCAAATCCATTCAGGACATTCATAATCGCATGCTGCAAAAAGACCGTCGCCTCTCGTTGCAAGTGGACGTGACCGCGACGCCGCGTCGTGACACTGGGGCGATTTTTGTCCAGACCGTTTCCGATTATCCGCTCGTCGAGGCCATCTACCAGAATGTTGTCAAACATCCCGTTCTGCCCGACGCCACGAGCCGCGCGAAATTGCAGGACAGAAAAAGCGCAATCTTCACTGAAAAATTTGGCGATTACCTCAAGCTCGGCATTGAAGAATGGAAAAAGAGTTTTGCCGAACATCAGCCGCTTGGCAAAAAGGCGGTTCTTTTCGTCATGGTTGACGACACTCGCAACTGTGATGAAGTCGGGGAATATCTCGAAAAGATTTGTCCCGAATTGCAAGGCGCGGTGCTGGTCATTCACACGAAAAACAACGGCGAAATTTCCGAGGCGGCGTCCGGTAAGAAGGAGGAAGAACTGCGGCTTTTGCGCCAGCAATCCAACGAGATTGATTCGTGGAAGTCGCCCTACAAGGCCATCGTTTCGGTCCTCATGCTCAAGGAAGGCTGGGACGTGCGGAACGTCACCACCATTGTTGGTCTGCGGGCATACGCGTCGCCATCGGATATTTTGCCCGAACAAACCCTTGGGCGCGGCTTGCGCCGGATGTATTTCGGCACGGATACGCGGGAAACAGTTTCGGTGATGGGCACCCCTGCATTTATGGATTTTGTCGAGTCGATCCAGAGTGAAGGGGTCGCCTTTGAGCGTGTGCCGATGGGAGCAGGCGTCCAACGGCACGAATCGCTTATCGTCGAAGTGGACACCGAAAACAAGGAAAAGGATTTGGATACGCTCGACATTCCGCTGCCGAAACTCACCCGCCGTTTCACTCGTGATTTCAAAACCCTGGATGCGCTCGAACCGGCCAAGTTTGGAAACCCACTGTTGCCGCTCAAACCATTTACGCCAGAAGAAACGCGCGAGATTATTTTCAAGACGATGCTCGACTCCGAGATTCATCACACTATTACGCTCGACGGCGCCGGGCCTGCCGATTATCGCTCTGTGGTTGGGTTTTTCGCGCGGCAATTGCTCAAAGACTTGCGGTTCGTCGGCGGGTACGACGTGCTATATGGCAAGGTGAAAACTTTCATGCGGGACTACCTGTTCAGCCCATCGCCGGCGAATCTGGAAGACCCGGTTGTGCTGCGTAATCTTTCCGAACCGGACGCGGGCAAAATTCTTTACGACTCGTTTAAGACCGCCATCAATGCTCTGACGATTCAGGAATCCGGCACGACACGCATTGAAGACCGGATCAGGCTGCGTGAAACGCGGCCATTCCGCACCGACTATCGAGCCTATCTGAACGCGGGCAAAAGTATTTTCAACAAAGTGGTGGGCGAACCGAATTCCGGCGGTTTTGAATTGTCTTTCGCGGCCTTTCTCGAAGCCGCGCCGGACGTGGCTGCGTTTGCCAAAAATTATCTGGCCGTCGGTTTCAAACTGGATTACGTCAAAGCCAATGGCGACCTGTCCAACTATACGCCCGATTTCATTGTTCGGACTTCCGACGGGCTTGTCTGGCTGGTGGAAACCAAAGGCCGAGCGGAACTGGACCTGCCGCAAAAAATGGCGCGGCTCAAACAATGGTGCGGCGATGCGACCGCTGCCGAGGAAAACGGCCGGCGGTACGATTTCGTTTTTGTGGATCAAACAAGTTTTGAAAAGCACGCGCCGAAGAACTTTGCCGCGCTTGCCGCAAGCTTCACAGATTATAAATCCTAACCATGCACTTGATTTACCTGGATGAATCCGGCCAGACGGGTACGAACCTGCGGGATGCAGTCCAGCCTGTATTCGTCTTGGGTGCTTTGATCGTTCCTGAATCCATCTGGTTGGTACTGGAAAGAGATCTCCAAGCCGCCATCGAGAAAAGCTTCCCCGCGCCGAGGCCCGTTGATTTTGAGATTCATGCAACTGAAATAAGCAACCCAAGGAACGGTTATTTCAAGCAGCACTCCATCGCCCACCGTCTCGCTTTTCGTGATGAATGGTTTCGCCTGGCTCAGCAACACGCGTTGAAGGTCGTCTATCGGGCTATCACCAAAAAGCGCTTCTTGGAATGGAGTCATGCCAGTTTCGGAACAGGCGTGGCCATCAATCCACATGTGGCGGCTTTCCCTTTGGTGGCCCGGGTCGTGGATGACTACCTAAAATCACTTCCCGGTTCTCCTTTGGGCATCTTTATTTCGGACGAAAACCGGGAAGTGGTCGGTGATGTAGAGAAGACCATCCGGATCCTGCGGGGCGCGGAGGGCGTTCTGAAATTGGGGCAAATCGTGGAAAAGGGCTTCTTTATCGAATCCCAGAAAAGTCTGGTTTTGCAGTTGTGCGACCTCTGCGTTTATACCGCGCGCCGTAAGGAGGAAAAAAAGATTGACTTGACAGTTAAAGCCATTGATGAAGGCGGCCTCCCTTTGATTGAACCGCTCATTCACGTTGGCGACGAACGATTCCGCGATGTAAACGCTTGGCTGATGGCAGAACAAAAAAAGGGGCGGCCAGGGAATTAATCACGGAGTCGGAAAGGTCCGGCCCGCTCTGGTCGCCAAAATGATCATACCTTATTATGCGCTTTATGCAAACCTGTTTTTCGCATGGCTAAAACCGATTCTGAACGCTACGAACTGACGGATGCCGAGAAGCGCGACCTCATCCGGCTCATCGAACAGGGAAGGCCGCTGCCCGAAAAATTCCGCTTCCTGCTTTTTGACGACAAACGCGAAGTGGAACTGGTCTGGAATGGCAAGACGCGCGAAGTCTGCACCGCCATCCTTCCTTTTCAGACGCTTGAACATATTGACGAGCCGCGCAAGGAGAAGCGCGACGACGAGGAGTTTTCCTTTGATACGCGCGGACGGCAGCTTAAAGGCTGGACGAACAAACTCATCTGGGGCGACAACAAGCTCATTCTTGCCTCACTCAAAGCCGGTGCGCTCCGGCGGCAAATCGAAGACGCGGGCGGGCTGAAGCTCATTTACATTGACCCGCCGTTTGACGTGGGCGCGGATTTCAGCATGGACATCGAGATTGGCGGCGAAACCTTCCACAAAGAGCCGAATCTTCTGGAGCAAATCGCCTACCGCGACACTTGGGGCCGAGGTGCTGATTCCTTCATCTCCATGATTTATGAACGCCTCATCCTCATGCGTGATTTGATGCACAGCGAGGCAAGCATTTACGTGCATTGCGATTGGCGAATGAATTCGTTCATACGCACAATCATGGGAGAAATCTTCGGTAATGACCGTATGCGGAACGAACTTATTTGGCGGCGGGCAAACGCCAAATCGACAGATGTAAAAGTCGGCGTCTTGCACGACAACATTTACTGGTTTGGGAAAGGCACTGGCTCTACTTATAACAGGCAGTATCACAAATTTGACCCGGAATATCTCAAAGAAAAGTTCCCGCACGAAGATACAGATGGGCGGCGTTACCAACTTCAGCCGCTCCATGGGAAAGGTGCAGGAACAGCCAGAAGATTTGGTGATAAATTACTAGAACCCCCGCCTGGACGGCATTGGTCGTGGTCGCAAGAGCGAATAGACGAAGGCTTCAAGAAAGGAATCATTGTCATGGCGCGAGAAGATTCTGTTTATCCGCGCTATAAGGACTACCTTGAAGGAAAGGAAGGAATTCCGCTCACGACAATCTGGAATGACATTCCCGACGTGAATTCGCAGGCATTCGAACGCATTGGCTATCCTACTCAAAAGCCCGCAGCTCTGCTTGAACGAATCCTTTCAGCGAGCAGCAATGAAGGTGATCTGGTAGCAGATTTTTTCTGCGGCAGCGGCACAACCGCCGCCGTGGCCGAGAAGCTCGGTCGCAAATGGATCGCCACCGACCTTGGCAAATTCGGCATCCACACCACGCGCAAGCGGCTCATTCAGGTTCAGCGTGAATTGAAATCCGAGGGCAAGCCGTTCCGCGCCTTTGAGGTGCTCAACCTTGGCCGCTACGAACGCCAGGCGTATCTGAACGTCGGCGGCAACCTCTCGGCCAAAAAGAAGGAGCAGGCCCTCGCCCGCAAGGAACGAGAGTTCCGCGATTTGATTTTGAAAGCCTATCGCGCTGAGCCGTTGCCGGAGGCTGGCTTCTTTCACGGCAAGAACGGCGGGCGTCTTGTCGTCATCGGCCCGATCAATCTCCCGGTCGGACGGTTGTTCGTGGAAGAGGTCATCACGGAATGCCGCAAGCGCGGGGCCACGCGGGTGGATTTGCTGGCGTTTGAATTTGAGATGGGACTTTTTCCCGCCGTGCTGGAAGAAGCCAGGCAAAAGGGCATTGACCTGGCGCCGAAGATGATTCCGCCCGAAGTGTTTGACCGCCGTGCGGTGGAAAAGGGCCAGGTGCGCTTCCACGACGTTGCCTATGTCGAAGCCACGCCGCGATTCGACAAAAAGGATAAGCTGGCGCTGGCGGTGGAGTTGACGGATTTCTCGGTTTATTACTCGCAAGGGATAGCCGATGCGATTGCCGCCGATTTGAGGGAAGGCAAAAGCGAAGTCGTCTGCGAACAGGGCAAACTCATCAAGGTGAGCAAAAACAAGGAAGGCGCCATCACGCGCGACGTCCTGACCAAGGAGTGGACCGATTGGGTGGATTATTGGGCGGTGGATTTCGATTATGAGAGCCGCAAGGAAGTCATCAAGGTTGCCAGGAATCTTGGCGTGGAAGGCGCATTGCCCGGAACGGCCAGCGTGGCCGAGTTCATCGACTTCGAGGAACGATGGACGGGCGCATACGTCTTCGAGAACGAATGGCAAAGTTTCCGCACGCGGCAGTCGCGCAATCTGGAATTGACCACCGCCAGCCACACCTATCCGAAAGCCGGGCGCTACATCATTGCCGTCAAGGTGGTGGACATTTTCGGCAACGACACGATGACGCTTGTGCCCGTAACGGTGGGATAACAACAGCCACGAAAATTCGGCCTCCGTGAATTTAAACGCCGCTATTTTCATTGTCAGATAGTCGTTTACGGGCTGGCAAGAAAACTACTTTGAGCGGGGGAATTCCTATCGTGGCACTGACAAACTAAAGCAACATACATGTATTAACATTGCTTATTCGTCTTGACCTTCTCAAGCGGCCTTGTGATAGCACGTTTGTGCTATTGCAGGAAGGGTCTGGAGTTTCTATGGTGTGTGAACCAGCAGCTAATGATCCGGTGGTCCGATCTCCTTGAGGAGTTTTGTCCGCGGGTGGGGTTGGCTGGCGGGGAACGGCGCCAGAATTGAAGCGGTGCGGTACTTAAAAAAACTTGAATATTCAGGAAATTAAAACATGCGAGCATGACAAGACATTCTCTCACAATATCTTGCGAAAGAATGCCTCTCTTTTCTTCCCGGCAAGTTGCATCCGCGAATCATTATGGATCACTACAACCCATTTAAGACTTGTCAGAATGTCACCTTCCATACAAAATTCTTCTATTCCAAATTTAGCCAACCGATGAAAATAAACCTTGTTAAGTTCGCTTTGCACCATGTGGCCCGCTCCCGATTCTATGTGGCCGCTTTGGCGGCTGCCGCCGCCGTGAGCAGCGCCCAAGCTCAAATCCAGACTGCCGGCACTCTGTATTTGAACGTGGACGCCACGACGCTGGCGACCGGCCAGATCAACGACATTACGAATAACGGCTCGCTGGGCGGTTTTTTCGAGGGTACGAACGCGGTGCTGGTGACGAACCTCACCACCGGCGGCCCTAATGCTTTGTACTTCCAGAGCACCCTCAGCAATTTCATGGTGCTCCTCAATGGGGTTGGCGGCGCCTTGATCCCACCTCCTTCCCCGCTGGTGGGAAGCAGCGCGCAGGTTTCCATCGAAACGTGGGCTTTTAGCCCGCAAGTCCCCGCCGACGCCTGCATGGTTTCGTGGGGGGCGCGCGCGGCCAACGTGAACATGGCCTTTGAATACGGCACCGGAACCTCCGGCGGAGTCGAACATAACGCGGCGGCGGACATGGCTTGGGATACCATCGGGGTAGGCAGCGTCGCTGGGGGCGGCGCGCCGCTCAACGGTTATTGGCATCATTTGGTTTATACTTTCGACGGCGTCAACGAGAACCTCTATTCGGATGGTGTGCTGGTGCATGCCCAACCGGTCATATTTAACACCGCGACCAACGCTGGCTTTGCGCTCGGGGCGCAATGGAACAGCACGGGAACGGCCGTTGGCACTGCGCCGGCTTTCCCGACTTTGGGGCTGGCGCGGGTCCGCGTCGAGCAAGGAGCCCTTACCCCTGCGCAAGTTCTGAATAATTTTAATTTCGAAAAGGCGACTTTCATCCCGGCGCTTCCCGCCGCCCAATTTCTGAGTTCTGCCCCGGCCCATCGCTATTCCTTTAGCGAGCCGGCGACCAATGACGCCACCGGCCTGACCTTCCACGATACCGGGTCCGTCGGCGGGCAGGACGGCAGTGTGCAAAGCAGCGAGTTGAACGAAGTGGCGCAGTTTTCGGGCCGGCGGCTTATCCTGCCTGGCGGCATCAGCACCGCGCTCGGCGGATACGGAGCGCCCTATGGAGATTTGCCCAACGGCATGGTTTCGGCCAACAGCACCAATAATGGAGGGAGCGGCCAATTGAGCATTGAAATCTGGTATCAAAATTCCGGCGGAGCCGGACCCTGGTCCTGGTGCCGCGTTTTCGATATCGGCTCGGTTGTCGAGCCGGCTGACTATCTTGGCATCGAGGTGACCAGCCCGGGCGGCTATCCGGCGGGAGGTGTGCAGGGGGACTACTTCATCTATTCGACTCAAGTCGGCACCGCTGTTAATCAGCGCCAGTTAGGCTGGCAAAACAAGGATACCCAGCCCGGCGGATCCACGACGAATGCCTCTTCGGTCACGGCCAATGTGCAACTCCTGGGCGGCTATCAAAATGACCGCCACGTCGTGGTGACCTGGAACGAAAAAACCGGCCAGATCATCGCCTACGAAAACGGCCTTCAGGTTGCCTCCATTACGGTGTCCAATGCGATGAGCGCGCTGGATGATATCAACGTCTGGCTCGGTCGTTCTCAAAGCGGCGGCGATTCGCTTATAGCCGGTCAGTACGACGAGGTTCGCTTTTACACGAATGTGCTCACGCCGGGACAGGTCGTCGGCGATCTCCAAGCTGGGCCGGATACCATAAACACGGCCGCGCAAGCGCCCGCCATCAAGGTGCAGCCGCAAAACATGAGCGTTAACCAGGGCTGGCCCGCTACGTTCTATGTCAGCGCGACGGGAAGCCCTTCCAATTCCTTCCAATGGAACCGCAATGGCACGGCCATCCCAGGGGCGACCGCCGACACTTACACGCTGCCGGCGGCGGACCCAACGAACAACGGCGACAGTTATTCCTGTGTCATTTCTAATTTCGCCAATGCCACGGCCCATTCGGTCACCAGCTCGACGGCGACTCTGACCGTTGTGCCAAACCTTGCGCCGCCGCTGGCCATCTTGCATGAAACCAAGGATGGAAATCCCGGCGCGGCCCAACCCAGTCAACGAGACAATTACACCGGCACGGTTGGCACCAGCTTCGAAACGGGCCAGGCGGGGGCCATTGTCACCCATTTGGGATATTACGACGTTTACAATGACGGGTTGTACCAGCAACACCACGTTGCCCTTTACAACGCGAGCGGCAGCGTGATGCTGGGCTTAGTCATAGTTCCGTCTGGCACGGGCGGCTATCTGACGAACGGCTACCGGTATATGCCGTTAACTCCGCCGGTGGTGCTCGCTCCCAACACCACTTATACACTCAGCGGCGATTCCATTAGCGGCGACGGTGATATGTGGGCCGACCTCTGGACAGCGGGCGTTTGGAGCCCTTATTTTGTCGGCACCAACGGGCCTGCCACGCGGGCGGGCCGCTATGGCTCTTCCTACCCCGGCATAGCGACGGCGAACAATGGCGTGAACAACCTTTACGGTGACGCCAACCTGGCCTCGCTGCCAGTGGGACCCGCCGTGGTCGGGACGACGCAGACTAACGTGGCTCTCTTTGCGGGACAATCGACCGCTCTGCAGGCAGCGGTGAATGGGCAGGCGCCGGTGACCGCTCAATGGTATTTTAATAACCAGCCGCTGGCTGGCCAGACGGGCGTCTTGCTTAACTTGGCCAACGCGACGTCAAACAACGCCGGCACCTACTATCTGGTCGCCACGAATATCCTGGGCGGCTCCCAGAGCAGCAATGTTGTTGTCTCGGTTGTTCCCGATACGCCCGTGGCGATCATTCAAGGGCCGACCAATACGACAATTCCGCAGAATTATCCCGTGTCCTTCACGGTGGTCGTTTCCGGCGCTCCGCCCATTACATACCAATGGACTCGAAATGGCACAAATATCAGTGGAGCAAACAGCAGCGTTTATACGATAGCGGCCGCTTCATTGACCAATAACGGCGCGGTCTATGCCGTAGTGGTGTCCAATAATGTCGGCGGCGTTCCTAATTCGATTACCAGCAGCGGCGCCATCCTGACCGTCCAACCCAACCAGGCGCCTGTCCAGCAAGTGCTTTACCAGGCCATCCCTGGTTCCCGGGATAATTTTCCCGGCGTGGTCGGCGCCGCCATTTTGACCGGCAGCACCCCGGCCCTCGTGACTCACTTGGGCTTCTATTGCACGGACAACGGATCGATTGGATTGTACATGTCTCACCATGTAGGAATATATAGCTCGGACGGAAGCGTCCTTTTGGGCAGTGTCTTGCTGCCTAGCGGCCCAAATCCTCCAGGAGTGACCTTTACCGACAGCTACGCCTGGATGGCTCTTTCCAATGCGCTGACCCTGGCCGCGAACACCACTTATCTGGTGTCGGGCGAGACATTTAGTGGCGACGGCGACGTTTGGCCGGACATTTTCACTCCCTCGCCGTGGAACCCTTATTACGTCGGAACCACGGCCACAACGACCCGCAACGCCGTTTATGGTAATGGCCCGTGGCCGTCGCCTCCGTTGACAGCGGGCCCGGTCAACACCATTTATGGCGCGCCTAATATTGCGGTGCTGCCAGTGGGACCCGCCTCGGTCTCGGACACGCAAACGAATTACACCGTGTATCAAGGACAAAATGTGACACTGACCACAACGGTGGACGGCCAGGCGCCGCTGACGCTGCAGTGGTATCTTGCTCCCAACACTCCATTGGTTGGGCAAACGGGCACTTCGCTGGCCTTTGTCAACGCGGCGGTTACCAGTTCGGGCACCTACTATCTCGTAGCCTCAAACGTGAATGGCCTGGTTCAAGGGTCCAATATTACGCTGACGGTGCTTCCGCCGACGGGTGCGTCCATCACCCAAGGCCCTCAATCGCAAACCGCCTACCTGGGTCAAGTGGTCACATTTACGGTGACTGCGGCCGGCAGCCCTCCATTGGGTTATCAATGGTCCTTTGACGGAAGCCCCATCGCTAAGGCGACTAACACCGTGCTGACGATTGCAAGCATCAGTTCTTCCAACGCCGGAACTTATACGATCACGGTAACCAATGCATTTGGAACCAATAGCGCCTCCGCTACGTTGGTGGCCTTAACCCCCGGCGCAAATCAAGTCGTTCTGGCAGTGGAGTTTAACGCGGCGGCAACCCCGACCGACGTTGATCCCGCCTTTCAGTCCATGACGTTGAATTCAAACCCAACCACGTTTAGCAGCGGGATCAAAGTGACGGTCTTGGCGGTGGCTGGCGCTGTGTTGGCGGATCGCGACCGCACGCCCGCTGTGGCCAACAACCCTCCTTTGCTCACCTCTGCGCCGCTTTACGATAGTTTTATCTTCGATGATGCGATTGTGACAGGCTCGGGCATTGAAATCCTGATTCAGAACCTGAACTCAAATACATTGTATGGAGTGAATATTTGGTCCTTTGATCCCTCCAGCACTGGCCCGCGAATTTCCGATTGGTCAGAGGCGATTTCGGGCAATGCCCTTACTCAATACACCTTCGACGGTTCCAAGCCGCCGCTGGCTGATTACGACGACACGCTGGGAGGCTTAGTGACCTCTGACACCAATGGCCAATTGGAGATCGAGGGTTTGGCGGACGCAAATAACACCAGTTTCTGCGTTTTCCTGAATGCCTTGGTGCTGACACTCAAGCCGACGCCGGTGATTCTAACCTCCGCATTCGTGGCGGATGGGAATCTGCTGCTTTCCGCTCAATCGCAATACTCTGGACAGGCGCTCGTGTTCCAGCAGAGCACCGATTTAATTCATTGGCAGACCACCGCCAATGGCGTCAACGCCACCCAGCATGGCCCGATGTTTACCTCGGAATTCCCCAAGAGCAGCACCGCGATGTTCTATCGCGCGGAGTATGTGGGACACTGATGATCTGGCACAATTGCATATCCAAACCATGAAAATCACGCGGCAGCAAAGAAGATCAGGATCGCGGCAGATCAGCGGAGGCTTCACATTAATTGAGCTTCTGGTGGTGATCGCTATTATCGCAATCCTGGCGGCGATGCTGCTGCCGGCCCTGGCCAAGTCAAAAGAACAAAGCAAACGGGCCAGTTGCCTCAATAATATGCGCGAGGTCTATCTGGCTTCGACTCTTTATGCGGGCGACAATAAGGAGGTATTCTTCCAGGCGCGCCCTGCGGTGGCGGATGGTTCAGCGTGGGTGCAAATCTGCCTGGATCCAGTCCCGGGGCTGGCTGGGGTGGCAGGTCTGCCCAACTACCTCACCATGGCGGGGACGTCGCAGACGAATGCCGGGAAGTCGATTTGGTCGTGTCCCAATCGGCCCGGTTTCCCGGTCTATCAGTCTGGCTTTACGGACACGGAGAACAACGCCTATGGGGGGCAGATCGTCCTGGGGATTCAGTATTTTGGCGGCATTACTACGTGGAATAATCCGGTAGGCTCTGTGCCTCACGCGCCCAGCCCCGTCAAAGCCTCGACCGCCCAGCCTTGGTGGGTCCTGGCGGCGGACACGACCATGTATGTGGACAATGCGTGGGGCGGGTCCGATCCGGGAGACGGTGAGGGTCCCTTTGCGTTTGCCAACATGCCGTCTCACTTGCCGAACCACCGGCCCGACGGCGGCAATGAAGTCTTTATGGATGGCTCGGCTGCCTGGCAGAAATTTAGCACCATGTGGTTTTTGACCAGTTGGGGCGGCGGACGAGACTCGTATATCTACCAGAATCCCAGAGATTTTCCAGCCACCTTGAAGAACTTTCTTCCGACTCTGACGGCGACGGCCCTCCGGGAGTAAGAGCGGAAGTCCAAGGCGGGCGCCAATTGCCGGGCCTCTTGACACGGGGCGGAGCATTCCGCTTTAAGTTGTCAATAGCACGTTCGTGCTATTGCGCCGTCCGCTGTGAGTTTCTAAGGTTCGAACACCAGCACTTGAAAATCGGCCCGTCGCTTTTCGTGGAAGCGTTGTCCGTTGAAACGGATGATGGGCAGATTTGGCGCTGGCTGGAAGCGTTTGCGCGCGTGAACCATCAATGAATCCATGACACAATCCGATCTTAAAAACCCAAATCAACATGAAACTTCGCTTCGCTCTTCTTTTTATCGTTTTGGCTTGTCTCAACCCGGGCAGTTCTTTCGGGCAGGTAACCACCAATCAAATTCACGCCGGCTTGGTTTCGTATTGGCCGCTGGACCAAATCATTTCTGTCACCAATCTTAACAGCGATGGAACGACCAACATCAGTTTGCAGACGCCGGATGTGGCCAATGGCAATAACTTCACGATCGTCGGCAGCCTTTCCACAGGCCCGGGTAAAGTGGGCAATGCCATCGTCTTTACCGGGACGCAGTATTTAGTGAGCACCAACCCCACTCCGCAGACCAATAACCTGGGCACCGGCTTGCCCATTTTCGTCGCAGGCGCTTATACCGTGGCCATGTGGGTCAATGCCGCGCCGCAGCTCAATCACTACTTTTTTACCGAGGGGAGCACGGCTTCTCAGAATCCGCTGTTTCTACTCCAAAGCGGCAGCGCCGCCACATCCACCAACTTTCTGGACAGCGACATCCGCAACACCGCCGGCACCACTCTGGTCAATCACCCTCACACCACCTCCGTGGTTCTGGACAGCACCTGGCATCATATCGCCTGGTGCGATAACTATGGATTGGTCAGCATCTACATTGACGGCGTCCTGGACTCCAATACGTCGGCCTTTGCTTACTACCCGGCTCTGCTCAACAACCCGGAGTCCGAAAACGCCGCCGCGACCTTCCCCGTGGTGGCGTCGTTTAACACCACCGTCCTCGGTGGATTGGTTCGCGCCGCCGCTGTATCCGGCTTTATTGGTTCCCTCGACGACGTGGCGGTCTGGCAGAGGCCGCTTTCGCAAGCCGAGGTGCAATATGTCATGAGCAACAGCATCGCGCAGCCGATTCCGACCAGTCCTCCTGTTTTCCTGAACAAGTTCGCCGGTTGGACCAATTCGATGGGCGACTACGCCGTCTTGCAGTCGGGTGTCGTGCCACCGGCGACGGTGCAGTGGTACGAAAATGGAGTGATGGTCCCCAATGCGACCAATGCCGCGCTCTCGGTGCTTAATTTGACCAGTCCCGGCACAAATTATTTTTCAATTGTGGCCAACAATTTATACGGTTACTCGACCAATGGGCCTGCGCCTTTGGTGGTGGTCACCGATTCCATTCCCCACTTGGATCAAGGCTGTTTTGGATATTGGCCGATGGACGCAGTCACGGCGGGGGCAACGCCGGATGTTTATTCGGGAAACAATTTCAACCTGACGAATATGAGCGCGGACAATTTGGTGACGGGAGAATTCTCCAACGCCTTGTCGTTCCCCGGTGGTTCGTCCTTTGGCGTCTCCAGTGTGTCGGGCAACGCGCTGCCATTTAACGCGACTAATTATACCATTTCGTTTTGGGTCAATGGGTTCGGGAACGTCGCGGCCAACAGTTATATTTACGAGAATTCATCCACCGCCAGCGCGCTGCCGCTTTTCGGCTTTTGCTGCCCTCAAAGCACCGCCAATTACACGACCAATTTGTGTGTCTATCTTCATACCGACCAAAATAATGCCTTGATCCCGAACATGCTTTCTTCCAATTCCGTTTTGGACGGCACATGGCACCATGTGGTGTGGGAGGACCAGAACGGTTCGGCCATGCTTTATGTCGATGGGGTGCTCGACGGCACGCCGTTTAGTTACAACCGCACCAATGCGAATCAATTGTTGCGCACCAACAATACCCTCACTTTGAACACCGAAGCGGTGGGCGGCCTAGTGAGGACGACTGCCGCCAACGAAGCGACGGTCCAGGTTGACGACCTGGCGTGGTGGGACCGGCGTCTCAGCTACACCGAGATTCTCATGCTCCAGACGAACTCGGTGCCGACGCCGACTGTTTTCGTGGCGTCGGGCATAAACCAGCAACCTGTCTCGCTCACCAACGCCTTTGCCGGAGACACGGTGAACTTTACGGTGGGAGTCACCGGGACGCCGCCGTTCACCTATACATGGTATTACAATACCACTACGAACTACACGGGCGCCGTTATTTCGTCTGCGGCCAACCCAAGTGCGGCGAGCAAAACGTTGACTCTGGTCGATGCGCAAACCAACAACGCCGGCTACTATTACATGACAGTATCCAACGGCGCGGCGCCGGGCAGCGGCCAGATCGGCGGCGGCATAGTGACCAGCGCGGTTGTGCAATTGGTCATCCGCTCAACCCCGCGCCCCACGAAAGCGAATCAGGTTGTTTTGCAGTTGGAATTTAACGCGGTGGCCAGTCCCACCGACGTCTATCCCGGATTTCAGTCCATGACCTTGGGTGGAAACCCGGCGATCTTTAATAACGCGACTGAAATCACCCTGACTCCCATCGGCGGCGTCCTGGCGGATCGGGATCGGGCTGGGCTGGTGGTCAACAATCCGCCTGCGCTCAACACGGCAGCGCTCTACAATAGTTTTATTTTCCAGGACGCGATTGGGGCGGGCAACGGCATCGATCTCCTCATTCAACATTTGGCCGCGAACACTCAATATGGGGTAAATATTTGGTGTTTCGACGTTTCCAGCGTGGGCCTTCGCATTTCCGACTGGACCGAGGCGATTTCGGGAGCGACGATTGCCTATCAATATTATTTCAACGGCAGCCTTCCCCCGCTGGCTGACTACGATAACACCCTCGGAGCACTGCTGACCTCTGACGGCAATGGGCAATTGGACATTCAAGGTATCGCAGACCCGGCCAACTCCAGTTTTGCCGTTTTTCTGAATGCCTTGGTCATCACCGCCAACCCAGTGCCGCAGATCCTCAACTCGACGGTTGGATTGGATGGGAATTTGCGGATTTCCGCCCAGTCGCAATATTCCGGGCAGACGCTCATCTTCCAGGAAAGCCCTGATTTGATCAACTGGCAGAACGCCTCGGATGGCTTCAACGCCATGCAGGATGGGCCGATTTTCAGCGCTGAATTTCCGCTGGGCGCGCAACAAATGTTTTATCGCGTGGAATATGTAGCGCCGTGACGATTTTGCATGGGGCCGCCTTTGCGGAAGTTCTTCCGAATCTTGAAGGGGCAAGGATTGGGGGAAGATCCATTCCCTAGAGTGGCACATTCGTGCTATTGCGTCCCCTCGCAAGCCCCTTTATTCTTAGGCAGCTTAATCGCAATTTTATCTCATGAGGAAGGTTCCACCGTGGTGTCTGATCGCTCTCGGGAGCTTTGGCTGTTTCAGCCTGCTGTCCGCGCCGGTGGACTATGCCAAAGAGGTTAAGCCTGTCTTGGCGGCCAACTGTTACAAATGCCATGGCGCGAACGCGCAAAAAGGCGGCTTGCGGCTGGATACCGCGTCCTCGGCCCTCAAAGGCGGAGACACCGGGCCGGCCATTGTCGCGGGCAAGGGAAGCGACAGCCTGCTGATTCAGGCGTTGCGCGGCACGGCGCAGGACATCCACCGCATGCCGTTAAAGAAGCCAGCCTTGCCCGAGGCGACCATCGCCCTGCTGCAAGCGTGGATTGAGCAAGGCGCAGTGGCGCCCCAGGACGAAAAGCCCCAGCAACGCAGCGCCACCGTCAGCCATTGGTCTTTCATCCCGCCCAAACGCCCGGTTGAGCCGATGGTCAAGAACACAAAATGGCCGCGCAACCCGATTGACTATTTTGTGCTGGCGCGATTGGAAAAGGAGAACATCGAACCTTCTCCCGAGGCGGATCGCGCGACTTTGATCCGGCGCGTCAGCCTTGATCTCACCGGCTTGCCGCCGACGCCGTCGGAAGTGCAGGCTTTTGTTGACGACCCGGCGACCGATGCCTACGAACGTCTGGTGGACCGTCTGCTGGCTTCCCCGCACTATGGGGAACGCTGGGGCCGCCATTGGCTCGATGTCGCCCGCTACGCCGATTCCAACGGTTACAGCATTGACGGCCCGCGCTCGATCTGGAAATACCGGGATTGGGTCATCGACGCATTCAACCGGGATATGCCCTACGACCAATTCGTCATCGATCAACTGGCCGGAGATTTGCGGCCGCACGCCACCATAGCCCAGAAAATTGCCACCGGCTTTCACCGCAACACCATGATCAACGAAGAGGGAGGGATAGACAAAGAGCAATTCCGGGTCGAATCGATCATCGACCGCGTCGATACCACGGGCACGGCCTTTTTAGGAGTCACCATCGGGTGTTGCCAGTGCCACGATCACAAGTTTGATCCCTTCACGCAAAAGGAATATTACCGTTTCTTCGCCTTTTTCAACAATTGCGACGAACCGGAGCTGGATTTGGCCGGCCCGGAGGAATTGGCCAAACGAAAAGCCCTCCGCCAGCAAATCAGCGAGATGGAAGCCGGCATTCAAAAGCATCTGGACTCCCTGGCGGCGGATGAGACGGTTTGGGAGAAGGCCCTTACGCCAGAACAGG
>Ga0209483_1001637_pt1 | contig 16738 bp, 12 predicted proteins | sample NGEPerA_FD_184508 | JGI IMG/M metagenome (GOLD analysis project Ga0209483, IMG submission 184508) | Arctic peat soil microbial communities from the Barrow Environmental Observatory site, Barrow, Alaska, USA - NGEE PermafrostL2-A... | ecosystem: Environmental > Terrestrial > Soil > Wetlands >... | reverse complement strand
CGGTCTGCGTTATGGCCTTCCGTGCGAAGCGGCCGTCGGCCGGATTTCCGATGGCAATCGAGCGCGCGATGGTATTCGGCACCACTGGGCGGACCTCGTCGCGGCCGTCGTGAACCATCTGCACAATCGGGGAGCAACCCGATGCCTGGGCCCCGTAAAGACGGGGTGCGGGACCGGAGACCAATCCGGCCTCGGTGAACTCCCGGAAACCGCGCTCCAGTTTGGAAATGAGCGAGCCACCAGCCATAGGAGCGACCACGGCGGTTGGAAGCGTCCACCCGAGCTGCTCTACGATTTCGAATGCAATAGTCTTGGAACCCTCGCCGTAATACGCGCGGAGGTTCACGTTCACGATTCCCCACCCGAACTGATCGGCAACAATCGAGCAGAGCCGATTGACGTCGTCGTAATTGCCGCGAACGCGCACAAGATGCGGCCCGAAGATCTGAGTTGCCGCGACCTTGCCGCGTTCGAGCGAATCGGGAATGAAGATCCACGACTCCATTCCTGCGCGCGCTGCCTGAGCGGCTACCGCGTTGGCGAGGTTGCCGGTGGAGGCGCATCCGATGGTATCCAGACCGAACGCTCGGGCCGCATTGATCGCGGAGGCGACAACGCGATCCTTGAAGGAGAGCGACGGGTGCGAGACGGAGTCGTTTTTTATCCAGCAACGCGCCACTCCGAGCCGACGAGCGATGCGCGGCGCCTCGACGAGCGGCGTGAATCCGGTGTCGAGCGATAGCGTCGGTTCGCCATCGAACGGCAGCCACTCCTTGTAACGCCAGATCGAATGTGCGCGCCGGGAAATCTCAGCGCGGGTCGGCAGCGTTGACACGTCGGCGTCGATAGCCTCGAGCGGGCCGAGACACTCCTCGCAGATCGCGGTTGGTGCGGCAGCGAAACCGGCGCCACAGAGCTTGCACCGGAGAGCGCGCGGCCGGAGCTGTGTTCGATCCGTTGATGTGTCAGCGCTCCCAGAACGAGCCAGGAACGTTTCGGATGAGCCCTCCAATGCGGCGCTCCCGGAACCCGTGTGTTGTGCAGCTTCGATTGCAGTCATGTATTTGTCGCTCTGGTTCGTGTGCGGTTCGCAAAACTGTCCCGCGCCATGACCGGCAGCGCATCGAGCAACACGTCAATCAAATCGACTGCTTGGTCTCTCTGGAAAACACAAAGCCCGCGGCTGGCCGCGGGCTACATGCTTTTTAGCGATTTGTTTAACGTGGCTGCAATAGGCGGCAAATCACCACGGGACAACGATTGTGAGTAGACGTTAATAGGGACCGGTGCGAGTGTCAAGCGACCCCCACAAACAACAAGCCCCGGCGACTCAGGAACCCGCGCCCGCCTGCGATGAGATCCGACCGTCCTGAGGTCTCACTGCAGCCGGATCAGAACTCGCGTTTTCTCATTTCCTTGAAGAACATCTCGGCGCGCTCGCGCTCCTTGAGGCTCGCTTCGTCGATGGGATCGTCCTTGAGATTCACATCGTACTTCTTACCGAAACCCTTGACGACTGAAGTTGCCGACGCCGCCTTCGCAGCGTTCTTCTTCACCAAAGCTTCCAGCTGCCGCTTGTCCATTGTCACACCCGGGTAAAAGAGTCAAACGATCCGAACAGTGCCGTGCCAGTATTGACGGATAAATCTAGGCGTCGGCAACGGGGACGCCACGTCGTGGCGACGGGTTAGCCCATCGGGGCGGGGCTCGAGCCAACTTCCCCGGGTCGCCGGGAAATCGTGTGACCGGCGCGCCGGGCAGGGGTCAGGGCAACGGGGAGCCGATGCTGAGGCAGTAAGGGCAGATGCTCGCCGAGTGGCCCCGCCGAGTAGCCCCGCTGTGTACTCGACAAACCGAGCGAACCCGGCCGGGGGATCAGTGAAAACCCATACTGCGGCTTCATCTACAGCGACGCTACATTCCCTACAATGGCGGAAACCGCGTTCGACACACAAAAGCGCATTTTTGGACGTGCCCTCGCGAGGGGTCTGGGAGTAATCGAAGCCACCTGGAACGGCATCACGGCGTGGTTCAACGGAAAGGCGTTGAGCGAGAACGCAGTGCTGCTGATATTCGCCGTAGTGACGGGATTGCTCTGTGCTCTCGGTGTCGTGGCGTTCTATGCAAGCATCGACTTTGCATACTGGGCGTTCTACAAGTTTCCCACCAGGTCATTCCCACGCATCGCGCTGCTGACGTATCGCCCGGTCATCACCGCAGCTGGACTGGCGGTGGCATGGTGGGTGATGCGTCACGTGGGTCGCGGCAACGACGGTATGAACGTCCCGGATGTGCAGCTCGCGGTCGTCAGACGAGGCGGCGACATCGAGCCACGTCCGGCGCTGGCACGCACGGCGGCAAGTGCGATTACGATCGGGGCTGGTGGTTCGGCTGGAAACGAGGGCCCGGTCGTCGTTCTCGGCGCCGCGATCGGCTCATGGCTCGGGCGCACGTTCAGATTCGCGCCAGGCCGCGTGGTCGTGCTGGTCGGGTGCGCGACAGGTGCTGCGATCAGCGCCGCATTCAACGCCCCGCTCGCGGGTGCGTTCTTCGCCCTTGAAGAAGTTGTCGGCACCCTCGCGGCGGGATCGTTCGCCCCGGTCGTCGTATCAAGCGTTGTCGCGGCCGTTGTCTCGCGTGCGTTCCTTGGCAATCACCCTGCATTTGCAATCCCGCAACAGTATGGCTATGCGCACGGAAGCGAGTTGGTTCTGCTTTACCCGCTCCTCGGTGTGGTCTGTGGGTTAATGGCGGCGCTGTATGTCCGCACGTACTTCTACTCCGGCGATGTCGAGAAGAAGCTTCCCTTCCCGGATGCGGTAAAACCGTGGGTGGGTGGCGCACTTGTTGGTCTGCTGGTCTTCTTCTCTGGCGGCATTCTAGTAGGGTACGGTCACCTCGCGATCGGCTCCGACATTTTCGGCAAGATGGCCTGGTACGGCCTGCTTGCACTGGCGCTGGGCAAGATTCTCGCAACCTCAATAACGCTCAACATGGGTGGATCGGGCGGAGTATTCACTCCGTCGCTCTACATCGGTGCCGCGACCGGCGGCGCGTTCGGAGCCGCACTGGCGCAGGCTTTTCCTGCGATGGGGTTGCACCCGGAGGCGTACGCGCTCGTCGGAATGGGAGCGGTTGTCGCTGGCGCTACAGATGCACCGATCACGGGAATTCTTCTCGTGTTCGAGATGACGAATGACTACGCAATCGTTCTGCCGCTCATGCTCACGGTTGTGATCGCCCACACAATTGCGCGGAGATTGAGCCCTGATTCACTGTACAGCGGCTGGCTGCGACGGCGGGGGGAGTCGATCGAAAAGGGCACCGACCGCGATGTGCTCGACGGGTTGCACGTGTCCGACGCGTACGAGGCTGCACCGCAAGTAATCGATGAAGTGGCGCGCGTTGACGAACTGTTGGCGCATCTTGGTCAGACCAAACAGCTCTATTTTCCAGTCGTGGATGATTCACACTCTCTCGTAGGTGTGATAACCGTGAGCGAGCTAGGTCAGATCGCCCGCAATGATGAGCATCTTGGATTGCTGCTGCTCGCCGGCGATATCGCGCAGGAATCAGAGACGGTCTCGCCCAACGATTCGCTGCTCGACGCGATCCGCAAGATGGGTGTGCGCGGAGCCGAATCGATCCCGGTAGTGGATAGAAAGTCGAACAGACTGCTTGGCCTGATCAATCGAAGCCACATTCTGAACCTCTACGAGCGGGCAGTCTCTGCACCGCACAAACAGCGTCCTCAACCCGCGAGCAGCTCGAGCGCTTCGGCAACCGGAACGTCGCCGAAGTAGTCGTCCAGGTTGATACCGGCTAGCGCTGCCGAAATCGAGTCGAAGTCGTAGTGAAGGCCAGTCATGAGTGTTTCAAGCTCTGTGACGTCCTCGCGCCCCATGAAGTCGCCAAAGATCCGTACACCGGCAATACACCCACCGTCAACGTTGACGCGGACGTCGATCTCTCCAGCCGGAAACCGATGCGAGCGCTGAACATTGCAGCGCGGATTCTCGCCGTAGTTCCAGTCCCAGGAACCATACTTCCGCGCGACGAGCGCGTTCACTTCTGCCCAATCAGCGTCTGTCAGCTCCAGCGTCGGCACTTGTGATCTGTCGCGCGTGCCAAAGATCTTCTCGATGATCCGTTCACGCAATTCCGTGACCGTGATTGGTTCTGAAAGAAATTCGGAGATGTTCACTACGCGGCTACGAATGGATTTGACTCCCTTCGACTCTACCTTCCCCGCCTTGGGCACGAGTGCGGCAGTTACGTCATCAAGATTCGAATCGAACAGCAGTGTGCCATGACTGAACATCCGGTCGGGGCGTGCGAATTGAGCGTTGCCCGAGATCTTACGTCCGCCAGCGAGGATGTCGTTCCTGCCACCCAACTCGGCCGGCACGCCAAGATCATGCAGCACATCCACAACAGGTCGCGTGAAAGATTCATAACGGTTGAACCGGCCATGCACCGATGGCGTCATGAAGCTGAAATTGAGATTGCCAAGATCATGGTAAACAGCGCCGCCGCCAGAAATCCGCCGGACAACAGTGATCCCGCGCGCCGCGACAACCGTCGGGTTCACCTCTTCGATCGTATTCTGGTTACGACCAATGATGATCGACGGCGAGTTGATGTAGAACAGCAGGTAGTCCTCCGTGCCCATCCGGTTACGAAGGACGTACTCTTCCAGCGCGAGATTTACGCGTGCGTCTGTGATATCGCGGTTATCTATGAAAAGCATGAGGTCCGGTGCGGCCGAAGGAGATCGAGTTTCTGATCCTCCAAGATAATGGAATGGGGTCCCTGGTCGAAGTCGCAGCCGAAACGACCAGTCGATGGAAGGACGACATTTCAGCATGCGCGGTAAGGGGCCTGACAGGCGACATCCTTAGTCTTCATTTATGCAAGTCCAATCCCATGTACTCCAGGAGATTAAAATGAAGACGACGCACACCGCCGCACTAATTGCCGTCTGCAGCTTCGCCGCGGTCGCCGCGACTGCCTCGGCCGGAGCTCAGTCGACGAACCCAAAGTCCGACGTCCCAGCGAAACTCGCTCACGAAGCCAAGATCACGCTCGACTCCGCACGGACAATCGCGAAAGGTCGGCTCCCAAAGGCGACAGTTCAATCCGAAGAGCTGGAGCGCGAGGGCGGCAAGCTCATTTACTCCTTCGACATGAAGACCGCTGGCAGGTCGGGTATCGACGAAGTGAATGTGAATGCCATGAACGGCAATCTCGTCGGCAAGGTTGGGCATGAAGGCCCAGCCGACGAAGCAAAAGAGGCCAAGGCGGAGCACGAGAAAACGCCCAAGAAACCCAACTAGTTTGCGCGAATAGCCGCGAAGTGCGGGGTTCGGCATTGGCCAAACCCCGCACTTCGTGCGAGAGTTGCGTTAGCCATCATGCACAGCAACCCGATCCACAACACGGCTCAACAGTCGGATCAGTCAATGGCTTTGTTGCCCGCACGAAGCCGCTGAAAAACTTTCCATCTATCTCTCGCGCGAAAGTCTCCGCGTCTACCCCGCTTCCAGCCAGGAACGCGGCGGCGTCTTCAGCTTTGTACACCCGAGTCGGCTCGATGCTTGGATTTTCGAAGCCCACCTCGCGGAGAAGCGAGAGAAATTCCTGCTCTTCCAGCGCGCCAGCAACGCATCCTATCCACAGCTCCACGTTCTTGCGAATAGCCGCCGGAACGGTTCCCCGCACGATCACATCCGAGATGGCGAACCGTCCGCCCGGCTTGAGAACCCGAAACGATTCTTTGAGCACTTCTCGTTTGTCTGCAGAGAGATTGACGACGCAATTGGAAATAATCACATCTACAGTGCCATCTGGGAGCGGGATGTGTTCTATCTCGCCCCTGAGAAATTCGACGTTCTCAGCTCCGGCCTTCCGCTTGTTCTCGTTCGCCAGTGCGAGCATTTCGTCAGTCATGTCGAGACCGTAAGCCTTCCCGGTCGGACCCACGCGCTTCGCGCTGAGCAATACATCGATTCCGCCTCCGGAGCCGAGATCAAGAACAGTCTCTCCGGCATTCAACTGTGCCAATGCCGTCGGGTTGCCACAGCCCAGCGACGCCAGCAGCGCCTCCGCTGGAATTCCGGCGGTCTGACCGTCGTCATACAGATCCGACGTAATTGGATCCCACGCTTCGGTTGTCGCACCACAGCACCCACTCGAACCGCAGCAGCTGGCGGCCGTGTCGCCCTCAACGACGCGCAGCGCGGCCGAGCCGTACTTCTCCTTCACGGTCGCCCTCAATTGATCCTGATCGGTCATGTCCGGCATTGTGTTCTCCCCATATCAATAAAAGTTGATGGATTGGTCAAAAAAAAGCACGGGTCAACCGCAACATTCACCAGCTCGACTCGCGCCTCGACGTCCCCGAGGCCGCAGGTCCTTGAGAATCGCTTCAGCATCGTCGAACACCTCACGATTCAGCTCGTAATACGACCAGCGTCCCTCTCGACGGTCTGTCACAATGCCGGCCTCCTTCAGAACGCGGAGATGAAACGAAAGCCGGGATTGAGCTGCGTCCAGAGAGTCCTGAAGCTCGCACACACACCGTTCGCCCGACTCGAGCATCGCGATGATTTCAAGGCGCGTCTCGTCGGACAGCGCCTGAAAGATCTGCGCGGCCCGCGCGGTGTCGGAGACAGTCTGAGTCGGCATGCTTTGAAAATATCAAGGATTTTTGATACGTCAAGAGCCGCGCAACCGCTCTCGTTCAGGCGTCGGCTGCGGGCGCAGCCACAGTGGCTCTTCTCAGCGTCAGTGTGAAAGTCGAGCCGGACCCGAGCGTGCTCTCGGCCACCACGTCGCCACCCATCGCGCGCGCCAGGGAGCGGCTAATGGCCAGCCCAAGTCCCACACCGTCCGTCGAGCGAGTCAGAAGCGGGTTAACCTGGACGAAGGGTTCGAAGATATTGCGGAGCTCGCTCGCCGCGATCCCGATCCCGGTGTCGCAGATTCTAATCGACACGGACGTCTCGTCGGAGTCGTATCCGACTTCGACGCTGCCACCTTCGGGGGTGAACTTTTGCGCGTTGGTAAGCAGGTTGAGTACGATCTGCCGAATCTTGTCCTCATCGCCACGAATCGCGAGCGGCGAGCCCTCCAGTCCATCGAGCACGCTTACATCGAACCGCAGTTTCTTGCGGTCCATTTGAGGAGCCATCATCTCCTTTGTGCCTATCAGAATCTCCCGCACATCTACATCCGTCTCCGCGACCGGGACAGTGCCGGCTTCCAGCTTGGCGAAGTTCAGTATCTCATTAATCAATCCCATGAGATGTCGCTGGCTGCGTGTTATCCGGGAAAGATCGAGGTGCTGTGCTTCGGTCACGGGACCCCGGACGCCCATATCGATCAACTGCGTGTATCCGGCGATTGCGTTCAGTGGTGTTCGCAACTCGTGGCTCATCGTAGCAAGAAACTCGGCCTTGACACGATTGCTTGCCTCAGCCTCTATGATCTTTCCGCGCAGCGCGTCGCTTGTGACTTCGAGTTCGTCGGCTCGCACAGCGAGTTCCGTGCTTGCCATCGCCAGGCGTAGTTCGGCTCCCTTTCGTTCCGTGATGTCCTCCATGGCGAGCAGGACAAGCGGAGGTCCGTCATGCTCTGCGGCAACACGCCTTCCACTGAGGCACATGGTCTGTTCGCCGAGCAGCTTGATGTTCGTCTGGATCTCGACATCATCGAATGACTCGCCGGTGGCCACGGTGCGGGCAAGAAGTTCGCGCAAAAGCGTGTTGTCCCACGAGTGTTCGCCAATCTCGAACAATGCGTGGCCAATCGTTGCACGTGGAGTCGTTCCGAATGTTGCATAGAAGGCCTCATTCGCGCTTACTCCACGGAGCGATTTGTCCAAGACCAGCAACGGTTCGCGCACAGTCTGAACAATCGCCTCGGCGTAGCGTTTCGCGGCATCGAGTTGTTCGGCCGCGCGCTTCCTGGAATCAATATCCTGGTAAACGATGACAGCGCCCTCTACCCGACCTCCCGACGTGCGATACGGACGGACGTGCATCATGTACCAGTGACCGTCGCGATCGCGAACCTCGAGCTCGGCCACGGTCAACGTCGCAACCACTCGCTGGATCATGTCTTCCATGTTGGTGACATGAATGCTTGAGCGAATATCACCGATAGGCCGCCCCACGTCTGATGGAATGAGGTGGACCAGTCGCTCGGCACCCTCGGTGAATCGACGGATGCGAAGGTCCGTTCCAACCATGATCACCGGAACGTGCATCGCACTCAGGAGGTTGTTCAGATCGTCATTCAGGCGATCACCGTCCGCGTTGCGAACCCGAAGTTCGTCGTTCAGCGTTGCCAGTTCTTCGTTGAGCGATTGCAGTTCTTCCTTCGATGTTTCGATTTCTTCGTTGGTGCTCTGGAGTTCCTCATTGCTGGACTGGATTTCTTCATTAGCAGCCTGAAACTCTTCAACTACTGCTGCGTGCTCCTCAGTTACAGTCTGGAGGTGCTGTTGCGTCGCCTCAAGCTCCTGGCGAACCTCGCCAAGTTCCCGCGCGCTGTCGCGACGGTTGGTCGCACGTGCGGAGCCTGGATGCTTCCGACTGATGGCCTTCGCTCTGGCAACAGGCTTACCGGTTTCAGTATCGTCTATCGCCCTGGGTGGCAACGAGATGCGCGAATCCTCGAAAGAGATGACGAAATACTGGGCCGTCGAACCCGCCACTCTGAATGGAGTCACGTCCAGAGTTACACGCTGGTGGTTCTTACCATCCCTGAATGCGATCCTCTCCACGCGTACCGAGCGAGCTTCCTCCCGCGCTGTCTTCACCGCTCGGCGCAACTCACTCGTCAACGCCGGTTTAACCATTTTCAGTAAATGAAAACTTGCGGTTCCCGCACTCGGGTCAATGTACGATCCAGTGCGGCCACGGAACTGAAGAATCTGAAGCTCATCATCGACAACAACGGCTGCCGGTGCGTAGCTTCCAATCACCACGCTGTCCGCCGCGCGTTGCACGTCTGGAACTGTTGGCAGTCGGCTGACGTCAGGTGACAGATCATCGTCTCGCCGCACCGGCGTTCCCGGCGCCTGCGGCGGTTCTTTCGGATTCTGCTTGCGCGCAGACTGGGCCGCGGTGGCGTCGAGGTACTGCGCGCGAACAGTTCCGGGTGTCCGGGCATAGATCCGGTGCTTCTTATCGACGGGAGTAAACAGCGTCGGCGCCGCGGCGATTGATTCCGACGTGCCGAGGAGAAGAATGCCGTCCTGCTTGAGTGCGTAGTGAAATACGGCAAGCAATCGCGAGTGCGCACTGGGTTGCAGGTAGATCAGCACGTTTCGGCAACTGACCATATCAAGATGCGAGAACGGCGGATCCGCAGTGATATTCTGCACGGCGAAGACACAACCGTCTCGTATAGCCTTGGTCACGCGATAGCCATTGTCCTCTCTGGCGAAGAAGCGACGCAGACGTTCTGGGGTTACATCCGCCTCGATGCCAGTCGGATAGAATCCGGCGCGCGCAACGGCGATCGCGGAGGCGCTCAAGTCAGTCGCAAAGATCTGCACCGGCATCCCGGCGGCATGCGCGTCCAGAAGTTCCGCAATACAAATAGCCATGGAGTAGGCTTCCTCGCCGGTCGAACAGCCGGCGATCCAAACCCTTAATGGCGCGTCATCCATCGCCTCACCGGCGCGGTTCGAGTCGCGCGCTTTCGCGTGTCGTTGGAGGAGCTCGGGGAGGACTGTCTTTGTCAATGCGTTGAAGACGTCGGTATCCCGGAAGAATCGCGTAACGCCAATCAGCAGATCACCGTACAGCGTGTCGAGTTCCGATGCATCGTGTCGGAGCATGTCGGCATAGGCGCCGAGCGTTTCCACCTTGCGCAGCGCCATGCGGCGCCGAATACGGCGCTCGACGGTACCTATCTTGTACAGATCGAAATTCACACCAAACCGTCGGCGCAGCAGCGCGGAGATATTCGTCACTTCGGCGGTCGCTGGCCGAGCCGTGTCGCTTGAATCGGCGAGCTCGATCGTAGTCGAGGCTGCCGACGAACCGTTATCGTCGTGCGGGGCAGTACCGTTTCCATCAGCACCATCCGCGTCGTGACCGTTCAACCGCAAATACGGGTGTTCGCCAAGCCTGGCCACCTGGGTGGCAATCTCCGCTGGAGTCGCGACTACGTCGACACAGTTTGTCGCGATCGCGGCAAGCGGCATTCCCTGTGATGACGCAGACGCGGGCGTCTGCACGAATGTGATGCCTCCTGCCCCCCTGATAGCGCGTATACCAAGCGCGCCGTCCGATCCGGTTCCCGAAAGTACGATGCCGATCGTGCGGCTCTCCTGCACGTCTGCCAGCGACCGAAACAGCGAATCGATTGGTAATGGTGGCCGTTCGATCGGATCCCTTGGCCCGAGCTTGAGATGACCGTCCGTGAGCGTCATCTTCGTGTCGGGCGCGATGACGTATCCGTGATCGACTACAATTCGCTCACCGTCGGCGGCCTGGTGAATCGGGATCGCCGCGTGCTTCGTCAGCAGCTCTGCCAGGATACTGCCGTGCGTCGGACTCAGGTGTTGGACGATCATGTACGCGACGCCGGTCTTTGGGGGAACATGCCGGAAGAAGTCGGAAAGCGCCTCCAGTCCACCGGCAGATGCCCCAATGCCGACGACCGTAACCGGCGAATCCTTTACAGTTTCGGCTGCCGACCTGGCCGATGCGGCCGTTTCTGCCGGTTTACGAGTCGTACGTCGCGCGGTAGTCGGTTTGTGCGATTTGACTCCGACGGACGCCTCGTGCACCGCATTCTCCGGCAATTGCGTCCTTTTGGCTGCTTTTCGGGCAGCCGGTGCCCCGCGGGTAGCGTTTTTGGCCCCTTTCGAACTTCTCACTGCTCAACCGCGCCGGCGTCTTGGAGCAATCCCATAACGAAAGTCCTCGGACCATCTCACTCGATAGACCTTAAAGCTATAACTGAGTCGACTCTATGGAAAGAGTGGTGCACTAAGCGTGCTCGGTAAGGGGGAATCCAGAGGTGTTTTCGGAAAATTGACCACGCAATTGGGATTGATCGCCTGGACCGCCCGCATCCCATACGTCACAGAGGGGTCGCATTCGCGACCCCTCTGTGACCTCAGATGCCCTCGTCCTTATGGGGACGATTTCATCAAAAATGGCGCATTCCGGCTGCCCGAAGAGTCACGAACAGCGCACGAATCGCTTCGGGGAGAGGAATCCTGGAAAACTCGCTCCGCCAATCACCGCGCCGCGGTTATTGATATCTGCAGCGACGTTCACGCCTAGCTGTTGGAACCGCCCAGAGTAGCCGCGAACCTGCGTCAATAACTGGATGATCCCGGGAAAGACCATCCTGATTGGGCAGAGGCTCAGGGCCCGATCTTGTATTCGGCGACCGCGAGCCGCTTCTGCACTTGTTGACAAGCACTGCAGGTCAACTTCGCCTTGCCAGATCCGGCGGACTGCTGGGCTGCAATCCGCTTTTTGACCCGCTCTGGACTGACACTCGCTTTCGCTCCGCCATGTGCAAGCTGGGAGTATCCGAGTGTATTCTTGCGCGACCGTGGCCGCTGACGCAGCATCCGGATGCGTAGCGCAGAGCTTCTGACGGCCAAACCGAAGCTCGACGATCGATCTGCTCCACCCCAAGTGGTGGCATATTTTACCAGCGACCCGTTTGCCGCACCGGAATCACCTCCCCACCAAGCGCCCTTCGAGCTCTCGCATGCCGACTTGCAACTCCAGACGACTACTCTTGCTTTCAGCAGCCGCGTTGGTTTCCGCTTGCGCGCCCGTACTCGTCAGTCGAACCATTCGCCAAGGTGATGCAGCTATAAGCCCGCCGGCGGCGTCTGCTCGTGTGATTGCAGATTCAGCGAATGACCTGTCAGCGTCAGACGCGACAGTCGCGGTACCTGCCGCCGAGCAACAGGACGGCGATGATCCCGTTGGGCACGTAATCGTATTCCCCTTGCTGATCCTTGCAGCAGTCGTGCTGATTGGCGCGACTGTTGGGATAATTGGGCTGGTGACGGGACATCGGTAAGACAATCTCGGTCCATCCATTCATCGACCGACTGACACGACATGCAGCAGGATCGGCGCTCAGGAGAACGCCGTTGGAGTTATTGCATAGATATTCGTACCTCAGAGATAGTCATAAAGTTCGCGACACTCAGACCCGATTGTTCGCGCCTGCGATGAATCGCGATATTCGCATCGTTCGCACCAGCGCCGGTAGCTATTTTCATCAAATTAGAATCGACCCGATGTAACCGCCGGTGTAGCGGGCTCGATGTCGTGCGCTACTCACCGGAAGCGCTGCATCGAGAGCTCGGTGCTGGCTTCGACCTCATCGCACACGAGCGTGAGGAGCACCATACGCCGGCCGGAGCGGTACAGGAGTTCATGTACTGCGTGTTCCGCAGGCATGGGGAATAGCCAAAGCACGTTGGCGGGCGCTCGGCGAGTTGACAAGCGTGTCCGTTCATTGCCGGAATCATCATTCGATGCGTTCGCGCAACCAACTCACGGACTTGAGCGGTCAACGAGGTTTTCCGCAGGAATTTCGATCAGCTCTTGACCATCAGCATCAGGCACCTCCTTTCAGTGTCATGTACGCGCCGAGTGCGAGCAGAATGATGGCAACAATCCCTCGAAATACGCGCTCGGGAATCGCGCGCAGTGCGCGCGCGCCGACGAGCGTCCCGATGAGAGTGCCTACAGTCGCGACGAGGATCAGCACCCAGACGTGCGCGAGCGCCCGTGGCTGGGTCGCGAAGTAAACCGGCATCCTGGCGGCATCGACGACCAGACCAATCGCAGTTGCCGTGGCGACAAACGCCTGCTTGTCAACGTCGAATCCCAGAAGCGCGGCAGACCGGATGCCGCCCTGGTTTCCAACCAGGCCACCGAAGAGACCAGAGACAGCGCCAGCGATCCATGCAACCGGACCATGAAAGTGCATTCGCCGAGCAAGGCCGGTTAGCTCACTAACGCCGACGAAGGTTAGGATGAGACCAAAGACAATCGAGAGCGCGCGGTTATCGGCATACGCATGAAGCAGCGCGCCGGTGAGGCCGCCAGCTGCGCTCATCACGCCAAAGCTGAGGAGCACTCGGCGGTCCACATACGAGCGAAGTCGCCAGAACCTGAGCGCAGTCGCGAATACGTGCGGGATCGAGATCGCGGCAACTGCAAGCTGAGTACCCAAGCGCAGCGCGAGCAGGGGCGTGAGCAGACTCCCGATGCCGAAGCCAACGACCGACGCGACTGCACCCGCCAGAAGTGCGGCGAGCGCCAGGATGACGTGGAATATCAGAAGTGATGAATCTCCATTTGACGGTATCTATTTGCCGGCACGCCAGGTCAAGCGATACAGCTTCGAGATCGCGCTACAACGATGCGTATCCCAGTAACATCTTCAATCGCGTGTTTCTTCCGGCAACCATAGTGCCCATGCGCGGCGGCGCCCGGATCGCCTGGACCTTACCACTTAACGTCGCGCGGTAGTGGCGTCGAGCGCTGCACGCAGGCCCCGGGCAAGCGTCACTGCATCGTCGTTGGCCCAGAAGTGCATGAAGAATAAGCGCGGCTCCTCCGTCAGCATGTGACTGTGCACGGCCGTTACCACAATGCCGTGACTCCGAAGCGCTCGAATCACAGGATTGACTTCAGTCCCAAGTAGCACGAAGTCTCCGGTGATAGCCGCCCGGCCGCCGTCCGTAGGCTGGAAGTTGATGCTTGTCGCGACTCCCATCGCCGGGGGGACTATCTCTCCGTGTTCGCGAATCACTTCCGCACGTGGGACACCGACTTGATAGACACCACTGTTCATCTTGCCGGAATAGCCGAGTGCACGCGCAATCCCAACGGTATCCAGGTCGACTGGTCCCGCAGCGGTCGGTGATACTGGCATCCCAAGGGGTGTCTCGCTGCGAGCCAGTGCGGCGTAAATAGATCGGGCAATCTTCGCCGCGTCGCCCATCGCCATGATGTGCATGTACATCACATGGGGATTCTCGTGAAGCAGATGGTTGTGCAATGCCGTTTGAGTGACGCCGCTGTCCTGTAGCGCCTGCAAGACGGTGGCGACCTCAGCTTCAGCCAGTACCAGATCTCCCATGACCATCGTCCCGCCGGAAGCCATCGGTTTGAATGCCACCCACGAACCGAGAGCGAGCGCCGGCTTGAGTTGCACTCCCTGGACAGCTACATGCATGTCGGAGCGTGGGAACCCAAACTTGTAGACACCGCCTGCGTTCATTGTACCGCGGCGTCCGAGCGCTGCGTCTACGGAAGCTGTCCATGACGGCAACGAAGCCGTCGCTTGCGCCAGGCAAGGAACCGCTGCCGCCGATGCTACTATGGCCACAACGGAAGGCGTCAGCAAATGGTACGGGCATCTGATCAACTGCACGTTTCCTCCTCGCACGTAGCGCGTTATGGTGGTATGATACAGCTGTATCATATTACTCCCTGAACCAATCCGCCAGCCGCCCCTTGATGACGCCTCGACCCCTCTGGCTACTTCTCATGCACCAACTGCCTCCTCACCCGGACTACTTCCGGGTCAAGGTGTGGCGGCGGCTCAAGAGGATCGGGGCGGTAGCGCTCAAGAATTCGGTCTATGTTCTGCCGAACGGAGCGGAGGAGCGCGAGGACTTTGAGTGGCTTGCGCGGGAGATAGTTGCAGGTGGAGGCGACGCCACGCTGTGCGAGGCGAACTTTCTCGCTGCGACGAGCGACCTCGAACTGGCGGCGTCATCGACCAAACGCCGCGGCGGTCAGCGTCGCAGGCATCGACCGAGTGGAGCACTCTGGGTCACGAGACGCGGCGTTCACGTCGATCGGATCGCGAGCGCATGGCTCATTCGGCGTTTCATCGATCCAGCCGCCGACTTCAAGTTCGTAGATCCAACCATATACGAACCACACGAAAACGAGCTACGGTTTGACATGTTCGACGCCGAATACACACATATTGGAGCGGAGTGTACGTTCGAGGTGCTGTTGGACGCGTTCGAGCTTCGGAATGACGTTGGCCTGAGCTGGATTGCCGAAATAGTGCACGACATCGACTGCAAGGATGATCTGTTTGAACGCGTTGAAACGGTCGATGTGGCCCGTGTGCTGGATGAGCTGTATGCGCGCCATCGCTCTGACGAAGCACGTCTGGACCACGGCGGCTCGGTGTTCGAGAACCTTTACTGGATGCTACAGCCTGGTTGATCACATCGGCGCGACGGATTCGATGCGACGACTCGTTGCCGCGAACGTCTCTTACCCCAGTCGACAGAGAAGTTATGAGGAATCATTCAGTTATCAGACGTGCGGCTCTTTCGCTCACGGGAGCAATCCTGGTACTTGTTTCGACGAGCTCTTCCCTCCATGCCTTGCAGGATAAGCAGGTATCATGTGCAGCAACACCGACGTCACTCACGCCGGTGAATTATCATCGCGTACTTCCTTCGACCCACGCGCCGGCAAGCTCCGATCTCCGTCTTGTCAGGGAGTTACCGCTACCGGGATCTGCCAGCCGCTTCGACTATCAGAGCTTCGATCCGACCACGCACAAGTTGTACATGAACCACATGAACGCGGGAGAGACGCTGGTCTTTTCGACTGACAGCGGTCGTATAATTGGGCGCATCGCCGGTGTGCCGCGTGCGACCGGCGTTCTGGTCATTCCGTCACTCCACAGAGTATATGTGTCAGCTGCGGGAGCCCACGAAGTTGTAGGCGTGGACGATCGAACGCTCCAGGTGGTCCAACGAATCGGTGGCATTCAGTTCCCCGATGGTATCGCGTATGCCTCCGACGTTGGAAAACTCTTTGTGTCCGATGAATCGGGTAGTGCCGACATAGTAATCGACATGAAGACGGGTAAGAAGCTCACCACCATCGCACTCGGCGGCGAGGCTGGCAACACGCACTACGATTCGGTCTCTCATTGCGTTCTGGTCGCAGTGCAGACGCGGAATCAACTCGTGGCCATTGATCCGGTAAGCGAGAAGATCGTAGGCCGTTACGACTTACCCGGATCGGACCATCCGCACGGTTTCGCACTCGACCAACCTGGTCGCCTGCTATTCATGTCGTGCGAAGGGAATGCAAAGCTTCTGGTGCTGGATCTCACCACCATGCGCGTCATCGGGGCGCACGATGTTGGCGAATCTCCCGATGTCCTGGCCTGGGATGCTGAGTGGCGTCGATTATATGTCGCTTCCGAAGGTGGGGTGCTCTCCGCGTTCTGGGCAGATGGAATGACGCTCCGGGCCGCCGGCGAGTACCGCGCGCCCCATGCGCATGCAGTCGGGCTCGATTCACACACCCACCGTCTGTACCTTCCACTCCAGAACATCAGCGGTCGCCCCGTTCTTCGCGTTCTCGCACCTTCGAATTAGGTCAACTATCCCGTAATGACGATTCACACAGCCTCTTCCATCGTGGCCGACACGGCGGCGCACGCGATTACCTACGTGATCAACCACGCCTCGGTAGACTATCGGCTCTTCCAAACGATCAACGGGTTAGCAGGCACCAACCGCGCGTTGGACGCCTCCATGATCGCGTGCGCCAAGTACTCGCCGATCATCTTCGCACTTGTGCTCATTGGGCTCTGGCTCACGTGGACTTATCGAAACCAGCGAGGAGCAGCGCTGGCCGGAATTTCGGGTGTCATCGCACTCGGGATCGGACAGATCGTAGGCGCC
>Ga0209483_1001633_pt1 | contig 16762 bp, 10 predicted proteins | sample NGEPerA_FD_184508 | JGI IMG/M metagenome (GOLD analysis project Ga0209483, IMG submission 184508) | Arctic peat soil microbial communities from the Barrow Environmental Observatory site, Barrow, Alaska, USA - NGEE PermafrostL2-A... | ecosystem: Environmental > Terrestrial > Soil > Wetlands >... | reverse complement strand
ACGAAAGACCATCGCCCAAAGACGCTTGCTTCACCAAAACATCGCCGCTTAGTATCAACCAACCAGATGAGGTCAACGCTCCGCTAAATCACGCCCACTGCTGTCCCAAATGTTTTGACGACGGACAATCAGTTCTATTCCAACGGTACCGCGCCAACGGTCATCACGCCGGCCGGCAAAGTCGGGATTGGCACGACAACGCCGGCACAGGCTCTGGAAGTCAACGGTGAAGTGAAGATCGACACTTATGCGTCTGCTTCGGCGACGACCGTCTGCAAAAACGGTATGGGCATCCTGTCGAGTTGTTCGTCCAGTATTCGCTACAAGGAGAATGTGAAGGACGCGCCGTTCGGTCTGAACGACGTCGTGCAAATGCGGCCCGTGACCTTCAAATGGAAGGGCCGCGACGAAAACGACATTGGCCTCATCGCCGAAGAGGTGGCGAAAATCAACCCATTGTTCGTGACCTACGAGGACAAGAAGATCGAGGGCGTCAAATACGCCCAGCTAACAGCGGTGCTGGTCAACGCCATCAAAGAATTAAAGGGCGTCAACGACCATCAAGCCGCGCAAATTGCGCAACTGCAAAATCAAGTCGGCGCGCTTCAGCGCAAGGTCGGGTTTCGCACGGCCGCCAACGACAATTTAAAACAACGCGTGTCCGCCGTCGTCGGCCAGCGATAGCCGTCCGCCGTGGCGATCCATCGTCATCCTGAACGCGCCGAAAATCCGGGCTCAAATCCGGATTGCAATTTCGCGCGATGGTCGAAGAGCGCATCGTTCAAAAGATTTGCCACTCAATTTTGTCTCGTCGCACTTTGCTCTCTAGCGCCACAGAGTGTTTTCGCAGCGAACACGCCACCGATGATGGCTGTGCCTGGCCAGATGAATGTGAGCCCGCAAGGCGCCTTCACCTATAGTATTCCCATCATTGTGCCGCCCAGCACGGGCGGGATGGGACCGGCGCTGTCGCTCGATTATTCCAGTCAATATGGCGATGGGCCGGAGGGCATCGGATGGGTTTTGGCGGGACTACCGACCATCAGCCATTGCCCGCGAACCACCGCGCAGGACGGCATTCACGGCGGCGTCAATTACGACACCAACGACCGCTTTTGCATGAACGGGCAACGGCTGGTCGCCATCAGCGGCACCTATGGCGCGGACGGCACGCAATACCGCACCGAGGTGGAAAGCTTCAGCGAGATCATCTCGCATGGGAACGTCGGCAATGGACCGGTGTGGTTTGAGGTTCACACCAAGGCGGGGCAAATTCTTGAGTTCGGCAGAACCGCGGATTCGGCGCCGACGGCCGTTGGCAAGGCCACGGTTCGCGCTTGGGCGGTCGACAAGATTTCCGACACCAAGGGTAACTACCTCACCGTCACCTACACCAACGACCAAACCAATGGCCAAGCCTACCCAATCCGTGTCGACTACACAGGCAATGCGGCGGGACTCTCGCCCTTCGCATCGGTGCAATTCGCGTATACGACTCGCTCCGATGTCGTGCCGACCTATCAGGCCGGCTCACTGATGCAGACCACTGTTCTGTTGACCGACATCCAGACCTATTACGGAACGACGCTCGTCAATGACTACAAGCTCGCCTATCGCAGCGCCACGTCTGCGGCCACCCATGATGAACTGACATCCGTCACATTGTGCGATGGCGCGAGCGTTTGCCTAGCGCCGACGACCTTCGGCTGGCAAGGGTCCCGCGATGTGCTGACCTACACGGTGACGGCCAACACGATTGCCCAATGGTCAGAACCGACCGGGCTTCGGACCGCCTCGACCATCATACCCGGCGATTACAATGGCGACGGCGACACCGACGCCATCGTCCTTCAGCCCTTTTCGATTCCGGCGCCGCCTTGCCCACCAACGACCGGCAATACGTTCTTTCTCGGCGATTCGAGCGGGAATTTAACCGCGACCACGCCATCGACGGGCCCCTTTTGCATCTACACCGGTACGTCAAATATTCCGGGCCCCTTGCAGACTTCCGTGGAAGGGGTGGATTTCTCCGGTGACGGCATCAGCGACGTTGCCTATTTCAAAAGCGGAATTGGCATTTCGACGATGATCCCAATTCTGAGTACGGGGACCGGCTTCACTTTCTTCACGGGTGTGACTCCGGCAAATTTGGGGGACGTCAACGGCGATGGCCGCATGGATATTGGAGAACTGCTTAGCAATGGCGACGGCACATTTTCAGCAGGCACGTTTCCAACCATGCCCGAGGCTATCGCTAATGAAGGCGATTTCGATGGGGACGGGTGTGCGGACTTTCTGACGGAGGTCAACACCACAACGACAGAGATATTTTACAATTGTCAGCCTGCGGTGGCGACGTACACAACCACGGCGGTGACGGAGCCGGACCCAACGCTCCCTCTCGGTTATATTCTTGGGGACTTTAACGGTGATGGGAAGACGGACCTCATCGACGCAGCGAATGCTCTGTTTCTTTCGACCGGAACGAGTTTAATCAAACAGACAGCCACACTTCCACCTTCCGTATCCACCGTCACGACTTATGTTGGTGATTTCAACGGTGACGGAAAGAGCGACTTCGCGACGTATGATGGCAGCAATATTCTGGTCTATCTTTCGACCGGAATAGACTTCTTTCTCGCCGCTACCATCCCCGTTGGGATGACATCGATTAACGTCATCGGTGTTGTTGCGGATTGGAACAATGACGGCGCGGCCGATCTTTGGATTCAAGGATCGCCAAGCGACAAGGAGATTCTATTTCAGTACGTGCCCGAACTCATGATCAGCGTCAGCAACGGGCTTGGCGCGACTACCACCGCGACCTATGATCGGCTGAATAAGAACGGTGTCTTCTACACCAAGGGAACGAGTGCCACCTATCCGACCCAGGACATGGATGGCGCGCAATACGTCGTGAAGCGCATCGACAGCAGCAACGGCATCGGCGGAGCCTACAGTTCCACCTATGCCTATGCGGGCGCAAAGAACGATGTCTCGGGCCGCGGCTTCCTCGGCTTCAGCCAGATTGCCATCACCGATCTGCAAACCGGTATCGTGCAGACCACCAACTATGATACCGCGTTTCCGCTGACCGGCATGGTGGTCTCGCAAACCAAGGTCGCGCCCAAGACCGGTGGCGGCACGGTTACGATTGCATCGACGGTCAATACGATAGAGCAGGTGAGCCTCGGCTCCGGAACGGATGGCGTGGCACGGAATTTCGTGGCGACGCATAGCAGTGTGCTGACCAGCAATGACGAGGATTTCTCGACCGGCAATGTCTATGCGCTGCCGACGGTTACCACGACGACGACCTACGATTGCGACAATACCGGCACCAGCATTTGCGCCGGAACATCGCCGACCGGCTTTGGCAATGTCACCGTGCTCGCTGTTGTCGTGTCGGATGGCTCGAGCAAGACCACAAGCAACACTTGGACAAACGATTCCACGGATTGGCTGCTGGGACGGTTGACGCTCGCCACGGTGCAGAGCGTTGTACCCGGCACGACCACGCTTACGCGAACCTCGTCGGCGGCCTATGACATGGGCGGCACGGCGCCATCGGGCCTCGTGACGGCGCAGACCGTCGAACCGACCGCCACCAACAACCTCTATCAAAATACGGCCATCGGCTATGACGCGTTCGGCAACAAGACGAGCGTGACGCTCTCCAGCTACAGCAATCTATACGGAGCGGCACGCGCCACGACGACGGTGTTCGATACGGTCACCTATCACGGTCAGTTCGCGACCAAGATCACGAACGCGCTCAGCCAATTCGAGACCTGGGCGTTCAACGCCAATTTTGGCGTGCCGACTTCGCATACCGGCCCCAATGGGCTCACCACGAGCTGGGGATACGACACATTCGGCCGGCAGACGCTGGAAACGCGGCCTGACAACAACCAGACAACAACCTCGTATGCTTATTGCGCCGGAGTGTATGGTGGGACGACGAGTTGCCCAACCTATGGCGCCTATGTCGTCACCGTGACGCCGCAGAACTCATCTAGTAGCCAGAATGGACCGATCTCGCTCACCTACTACGATGCGTTGAGCCGTGTCATCGCGACCGATGTCCAAGGCTTTGACGCCAGCTACATACGCACGGCGACGCTGTACGATGCGGACGGACGCGTCGGCCAGACCAGCCGTCCCTATTTTGTCTCGGGCGGGACGCCCAAATGGACGTTGTTCACCTACGATCCATTGACGCGCGTGACGCTCGCGACCTTTCCGGACAGCAGCACGACCACCAACACGTACTGCGGGCTCACGGCCTCCGTCAAAAACGGCGACAATCAGACCAAGACAACGGTCAAGAATGCGCAATCGCTCGTCTCGTTTGTCGTGGAAGCCGCCAGCGGCGCCTGCAGCACGACCGGCAACACGACCTATTATCTCTATGACGCCTTCGGCAATCTCACCAAAACGACCGACCCGGCGGGCAATCAGCCGACCATGACCTATGATTTGCGTGGCCGCAAAACGGCTTCCAGCGATCCGGACATGGGCAATTGGAGCTATGTCTATGACGCCTTCTCGGATCTGACCTCGCAGACCGATGCCAAGAGCCAATCGACGTCACTCGTCTACGACCTTCTCGGTCGCATCACCCAACGTGTCGAACCCAGCCTGACAAGCAATTGGGTCTACGACACCGCCCCGATGGGAATTGGCAGCTTGGCCTCCGCTTGCACCGGCTCGGGCTGTACCACGCCGGCCACGTCGAGTTATTTCCGCGCCTACAGCTATGACAGTTTGGGGCGGCCTTCGACGGTGACCTTGACCATCGCGGCCGTCAATTACGCCTACACGACCACCTATAACAGCGACGGCCATATCGACACGGTGACCTATCCCTCGGGCTTCGTCGCGAAGGACGTCTACACCTCGCTGGGCTATCTCTCCCAGATCAAGGACAACACAACGGGCACAGCCTATTTTACGGCCAACACGCGCGATGCCGAACTGCATCTGACCAAGGCCACCGCCGGCAATAGCATCGTCACGACCCAGCAGTTCGATCCCAATACTGGTCTGCTTCAATGGACCGAGGCCGGCACGAGTGGCAGTCCGGCCTCGCTTGATACCTACAATTACGGCTTTGACGTCATCGGCAATCTGATGAACCGTCAGGACGTGGCCGAGGGCTACACGGAGTATTTCTGCTACGACACTCTAAATCGTCTGCAGAACTATTCCATTGGCGCCTCTTGCACGGCGAGCGGAACCAAGACCGTTGCCTACAATGCAATCGGCAACATCACCTCCAAATCCGATGCCGGAACGTACACGTACGGAACCGGCACGCCCGGACCGCACGCGGTCGTCTCGATCGCCGGGACCGTGAACGGCGTCGTCAATCCGAACTTCAATTATGATCTCAACGGCAACCTTACTTGCGAATATTCCGGCGCGTCCTGCACGGGCGGCGCCATCGCGCGGTCGGTCGGCTACACGTCCTTCAATATGGCCTCGTCCATCGTGGAAGGATCGACAAGTATTGGTCTCACCTATGATTCCGAACACGCGCGCACCACGCAAACAATCACCGGTTCACCGTCCGGCACGACCGCCTATCTGAACGATCCGGCTTCCGGCTCGATGAGCGAGCAATTTATCTCCGGGGCCGCCACAACCTGGCGCGATTATATCCAGGTCGACGGCCACATCGTGGCCCAACGCAGCACCACCACACCGCCGGCCGACTGGGGCACCGCCGTCTGGGGAAGCTTTAATTGGACGGCGCAATCGATCATGAGCTATTTCGTGCTCGATCATCTGGGTTCGGTGACGTTGATCACGGATGACGGCGGTGCCGTGAACGAACGCGATTCCTATGATGCCTGGGGCAAACGCCGCAACGCCAACGGCACCGATGCGACGTCCTGCACTATCGCAGCGGCCACGACGCGCGGCTTCACCAATCAGGAGATGATGGATCAAGTCTGTTTGGTGAATCTCAACGCGCGCATCTACGATCCCATCATCGCCCGCTTCATGGCGGCGGATTCTGTTGTTCAAGATGAGTACAGCCCTCAGACGCTCAATCGCTATACCTACGTCGACAACGGGCCTCTCTCATTCACCGATCCGACAGGAAACGATATTCCAGCCAATGGCGACATGAATCCCTTCAATCTTCTCAATGATCCAAGCGGCTACTGCATCGTGTGTGGGGGCGATCAAGCCGGAAACGACAATTTCGCTACCGGCGGCGGTTATATTATGAGCGGTCATCCGCCATCTGGGCTCACAACGGCTGGCCCGAGTGGATCCTTAATTACCGCTAATAATTCGCAAGGCGTCGCTTCATCGGAAGCATCGGGGCCGGCATCCATGAGCGGAACCGGTCAAGCTTCAAACGATAGTAGCAACGGTTTTAGATCGAAGCTGGAGAGCCAAGGGTCGAACGCCGCCGCAATCGACAAATCAAATGCAACGAAGAATACCGATAACTACGGCGCTGGAATTGAAACCGTCGTTGTGACAGCGGCAAAACGTGAGGGTAGCACTATGCCCAGCAGGCTAGTGTATGACCCCTCTAAGACTTATCATACCGGTTATAACAATTTCAAAACCATTTTCTCCTACAGGTTGATAAATAATACGGGGCAGACATTAACGGGCAAGTATTTTGTTATGGAGCACATCGTTCCCATCACGGCGGTTGGTGAGTTGGACGTGCAAACACAGTGGGAGCAAGTCGATAGCAGCGGTTACTTTAAAGACGATGTCAGTCCATCTTATCCGCCTGGTGACGAGGAAACGTATCAGCCCGAAACTGTCGACCAGACTTTCACCGTTCGATTTAATGGACAAGGTTACAAACTTTCGACCGAATTCCAACACACGGTTACCGTGGTAAAAGGCACGACCACCGCAACGACTACCGTGATTAGACCTTAGAGGTTGGAGGACACAAATGAGACTACGAAGAGCTCTACTCTCCTGGATAACAATAGGCGTTATGTTTGTGTCACAGGCAGGAGCATCGCCACGGGCCGATCAAAGCTCCATAGGTGCCCCAACTCTCTCTAATGCGGATGCTGTCGTAAGGCAGTTTATCGCGGCGCTAAAGCGCGCGAATAATGCAGGGGAAATCTATTACCAAGCTACCTGCCAGTTCGGTAACGGGCACGATGTACTCTTATTTCCTCGCACCATTGTGCAGTCGCCCTCGACGCGAAGGCGAGGTTTAGTGTCGGTGCGCGAGATGTTCCAAGCCGACAAAAGTGTGACCGTGAGCCAAGAGCGGAAAAATCTTATTCGAGTCAGAATTGGCGATGTGCCTGAGTCAATTTTGCGCGCAAAAATTTCCTTGCTCTTACTAACGCCGGATGAACAATTCACGCCTCACATGGTTTTGGATGCCCTCCAATCGAATGCAGATGTTCGCGCCTCAATAAAGAGACTGGGAATCCATCCGGCCCAGGGATTATCCATCTATCCTGTGCAGCCTCCAGCAGCTGGTCTGCCCCATTTCCCAAGCGTAATGCGAGATGTGACAGTCGGTGAAGTTCTTGAAGCAGTCGCGCAAACTTTCCATGGCGTTGTTCTGTATGGCGCTTGTTCACAACCGCCGCTATTTGGGATTAGGTTTGTTTCATTCTGAACTTTAGACACACATAGCGGCCGCCAATGAGGCGAACTACAGGCGCCTTGGCGTTATTCGCGCAATATGACGTACTCTTTTACACGCATTCACACATTATGCTTGCGCAGTCGAATGTGTTTTCCGACGCAGACAGAAGCGCGGAGGAGTGGATGAGCGAGCATAGTGCCGCGTTCGAAGGGTTCTATCTACAATCGCCAACCGCCGGTTTGAGAATGATGCAATTCCCGGATTGGCGACACGGTGTATCATGCGGTTCTATCGGACATTGCGGTCAATAGGCGGGCGAACAATGCGAAACGTAAGCACACTGCTTTTGAGCCTGTCGCTACTGATCTTTGGCTGTGAATTTGCGGGTGGATCTGGAATCAACGAAGCGTTTCACTATAAGGGCTCAATGGGTCCCTATTTTCCGCGTTCCGCGTTCGCCGGTCTCACGAATGATGCGTTGTTGGTTGATGTCTTCGAAAAGCATTTAAGCTCGCTCAGGGAGCCGTCTATTTATCGGAATGATAAACGGAAATTTGCTGTACGCTGTCTTTGGATGTCGCCACATAAAGGAGATGAGTTGGTTAGAATTGAAGCGACTGATGGATATGCTCCTTTAGTGTTCTACAAACGAGGCAGTGTTTTGGATGAAGATACAGTTCGACTCATCTTTTCGACAAGCAGAGCTCGCAAAAGAGCTGAATTGGCGAAGCTAACTTCTGTAATAGCGCAAGAGGGGGCGGAAAGTTTTTCAAACAAGCAGGATGTTCTATCAACCGATGGGCCGATTTGGCTTCTTGAGATATATGATCATGGCCGGTATCACGCGGCCTATAGAATTGACCCAAACGTAGGACCATTTACTCACGTTTGCCTTGAGGCCGCCCTAGTCGCTGACGTTTCAATTGATATCCGATAGAATTAGACAGTGATGACGCAAGGGTAGTTCGTCAGCTGGACACGTGCGAGCCATCACTCGTTCTCGGAAAGTACGTCACTTTCAGTCCGACGCTCTTGAGCGTCTTTCGGGTTGTTGGAAGGCTGGACCTGAGATTTTTCGTGCCGCGCGATCGGCGGTGGCTTGTAACCAAAAGCACGATCAAGAACTGCATCTCATAAATACGATTACGCACTACAATCACATGGTTCGCTCTTGGTTGTGCGGGCGACCTCAGCGCGCCTTCCAACCACCTTCGCCCGCTTGTGCTCAAGCTCAATTCGCAAGTGTGCTGGAACTCGACAGAGGTTTGATGCGTGCCCCTTGGCAGCCTCGATTTGCACGGCCGTTTTTGGCCAAGCCCTCACACAATACCTCGCACATCATTGACAGAAAGTAGAATTTCTCGAATTAAAACAAATAGATAGAAATATGCCCTTTAGTTTCATAACCTGAAGGTCACAGGTTCAAATCCTGTCCCCGCAACCAAATAGAAACGACAAACAACCTCTAGGTTCGGGACAATGAATATGTTTGGGGCGGTGGCTAGCTACCGACCACCCGACGTGCGCTCTTTGAGTATGTGGCGTTGGGCCAACGCGCAAGACATACCCGCTACATGTGTTCCCCGTGCCGCACAGCATGATAGGCGCCGTGCAAATGGAGACAACAGTCTTCCACAGATATTCAAGTAATAGCCACGGCTTCGAAGAATAAAGCAATGATTCCTGCTCTGACTGCCGGTACGATTTCTAGGTCGTGCGTTCGACGACGGAAGTGGCTGGGGAGCCTTCCCATGAAGCTCGTGCTTCGGCGCGAACAGCGCAAGAATCTTATCGGAAGAATTGTTTTCAATTTGGATGTTCGCGCCGACATGTCGGGAGACGAACAGGACGCTATCGAACGATACGCCCTTGGCGATATGCTGCTCTACGAGAAGTATTCGCTCGAAGCGAAAGGGCGCGGCATCATCGGGCGCTTCATCGCCATCCTCGTGCGCCTTGCACATAACGCGATCAATACCAGTGTGAAGGCAAGAGACCTGATTGAAGGCAAGCGCGTCCAATGCGGCAATATTGCCGAAATGGTTGTGATTGAAACCGAAATACGGGATGAGGCGGCAACGCTCGGCAAGCTCATCAAAGCCGCCATGTCGTTTGGTGGCGAAGAAGCAATTCCGATCTAGCCCGTGTTTGGCAGCTCAAATCTCGGACAGTTCTTCCGGGGCGGCACCAAAGAGCGCGAGTTGCGCGAAACGGAAGCCGCTTGGGATGACACGCAGGCGCTTTGGCGACGCTCGCCACTTGAACGCGGCATTTCCGAACTTGCGACGGAGCTAACGATTGATCTACGCGGGCGCGTGGTTCGCGCGCCCGCGTTGCCGGTGCAAGTTGCGATTGCCCAAGCACTCGACCGCCTGCTCGTTGCGGAGGACGTAGGTCCGATAGAGCCCGTTTGGCGCGCTATCGAATACGACATAGAAGCCGCGATGGAGTTCCGACAGATGCTTGTGCGCCGAAGGCGCTGGGCGACGAACTTCGACCGCTTGTATTCGACGTTTCAGTCTGCGGCCTTCACAAGCCTTACGGAATTCATCGAAGAGTTGCCCGAAGGCTGCTTTGGTGACTGGGAGAGCGGGCGGGCTGATACATTCGATGTCACGCTTGTCGATCTGCTGGACGACCCAGCGTCCGCTATCCAGCGGCTATTCATGCTGCCCTACGACGATGATGCCTTTCGCTATGAGGTATTCGCTCGGTTGCGCGAGCGCAGCGCAACCAACCTTCTTATTGCCTCCGGCTTTTCGGGCGACGACGACCCGCGCCGACACGAGGGCAAGCTCGTCTTGCCAACAGCGCACAAGAGCAAAAATGGCTCAGAGCTAGCGGAGCTTTACCTACGCGGCTCGCCGCTCAAGGCGCTCCTCGACATTGCCGTGCCGTTCCACATCCCCGCTCAGGCGCGTTTTGAGCACTGCCACATTGTCGGCGGCACTGGGCACGGCAAGACGCAGCTTATGCAGAAGATGATTCATGCCGATCTGGTCGCTAGCCAGAGCGATGGTCGCTCAGTCATCGTCATTGATAGCCAGGGCGACCTCATCAACAAGCTCACGCGCCTCGAACTCTTCGCACCTGACGCGCCGGATAGCCTTGCGGATCGGCTCGTCGTTATTGACCCGGCGGACGTGGAATTCCCGGCCGCCCTCAATCTCTTTGATGCCCATCTCGCCCGCGTTCAGGGCTACTTGGCGGCAGATCGGGAGCGGATACTAAATGGGGTCGTGGAGCTTTACGAGCTCTTCTTCGGCGCGTTTCTGGGCGCCGAACTCACGCAGAAGCAGGGCGTCGTGTTCCGCTACCTCGCGCGCCTCATGCTCGCAATCCCGAACGCGACCATCCACACGCTCATGAAGATCATGGAGGACGGAAAGGCCTTTAAGCCATTCATGGATCAGCTTGACGGCTCGGCCCGGTATTTCTTCGAGACCGAGTTCTTCCATCCCTCATTTGCCGCGACCAAGAAGCAAATTCTGCGTCGCCTTTGGGGCGTTCTCTCGACACCCGCCTTCGAGCGCATGTTCACCCAGGAGCGAAACAAGCTCGATCTCTTCGAGGCGATGAACGAAGGCAAGATTATCCTCGTCAGCACCGCCAAGGACTTGTTGAAGCGCGAAGGCAGCCAGCTTCTCGGACGCTTCTTTATCGCGATGATCTCGCAAGCGGCGCTCGAGCGCTCGACACTCCCCGAACGGCAGCGCAATCCGACCTTCGTATATGTGGACGAGGCACAGGAGTATTTCGACGATTCCGTCGAGACGATCCTGACGCAAGCGCGCAAGTATCATGTCGGCCTCACACTCGCTCACCAGACGCTCGATCAGCTCTCGCCGCGCCTGCGCTCCTCGATCCTCACCAATACCTCGATGAAGTGCGTCGGCGGCACGTCCTCGAAGGATGCGCGGGCGCTCGCGGACGAGCTCCACACCACCTCCGACTTCATCGAAGGCATGAGGCGGCGCGGAGAGCGGTCGGAGTTTGCCGTATGGGTGAAGCATCTCACCGGGCAGGCTATCCGGCTCTCGGTGCCGCTTGGCTTCTTGGAGCGGCAGCCGACGCTCGCTGACGAGGACTACGACGCCCTCGTTGGGGCTAACCGTGCCCATTATTGCGGCACCCTTGCAGATATTCCGACGCTTAAGGTTGAGCCGCAGGTCGCCGCGCAAGAGTCGTCGACGGCTAAACGCGAGCCGTCGGCGCAGCCGGTTCGGGACGCACGAGCGGAGATGCCCGACCCGAAACTGGATGTCGAACCACATACGCCGACGCCCGAGTCCTCGCCCACCAACTTCCTCTCGAATGGTGAATTCTCCAATCGACAAGCGCCATCACACCCATCACTAGAACCAACGCCAACCCCAGTTCCAAGCGCGAAGCCGATGCACGCCGAGGACTACGAATTTGGAAAGGGCGGGCAGAAGCACCGCTATCTTCAAAAACTCGTAAAAGACCTCGCCGAACAGCAAGGTTTGCTCGCGCGGATCGAAGCGCCGCTCGCGGTAGGAGAAGGGCAGGTTGATGTGCTTTTGGAGCGAGACGGTGTGGTGGCGGCGATAGAGATTTCGGTATCAACGCCGGTCGAGCATGAAGCTACAAATGTTCGCAAATGCCTCGCGAGTGGCTATCCGCTTGTTGGGGTCGTACTCGTCAAATCGAAGGCGGGCACCGCGAGTTATCGGGCCGCGTTGCTTGATAGCTTGAGTGAAGAAGAGCGGCAGCGCGTGACGTTGCTTTCGCCTGAAGAGATTCCGGACTTAATCGCGTCGCTTGCGCCGCTGCCTGAGCCGACCGAATCGGTTGTGAAGGGTTATCGCGTGCGAACTTCGTATAACGCCACGTCGCCAGAAGAGGCAAAGGCGCGTCGGGAAGCTCTCGCGCGAATCATCGCACGCTCAATCGGCGAACAAAAAAGTTAGCCTTCGGGAGAGACTATGTTCGACTGGTACGCCGAGGCAAAGCGCCTGATTGGCCCACAGTTAGGGCTTATCACTCGCATGACAAGGCAGCTGCTTTTCTTCGTGGGCGCGACTTGAGAGAGGAGTTTGAAGGACAAGGAAATTCCAAGTTCGAGATATTTGTCCCCCTTCTCGCTGTTTATACGGCGATTTTCGTGGCTTACGAACTACTAAGTCCCATCGTTCCTCAAACTCAAGTTGTAATCAACTTCCGTTAATTCGCTCTTCAAAACTTAATCTCTCATTTTTTTTGTTGGAGCGGGTGGTGCCGTCTTTTTCGCCGTTTCGGCACTTAGCTGTGCTTTCGCAATCACTGACCCTCTTGGGGGTCGAAGCACACTCCCCGCCGACATTGGAGCGTATCCGCTGTCGGCGTACACGTCGCCCTCGTGCTGAATTGGGTTCTTCCGTGAGGATGGTATTGCGCTCTTATTTTCTTGTTCCATCACGGCTACCCAATTGGCCGGGCTGACTAACCGGCATGACAACCTTTGGCGACGCCTTTTGCGCGCCCGGCAATACAGCGCTTGCTTGTAATGTATTCACCAACGCTGAAGCTTTCGGCGGGTTGATGTTTGTTCCGGCGAGCTTCGGTACATACCCGCCGTCCATCGTGAAAGTGCGCGTCACGCGCGTAGCGGACGGGACCGGGACTTTGCCTGTGGTGTCCATCCCCACACTATCGGTTGGCATTCGTCGTTGCGGGTGCCGGAGGTGTCGTGCCACTTGGCCGTGATCCTCCGGACGACGGCGAATTGACAACAGCGGACCCGGCAGGCGGATGTTTAGCGCTACCCGAGGTTGCGGGCACATACCCGCCTTTCTCAATGCGACCGCCGGCAGAATTGGCCGTCCCTGATGGCGTTGTACTTTTCGTTGACATTTTTTCCTCACTTCAGTCTTCGAAGAACTCTACCATTTGGTAGTCCCCCGGTCGAAGCACAATACCACGACTCTGTGGCTCTTTCTTCACAAATCCGCCCCTCTCATTTAGCTCCCACAATTCCTCGATGTAGAGATGGCCGGAATCGGGGTAGGCGCTCGCATAAGAGTTTCGTCCGAATCGCCCGCCAACGCGACGCGTTTCCGAGATATGCACCAGCACCCAACATGGGCGACGGTCGCGAAAAAAATGGTCCCATGCAGTAGGAGAGGTCGCGAGAAAGAGATTAAGTTTTGCGAGAATATTTTGCGCTCCAATCAGCAACCACGGCCAGAGCGCCGGGCATACCAAGAAAATCGCTATTGCAAGTAGCCACACATAGAATGGGTGTGCCACGAAATTTCTGAGATCGACGACCCATAGAATAGCGAAGAACAGCAGCGCGAAATTTATTGCGCCAAATGTAATCGCTTCGAGAAGGCTATCTTTCAAGGTTGTTTTTTGACGAGGACGGATTTGCACGTAGATTTGCATCGAAATGAAACCCGGCACGACGAATGCCAAGAAGTACAAAACGTCTGCGTTAGTGAATGTTGGCATTGAAATCCTGCGTCCTAACTGTTGCGCATATTCATCGTAACTTCTCTCTGAAAGCCGTCTCGTTCATATGGGTTGAACCCGATTGCCGTCATGCCCTCGACCTCTGAGCCGAGCACCGCCGCATCAACCTCGACGCCAGTTTTTTTCAGCACATGGCCACCCCAACTCGCTATCGCTTCGGACGTTCCCCAACGGCGGGACGTGCGTGTTGTGTCGGTCGAAATGTCGTATTTCGAGAATTGGTAAATCGTGACTTTGCTCATATCAACGCTCCTAACGGGAGTTAGGCGCATCTGGCTTCGGAAGGCGATATGTGAGGCGTTTCAAGCCGAAAGGTAGAAACGCCTCGTATATCGCCTTCCTATATTTGGTAGCTGCCGGCAAACTCTTCGACGGCATAGCCTAACGCGCTGAACCAATATGCGAATATGGGCGGCGTGACCCACGGCTATGACGGCAAAGGCAACCTCACGTCCGATGGTGCCTGGGCCAACAAATACGACGCGGCAAGTTGCACGCTCCATATCTCCGTGCAGGGTTCTTCAGCTTTGAACCCCAAATATGACTCGCACGGCGTGGGCGGCCACAGTTGTCATGGTGCTGGTTTAACGCAAGGAGCGGCGGTGCCTTCGGCCTTCACAATGGCGGCGGCTTGGGTAAGGCAGTCGGCATAATATTTGTTAGTGTTATCGGGAATCTGCATCTGGTTCATGATCGAAGTGTTCTCTGCACTGACGGCGGTGTTATGCGCCGCCTGCGCGGTGGCGGCTGCCTGTGCCGTGGTCGCGAGCGTTGCCAGGCCAGCGGCGGCAGTGCTCGTGTCATGCGTGCCGACGCTCGATATGGTGCCATCAGCATTCAATGTTATTGCGAGCGAGGCGTTCTCGAACATTGCGCTATGCGCGTCGAAGACAAGCGCACGTCCGAATTGCGGCATACTCAATGCAACACGCGAACTGTCATCGCTGCCCGCTGAGGTGTCCTTGAATACGAAGCTGGGCGCTTGGCAGGGGCGGCCGATATCCGGGCCGTAACCCCATAAGCCGTCCGGTCCCGGCGTAACAGGCGGCAGCGTCTCGGGCGGCGTATCTTTCGATACGGTGCAGTTCTGCAAGAAACCTATAGCGGGATCGCGAACCACCAGTCCCTTGGGGCTGTATTGCTCAAGAGGATCCGAGCCCTTGCCGATCTTGGTGTCGTATCTGTTCTTGTCGAAATAAGTCGGCCCGTCCAACGCGATGACGATCGAATAAGGCGTATGCGCTTGATACCAGACCTTGAAATGCTTTGTATCGGATGGATTTGCATGCGCGGAATTGGTGTACCAGCTCATCCCATCTCTGTCGGGGTCGTTGCCGGTTGCGCCACTGGACAAGAATTTCGTGACCATTGCGCTAATAGGTACCTGCGTCCACCCGACATAGATGGTCGAATCTCCGTCGGAGTATTTTTCCATTTGCGCGCCGCTCGGAATCCACTTGACCATTATCGAGCGCGTCAGCTTGGCTGAGATTTTGTCGGCGACCTCCGATTGTAAAGCGACAATGGCGTTAGACCATATCGTTGTAGGATCGGACTTACCTGGTGTGGCACCCGAAATCATCTTCCGATAGGCAGTGATGCGATCTTTGAGAATCTTGATTTGCTGTTGGTCGACCATGATGGCGCTGAGCGCTGCCTGCACTGCCTGCGTGCAATAGATCTTCGCATCTAGCGGTGGCTTGGGTTTGTGGTGTACTGCAATCCGCACACGCTTCTTAACGCTGCCCCGTATGACGAATTTCGTACTATACGTGGTGATGTCACGGACGTTGGCGGCAACTTCTGTGGCCTTTATGGCGCCGGTCGCGGGTATGGCGACGGCACCCGCTATCTGGACAGCTGCCGCCAGCGCACCCAGCACGATAGGCCCGCTCTGGTCGTTGATGGTGCCGTTGAAGCTCTGAAACACCTTATTCGGCGTCGTGTTGAGCGTAAAATTGATCTCCTTCATCCAGCTTTCGGCGTCGTGATAGTCAATTGCGTATCGGTAATTGGGGTCGGCTTCCAATGTTGGTGCAGCAGTCGCGTTGACCTTGAAACTGAGCTTGTCATTTGCAGGCTTTTCGTCTGCCGATGCGTTGGCGTCCGGCACCGGATCGGCGCTCAGTGAACCGCATTCATGCGCCACGACCGATAGCGAGATGTTGATGGCTGTGCGCGGTAAGAAGTAAGTGAGATCGCCGGTGAAAGGCGCATTGCCAACGGCGATCTCCTTTTCACCTTCCGGTGGATAAACGTTACCAGAAGCCGCGAGTTTCTCGACGGTCAGATCAGCGCAACTTGCCAAAAACGCCAGCGCCAGACACGCGACTCCAGCCGCGCGAGACCAAGTTTGTCCCATCGTCGCCCCCGAATTTTGAATCTATGTGGACGCAGCGCAGGTACACGCGCACCACACCCAATCACGAATACTTACGTGAGTAAATATAGGTGTGTTATTTATTTGAAGTTTGCCATATTTCTTCTTGGTACCCACCATTCCGACCCGCGGGAGTGGTCTAAATCGCGGCGGGCTCTGGCTAAAGTCTAAGGGTCTCAGTGTCTGTCCGGGAACATATTGAATCCGATGAATCATTTGTGATTCAAGAGAGGTGGCCCTGATTCGAGGATGGTCACCGATGTGGACGGCACAAAATCGTGGACGTTATGACCGCAGCCGATTGCGATACCCCA
>Ga0209483_1001631_pt1 | contig 16765 bp, 14 predicted proteins | sample NGEPerA_FD_184508 | JGI IMG/M metagenome (GOLD analysis project Ga0209483, IMG submission 184508) | Arctic peat soil microbial communities from the Barrow Environmental Observatory site, Barrow, Alaska, USA - NGEE PermafrostL2-A... | ecosystem: Environmental > Terrestrial > Soil > Wetlands >... | reverse complement strand
GGTGAAGGTGATGCAATCCATCGGGCAGATGTCGACGCAGGCGTCGCATTCGATGCAAAGCGGCGCGGCAAAGACGGTCTCGACGTCGCAGTTGAGGCAGCGCTCGGCCTCGAGATAGCCCAGCTTCCGGTCGAAGCCCAATTCGACTTCGAGCCGTACGTCCTTCAACGCCACCGCCTTCTCGCGCAGGGGCACGCGGTAGCGCAGATCGTTGGAAACGTCGTTGTCGTAGCTCCACTCATGGATGCCCATTTTCTGGCTGATCAGCGTCACGCCCGGCGGCGGCCGCTGCGAGACATCCTCGCCATGCAGCAGCTTATCGATGGACACCGCGGCGTCCTGGCCATGCGCCACCGCCCAGATGATGTTCTTCGGGCCGAAGGCGGCGTCACCGCCGAAAAGAATCTTCGGATGGGTCGAGCACATCGTCTTGGGGTCGACCTTGGGCATGCCCCGCTCGTCGAATTCGATGCCGATGTCGCGCTCGATCCAGGGAAAGGCGTTCTCCTGGCCGATCGCCACCAGCACGTCGTCGCATTCGATGTGCTGATCCGGCTCGCCGGTCGGCACGAGCCTGCGGCGGCCCTTGTCGTCGTGCTTCACCGCCACTTTCTCGAACGCGATTCCGGTCAGCTTGCCGCTGGCATGGGTGAATTCCTTCGGCACCAGGTAATTGAGGATCGGAATGTCCTCGTGCATCGCGTCTTCTTTTTCCCAGGGGCTCGCCTTCATCTCCTCGAAGCCCGAGCGCACGACGACTTTCACCTCTTCGCCGCCGAGCCGGCGCGAGGTGCGGCAGCAATCCATCGCGGTATTGCCGCCGCCCAGCACGATGACCCGCCTGCCGATCCGGGTGACGTGGCCGAAAGAGACGCTGGAAAGCCAATCGATGCCGATATGGATGTTCGCCGCCGCCTCTTTTCGGCCAGGAATGTCGAGTTCGCGGCCGCGCGGCGCGCCGGAGCCGACGAAGATCGCGTCATAGCTCTCGCTCAGCAGCGCCTTGAGGCTGTCAACACGCCGACCCAGGCGCAACTCGATACCGCCGATGCCGGTGATGTAGCCGACTTCCTCGTTGATTACGCTTTCCGGCAGGCGGAAGCGCGGAATCTGCGAACGGATCATGCCGCCCGCCTTGGCGTCGCCGTCGTAGATGACAATCTGATAGCCGAGCGGCGCCAGATCGCGCGCCACGGTGAGCGAGGCCGGGCCGGCGCCGATGAGTGCGACGCGCTTGCCGTTGGATTTCGGCGCGGTCGGCAGCCGGGCTTGAATGTCCTCTTTGTTATCGGATGCCACGCGCTTTAGGCGGCAAATCGCCACCGGCTCCTTCTCGACGCGGCCGCGCCGGCAGGCCGGCTCGCACGGGCGGTCGCAGGTCCGACCCAGGATTCCCGGAAACACGTTTGACTGCCAGTTCACCATGTAGGCGTCGCCATAGCGGCCCGCCGCGATCATCCGAATGTATTCGGGAACCGGGGTATGCGCGGGACAGGCCCACTGGCAATCGACGACTTTATGGAAATAGTCGGGGGCGCGAATATCGGTCGGCTGCAACGAAGAACACTCCCCTCACGCACATCGCGGCCGCGAGAGCGGCGCGACTACTCCGCTTCGCCCTGGCCGGCCTCGTCGTCAAGCGCCCGGGCGATACGCTCAAGCTCGCGCACCATCTCGGGAACCGCCGTCAGCTCCGCCAGCTCGCGACACCGCCGCGCCAGATCCATGAGACGTTCGACGTTCGCCGCTTCCGCGACGCCCCCCGCCGAATTCCGTCCGCTGGCCGCTTTCGATGTCATGGGCTTCGCCGCTCCAGCCCCGCTGTCCCGCATGCGGACCTTCGAGGCGCGACACTTTGCCTCATCGTCCGGGGGTGCGCAACGGTCACCCGTGCAGAGCTAACCCCATAAAAACTCGGGGCTTTCCAGCGTCAGGGCGGTTCGGCATCGGGCGAATCGGGTGCCGAATCGGGAGGTGGTGGGATAGGCGGCCAGTTGCCTGGCGTGACCGTGGGCGACGTGGCATCGGAGGCGTCGACCCGCCGCGGCAGGGCGGTGACGATGCCGGGCAGTAGCCAGACTAGGGTCAAAACGACCAAACCGATGGCGATGAAAGGCACTACGCCGCGATAGATTTCGGTGGTCCGTAGCTCCGGCGGCGCCACGCCGCGCAGGAAAAACAGCGCGAAGCCGAAAGGCGGCAACAGGAAGGCGGTCTGCAGATTGATCGCCGTCAGCACCGCAAGCCAGACCGGATCGGCGCCGAGGAACAGCAGCGGCGGCATGGCGATCGGCACGACCAGAAAGATAATCTCGAGCGCGTCGAGGAAGAAGCCCAGGACAAAGGTCGCGGCCATCACCGCAGCGACCGCGCCGGAGGTTCCACCCGGCACATTGCCGAGGATTCTCGCAACCAGAAGGTCGCCTTCGAAGCCCCGGAAAACCAACGTAAAAGTCGAGGCACCGATCAGCAACATGAAAACCATGGCGGTGAGCTTTGCCACCAGGCGCACCGTTTCCGCGAGGCGCTGGGCATTGAGCTCGCCGCGCAGCCAAGTATAAAGCGTCGCGGCGATGGCGCCGCAGGCCGCCGCCTCCACCGTATAGGCGAGCCCGCTGACGATGAGCGCCAGCATGGCGGCAATCAGCAGCATAGGCGTGAACAGGGTCACCACCAGCCGTTTGAAGGAGGGCTTGGCCCGTCCGTCGCGCCATTCGAGCGGCGGGCAGCGTTGGGGCGTTCGCCACGCCGTCCAGGCGATATAGGTCAAATAGAGAACAAGCAGCACGCCGACCGGGCCGACGGCGCCGAGATAGATGTCCTCGACGGTCAGAGGTTGGGTGACGACCGCACCGCGCGCCAGTTGCGCCTCGATGGTGGCGCCCTGCATTGCGCCGCCGAGCAGGATCAGCACGATCGAGGGCGGCAGGATGGTGCCGAGCGTCCCGGCGGCGCAGACGATCCCGGCGGCGAGCCGCCGGTCGTAGCGCGCCTTCAGCATCGACGGCAGCGCCAACAGTCCGATGGTCAAAACCGTGGCGCCCACCGCGCCGGTGGTCGGCGCCAGCAGCACGGCGACGATGAGCGTGGCGATGCCGAGCCCGCCGGCGCGCTGACCGAACAGCGCGCTCAATCCTTCCAGCAGATCCGCGGCGAGGGTCGTGCGCTGCAGGATCACGCCGAGATAAAGGAACAGCGGCACCGCCTGCAGCAGGTCGTTTTCCATCAGCCCGGTGAGGCGGAGCGGCAGCGCCGACAGCAGCCGGAAATCGAACAAGCCGAAGAGGCTGCCAATAAAAGCGAATCCGACCGCCGTGCCGACCAGGGTGAAGGCGACCGGAAAGCCGAACATCAGCAGCAGGAAGACCGCGCCGAACATGGCGACGCCCATCATTTGCGGCGTGATGAGGCCGGTCATTTTTGCCGTAAGATCAATACGCTGCTGGCCACTTTGGCGAAGGATTGGAGGCCCAGCAGAACGGCCAGGACCAGCAAAAGCGCCTTCATCAGGAAATAGCCGGGCGTCCCTGCGTCGAGGAAGGTCTCCTGGTCGCGCCAGGACGACAGCACGACCGGCCAGGAATACCAGCCGAGCAGCCCAAGCCATGGCCAGAGCAGCGCGACGGTGCCGACAAGATCGACCAACGCGCGGCGCCGCTCGCTCATGCCGCGGTAGAAGATGTCGACGCGGACATGGGAATCCCAGCGCAGCGCATAGGCGATGGCGGTCATGAACAGCGCCGCGTGGAGGAGCTGCCCGATATCGTTGACCTCGCGGTGGCCGAAGCCGACGAATTGGCGCAGCGGAATCTGCAGGAACAGCGCCCCGATCACCGGCAGCACCAGCCACGCGGCCGCGCGTCCGATGCGGTCGTTGAGCCCGTCGATCACCCCGATGAAGCGCTCGAGGCCGGCCATTTCTCCCCCTCGTCCCCACTGCTGCGGACGTTCTCCCAAGTTATCCACGTAATCAACAGGCTCCGCAACGAGTCGGGATTGATTTTGCAACGTTTTCGGCAACCCGCGGCGGTGTACGCATGTTAGATTTTCCGACGTCCACCGCCCGCGCGTTTGGGGGCATCGCACGGAGAGGCCGTCGGCTTGGACAAGCGTCCTGAAGACTCGTCGCGCTTCGGCGGCATCCTCGGTCCGATGCTGCTGTTGTCGATTCTGGTCGTACTGATGACCGGCGTGGTCGGCGCGGTGTATTTCGACGAGTTTCATTGGCAGAGCGGCACGCATGCGGCACAGAACGCACCGGCGCCGGATAATTTCGCGGCAGAGCATGCGACGACGACGCCCAATAAATCGGCTGGGAACAATAAATCGGCTGGGAACGCGACGATAGCGCCGCCGCCCGTCGGCGCGGCGCCGAACTTCGCCGTCATTCCGCCCGCTGCCACGCCCGAAACCGCCAAGGTGCTGAATGACGGCATCCAGCCTGCCGCCGGGCGCGGCGCGCCGCCGGTCCAGGCGTTGCGGCCGGCCTACTGGGTCGAATACGGCGCCTATCGCGGCCCAAGCTATGCGGAGGCGCTGAAGCGTGGCCTGATCGGCATGGGCATCAAGGCCGAGGTGACGCGCGCCGCTGGCAAGGGCGGCTTCGAATACTATCGGGTGCGCTCACGCGGCGAGCAGCAGCGCGACGCCGCCGACGTCGAGGCGCGGCAAGTCGCCGCCAAGTTCGGCATCGCGCCGCTAATTCATCGCGGCGCCGGGCCGCCGACCGCCGAGGCGCGCTATACGCCGACCGAATCGTCGCAAAAGGCCAATGAGGATCGGCGCTATTGGGTTCAATTCGCCGCCTATGACCTTGAAGGCTATGCGAAACGGCTCATCCCTCGGCTGCGCCAAGCGGGCATCGACGCCTTCGTCATCGACGGCCGTCGCCCGGACGGCAGGCCGCTTTTCCTGGTCCGCTCGCAGCCGCTCAAGCGGCTGGACGAGGCCCGGCATATTGCCGCTCAGGGCGAGGCCGAACTCGGCAGCAAGGTTCTGATCGTGCACACGCCACCGGCGGAACGCCGCGCCTAGCACTGCCCGCCCGGCTGGTGTAGTCAGCTTGCATGATCCTGACGCCCATCCCGCCCGACCGGTTGCCGAAATTGCTCGCCGCCTTTCGCGCGACGGTCGAAAATCCTTCCGCCGTCGCGGTGTTCGAGCGTATCTCCATCAGAGAGAACGCGGCGCGCTCGACCGGCGAAAGTGCCGTTAAGAATCACTCAGAATCGATTGCTATTGCGGCAAAATTCAGCATTGCCGTTAAACCCGGCGCGCCCCTTCTGGATTTCTCCTGGGATGGCAGCGCATTGCGCGCCGATACCGAAGCCTACGTCCTGTTGCACGAGATCGCGCATTGGCAGCTCGCGGCACCTTTGCGTCGCGCCCGCATCGATTTTGCCTTGGGGCCGGGACCCGAGACCGGCAACCGCGATGCCGCCGAGCGGGCGCAGATCGTCTTCGGTCTGGCGCGCGAGCGCGAAGAAGCGATGGCGTCCTTGCTGGGTATCCTGTGGGAGGTCGAGCTCGGCCATCCGGCCCTCGCCTCCTTCCTCGATCAGAACTGGCTCGAAGGCGCCGTCCAAGGCGGCGCCGGCGCGCATTTCGAGCGCATCCTCGCGGCGCTCGCGGCCGGTGGCTTCATCGATGCCGACGGCCGTCCGACGCGCAGCGTGCGCGACGCACCGGACCGCGAAGCCGCATAGGAATTAGACTACGTCCTCGGAATGCGTCGCGTTGAGGATGTGGATCGCCAGGCAGCGCTGGAAGGGCGACGGGTGCTTGCGGGCGATCCACTTGTCGAGGCGGCTGGCGCGGGCGATCGCTGAGGCGGCGGCGGAGCGCTTCGCGACCCGCGGCACGGACCATGGAATCCAGAGCGGATTGAGGCGGGCCAAGCTTGCTGTGTTCTCACGCATCGGGTTTCTACCTTCCGGGTGAAAGCGGCGTCAGAGCCGCGATGCCGAATCCTGGACGCGTAATGGTAAGTTTTTGGTTAAGAGACGCGGAAAGCGGCGCCCCGCCGTATCTTCAAGTCCTTGAAGGAACAGATTAAATGACCGAACGCATCGCCTTCCTCGGCATCGGTTTGATGGGAGCGCCAATGGCGCGAAATCTGCTCCAGGCGGGCTTCCCCCTCGCCGCCTGGAATCGGGATTCGGTCAAGGCCGCAGCGCTGAAATCCGCCGGTGCCGTCTCGGCCGCAACCCCGGCGGATGCCTCGCGCGACGCCGATATCGTCATCACCATGCTGGCCAATGGGCCGGCGGTGGAGGCGGTCATGTTCGGCGACCAAGGCGCCGTAACCACGTTGCGGCCCGACGCGCTCGTCATCGACATGAGTTCGTCGCCCCCCGCCATGGCGCGCGACCACGCCAAGCGGCTCGCCGGGCGCGGCTATCTCGACGCGCCGGTGAGCGGCGGCACAATCGGCGCCGCCGAGGCGCGACTCGCGATCATGGCCGGCGGCGATCCGGCAAGTTTCGCGCGCGCCAAGAGGTTGTTCGCCGCGCTCGGCCACGCCACCCTGGTCGGGCCAATAGGCTCGGGCCAGCTTGCCAAACTCGCCAACCAGGCGATCGTCGCCATCACCATCGGCGCGGTCGCCGAAGCGCTGCTACTGGCCGCGGCGGGCGGTGCCGATCCAGCCGCGGTGCGCGAGGCAATCATGGGCGGGTTTGCCGAGTCACGTGTATTAAAAGTACACGGCAAGCGAATGATCTTACGGGATTTTACTCCCGGCGGTCCGGCCGACCACCAGGTCAAGGATTGCGAAACCATCGTCGCCACGGCCAAGGCGTCCGGTCTGACGCTGCCTTTCGCCGAGCAGGCATTGGCGATGTTCCGGGGCTTGGTGGCACATGGCGGCGCGCGGCTCGACCACAGCGCCCTGCTGCTCGAGCTGGAGCGGATGAACGGCAAGAAATTAGGTCCGGGACCGGAGACGCTGCCAGCCTAGACGACGGGTGTCAGCAATTCCTTGCCGGCGAAGCAGGCGGCCAAATTGTCGAGCATGAGCTGGCCCATCAGGCGCCGCGTCCCATGCGTGCCGCTGCCGATATGCGGAGTCAGCACGACATTGTCGAGCGCCAGCAGCGCCTCGGGCACGCGCGGCTCATCCGCGAAGACGTCGAGGCCCGCACCACCGAGCTTGCCTTCGACCAGCGCCTTGACCAGCGCCGGCTCCTCAATCACCGAGCCGCGAGCGATGTTGACGATCATGCCCTGCGGTCCGAGCGCCTCGATCACCGCGGCATTGACCAGGTGATGAGTCGCGGCGCCGCCCGGGCAGGCGACCACCAGCACGTCGACCGCCTTCGCCATGGCCAGCAGATCGGGATAATAGCGGTAGGGCATTTCCGGCTTCGCACGACGGTTGTGATAGCCAACCTGCATGTTCATGGCCGCGGCGCGGCGCGCGATCGCCTCGCCGATGCGGCCCATGCCGAGCACGCCGAGTTTGAGGCCGCCGAGCTTGGTGGCAAGGGGCAGCGGCCCCTTCAACCATTGGCCGGCGCGCAGAAATTTATCCGCCGGGACGATGCGCCGTGCCACGGCAAGCAGCAGCGCCAGCGCCAGGTCGGCGGTATCGTCGGTCAGCACGTCGGGCGTGTTGGTGACGCGGATGCCGCGCGCCTTGGCGGCATCGAGGTCGATATGGTCGACGCCGATGCTCATCGCCGCGACGATTTCGAGCCTGGGCAGGGCCTCCAGCAGCGCCTTGTCGACCCGGCCGCCGAAGGTGGCGATGCCGCGCACCCTGTCCTTGAGCGGCGCCAGGAAGGCGGCGCGGTCCCGGAATTCGAACATCCGGTGCACGTCGTAGGTTCGCTCGAGCTCTTCCATCGTCGCCGGGTAGAGCATGCTGGCGGCGATGATTTCGACCTTCATTCGGCCATCCTGCAAACTCGGCGCGCCACCGTCAAAGGGAACGCTTGCGGTGGATTGGGCGGCGCCGCCGGTAAATGACTTATCCCCGTGTTTCCATATTCATCCACAGGATCTTCTCATAATTAATATACCCGGGGATTAGGCCAGCAAGGACGGGATACTCTCGCCTTCCCTCAAGGGTTTAGAGCGCGGCGACGCCGTGGCCGCCATCGACCGGGATGACCGCGCCGGTGATATAGGCGCCCGCCGGCGAAACCAGCAGGAGCAGCGCGCCGTCGAGCGCGACGGGCTGGCCCGGACCAAGCGGGATGCGCGCAAGCAGCGCCCTGCCCGCTTCGGTTTGCAGGAACCCACGATTGAGATCGGTCTCGAAATAGCCGGGCGCCAGGGCATTGACGGTGATGCCGTTCCGCGCCCATTCCATCGCCAGGGTGTGGGTCAGCGTGACGAGGCCGCCCTTGGCCGCGGCGTAGCTCGGCACCTGCCGCGCCGTCCGGAAGGCGATCAACGAAGCGATGTTGACGATGCGGCCCGGGCGGCCGGCGGCGATGGCGCTTGCCGCGAATTCTCGCGCGCAAAGCCAAGCACCCTTGAGGTTGGTATCGACGACGCGGTCCCAATCGGCCTCGCTGTGCTCCAGCACCGGCTTGGCGATGGCCATGCCGGCATTGTTGACGAGAATATCGATCGGGCCGAGCGCCCGCTCCGCGGCGGCGAAGGCGTCGCGCACGCTCGACGCCTGGGTCACGTCGCAGGATATGGCCACGGCACGGCGACCGGTCTTGCCGAGATCGCCGGCGGCCTTTTCCAGCTCATCCTTGCCGCGCGCCAGCAGCGCAATGTCGGCGCCGGAATCGGCCAGTACCCGCGCGAAATGCAAGCCCAACCCGCGCGACGCGCCGGTGACCGCGGCCTTCCTTCCGGCGAGGGAAAAATCGGCCATCAGGCGCTCAGCGATTTCGCCTGCGCGCGCAGGACGAATTTCTGGATCTTGCCCGTCGAGGTCTTCGGCAAGGCGCCGAAAACGACCGTGCGCGGGGTCTTGAAGCGCGCCAGGTTGTCGCGGCAGAAGGCGATGATCTCCTCCGGCGTGGCGCCGGCGCCGGGCTTCAAGGTGACGAAGGCGCACGGCGTCTCGCCCCATTTGTCGTCGGGCCGCGCCACCACGGCGGCTTCCATCACCGCCGGATGACGATAGAGCGTTTCCTCGATCTCGAGCGAGGAGATATTCTCGCCGCCCGAAATGATGATGTCCTTGGCGCGATCCTTGACCTCGACATAGCCGTCGGCATGCATGACGCCGAGATCGCCGGTGTGGAACCAGCCGCCGGCGAAGGCCGCCTCGGTCGCCGACGGGTTCTTGAGATAGCCTTTCATCAGCGTGTTGGAGCGCAGCCACAGCTCGCCGATGGTTTCGCCGTTCCGCGCCACGTCCTGTCCGCTCGCCGCATCGACCACGCGCACGCCTTCGAGCGTCGGAAAAGCCACGCCCTGGCGCGCCATCCGGGCGGCGCGACCCGCCGCGTCGAGCGCATTCCATGATTCCTGCCAGGCGCAGAGCGTCGCCGGCCCATAGGATTCGGTGAGCCCGTATTCGTGCAGCACCTCGAAGCCCAGCCGCTCCATGTTGACGATGATCGCCGAGGGCGGCGCGGCGCCCCCGGTAATGACCTTGACGGCATGGTCGAGCTTCCGCTTCACGCCATCGGGCGCGTAGACCAGCAAATTGAGCACGATGGGCGCGCCGCAAAGATGCGTGACGCCATGCGCCGCGATCGCCGGAAAGATCAGTGCCGGGTCGACGCGGCGCAGGCAGACATGCGTGGCGCAGGCCGCCGTCACCGCCCAGGTATAGGTCCAGCCGTTGCAGTGGAACATCGGCAGCGTCCACAGGTAAACGGATTCCCGCGACAACCCGACGACAATCATGTTGCCGACCGCGTTCAGATACGCACCGCGATGATGATAGACGACGCCCTTGGGGTTGCCGGTGGTGCCCGACGTGTAGTTGAGCGTTATCGCGTCCCATTCGTCTTGCGGCGTCGCGTAGGGCGCGTCCGGATCGCCGGTGGCAAGGAACGCTTCGTAATCCATCTCGCCGAGAAGTTCGCCGCCGACATGGAGAGGATCGTCGATGTCGATCACCAGCGGCTTCTTCGCCGCCTGTGCCAGCGCCTCGCGGATGGTGCCGGAGAATTCGCGGTCGGTGATCAGCACCTTGGTCTCGGCATGGCCAAGGATGAAGGCGATGGTCTTGGCGTCGAGCCGGAAGTTGAGCGCGTTCAGCACGCCACCGGCCATGGCAATTCCGTAATGCGCCTCGAGCAGCGCCGGCACGTTGGGCGCCATCAGCGAGACCGTGTCGCCCTTGGCCAGACCGCGTTTGCGCAAGGCATCGGCCAGCCGCCGGCAACGCGCGAAGAACACGGCATAGCTGTAGCGCATGTCGCCGTGGATGATCGCGACCTTGTCGGGATAGACCGCGGCGGCGCGTGCGAGAAACGACAGCGGCGTCAGCGGCGCGTAATTGGCTTGGCCGCGCGCCAGATGCGGCGCGTCGTAGATGCCCGGCATGCCCCTCCCCTTAACCTTAAGCCCATCCTTGGCCGCGTGCCGGCAAGCGTCAAGCTGTGCTATACTACATTCATGCATATCGACATCGTTTCCGACGTCGTCTGCCCGTGGTGCTTCATCGGCAAGCGCCGGCTCGAAGCCGCGCTGGCGCAGCGTCCGACGCTGTCGGCCGACATCACCTGGCGGCCGTTCCAGCTCAATCCGGACATGCCGCAAGAAGGCATGGCGCGCGGCGATTATCTCGCCGCCAAGTTCGGCGGCCAGGCGCACGCCAAGCGCGTCAACCAGGCGGTGCTCGACGCCGGCGAATCCGTCGGCATCCCGTTCGATTTCGAGCGGATCGAGCGCTCGCCGAACACGCTGAATGCGCACCGCCTGATCCGCTTCGCGGACAAGCAGGGCCGGTCGGGAGAAATGGTCGACCGGCTGTTCAGCGGCTATTTCATCGAGGGCCGCGACCTCGGCGACACCGACACGCTGGCGGCCATCGCCGGCGAGGCCGGTCTCGATGCCGAGGACGTCGCGCGCTTCCTCGCCGGTCAGGCCGAGCGCGCCGAAGTGACCGCCGACGACGCCGGCGCGCGCCGCCTCGGGATCAACGCCGTGCCGTGCTTCATCTTCGCCGGCCAATACGCCATCTCCGGCGCACAGGAGCCGCAATTCTTCTTCCCGGTGTTCGACCTCGTCCAGAACGGCGCTAACAGCGGCAACAAGGCCGTCGGCTAGCGGTCAGGCGCGCGCTTTCACCGGCTCCGGCGCACCGGCGATTTCCTTCAGCTTCTGCAATACCTGGATCACGCCGCGAATGCGCTCGCGCGTGTCGTACCAGTCACGCACGATGACCAGCCGGTGATCGGGCCGGAGCTTCGCCGTGCCGGCTTGACTCTCGATGTAGCGCACCAGCCCCGTCGGATTGGCGAAGCGGTTGGCGTGAAAGCTGAACGCGACGCCCTTCTGCCCGGCATCGACCTTCTCGATTCCGGCCTCGCGACACAGATTCTTGATGGCGATGATCTCGAGCAGATTATCAACCTCGGGCGGCAGCGTACCGAAGCGGTCGATGAGCTCGGCAGCGAAGGATTCGATCTCGTTGCGGTCGAGCAGATTGGCGATGCGACGATACAATCCCAGCCGCACGTTGAGATCGGCGACGTAGCTTTCGGGAATGAGAACGCTGGTGCCGATGGTGATCTGCGGTGTCCATTCCTGCGCATCGGCCGCCGCCGCGCCACCGCCCTTGGCGGTCGCGATCGCCTCTTCCAGCAGGTGCTGATAGAGTTCGACGCCGACTTCGCGAATGTGGCCCGACTGCTCCTCGCCGAGAAGATTCCCCGCGCCGCGAATGTCGAGGTCATAGCTCGCCAGGGTGAAGCCCGCGCCCAATTGCTCCAGCGTCTGCATCACCTCGAGCCGCCGCTGCGCCGTCTCGGACAGGATCTTGCCCGGCGGCAACGTCAGATAGGCGTAGGCGCGGATCTTGCCTCGGCCGATGCGGCCCCGGAGCTGATAGAGCTGCGCCAGGCCGAACATGTCGGCGCGATGGATGATCAGCGTGTTGGCGCTCGGGATGTCGAGGCCTGATTCGACGATGTCGGTGCAGAGCAAAAGATCGGCGGCGCCCTCATCGAAGGCCTGCATCACCTTTTCAAGATGCGTGGGCGCCATCTTGCCGTGCGCCACCGCGATGCGCGCGTCGGGCACCAGCTTCTTCATCTCCGCCTCGATCTCGCCGATGTCGCTGATGCGTGGCACGACGTAGAAGACCTGGCCGCCGCGATGCAGCTCGCGCCGCACCGCCTCGGTGACCACCACCGGATCGTAGGGCATGACGAAAGTGCGCACGGCGAGACGGTCGACCGGCGGCGTCGCGATGACGCTCATCTCGCGCACGCCGGCCAGCGCCATCTGCAAGGTGCGCGGGATCGGCGTCGCCGTCAGCGTCACGACATGGACATTGGCCTTCAGCTTCTTCAGGCGCTCCTTCTGCGCCACGCCGAAATGCTGCTCCTCGTCGATGACCAATAGCCCAAGATGCCGGAAGGCGACGGCCTTACCGAGCAGCGCATGCGTTCCGATGACGATGTCGAGCTTGCCCTCGGCGAGGTCCTTCTTGATTTGCTCCGCCTGGCGCGGCGGAACGAAGCGCGAGAGCTGCTCGACCTTGACCGGCAGGCCGGCAAAGCGCGCGGCGAAAGTCCGATAGTGTTGACGGGCCAGGAGAGTCGTCGGCACCACCACGGCGACCTGCGTCCCGGCCATGACGGCGGCGAAGGCGGCGCGCAGCGCCACCTCGGTCTTGCCGAAGCCGACATCGCCGCAGATCAGCCGGTCGGTGGGCCGGCCCGAGGCCATGTCGCTCAGCGTTTCCTTGATCGCCTTTTCCTGGTCCTCGGTCTCGGGATAGGGGAAGCGCGCAGCGAATTCCTCATAGGCGCCCTCCGGCGCCGCCAGCGTCTCGCCTTCCTTGAGCTGACGCTCGGCGGCGATCTGAATCAGTTCGCCGGCGATGTTGCGGATGCGCTCCTTGACGCGCGCCTTCCGCGACTGCCAGGCGACGCCACCGAGCCGGTCAAGCGGCGCGCCGGCGTCTTCCGAGCCGTAGCGCGACAGGATTTCGATGTTCTCGACCGGAACGAAAAGCTTATCGTCGCCGGCATAGACGATGCGCAGGCAATCATGCGGCGCGCCGGCGACGTCGAGCGTCACCAGCCCGTCATAGCGACCGATGCCGTGATCGGCATGGACGACGAAATCGCCGGCATTGAGCGCGGCGATCTCGGCGATGAAGTGCTCGAGATTGGCGCGCCGACGCGGCGGCCGCGCCAGGCGGTCGCCCAAGATGTCCTGCTCGGTCAGCAAGAGCGCGCCCTCGGCGACGTAGCCGCGCTCCAGCGGCAGCACGGCGAGGCCGTTCACGCCGCCGGGCAGCTCGCGGAAGCCGTGCCAGAAATCGACGAAGACCGGCGGGACGATGCCGTGGTCCTTCATCACGTTCTTCAGCCGCTCGGCAGAACCGGCACTGTAGGCGACGATGAGGATACGCCCGCCTTCTGCCCCGGCGCGCTCGATGCGGGCGCGCAGCGCGTCGAACAAATTGATCTTGGGATCGGCGCGCGCCGCCGTGAAATCCTCGCCCGGTCCCGCCCCGGCATCGGCGGCGCTGCCGCCCGGCGGCGCGAAGGGCGAGAGCTGAGCCGCGATGCGACCGGCAAGCTGCGTCTGCCAGGCTTTGTCGTCGAGATAGAGGAGATCGGGTTTCAGGGCGCGGTAGATCGGCTGGCTGCCGAGCAGACTCCCCGGCACATGCTCGCGCGCGTCATAAAAATCGGCGATGGTCGCCAGTCGTTCGGCCCGCACCTCTTCCGCTTGATGGTCGAGCGTCACCGCGGCACCGGCAACGTAATCGAACAAGGTTTCGAGCGTTTCGTAATAGAGCGGCAGCCAATGTTCCATGCCGGCGTAGCGCCGCCCGGCGCTCACCGATTCAAAAAGCGGATCGTCCTTTACCGCCGCGCCGAATTCCGCGCGATAGCGCGACCGGAACCGCTGGATGGCCTGCTCGTCGAGCAGCACTTCGTTCATCGGCCGAAGCTCGACCCGCTCGACGCCGCCGGTGCTGCGCTGGCTCAGCGGATCGAAGCCGCGCAGCTGCTCGAGCTGGTCGCCGAAGAAGTCGAGCCGCAGCGGCGCTGCGGCGCCGGCAGGATAGAGATCGACGATGCCGCCGCGCACGGCGTATTCGCCGGCCTCGCGCACGGTGTCGGTGCGAAGATACCCGTTACGCTCGAGAAAGCTCCGCAGCCGGTCGATCGGGATGGTGGCGCCGCCTTCGAGGCGCAGCGTGCGCTCGGCAAAGAGCTTGCGCGGCGGCACGCGCTGCACCGCCGCGTTGACCGTGGTGAGAACGATGCGCCGGGCCGCGGGCGCTGCAGCGAGCTTGGCCAGCGTGTCGATGCGGCGGCTGATGATTTCAGAATTGGGCGAGACGCGATCGTAAGGCAGGCAGTCCCACGCCGGGAAGGCCAGCACCTCGATCTCGGGATGGAAGAAGCCGAGCGCCGCCTGGAGCCGCGCCATGCGGCCGTCGTCGCGGGAGACATGCAGGATTTCGCCGGCACTGCCTGCGCGCAGTAGATTGCCAAGGACATAGGCGTCGTGGCCTTCCGGCGCGTTGCCGATGGTCAGGCGCGCGCCCGGCTTGGCCGCGGCGAAGATGCGTTCCGGTCCGATCACGGGCGGAACTTAAAATCGAGCAGCAGGCGCAGGACGTCGTCCATCCGCTCCCGCGGCGGTGCCGCGCGCTCATGGAGCCAGTCGAAGATCACCGCGTCGTTCTCGGCGAGCAGCGCGTCGTAGCGGTCGAGCTGAGCAGGTGAAAATCCAGACAAATAGGTGTCCGCGAAAGCGCCCAGAAAAAGGTCGCTTTCCTTGGTGCCGCGGTGGCGGCTCTGGTAGAGCAGCCGCTTGCGCTGCTTCTCCACCCCATCTTCCGTCATCTGCATTCGGGACTTTCGATGCGGAATGTCGCTTGGGACGGGCGCGCTTTCAAGCGCCAAAGGCGCAGGATGGCCATGCCGCGACGGGATGACACGCCCGGTGGGGCCTGTTAGAAAGCCCGAAATTCGATTGGGAGGAATCGGTGGCCAAGAAGCCGTACATCATCGCGCTGGAGGAGCATTACCACGACCGCGAGCTGGTCGCGTCGACTCCCATGGAGGGCCGCAAGGCCCCCGAACTCGCCAAGCGGCTCGACGATCTGGGCGAATTGCGCCTCAAGGAGATGGACGAAGCCGGGGTCGATTACCAGATACTGTCGCTCGGCGCACCGGCGACCCAGCGCCTACCCGCCGATTCCGCGCTTCAGGTGACGTGCGGCATCAACGACCGGCTGCACCGGGTGGTTCAAGCCCATCCCAAGCGGTTCGGCGCCTTCGCGGCCCTTCCCACCACGACGGACGCGAAGCTCGCCGCCGACGAGATGGAGCGCGCCGTGACTAAGCTGGGCTTTGTCGGCGCCATGGTGCACGGGCTGAGCAACGGCGTGTTCTTCGACGACAGGCGCTTTTGGCCGATCTTCGAGCGCGCCCAGGCCCTCGACGTGCCGCTTTACCTTCATCCCGCGGCACCGCATTCGACGGTGATGGATATCTATCTCAAGGACTATCTACCGAAGCATCCGGCGCTGGGCAACGCCGGTTGGGGCTTCACCATGGAAACCGCGACGGCGGCCATCCGCCTCATCCTGAGCGGCGCATGCGACGCCTATCCCAAGGTGAAGATCATTCTCGGGCATCTGGGCGAAGGGCTGCCGTTCTTCCTTTGGCGCATCAACATGACGCTGGCGCGCGACGGCAAGCACGGCGAAGGCTTCCGCGAGAAGTTCCTGCGCAACTTCACCATCACCACCAGCGGCTTCTTTTCCAGCAACGCGCTCGATTTCTGCATCAAGGAGATCGGCCTTGAGCGCATCATGTTCTCGATCGACTACCCCTTCGTGCCGAACCCGCCGGGCACCAAATGGGCGCTCGAGGAACTGACGCTCGACAACGCCGACAAGGAGAAGCTGTTGAACGGTAATGCGCGGCATCTGTTGAAGCTCAAGGTCTAGCGCGGCGAATTTGCGCCCGACGATCCTCAACCCTCTTTTTGCGCCGGTCACGGCGTTGAAGGGCGTCGGGCCGCGCCTCGGAAAGCTCTTCGAGAAATTGACCGGCCCGCAGGTCGTCGATCTGCTGTGGCATCTGCCGGTGGACATCGTCGATCGCCGCTTCCAGCCCAAGGTCGCCGAGGCGACCGAAGGCAGCGTCGCGACCCTGACCGTCAAGATCGAGGCGCATGCCAAGCCGCACAACCCGCGCCAGCCTTATCGCATCCGCTGCAGCGACGAGACCGGCAAGCTCAATCTCGTCTTCTTCCATGTGAAGGACGACTATCTCGAGCGTCTTCTTCCGGTCGGGTCGACGCGCATCGTCAGCGGCAAGGTCGAGCGCTTCAACCAGCAGGCGCAGATCAGCCACCCCGACTACATCGTCGACCCGGCCGCACCCGAGCAAATGCCGTCGATCGAGCCGATTTACCGGCTGACCGCGGGACTCAGCCTGCGCATCGTGCAGAAGGCGGTGGCGGCGGCGCTGAGCCGCGCGACGGAACTGCCCGAATGGGACGACGAAGAATTCCGCCGACGCCGCGCCTGGCCCGCCTGGCGCGCGGCATTGAAAACCGCGCATGCGCCGGCACGCTCTGAAGACCTGTTGCCCACGGCGTCGGCGCGCGAGCGCCTCGCTTATGACGAGCTGCTCGC
>Ga0209483_1001630_pt1 | contig 16769 bp, 13 predicted proteins | sample NGEPerA_FD_184508 | JGI IMG/M metagenome (GOLD analysis project Ga0209483, IMG submission 184508) | Arctic peat soil microbial communities from the Barrow Environmental Observatory site, Barrow, Alaska, USA - NGEE PermafrostL2-A... | ecosystem: Environmental > Terrestrial > Soil > Wetlands >... | reverse complement strand
GCCAATACTCCTTTGAATCAATGGAACGTTAATGCCACCAATATGTTATACTCGCTGGCAGAAACAAAAAAATGTGACGAAAGATGAGGCGAGACGCCCGTGATACGGTAACGGCCTTGGTCCCAAGCGCTTCATCGCCGTGCCTTCGACTGAAGTGTAATCGCGATTTTAGCACGTCTGCCGCGACTGCAAAATATGCAGGCGATGCGGGAAGGCCCCCATGTCGGCCGGCGGATGGTATAACTCTCTTATGCGGCCCAACGCCTGTGCGCGGCCTTCGGCAATCCGCGCGGCATTTACCCTGGTTGAACTGCTGGTGGTGATCGCCATCCTCGGCGTACTCTTGGCGCTGTTGATGCCCGCCCTCGCCGCCGCGCGGGAAGCGTCCAATCGCGTGAAGTGCGCATCCAACCTGCGATCACTGGGGCACATTCTCTATCTATTCTCCGACGATTACCATCGGCTCCCCGAGTCGCAGAACACGCCCTACTCGGGCGCGGGCGGCTGGATGCCGACCTGGATGTACACCAAGGATTACTTCGCCCTGGTGGACCGATATGGCGCGGACCAACGACTGTTTATCTGCCCGTCCTCGCCCACCGCGGCGATTGGCCCATCCGGGTTTCAGTATGGAGAAGGCAGCGAGCTGTCGGCCCGCGTGGCGCTCGATGATCTGCCGGACAATCCGGGGAAAGTCGCGCAGGGCGAGATGGATCTCACCAGCCGATGGATGGCGACCGACTACCAATACATGGGCCGCAATATCCAGGAAACCGCGGCCCCGGGCGGCGCCGATCCAGATGGAGCTCCCTTCGAGGTGACCCGCATTGATCGAGGCACCCACACCGGCACCCCCGATGATGCCAACCCCCCGCTGATGGCCGACATGGCCTCCTACGACCTGAGCGGCCGCTATGGCTATTATCATGGCCGCTCGTGGAAGATACCCTCCTTCGATCCGACGCCGTCGCTAAACCCCTGGCACACCGGCACCGCCAGCGCGCACCTGGGCGATGTCCGCATCAATGTCCTGTACCGCGACGGGCACGTCGAGCTCAAGACGCCGGATCTGCACGCCTACTTTAGTTATGACGATACGTACTATTTCCACTGAAGTGCAATCTTTGCAGTGCCGGTAACTCAATGTCAAATGCAAGTTAAGCTGCCTCTGCCGCACTGGACAAAAACGTGGCGGCGTTTTCTTCAACCAGGTAAAGGAGAGGCAAATGCAATTCAAGAAATCAGCGATGTTGGCCCTTGCCGCGACTTGCGCCGGGGGGCTGGGGCTTCCATCCATCGCTCGCGCGACTTTCCATGAATGGCGGATCGACGAACTGTATTCGAATGCCAGCGGGACCGTGCAATTCATCGAGCTTCAGCAGCCGTCGTTCGAATTTGATGATGAGCGGTTTGTGGGCAGCCAAATCCTCGCGGAATCGGCGTTGGGTCACAGCTTCACGTTCCCGAGCAATCTCCCCGGCGTTCCCGTGGCGGACCAGAATTTCCTTGTTGCCACGCCCGGCTTCGCGTCATTGCCGGGGGCGCCGACGCCCGATTATGTGCTTCCCAGCAACAACTGGTTCAGCACCGCCGGCGATACCCTCAACTACGCCAGTGGAATTGACACCCTGTCGTTCACCGGCTCGCAACTTCCAACCGATGGCATCAACTCCATCAACCGCGCATGGGGCACAACGCCGCTGATCACCGGCCGAGAAACGCCGACCAATTTCGCGGGCGTGCCGGAACCGGCGACGCTGGGCTTGCTGATCATCGGCGCGGGGCTGGGGTTGATGCGGCGAAGGCGGGCCGTGTAGCGATCGCCTGCATATGCGACGTAGAAGCGGCGTCCTCGTCGCTTCTGCTGCCAAATCCGGGCGGAAAGAGAAGCGGCGGGGACGCCGCTTCTACGTTGGCGTCTTGCTTTTCCCAGAGTGGTTCCGGGTCCGTCGCGACCTCCACGCACACGCCGCCATTGAGTTCGGCGATGGATTCCCCCATTTGCCGGGACCCGACATTGGGATTGCGAACCTGCTCGACGTGAATCGCCAACCCTCCTCCGACACCACCGGGGCACGCCTCGCGCGAGCGGGGTGGCTAAACGGCGACAGGCCGGCTTCGCCGGGCGGGGGACGAGATCGTTGACTCCACCGCGTGCCGCCCCACCCCTTCCGCTTCATCTCCCGTTCCATATCGCAAGCAAAATCCCGGCGTGCTTTGATCGGCGTGTGCCGGGGCCTATGCTTGGACGGCCCGGCATGCGGCGTGCTACCGCCTCGCGATCAAAGTTCCCGAGACCGCGCCCATGCGAACACCTATGAACGCTGAAATGAGTCGTGAATGAAGAGGATTTTGCCTTGGGCGCTGATATTGGTGGCCGCGATCGCGGTGGGGTTGATCATTGCGCGCCAGCGCGTGCATCAGATGCCGTCGTGGTATCCGCATCGGATCACGGATCCGGTCGCCCGGCGGGCGGCGGCGAATAGCGCGGAGCATTCGCTGATCGATGCGTTTAACGCCGCCAGCGCGGCCCAGGCCGCCGAAACGCGCGCCCGGCTCGCCGCCGCGGCGCGGGAGAATGAAAAGTCGCCGGCCCAGGCGGACGCCGGGCGCAAGCCGATTACCCTGCATTTTTCAGAGCAGGAACTGAATGCGTTTTTCGATAAATGGGAGCGCGAGTTTGGCTGGAAGGAAAAAGCCGGTAAAACGATTCAGGACCCGGCTATCGCGGTGGAAAGCACCGAATTGATTTTGGCGGCGACGGTTGCGACCCGGGAGTTCAACACGGTTCTCAGTCTGCATTTTGAACCGAGGCTGGCGGATGGGAAGTTGAGCATGAACCTGGCCCGCGTGACCGCCGGCACGCTTCCGTTGCCACGGGCGTATTACAGCCGCTATGAGCGGAAGCTGGAGACGGCAGTGAACGCGAAGCTGCCGACGTGGCGCGAGCAGGCGGATATTTCGCCGGCCGGTTCGGCGAACCGCGCGGCGGTGCAGGCGGGCATGGGGGAATTGCTGTTGCATGCCCTGCATGATGAGCCTGCCGAGCCGGTGATTTTTCTGCCCAACCTCGCGCCCGGGCACTCAGGCAGCCTGCCGGTCAAAATCACGGACATCAACCTTGATAACAAAACTCTCACCCTCACCATGATGCCGATGGACCGCACCGAGCGGGAGGCGTTGCTTGCGCATCTGCAGGAAGCCCGCACTCTCGAGAGCGGGGCGACGGCGAGCGACAAAGATCAATCAACGCACTGATCATCCCAGCGCGCCTGTCCACGCCGGGGCACAGCGTACTCGCGCCGCCCCGGATTGGAGGCGCGGTCGTGAAATTGTGACGGAAACGCGCTCCCAATCCGGGGCGGCGCGGCTGGGAAGTTCCCGCAAATCTCAACGCCGGTCGGCGCCGCTCTACCCCGGCGTGGACAGGATCTCTTGGTCCTTTATCCCAGCAGTTCCTGCCGGTGGGAGGCAGTTTCTGCGCCTTTCAGTTGAACTGACGGATCGCGGAAGCGATCATATCGCGCCTCGGAATCCTATTGTCATTTCGTGTTTCGCGCTTTTCGAGGCTCTTTCGGCGGGTCGGGGCCGGAAGGGGCGATTCTAAATTTCATCGCTCACGTTTCTGGCACACCCGTTGTTACCAGAAGCGCGATGACACGAAACACAATAACAACTGAGTGTTCGTCAAAGACTCTGGGCGAGCGCGTGGTGGACTTGGCGCGACTGGTAGCTGCCACTCACTTGGACATCATTCTTCGCGGGCCCGCCGAGCATGGTTGCCAAGACGGAGGCGCCCGCCTTAACAATGGCATCGGGCAGCCTTTCCCCGTGACCGCCTGTTCGAGCCGATACCCTCGGCAATAGATGCTAGCTCTCATGTGAACACAGGGCGGGCGCGAAGGATTCGCGCCCCCAGGCTTCTTCTTGCAAGGATCATGGATGATCTACGGTCTTTATCTCTCCGCCGCCGGCGTGATGAGCAATTCGTATCGCCAGGATGTGATCGCCAACAATCTAGCCAACTCGGAGACCATCGGGTTCAAACGCGATCTGGCTGTTTTCCGCGAACGCCCCACCGCCTTGCGCGAGCGCGGCCAAGGTGGCGATTACAGCGACCCGATCCTCGAAAATCTGGGCGGCGGCATCCTCGCCTCGCGCAGCCTGCTCGATAACCATCAGGGCGACCTGGAACACACCGGCAACCCGCTGGACGTCGCCATCGTCGGCAACGGATATTTCTCCGTCACCAATGGCCGGCAGCAAACGCTCACCCGCGATGGCCGGTTCATGCTCAATCGCAACGGCGAATTGATCTTGTCCAACGATCGCGGCCAGCGCGTGCTCGATCCCAAAGGCAAGCCGATCCATCTCGATCCCAATGCTCCGGTCGCCATCACCAGTGACGGGCAGATCACGCAAAACGGAAACGCGGTCGGCGCCATCGGCCTGTTCGACGTGGCCAACCCGGCACTCCTGAAAAAGCAGGGGGGCACAATGCTGGCCTACCCCGATGGCACGCCCCTGCAAGCCGCCACCGGCTCGCTGGCCATCGAGTCCCAGGAAAAATCCAACGTCGATCCCACCACCGAACTGGCCGAATTGATGACCACCCAGCGCAATCTCGAAGCCAACGCCAACATGATCAAGTATCAGGATTCCATGCTGGCGCAGTTGGTGAGCAGCGTCGGCAAGATTACGTAAGCCGCATTTTTTTCATCAGGAACGCGTTGACCTCCCGCGGATGGGTCGCGCTACAGAATCAATAGCAGCCTATAGAGAAGCGGGTATCGGAACGCCAAGGATGCGGCAGATTGATTTCGCAGTGCCGCGTTTCAAAACCTTATGGCGCGGAACAGGCGATTGAGCGCGCGTCTGAGGATTGACCCAAACGTCATGGCGGCCGCCATGATGGTGAAGAAAGCAGTCGTACAATCGAAGGTGCTTTTCAAGAACGCGCCTGTTCACGGTTTATGGCCCGCCATGGCAGGCTCAAGCCTGACTTTGAGTTTAGCCCGCGATTGTGCCAATGCTTTCATCGCGTCGCGAGCATTCTCAAATGCCTCCGGAATCGTTTCCGCCTCCGTTATAAGCTGAGGGTCGAGCGGCGACGTGACAATGTAGCCCCCCTCCTCTGCGTCCTCTAGAGTAATGACGAGCTTTCCATCACTCACTGTGTATCGTTTGGCCATACAATCTCGCTGCTTATAGGAAGATCAAAATAAGTTTAGCCTGACGCAGGGAACAATGCGAATCACAAAACGCCGGCTGGACCATGCCAAGCTGCTCGAGCTAAGTGAATAACGCTGTGGATTGCGGGTACTTTACTCGCTCTCAAAAAGCGTTTCCGCATCCACCGGCGCCGGCGGCCGATATGTCAATCCCAGATGCTCATACGCCAGTTTCGTCGCCCGGCGGCCCTGGCGGGTGCGGATGAGGAAGGCATTCTGCAAAAGGTACGGCTCAATCACGTCTTCGAGCGTGTCGCGCTCTTCGCCCATCGTCGCGGCGACGGCTTCCACGCCGACTGGGCCGCCTTCATACACCTCGATCAGCGTTCGCAGAAACGTGCGATCCTGATCGTCCAGGCCCTTGTGATCGATGCCGGCCAGTTCCAGGGCCGATTGCGTGATGGCCAGCGTGACCTGCCCGGTGCCTTCGACGGCGGCAAAATCGCGCACGCGCCGCAGCAGCCGATTGGCGACCCTGGGCGTGCCCCGGCTTCTTCTTGCCAATTCCCATAGCGCTTCCTCCTGCGCCTCAAGTTTCATCAATTTCGCATTGGCCACGAGGATTTCGTGCAGCGCCTTGGGGGCGTAAAACTCGATGTGCTCGCTGATGCCGAACCGGCCGCGCATCGGGCCGGTCAGCAGGCCGATGCGGGTGGTGGCGCCGATCAAGGTGAACGGCTGCACGGGGATGGTCATGATCCGCGCGTTGTTGCCGCGATCGAGGGTTACGTCCACCTTGAAGTCTTCCATCGCCGGGTAGAGATATTCCTCGACCACCGCCGACAGCCGATGGATTTCGTCGATGAACAGCACGTCGAGCATCTGGAGATTGGTGAGGATGCCGGCAAGGTCGGCGGGCTTGGTGAGAGCCGGGCCGTTGGTGATGTGGGCCTTGGAGCCGACTTCGTTGGCGATGATCGTGGCCAGCGTCGTCTTGCCCAGGCCCGGCGGGCCGTGCAGCAACACATGATCCACCGGCTCCTTGCGCCCGCGTGCCGCCTGCACCGCGATCTTGAGCTTGCGGATCAATTGCTCCTGCCCGACGTACTGCGCGAATTTCCGCGGGCGAAGCGCGAAGTTAAAACGCTCTTCCTCCTCCCCTCCGGACCCCGGCCCCACGATACGATCACGCGGCATGGCACTGTTTTAGCGATGAACTGCCCCATCACAAGTGCAGGCTCGCCGCCAACAAATCCGAAATCCGAAACTCGAATCCGAAACAAGATTAAAAGACAGGAAAATGCAACTTGCAAAGCAGAGGCGCGCTCGATTGAAATGTCTGCCCCACCAAGTCGCCACAAACGCGAGTTGCACCCGACGCGCAATCTTATTTTACGGTTTGCGTGACTCCCAGCCGCTCCAGCACCTCCGGCGGGGGGCCCTCGAAGCTCGCCAACGCGATATTTCCGACATATCCAATCGCCTGCCAGCCCGCCGGGGTGGCGTAATAGGCGGCGGCGCACAGGTCGCGGAATTTGCTGAAAAACCGGGCCGGTTTGCGGAATTTTGGTTTGGCGGCGGCGGTGAAGCAGATGTCGTCGCAAATGGCGTGTTGCTGCTTTGGAGATAGCGCCGCGAACGTTCCTTTGAAGCGTTGGTTGGACTCGGCCTCCAGCCAGGCCAATCCGTCAAGGATCACCGGCCGGTCGCTTTGCTGCTCGTGGTAGGGGGCGGATATCCATTCATCGATCATCTCGACGGCGCCCACTTCGCTGGCTGCCGGGCCGAGGCGATCCCTGGGAATGATCATGTCCGCCAGCGCGGCGGCCGTTTTGTGCTGGGCGTTGCTGAAAGTGAGGGGCCAGACGTCGCCGGGCTTGTAGATCTTCATCAGATCCGGATCAAAGCCGTAGCTCTTGACCGCGGCAGACCCGGTCCCCGCGGCGCTCGAAGCATTGCCAACCGTCGCGGCGGCGCGGGCGATTCCCTTCGTCGGCAGCGCGGACGCCGCCACCGCCGCCATCACCCATTGCATCGCCTGCCGGCGCGTCGGCCGCGCTGGCTGGCCGGGCTGTGCGCTGTCGTCGCGCGATGCGTTATCGGAGGTAGGCGCGACCGCTTCGCCACGCACATGCAGGGGAACCAGTGGATTGGCGTTGCTCACAGGTTTCCTTTCTTCATCTCGTCAACCAGGTGATCGCAGGCCCGCCATGAAAGGGCCATGATCGTCAGTGTCGGATTCTTGTCGGCGTTCGAGGCGAACGGCGCGCCGTCGCACAGCAGCAGATTCTTCACGTCCCAGGTCTGGTTGAACGAATTGCAGACGGATTTTTTGGGATCGGCGCCGATGATCGCGCCGCCGACTTCGTGGATGATTTCGCCGGGCCGCTTGAGGCTCCAGCCGGGCTTGGGGTTGGCGGGGCCGCGCACCGTGCCTCCCATGGCGGTCATCAATTCGCCGAAAGTCTTCTCGGCATGGGCGGCCTGATTCAATTCGTGGCTGCTCCATTTCCAATGGAACCGCAGCACCTGCAGGCCGAACTTATCCTTCACGGTTGGATCAAGATCCGCGTAGCAATTCTCGTTGGGAATCATCTCCCCGCGCGAGGCGAAGTACATGAACGCGTCGTAATACCGGCGGGCATCTTCCTTGAAGCGTGTGCCGTAGCTTCCGCGGGTGAGGTCTTCGGGGACGGGGTTGTAGCCACCGGGCATTTCGCGCGAGCCGCCCAGTTCGATGTGGTAGCCGCGGGCGAAATCCAGTTTGCCGGCCTTTTGCTGTTTGTAGAGCCACCAGGGGGAATACAGATGATCGCCGCCCGCGCCGTCGGCGTTGTGCGGCGGCAGATTCTCCATCGCCGGCACATGCCCGCCCAGGCCCGCGCCAACCGTGTCCATGATGTATTTGCCGATCAGGCCCGAAGAGTTGGCGAGGCCGTTTGGGAAGGCGTGGCTTTTGGAATTGAGCAGCAGTCGGACCGATTCGCACGCCCCCGCCGCCACGATCACCGCCTTGCCATTCACCCGGCGTTCCTTGCCGGTGGTCTTGTCAATGAAGACGACGCCGGTGGCTTTGCCGCCTTTCACCACCACTTCGCGGGCGTGGGCATCGGGAATGAGATCGAGATTCCCGGTGGCCAGCGCGGGCGGCAGATGAACGGTGGTCGATTGATAGTTGGCCATCGCCGAGCAGCCGCGCCCGCATTCGGTCGCCCAGAAACAGGCGCCCCGGCTTCCCATCGCCTGCCCCACGATGCGCTGCGCCCATTTATTTCCCGGATAGAGCTTGGCGGGGATGGTCTTGAAATCCAGCGTCCGGGTCAGCACCGCCCGGTGAATCGAAATAATCGGCACGCCCACCTTCGGCGAATGCTTTTGCGCGAACAACTCCGCCGCCCGCGCTTTGGGCGCCGGCAGCAAAACGCCCGGCGGAGAGTTTGGCGTATTCTCCATCCCCTCATTCGTCCCGTACACGCCGATCAGCATCTCCACTTTGGTGTAGTATGGCTCAACGTCCTCATACGAAATCGGCCAGTCGAAGCCCAGTCCATCCCGCGAGCGCGGCTTGAAATCGTAAGGCCCATTTCGCAGCGCGATGCGGCCCCAATGGTTGGTGCGTCCGCCGAGCATGCGCGGCCGCCACCACTTGAATTTTTCGTCCGCCTTTTCCTGAACGCTGGTGTATGGCTCGCCGGGCACTTCCCACCCGCCGCCCACGGTGGCATCGTAAAAGCCAAACCCTTTTTCGCGCGTGGCGTTGCCCATCAACGGCGCCTGGCCGGGGCCGTTGAACATGGGCGTTTCGGTGATCGGATCGTAGCTGCGGCCCGCTTCGAGCATGCAGCACTTGAAGCCCGCCAGCGTGAGTGTAAACGCCGCCTGCCCGCCGCCCGCGCCCGAGCCGACGATCACCACGTCATAATCGCTTTTCGCCTCATCGGCGGAAATAATCGCCATGCGCAAAACCTCGTCCCAAGTGCTGCCGGAAAAACGCCAGCCGCCATCGAGGTTATTGTTACGATGAAACGGCGTGAAGGGTCTATTTTCAGCGACAATCTCAGACGTGGATTGATACAGCGAGGGGGTGCGGACGTTGCGGACGCACACCCGTGGAAGCCGCGGGCCGCCGCTTTCGTTCCGGGTTTAGCACAGAAACAAAAGCGACGAGGACGTCGCTTCTACGAACACCCACAAACCTCATGTGTAGTCATTCGCACGGCCCCCAGCGCCGTAGAAGCGGCGTCTCGCCGCTTCTTTTCTGTGAACGCCCTCGGCATCGCAGTATTGCGTCGCCACCGCCATATTCGGCACATCCGCCGCACTTTGATGCAAACGGGCGCGGGGGCCTGTCGCGGGCGCGAATATCCGATGCGTCTTGGGCGTTGGCAGGGGTAGACTGGGCCCATGCCCGTGTGGGACGATTCCTCAGCTTCCTTCGCCGCCGGCCCTTGCGGGCCAGTAATGGCGGCGGCGCGGTTGGGAGAACCGCGGGCCGAGTCATCGAACGATTATCGGCGCGCGGCCCGGCGTCTGCGCGGGATGCACGCGGATGATCCCGCCCGGCTTCATCGCGGGCTACGCGAATTGTCGCGCCGGCACGATCAGACGTACCGTGCAGGCCCGCCGGCGCGCGATACGAACCCAGATTCACTCATCCCGCTACGCGTTTGGCGGGCGGAGGAATTTTCAGCCGACAGCGCCAAGTCCGTGCGGCATCGGCGGGCCGGGGCAGATGCTGCGTTCGCGCCCGCACCTGATTCGCGGGCGACGGTGGATTGGTTTGCCGACCATGTCGCTGGGGCGCTCGAAGGGCGGATTCTAAGATATTCGCGGCGAGTGGCGCTGCTCAAAACCGCGGGGCGGCTGGGGATCGGACGCTTCGACGCCAACCTCATCATCGCCGCGACCCAGCACCAACAGACGGATAGCGACAAATCGGTTTGCGATGCGGTGGGCAAACCCAAAAGAGTGCGGCTGGCGCATATCCTCCTGCTTCTGGCGGTGCAAATCGTAATCGCGTATGGGGCGTGGTGGGTATGGCGCGGGGCGTGAAAGCGCGGCTTGGTTTGCGGGATTCACGTAGGGTTCGCTTCAGCGAAAGCTGTCGATGATGGGGCGGGAGTTGCCGCTGTCGGGAATGGGGTGTACACCCATCTTTCGTGGCACGGGCGTCTCGCCCGTGGCTGCGGTACGCCGCGGCGTTGACCGGTACTCCGGGCCAAACCACCTCCAGCGCAGCGACCGATGGCTTCTCACACACGAAGAACGCTGCGCTCTTGCGCCTTCGACCGGAGTACCGGTCGAACATCGCGGCGTACCGCGACTCCACGGGCGAGCCGCCCGTGCCACTATTTCCGGCCACGTCCGCGATGCGCCGGGGGGTACCGCGTTCGTTGAAGCCAACCCTACGATTGGCAACAATTGGCGATGCCCGCATCTATTGGCTGCTTACGGATGTGCGGGCGCCTTTCAGACGGGGTCGCGGGTCAATTGCCCGTCGAGGAGCCGCCAGATGCCGTGGGGGTTTTGGTTTTGCAATTCTTCGGGGAGTTCTGAGTTTGGGAAATCCTGGTAGCACAGGGGGCGCGCGAAGCGCTCGATGGCGGCGGTGCCGACGCTGGTGGTGCGGGAGTCGGTGGTGGCTGGGTAGGGGCCGCCGTGCTGCATGGCGGAGGAGACTTCCACGCCGGTGGGGAAGCCGTTGAACAGCAGCCGGCCCACCTTTCGCTCCAAAATCGCGATCAGATCGCGGTGGTCTTTTAAGTCCTGTGCCGTGCCTTGAATGGTTGCGGTGAGATGGCCGTCGAGGGAGGCGGCGATGCGCTCCAATTCCTCCCGGCTGCCGGTGACGACGAGGCTGGCGGGGCCGAACAGTTCCTCGCGCAGCGTGTGATTGGCGAGGTAGGTTTTGGCGTCCGCGGCGAAAAGGGTTGGCGTGACCTGTGTCTTGGAAGCGTCGGCGACGGATTGCGAGCGGGCCGCGATGCGAACGCCGGGCACTTGCGAAAAATGCCGCACGCCTTCATTGAAGGAATCGGCCAGGCCCGCGTAGAGCATGGTCCCCGCGGCGCTTTGGCCCATGAGGAGGGCCGCGTGCTCGACGAAGCCGCGCATCGCGTCGCCTTCAACGCCGATCACCAGGCCGGGATTGGTGCAGAACTGGCCGACTCCAAGAGTGACCGAGGCGCGAAAGCCCTCGGCGATCTGCCTGCCGCGCTCGGCCAGGGCGCCGGGCAGCACCAATACCGGATTGGTGCTTCCCATCTCGGCATAAACGGGGATCGGCTCGGGACGGGCGGCGGCGGCATCAAACAGCGCGCGGCCCGCCCGCAATGATCCAGTAAACCCAACCGCCTTCGCCAGCGGATGGCGCACCAGCGCGAGGCTCAGAGCGTGGCTTTTGCCGTGGAGCATGGAGAAAACGCCGGCTGGCATGCCGGTGGATTTGGCTGCATTTACGATAATCGCTCCGACGATTTCCGAAGTGCCCGGATGGCCCGGATGCGTCTTGACGACAACCGGGCAACCGGCGCCCAGGGCCGAGGCGGTATCTCCTCCGGCCACGGAAAACGCCAACGGAAAATTGCTGGCGGCAAAGACGACGACCGGGCCCATGGCAATGAGCATCCGCCGCAGATCGGGCCTGGGCGCGGGCTTGCGAGATGGGTCGGGCCGGTCAATCCGTGCGCCCACCCACGAGCCTTCCTCGATGAGCCTGGCGAACAGGCGCAGTTGCCCGGCCGTCCGCCCGCGCTCCCCGCGCAGCCGTTCGATGGGCAGGCCGGTTTCCTCGTTGGCCCGCTGTAGAACGTCGTCGTCGGCCTCGATGCCCGCGGCGATGGCGTTGAGGAACGCCGCGCGCTGCCGCGCCGGCCGCCGGCGAAAATCCCCGAAGGCCGACTCCGCCAGCCGCATGGCCCGCTCGACATCTCCCGCCCCCGCCTCATGGAACGGCGGCGCCAGCGCCAACGAGGTCGAAGGATTCATCGCGACAAACGTCGTCGCGCCTCCGGCGGTCTCCGAGCCGATCAGGTTTAAGCCGTGAAGTTGCATGGACACCTCGAAAAAGTTCCAAGTCCAGCAACTATGTACCGCACCGGAAGAAGAATTTCACCACGGAGACACGGAGACACGGAGGCGTTTTCGGTGGGTGCGTCGATCTTTCGTGGCACGGGCGGCCCGCCCGTGGCCGCGGTACGCCGCGGCGTTGGCCGGTACTCCGGGCAAACCACCCGAGCGGAGCGACCGAGGGCTTCACGCACACGAAGAACGCTGCGCTCTTGCGCCTTCGACTGAGAGTACCGGTCGAACATCGCGGCGTACGGGACTCCACGGGCGAGCCGCCCGTGCCACTATATCCGGCCACGCCCCTTTCGGTTTAGCCAGTACATTTCCCCGTTCGTCAGGAAGAAACTCATTCAATCATTTGTTAATTGCATAAAGGCGTATCACTTCGGATGCGCCTCAGTGTTTCCGTGCCTCCGTGGTTGTTTTCTCTTCGGTTGCCGGCGCAAGGAGGCACTGGGTTCATCCGCGACAAGTATGCCTATTTCGCCCGATGCGACCGGCGGGCGGGGCGCGCCTAGCATCTGCACAAGAGGTGATGGTTTGCACGATTCGCGGAACACGGTGGCGGAGTCAGGATCAACGGCGGGCTATTCACAGCCGCAGGCAATTCCGGGAACACCCGGCCCCGCGCCGATGGTGGGCTGCCCGCAGTGCGGCACATTGCTTGCCGCCGGCATGCTGGTTTGCCCTCAATGCGGGGCGCTGGTTTACAACCACGCGCTCAACGCGCTGGCCCGCGAGGCGGCTTCGCTGGAAGCGCACGATCCGGCGCAGGCGGCGTTGGTCTGGCAGCGGGCGATGCAGTTGCTGCCCGCCGGTTCCCAGCCGCACCAGTCGGTCGCCCAGCGGGCTGCGGCGCTGGCGTCGGGCGTGAGGGTCGAGCCGATTGCCCTCTCCTATGCCGCCCCACCGCCCAAGCCGCCGGATGCGTGGCCCACCGCCGTTGGTAAGACGCTGGCATCCATGCTCGTCAGCATTATCGTCTACGCCATGATCCCCGGCTGGGGCGGCGTGAAATTCGCAATCGGATTTACCGCGCTGATCCTCGTGCATGAAATGGGGCATGTACTGGCGATGTGGTACTATGGCCTGAGCGCCAGCCCGCCGATCTTCATTCCCTTTGTCGGCGCGTTGATCAACCTGCGGCAGAATCCGCCGAATGCCAAGGTGGAGGCCATTATCGGCATCGCCGGGCCGGTGGCCGGCACACTCGGGTCCATTGCCTGTTACGCGCTGTATTTGTTCGTTCCCGGACTCCATTACAACATCGTGCGGGAATTGGCGGCGATTGGCTTTTTCATGAACCTGTTCAATCTGCTGCCCGTTCCCCCGCTGGACGGCGGGCGCATCACCGCCGCCGTCAGCCCGTGGATTTGGATCGCGGGCCTCGCGGCGCTTGTCGGCCTGATCCTCTCGGATTTGTGGCATCAAAGCTACGCGGGCGTCGGGATCCTTCTGCTCGTGCTCTTTTACGCCATCCCCCGCGTGCGCGTCACCCTGCGGGCGCGCGGGCGCGATATTCCGTATTACCGAATCAGCCGGGTCTCCTCATGGACGATTGGCATCTTGTACGTTGCGCTGGCCGTCAGCCTGCTCGCGCTCCTCTGGCGGGCGGGTGCATTGGAATTGCTCGGATAGAGGCGTGCGCGAGGTTTCGGGGGAGCGCAAGATGTCGGCAGAGATAGGTGGGGCGGACATTCTTTATTCTTTGCTTCCCGTAACATTTCAGCCGAATGCAACGCGGCGTGATATGGGCGACGAATGGGCTCGACGTATCACGGGCGTCTCGCCCGTGCCGATGGCATGGCGGTAGAGAACCTACGGTATTTTCAATCTTAAAGCACCAGGCACGGGCGAGACGCCCGTGATACGACCAGCGCATTCGACGCTCGAATTCACCATTCATCTTTCATCGTTTCTTCTCTTCCCCTCCTCACTTCATCGCCGGCCCTTTCAACGGCTTGCCGTTGGTGGTGAGGATTTGCAGTTCGTGGATGCCATGGTGTTTGTCGTCGGCATAGGTCCAGACGATTTTCTTGTCGGGCGTCACTTCGATGAGCCGGACCGCGCCGGGTTTGTTGGAGCCGTAGCTGCTGATGACGGTATTGCCGTTGGGCAGGCGCTGGGCTCCGCACACGTCGATGAGCAGCGGCTCGGGCAGGTCGGCGTTGCTCAGTTGCCAGACGATCTTGCCGGCTTGGTCCACTTCGATGCAGATTTTGCCGTGCGTGCAGTCGATGAGCGTGTTGCCGTTCTCCAGACGAATGGCGGTGAACGGCCAGCATTCCGCGGGCGACTCGGGCGTCTTGTATTCCCAGGCGATCTTACCGGCCGGCGTGTACTCGCGCACCACTTTGTCGAGTAATTGCGGGACCAGATAGTTGCCGTTCCCGAGTTTGCGCGTCATGCGCGTTTGCAAGTGCAGATCATGCGTCTGCGCCTGGATCGGCACCTCGACGGCCACTTTGCCATTGGGATTGATCTCGAGAATGCGCGGATGCGTGCCGGCTTCGGTGACGAGGGTGCGGCCATTGTCCAGGCGTTGCGCCGTGTTCACTTCTGATTGCGTGCCCTTGTATTGAAAGACGACTTTCCCTCCGGGCGTGATTTCGACGGCGCCGCCGCCGGGAAAGGCCTTGCCGCGCGTAACGGCCAAAAGGAAGTTGCCGTTGGGCAGCCGCCAGCCGTCGCGCGTGTCGGCGGGATAGGTCCATGTAACCTTGCCCTGTTCGTCGAGCACGTATGTGTCGCCGCCGAAGGCCAGAAACGAATGGGTGATGTGTCGCGAGGAGACCTGCCCCGGCGCGGCGGGAGATTCCGCGGCGAACGCGGGAAGGGATAGCAAAGGCAGCAGCAGAACCGCGGACACAATGCCTGCACGACAGCCGCGCATTGCCGCGATGAGTGGCACGGGCGGCCCGCCCGTGGGCTTCGTGCAAGCGATGTGCATCAGATCAATGCGCGCATCCGTCATGGGCAAGCTGCCCACGCCACGAAAGATCGAACCCGCCGCCTGCGCGACTTGCCAATTACGCCTCGATTTGTGCCCAAACTTCATTCGTGTAAATTAACCGCTTGGCCTTTCAGAATATAGATGGTGCCGCCGGCCGCGACGCGGCCGGCGGCTCCTGGCCCCGCAACGGAGGATTTCATGCGCAATTCGGTACTGACTATCGCACTCATGATCGCGGCATTTTTGGTCTCATGCAACCGCGACAAGGGCGGCGGCGGGATTGCCGTCATTCCCAAGGGAACCACGCACGTCTACTGGAAGTCCGTGCAGGCCGGCGCGCAGCAGGCGGGGAAGGATCTCAACGTGCGCATCCTCTGGAAAGGCCCGTTGAAGGAGAACGACCGCCAGGGGCAGATCAGCGTCGTCGAGCAATTCGTCGGTGATAAAGTCGATGCAATCGTGCTCGCCCCACTGGATGACAAGGCGCTGGTGAAGCCGGTGCGGGAAGCGGGCGACGCAAAAATCCCGGTGGTGATCATCGACTCGGCGTTGCAAGGACAGCCGGGCAAGGATTTTGTCAGCTACGTCGCCACCGACAATCGCAAGGGCGGCGAAATCGCCGGAACCGAGTTGGCGCGGTTGCTGCATGGCAAGGGGAAAGTCGTGCTGCTGCGCTACATGGAAGGCTCGGCCAGCACCGCCGACCGCGAAGCCGGGTTTCTCGCGGTGATGAAGCAAAACCCCGGAATCGTAATGCTCGCCGATAACCGGTTCGCGGGAGCGACGGCCAGCGAGGCGCAGTCGGCCGCCATGAACATGCTCGACCAGATCGGGGCGGCCGACGGCGTGTTCTGTCCCAACGAATCGAGTACGTTCGGCATGCTGCTGGCAATGAAGCAGGCAGGCCTGGCGGGGAAAAGGAAGTTCGTTGGATTCGATGCAACACCACAATTGGTCGATGCCCTCAAGGCTGGCGATATCGACGCCCTGGTGGCGCAGGATCCCTACAAAATGGGATATGAGGGCGTGAGACAAGCGGTGCAAGCCGTGCAGCACAAGCCGGTTGATCCGCATGTGGATACCGGCGTGCGACTCATCACCAACGCGCGCCTCAAGGATCCGGCCGTGCAGAAGCTGCTGGCGCATTAGGCGCGGGTTTAGGGTCCAGGGTCTGGGGTCTAAATAGCCGTGCGCGAGCACGCGCTATCCAATTGTGGGAAAATCAGGAGGGTGTCAGGGCTGGAAAATGCAACCTCTATCGTGACACGGGCGTCCCGCCCGTGCGTGTTGCATGGAACTCAAGAGACATCGATTTTACCTATTCCACGGCCATCGGCACGGGCGTCTCGCCTCATCTTTCGTCACATTTTTTTGTGTCCGCCAGCGAGTATAACATATTGGTGGCATTATCGTTCGATTGATTCAAAGGAGTATTGGCATGGAAGCCAGAGCGAACAAGGTACGAAGGCGTTCGATCCGCAAGGCCCGCAAGCAGACGAGGGATCGCATCCGCCGGAACGTGCGGCGGAAAGTGGCGGAGATGGCCTTTGGACGCACGCACTTTGGAGCGGCGGTGC
>Ga0209483_1001628_pt1 | contig 16785 bp, 19 predicted proteins | sample NGEPerA_FD_184508 | JGI IMG/M metagenome (GOLD analysis project Ga0209483, IMG submission 184508) | Arctic peat soil microbial communities from the Barrow Environmental Observatory site, Barrow, Alaska, USA - NGEE PermafrostL2-A... | ecosystem: Environmental > Terrestrial > Soil > Wetlands >... | reverse complement strand
AGACTTGACTAACGGAATTGATTGGTTTATTCTTTAGGCACGAATCGAAATTCAAATTTATGAAAAACTTTCAGAACAAAGCAAAAATCGTCAAGGTCAGCAAAATCATAAGAACCATTTTATTTGCCGGACTGGTTTCATGGATGGTTTTAATTCCAGCTTTCTTGGCCGGATTCTTGATTCCAATTATTGCGTTGCCAAAAGAAAAACTCTATTCGTCAATGACCTTTACCATGGGAGGCATGGCTTTATTGGCCTCGTTCGGATTGATCGTTAATCTGAAACTGTTCAGATTTTTTGACCGGCTGAAGAACGGGCATTTGTTCGATGCGCAAACCGTCGGATATTTGGGTGCCGCCGGCAAATGGTGGATTGCACTCTGGTTATATCAGGGACTTTTTTATGGCTTGGGCCAGGAATATTACCAGTTGAAGATGGCTTGGGACTCCGGCGGCCTATTTGCGGGTTTGATTCTCATCTTTGTCGCATGGCTTTTGAAAGAAGCGCAGGAACTGCAAGAGGAACAGGAATTGACGGTTTAACCAAAAAACTTTTCAAATTTATGAATGCGAATGAAATTTCTCTAAAGACAAAACTTCACTTGAATCGGATTCGTTTGGTCGCACGTTTCTTCAAATGGATCTGTGTCATTGGTTTTGGAGCAACGATTCTTCTTGCGGCGATTGCCCTCATAAAACCCGACGGCATTTTTCCCGCCGGGAGTTTTTATTCCGGCGCGGCGATAAAATCTGATTTCTCAAATCAAGACATCAAACCGGGTTGGGGCTGGGTTTCTCCATTTTTTTGGATTGTATGGACGGTCTTTGGCCTTCTTGAAATATGGTTTTTTTACCGCCTGTTTGAAAACTTGGAGCGAGGCATTATTTTCGGCAGAAAAAACACTTTTTACATTCGCGTCATCGGCTGTTGGATGATTGCTCAATCGCTCGGCGGCATTGTTTTTGAATTTTCCAAAATAATTTGGGCAAAGTCACCGAATCCAAACATTAATATTGATGGAACATTATTGAGCGGAATTTTTATTTTGCTTGTCGCCTGGATCATGGACGAAGGCCGGAAGATTCAGGAAGAACAGGAATTGACCGTTTAACTTTTCAATTTTATGAATGCGAATGTAATTTCCCCAAAGGCCAATGCCCGGTTGAACCGAATCCAAAAAGTCAGTCGAGCTTTGAAAACGCTATTTCTGTTGTATCCCCTGATCTATTTCATAGTGGGTTGGAATCTCCCTTTTATTCATAAAATGCCCGACGGAGTTTGGCTGGTTCCTGGGGGAGCATACGCGACGATTTCGGATATCCCTTTGATGTCAAAATTGGTTATTGGATTAGGCACGGGCTTGATTTTGGCGGCAATCATAACCTGCTATCAACTGTTAAACCTTTACGAAAAGGGAGTCATTTTTTCAGCCAGAAATGTTCAGCTGCTTGGCAGGATCGGATGCTTGGCTGTCTATTACGGTTTGTTGAGTGCGTGTGCCCCAGTGCTAATGTCGGCGTGGAATCATTGGATTGGCGTGTCACCCATTTCGCCGCTGAATTTCCATTCGTTAGCAATTATGGAGTTTTTCGGTTCACCTTGGATCATCGGCGGCCTTTTCATAGTCGTCATTTCTCACATCATGGACGAAGGCCGGAAAATTCAAGAGGAACAGGAATTGACGGTTTGACCAGAAGTTTGAAGGATGAATTATGAATGATGAAGTAAAACCGCCGCGCCGAATCTCGTTTCATAATTCTTCATTCATACTTCATACTTCCCTTTAACCATGCCCATCATCGTCAATCTCGACGTGGTTCTCGCGCAGCGCAAAATGCGGCTGAACGATCTGGCCGAGGCCGTGGACATCACGCCGCAAAACCTGTCCATCCTCAAAACCGGCAAGGCCAAGGCCATCCGCTTCTCCACGCTCGAGGCGATCTGCGAAACGCTTGATTGTCAGCCGGGAGAAATTTTGGAATTTCGCCCGGCAGCCGCCACAAAGAAAAAGTAATGCCGCTGACGAAACTCAACCGACAAATTTTTTCGCCGAAATGGCCGCGTTGTGGCCGCCGAAGCCGAACGAGTTGTTGACGATGGCGTTCACCTTCATTTCGCGCGCGGTGTTCGGGACGTAATCCAGATCGCACTCGGGGTCAGGCGTCTGATAATTGATGGTCGGCGGGATGACGCCGTGTTTGATGGCGAGCGCGCACGCGGCCATTTCCACCGCGCCCGCCGCGCCGAGCATATGGCCGGTCGCGCCTTTGGTGGAGCTGACGGCGAGTTTTTTCGCGTGTCCGCCGAAAACGGTCTTGATGGCCTGCGTTTCCGCGATGTCCCCGACCGGCGTGGAAGTGCCGTGGGCGTTGATGTAGCTCACGTCTTCGAGGTTTAGTCCGCCGGTTTTCAGCGCCATTTTCATGCAGCGCGCCGCGCCTTCGCCGCCGGGTGACGGGGCGGTGAGATGATGCGCGTCGGCGGTGTTGCCGTAGCCGGCGAGTTCGCAATAAATTTTCGCGCCGCGCTTTTTGGCGTGTTCCAGTTCCTCCAGCACGATGACGCCTGCGCCTTCGCCCATGACGAAGCCGTCGCGGTCTTTGTCGAACGGCCGCGACGCGTGTTTCGGATCATCGTTGCGCGTGCTCATGGCGCGCATGGCGCAAAAGCCGGCGATGCCGATGGGAATGACCGCCGCCTCCGAACCGCCGGCGAGCATCGTGTGCGCGTCGCCCATTTTGATGGTGCGCCAGGCCTCGCCGATGGCGTGGTTGGCGGTGGCGCAGGCGGAGCAGGTGGCGAAATTCGGCCCGCGCAAATTGAAATACATCGAGATGAGGCCGGACGCCATGTTCGAGATCAGCATCGGGATGGTGAACGGCGAGACGCGACCGGGGCCGCGCTCGTGCAAGATTTTCAACTGGTCGCTCGTCGTCGTCAGCCCGCCGATGCCGGAGCCGAGGAACACGCCGATTTCGTCCACGTCTTCCTTGTCGAGTTCGAGGCCGGAATCTTTCAATGCCGACCACGCGGCATAAACGCCGAATTGTGAATAGCGGTCCGTCCGGCGGATTTCCTTGGGCGACGGGAACGCCGGCAGCGGGTCAAAATTTTTCACTTCCCCGGCGATCTGCGTGTCGTAGGGCGATGGATCAAACGCGGAAATCCGGTCAATACCGCACTGGCCGGAAACGAGGTTTTTCCAGAACGTGTCGAGGTCGTGGCCGAGCGGCGTGACGACGCCCAGGCCGGTGACGACCACGCGGCGGTCGTAATGGTTGTTTGCCATGCGGAAATCAAACGGGGCAGTCCGGGCTGTGTCCAGCCAAAACTGCCCCGCCGTTCAAGGTCAAATTACTTCTGCGCCTCTTCGATGTATTTGATCACATCGCCGACGCTCTGGAGCTTCTCGGCCTGTTCGTCCGGCACCTCGATGCCGAATTCCTCTTCCAAGGCCATCACCAGCTCGACGGTGTCGAGCGAGTCCGCGCCGAGATCCTCGATAAACTTGGCTGCCGGCGTGACTTGCTCCGGTTTTACGCCCAGTTGTTCGACGATGATGTCTTTTACACGTTGGTCAATTGGTTTGTCTGCCATAATTATCCCGCTTTTCTAACGCAGAGCCGCCATGTGCGTCAAGCCTGAATCCAAATAATTTTCCGCCGGCTCCTCCTCGGAAAAAATCTCCAAAATTGATTTATGAGGATGACGATAAGAACAGGGACGGGTTAAATCACATCACCATCCCGCCGTCCACCGTCAAAACCTGGCCCGTCACATAGCCCGCCGACGGGCCGGCCAGAAACAGCGCTGCGTTCGCAACGTCCTCCGCCGCGCCGAATTTGCCCAGCGGAATCTGCCGCAAAATGTTTGTTTTCAATTCTGCGTTCAACGCCGACGTCATGTCCGTCTCGATGAAACCCGGCGCAATCGCGTTGACCGTCACGCCGCGCCCCGCCAGCTCGCGCGCCACCGACTGCGTGAAGCCGATCAGCCCCGCCTTGCTCGCCGCGTAATTGCACTGGCCCGCGTTACCGATCAGACCGATGACCGAAGTGATGTTCAAAATGCGCCCCGCGCGCTGCCTGGCGAACGAGCGAAAAAAAGCCCGCGTGAAATGAAACGCACCCTTCAGATTCGTGTTCAAAACTGTGTCCCAGTCCGCGTCGCTCATCCGCATCAGCAAGCCGTCGCGCGTCACGCCCGCGTTGTTGACGAGAATGTCCACCTTGCCGCAGTCGGCCAGAATTTGTTCGGCGGCGGCGTTCACCGCGTTGCCGTCCGCCACGTCCACGGCGAACGCCCACGCCTTGCGTCCCAGCGCGCGGATTTCCGCCACGACCTTCTCGGAATTTTCCTGCGTGCGCGAAACGACGACGACATTCGCGCCTTCCGCAGCAAATTTCAACGCAATGGCGCGACCGATTCCGCGCCCCGCGCCGGTGACGACGGCGATTTGATTGGCAAGCTGGCTCATAAATTATTTTTCAGCCACAGATGAAACACAGATTGAACACAGATTCAAAGCGCAATTTTCCCATCTGTGTTTCATCTGTGGCTAAACAGAAAATGTTTTAACCGCCGCTTCCAGACTCGCCGCGTCCGCGACGTTCAGCATCGTCGCCGTTTTATCAATGCGTTTCATAAATCCGCTCAAGGCCGTGCCCGGCCCGAATTCGATGAACCGTGTGAAACCTTGCGCGAGCAAATAGCGCATCGAGTTTTCCCAAAGCACCGACGACGTGATTTGCTCGGCAAGCCGCGATGAGATAGTAGGACAGGCTTCCAGCCTGTCAACGAGCGCGTCAGCGCGAGCCATTTTCCGCTCAAGTGGTTCCTCGCCGATGGCTGCGCCATCGGCTGACAGGCAAGATGCCTGTCCTTCTTCATGCGGTTGCGCGGTGACGTTAGAAATCACCGGCACGATGGGCGAAATTAAATTCACTTTCGCCAGTTCCGCGCGGAGCTTTGGCTGCGCGCTGGCCATGAGCGGCGAGTGATATGCGCCCGCCACCGACAATGGCAACGCGCGTTTCGCACCTTTGGCTTTCGCCAGTTCGCACGCCTTCGCAATTTTTTCCGCCTCGCCGGAAATCACCAGTTGGCCGGGACAATTCAAATTCGCCAGCACCACGCCGGCTTCCGCACAAACTTCGCGCGTTTTCGCTTCGTCCAGACCGATGATAGCGGCCATGCCGCCTTGGGTCACGTCGCACGCTTCCTGCATGAACTTCCCGCGCTGCCGCACGACGCGCAATCCGTCCTCAAAACTCATCGCGCCCGCCGCCGTCAGCGCCGTGAATTCGCCCAGCGAAAGTCCTGCCGTCGCGTCGAATTTAAGTTGGAGTTCACGCTTTAGCGTGTTCGGGGAACAAGCTAAAGTTTGAACTCCAACTTGCTCCTTGAGCAGTTCAAAACAGACCCAGCTTACGAGAAAAATTCCCGGTTGCGCGTTTTCGGTTTTTGTCAAATCAGCTTCCGGCCCGTTGAAACAAATTGAAGCAAGGTCGTAGCCCAGCGCGGCGTTGGCACGATCGAACCACGCTTTCGCGGACGGAAATTTTTCGGCCAGGTCTTTGCCCATGCCGACGACTTGCGCGCCTTGACCGGCAAACAGAAGTGCGGTTTTGCTCATGTCGAAAATTTTAACCGCAAAGACACCAAGACACCAAGTTTTGAAATTTTTCTTTGTGCCTTGGCGTCTTGGTGGTTCAATGGCCTCATGCTTTCACACGTTGTCATTTTCTGGACGGACCCGGCGCAACCAAACGCGGCGGATGAATTGATCGCCGGTGCCAATAAATATCTGAAGGCGATTCCCGGCGTGCTGCATTTTCACGTCGGCAAAATGTCGCCCAGCCCGCGCCCGGTCGTGGATCAGAGTTATCAGGTCGCATTGAACTTGGTTTTCCCAAGCAAGACGGCGGAGCAGGCATATCAAGTCCATCCTCGGCATATCGAATTCGTTGAAAAAGTTTTCAAGCGCGTCTGCAAGAAGGCCGTCATTTACGATTTTGAGTGAAGAACTTTTCCGCAGATTACACAGATTGCACTGATTAAAAAATCTGCGTCCATCCGCGAAATCTGCGGACTCATGCCCTCGGATGAAACTTCCGGTGAATCTCGCGCAAACGGTTTCCCGTGACATGCGTGTAGATTTCCGTCGTGCCGATGCTCGCGTGGCCGAGCAGTTCCTGGATCACGCGCAAGTCCGCGCCGTGCTCCAGCAGATGCGTCGCAAAACTGTGCCGCAGCATATGCGGCGTCATGTTGCGCGAAACTCCGGCGCGGCGAACGCGGTTTTTGATATGCAGCCACAGCGTCACCGATGCGAACGGCGTGCCGCGCTTCGTGAGAAAGACATTCGCCGGTGATTTCGGCGTGACGAGTTTTGGCCGTCCGACTTCGATATAACGATTCAACGCAGCAACCGCCGTTCGTCCCACCGGCACGACGCGCTCCTTGTTGCCTTTGCCGATGACGTTGATGAATCCGGCGTCGAGATGGAGCTGTTCCAGCCGCAGATTTTTCAATTCCGACAACCGTAAACCGGAAGCGTAAGCCAGTTCTAAAATCGCCTGGTCGCACAAACTTTCCGGCGTTTCAGAATTCTCCGGTTCGAGCAGTTTTTTTATTTCGTCGTTGCTTAACGCCTTCGGCAGCCGTTTCCAGCGGCGCGGCAGCGAAAGATTTTCCGCGACGTTCGATGGCAGGAGTTTTTCATTCTCGGCAAATTTGTAAAATGCCCGCAGCGCCGCGATTTCGAGATAAACGCTTTCACCGCTCAAGCGCTTGGTGGATTCCTTCGGCTCGTCGGCCAGCGGACGCGCGCGTTCGTGTTGCAAAAACAACATCAAATGTTTCAACTCAACTGATTTCCAATCCGCAATTTTATTTTTATTTGCCCACGCCGTGAATTTGCCGAGCAGCGCGGCGTAGGTTTTGGCCGTGTTGTCGGACTGCCCGCGCTCGTGGCGCAGGTATTGCAGAAAATCTTCGACGAGCGTTTGCATCAATCCGGTTCATTTCCAATCAACGGGCCGCCGCCACGGGCCGCACTTCCGCGCTTTTTCCATGCGCGCCGAGGCCTTCGAGTTCCGCGAATTTTTCACCGACTTCAGCGCCTGCTTAAGCGCGGCGTTCAAGCCGCCTTGTCCAAGGCCACCGAAACGCGCAGGCCCAGTGGCATTAAAATTTCCTGCAAGGTTTCCAACGTCGGGTTGCCGTTTTTGGAAAGAATCTTGTAAAGGCTTGGCCGCTTGAGTCCGACGCGGCCGGCCAGATTGCCCACGCCGCCGCCAGCCTCAACCACGTCTTTGAGCGCGATCAGGAACGCCGCGCTGTCTTTTTCCGCCAGCACCTGCGCGAGATATTCGGCGGCGTAAGGCGGGTCGGCCAGCCGTTTCAGCAAGTCAGCCTTGTAATTTTTAAGGCGCATATTTTGTAAATTGTTGCCACAGTTCTTGCGCGCGGCGGATGTCGCGCGCCTGGCTGCGCTTGTCGCCGCCGCCAACCAGCACCGCCACCTGCCGTCCGTGCAATCCGTAATAAACGCGCAACCCCGGCCCAAAACTGATCCGCAGTTCAAACACACCGCCGCCGACGGATTTGCAATCACCAAAATTTCCCGCACGCACGCGGGTCAAACGGGCATCCACCGCCGCCTGCATCCGCAGGTCGCGCAGGGAATCAAACCACTCGTCAAACGGGACAAGTCCGTTCTGAAGCTCCAGCTTCTTGATTTCCTGTTCAAGCATTTTGAGTGTAATCTATAGGTGACAACCTTGTCAACCGGCTGATGGAAATTTATTTCCTTATCTCCGCGCTTTTCCCATGCGCGCCGAGGCCTTCGAGTTCCGCGAATTTTTTCACCGACTTCAGCGCCTGTTTCAGCGACGCGCGATTGTATTCCACCACGCTCGTGCGGCGCTGGAATTGATCCACCGTCAGGCCGGCAAACGACGCGCCCGCGCCGTCGGTCGGCAACACATGGCTCGGCCCGGCGACGTAATCGCCCAGCACCGTCGGCGACCAGTTGCCCAGAAAAATCGCGCCCGCCGTCAGGATTTTTTCGGAAACTTTTTGCGGCTGGCGCGTCATCACTTCGCAGTGTTCCGGCGCAAGCTGGTTCGTCAACGCAACCGCATCGTCCAGATTTTTCACCAAAATCAACCAACTGTTATTTTGCAACGCGCGTGAAATAAATTCTCTCCGCGCCAGTTTCGGCAGTTGTTTTGCAATTTCTTTTTCGACCGCCCGCAGAATTTTTTCCGAAGTCGTGACAAGCCAGGTGCGTTCGTGGCCGGAGCCGTGCTCGGCCTGTGCCAGCATATCGGCGGCGGCAAATTTTGGATTCGCCGTGTCGTCGGCCAGCACCAGCAAATCGCTCGGACCCGCGAGCAAATCAATCGCCACGCGCCCGACGAGCAGACGCTTGGCCATGCTGACGTAGGCGTTGCCGGGGCCGAAAATTTTCTGCACGCGGCGGATCGTCTTCGTGCCGTAAGCCAGCGCCGCAATCGCCTGCGCGCCGCCAATGCGGTAAATTTCCGTCGCGCCCGCCGCTCGCGCCGCGAACAAAATCGCCGGATTGATGGCGCCGTCCTTGCCGCACGGCGTGGTCACGACGATTTCTTTGCAGCCCGCGATTTTGGCGAGCGTGATGGTCATCAGCGCCGTGGAGACTAGCGGCGCGGTGCCGCCGGGAATGTAAATGCCGACGCGCTGGAACGGATCAAACTTCTCGCCCACGCTGCGCCGTGAGAATTTTTCGACTGCCAGTTTTTCCGAAGAGATTTTTTTGCGAACGCGGCGATGTTCTTTTCCGCTTCTGCGACCGCCGCGCGCAAGGATTCATCCGCCTTGAGCGACGCGGCCATAAGTTCAGCCTGCGTCACGGCGAGCTGGTCGGCGGAAAGTTTCGCGCCGTCGAAGCGTTCGGTGCATTCCAAAAGCCCGTCGTCGCCGCAAGTATAAACGGCATCGAGAATCTTGCGCGTGCGCCGCTCGATCTCGGCGTCGAACAGGCTGGAGCCGGCGGCGGCTTCCCGAAGCCTGGCGGAAAAATCCTTGTGGGTGTGACGGATTATTTTCATCTTTGAAGATTAGGCAAAATTTGCGGCCAAGTCAAAATTCGCTGATGCACTTTTTGGAAATGTGTGTTTAGCTGTGCCCATCCATGGTCAATCATTTGATATGCGAAACCCAATCATCGCCGCGCTCGACGTGCCAATGGCAGAACAGGCATTGAAACTTGCCGGAGAAATTGCGCCCGCCGTCGGCGCGTTCAAGATTGGCAGCGGGCTGTTCACCGCCGCCGGGCCGGACATCGTGAAAAAAATCCGCGCGACCGGCGCGAGCGTTTTTCTTGACCTGAAATTTCACGACATCCCGAACACCGTCGCCAAGGCGGTGACTGCCGCAGTGCAATTGGACGTGCAGATGCTCACCGTTCACACGAGCGGCGGTTTTGAAATGCTCAAGGCCGCCGAGCAGGCCGCCGAGGAAGTCGCGTGGAAATTGGGCCGCATCCCGCCGCTCGTCCTGGGAGTGACCGTGCTGACCAGCCTTAACGTGGGCGCGTTGCGGGAAATCGGTTCGGATGCCAATCTGGAATTCCAAGTGCGCCGCCTGGCAACGCTGGCAATAAAGGCCGGCCTGCGCGGACTGGTCAGTTCGCCGCTCGAAATTCCTTCGCTGCGGAAAATTCTGCCCGCGAGCACGCAACTGGTCACGCCCGGCATCCGCACCGGCGCGGAAAAAGCCGATGATCAGAAACGCACGCTCACGCCGAAAGAGGCGATTGCTGCGGGCGCGAACTGGCTCGTGATTGGCCGTCCGATTTACGCGGCGGAAAACCCGCGCGCGGCGGCGGAGAAAATTTTGGAATCCATTTCTTGACCACGAAACACACCAAACACACGAAATGAAAACCATCACCGTCGTCGCCACGTTTCAAGCCAGGCCGGGCAAGGAAGCGGAATTGGAGAAAGCTTTGATCAGCCTCGTCGCGCCAACGCGCAAGGAGGCGGGCTGTTTGAATTACGATTTGCACGTTTCGCCCGAAGACCCGGCGAAATTTCTCTTCCACGAAAACTGGACGAGCAAGAACGCGCTCGACGCGCATCTGCAAAATACTCACGTCCAGGTTTTGCTGCCGCGCATGGACGAATTATGCGCCGGGATGCCGGAGATAAAAATCTGGGAGAAAATTGCGTAGGACAGGCGTCGCGACTGTATCCTTCATTTTTAAGTCAGAGACAGGCGCGACGCCTGTCCTACTGAATGACTTCGATGATGAGCGGGATTTTCGCGGGACGTTTCGCAGAAATCTCAAATGCCGTTTTCAGCCGGATGATTGCAGTTTTAGCTTGAGCAGAATCAGCAGCGTGAACGCGGCAAAGCGTGCCGGATTTTTCCACGCGCCCGCCGGGCTTGGCCATTTTGTCCACGCCAACGTCGCAATTGATTTGCGAATCTTTCTTCAAACGTCCGCCGCCCAGATCACGAATCACTTCGCCGATAATTTTTGCGTCACACTTGGAAACAAATCCGGCGCGCGGCGATTTTAATTCGAGAACGACAGGCGCAGTTGAATCGAGCGCCAGCTTCTTTTTGAAGGCCTTCAAGTCCGCGCCTTGCGCGACAAGCATCTCGTCCCATTTTTTGCGCGGTTCGCCGGAGTTCAAACATTCTTCCGCCAGCTTGCGCGCGGCGGCGAGGGATTTGGATTTTTTGGTTTGAACCAGCAAATGCGCGGCTGAATCAAGAACGAGCAAACGGAGGTCATCACAAAGTAGCGCAGGTTTCCAGCCTGCCTGTGCCGACGAAGTCGGCGAAGAAATTACCAAATCTGACCGCTCGCGCTGACGCGCTCGCGGAACAGGCTGGAAGCCTGTCCTACTTTCCAGGCACGCCACGCTTTCTTTGACTTCCAGCCAGTTGCCGGCGGCGCGGCCGAGCGGCGTATTCATGTCCGTCAAAATCGCGCGCGTGTTGGTGCCGCACTGGTTGCCGAGCGCGACCATGGCCTTCGCGAGATTGCGCGCGTCGGCTTTCGTTTGCATGAACGCGGCGCTGCCGAATTTCACGTCGAGGATGAGTGCGTCAAGATTTTCCGCCAATTTTTTGGAAAGAATTGATGCGACAATCAAAGGAATGCTCGGCACGGTTCCGCTCGCGTCGCGCAGGGCGTAAATTTTTTTGTCGGCGGGAACCATTTTATCCGTCTGACCGCAAATGACGCAGCCGACTTGCTGGACTTGCGCGACAATTTGCGCGGCGGGCAAAAGCGTTTTGAAGCCGGGGATGGAATCCAGTTTGTCGAGCGTGCCGCCGGTGATGCCGAGGCCGCGACCGGAAATCATCGGCACGCGGAAGCCGAGGCACGCGAGCAGCGGCGCGAGCGGCAGCGAAACCTTGTCGCCGATGCCGCCGGTGGAATGTTTGTCCACCAGCGGGCGTTTGTCCCTGGGAAATTTCAGCACGTCGCCGGAATCGCGCATGGCGAGCGTGAGCGCGGTGGTTTCGGCGGTGTCGAGGCCGCGAAAATAAATGGCCATGAGCAGCGCGGCCATCTGGTAATCTGGAATTTTTCCGGCGGTGAATTCGCGGATGAATTCTTGAATCTGTTCCGACGCGTGAATTTTTCCTTCGCGCTTCGCTTCAATGAGCGATAAAAAGTTCACGGTTATTGATTACTCTTTCGATTCTGCAAAGCAACGGCGCATATGAATGCAATCAACGCCGTGTTTTTCGAGTTGGTCAATAAAATCTTGAGCGCAATCTTCGCCAATCACCGTTCGCATCGAACGGCTGCCTTTAAGAATACTAAAAGTCGCCGAGAAATGAACATGGATTTCCGGCTTTTTAATTCCGTCGGATAAGGAAGGTTGAACATGAATGAATGCGATTTGTTCAACAAAGATAACAATTCCGTTTTTGAGCGATATAGTTTTCATGGTTTAGTTTTTGCCTGACCATTTTTACGCCGGCCAATTTTATTAGGCTGGTCTGTCAGACAAGAATATTGAAAACGCTTTGAAAGAAGCTGTCAAATGCTTAAACAAACTTTCTCGCCGCAATACTTGCGTTGTGACCACCGAAGCCGAAGGAGTTGTTCACGATGGCGTTGACTTTCATTTCGCGCGCGGCCATCTGGCAATCGGGAATTTGTTCCGGCGCGAGGGTTTTGTCTTCGCGCTTGGATTCGATGAGTTGCAGAAAGTTCACCGGACGAAATTGGCAAAGGCCATTGCGAAGGCAACACAAATCAACTTGCCATGACGGATTTCATTCATGCTTCACTGGAATAAATTTGAGCCGGTTCACACCGGCTGCTACAAATCTTGAAATGGTTTTGACCCGCAACAATCTGGAGTGGTGGTGCGAGCGCGGAATTTTATTCCTCGTTCTGGGAATGCTGGTGTTCGCGCCGCTGGCGTTCGGCGCGGTGGATGCGTGGGCGTTTCTGGTCGTGCAGGGAATGGCCGCCGCCGTGTTTGTCTTGTGGGGTGCGCGGCTGTGGCTGGGCCGCAAATCAAAAATCCTCTGGCCGCCGCTGGCGTGGGCGGTGGCGGCCTTCGCTGTTTATGCCGTGGCGCGTTATTTCACGGCGGACATCGAATATGTCGCGCGGCTGGAATTGATCCAGGTGCTGACGTTCGCGTTTTTATTTTTCGTCATCGTCAACGTCCTGCGCGGTCAGGAGGAAACGGAAATGGTCAGCTTCACGCTCATCGCGCTGGCGACGTTCATCTCCGGTTACGCGGTGGCGCAACTGCTGTCGCACTCGGACCGGGTCTGGAACCTGCATTCGGGCAACATCGGCCGCGCGGGCGGCACTTACATTTCGCCCAATCATCTTGCGGGTTTTCTGGGGCTGACGCTGCCGCTGGCGCTGGCGTTTCTGCTGGTGGGCCGGGTCAAGATTGTGACGCGCATCCTGCTTGGCTACGCGGTGCTGGCGATGTGCGCCGGGCTGGCGGTGACGTTTTCGCGCGCGGGCTGGGTGGCGACGGGCGCGGGAATCCTGCTGGTGCTGGGAATTTTGCTCGGCCACCGCAACCACCGCTGGCGCGCGGTGATTTTGCTGGCGGTGTTGCTGGCGGGCGGCACGGTTTTTGTTTCCACCTACCTCTCCAAAACGCCGGGCTACATGAACCGGGTGAAAAGTCCCGTCGCAAAAGGGCCGGGACTTTTTGACTGGAGTTCGCGGCTGACCATGTGGGACGCGGCGGCGCGGATGTGGCTGGACAATCCTTGGTGGGGAGTCGGCCCGGCGCACTTCGATTATCGTTTTCGCGAATACCGGCCGGTAAATTTTCAAATGCGGCCCGACCGCTGCCACAATGATTATCTGAACCTGCTGGCGGACTGGGGCGCGGCGGGCGGCCTCATCGTGTTCGCGGGCGTCGGAATTTTTATTTTCGGGCTGTTCAAAACCTGGCCGCACGTCCGGCGCGAGGAAAATGATTTCGGCACGGGGCAGAGCAACCGGTTCGCCTTTTTTCTCGGCGCGACCGGCGGGCTGTTCGCGCTGGCGGTGCATTCGACGATGGATTTCAATCTGCACATCCCGGCCAACGCGCTGGTCGGCGTGACGTTGCTGGCGCTGCTGGCGAGCAACGTGCGTTTCGCGACGGAGCGGCACTGGTTCGCCGCCGGAATTCCGGTGAAACTGGCGCTGGGCGGCGTGCTGGCGGTGACGGCGTTGTTTTTCATCGAACAGGACTGGCAGCAGGGCAGGGAAGCTTACTGGCTGTCACGAGCGCAGCGGCAGCCGAATTTTTCACCGCAGCGGGCGGCGACATTGAAAAAGGCGTTCGCCGCCGAGCCGATGAATTTTGACACCGCCTATCAAATTGGCGAGTGTTACCGCACGGAAAGTTTATACGCTGGCGTCGAAAATTATCTCCCACTCGCCAATCAGGCCAAAGACTGGTATGCCCGCGCCATCCGCCTGAATCCGCACGACGGTTACAGCCTGATGGACACCGGAATATGTCTCGACTGGATTGGCGATCATGCGGCGGCGGCAAAATTCTTTTCCGAGGCCGAGACGCATGATCCGAACGGCTATTATATGGTCTCGTGGATCGGCTGGCATTTTGTGCAGACCGGCGACTACGCGGCGGCGAGGCAGTGGTTCAACCGTTCGTTGAGCCTTTTCGCAGACAATGACATAGCGCGGAACTATCGGGAGATTTGCCGGCAAAAGTTGATTGAAAAGGCCTCCGGCAAACCCATGCTGCCGGCGTTTTTTTGATGAAAATGACGGTTGACAATCCCCGACGTTCGCGGCTATAGTTGCACCAGTCTGGAATCGCAAAAAAGTTTATTATGAAATTTTTCAAACCTATGACGGTCGCCGCCCTGTGCGGCGCAATTGCAGGCATCGCGGTCACGGCCTCCGCCCAGGACTACAAGCAGGGTTACGCCACGGTCGTCCGCGTCGAGGGCGTGGTCACTTACTCGCTCGGAGACGGGCAGCCGGAATACCCGCTCGTCGCCGGCAAATACCTGCCGCCCGGCTCGATTGTTTTCACCCATGACAACGCCGTGGCCGACTTGGTGCTGGGCAAGGCCGTTGAACTGCCGCAGGCCAAGTGGGCGCCGGAACGCATCTCGCCCGCGCCGGACGCGCCGGTTCGCGGCTACGTCACCTACAAACCCACCGCCGAGCAGAACGCCATCCGTCTGACCCCCAACACCACTCTGGCCATTGACAAGCTCACCATCGTGGACACCGGTTCAGACGCCGTCAGCGACACGGAACTCGACTTGAAAAAAGGCAAGATTTTTGCCAGCGTCAAAAAACTCAGCGGCGCGTCGCAATACATCGTCAAAATTCCCAACGGCGTCGCCGGCGTGCGCGGCACCTTGTTCAGCATCAGCGCGGACGGTGCTGTGGCCTGTTTTGAAAGCACCGGCGGCGGCGTGGTTCTCGCGCTCACCATGCCCAATGGCATCAGCCAGACTTTCCTGGTTGCTCCGGGACAACTGCTGGATCCGGCCACCGGCCAGCCCGCAACCATTTCACCGGAAGTGGCGAGAGTTCTGGCGGATGTTTTCAAGGCTCTGCGCACGACTTACTTCCAAGTCGTGGATTTTGAATATGACCGCACCGCCGGTTTTGTTTCGCCAACCAAGGGTCGTTTTGTTGGAAGCGCCAGCGACATGGGTGACACTGGTGGCGATACTACTGGTGGCGATACTGGTGGCGATGCAGAATTTTCAAGGAGCGTCTGGTCGTCTTCGATGAGCAGCGGAGCGGATTCGATGTCATTTATCAACCCATCACCGGGGCAGATGACGCCGTGAATGGTTGCACGGTTGGGGTCTTCGACAACATTTATCGCCTCATCAATGGGAAACTGCATAAATCCATAATTTCGTTTCTTTCTCACAAAACCAGCGCAGCCTTGAGTTGCGCTGGTTTTTTGTTTAATTCAACGGCGTGCAATTCAAACGCCCCAAACGCGCGCCGGTTTTTCTTGCGCTCATCGTCCTTGCGCTCGTCTGCGGCGTCCGCCTGTGGAATCCCGATTTCGCCGGGCGGCTGGAGCGCATGACCTACGACTGGCGCGTCCGCGCCGCCCAAAATTTCCCCGCGCCCGCCGCCACCAACCTCGCCTTCGTCGCGATGGAAGATTCCAGCATCGCCGCCATCCGGCACGGACTGCTGGGCCAGCCTTACGGACTTTACTGGCCGCGCCACATTTATGGCCGGGTCGTCGAGGAACTCTCCGCGCAAGGTGCAAAAGTCATCGCCTTCGACGTGCTGTTCGGCGAACTGCGGCCCGACCATGCGTCCGTGCAAATGGCCGGCGGTGGCACCATGGAATCCGACGTTTTTTTCGCGCTGCAAATGCGCCGCGCGGGCAACATCATCACCGCCTTCACTCCTGAAGTGACTCCGCCGGATTTGTTCGCCACCAACAGCATCGCGCTGGGCGACATCTCCACCGAAAAAGATTCTGACGGCGTTTTGCGCCGCATCAAAAGTTTCAACTTGAACTGGCATCCGGCCTTCAAGTCCGCCGCCCGTCAGTTGGGAATCAATCTGGAAAACGCCCGCATCGAACCGGATAAAATCCTGCTGCCGCAATCTGACGGCACAAACATCATCACCGTGGCGCTCGACCGCGAGGGAAATTTTGATCTCGCGGATTTTGTCGGCGACGACATTCCCAAAGGCTTCAAGCGTCACGACAAGCCGTTCACGCGCGTCTGGGACCTCGGCATCGTCATGGCCGCGCAGGATTTGAAACTGGATTTGAACCGCGCCGACGTGGATTTGCCGCACGGGAAAATTATTTTACGCGGCGCGAACGGAATTAAACGCACGATTCCCGTTGATGCCAGAGGTTTTTTTTACATCAACTGGCAGTTGACGGCGACCAACACGGCCATCCTGCGCGAGCCGATTGAAGACGTGCTCAAGCAGGACAAGCTGCGTCTGCTCGGCCAGACCAACGGCTTGCGCGACGACTTTCGCGGCAAGCTCGTCGTCATCGGCTCGGCGGCGGAAGGAAATGATTTGAGCGACCACGGCGCGACGCCGCTGGAAAAGGACACGCTGCTCGTCAGCAAACACTGGAACGTCGCCAATTCCATCATCACCGGCCAGTTCATCCGCCGCACGCCGTTGCCGCTGGAAATCGCGCTCATTATTTTGCTGGGCGCGGTCACGGCGTTTATCACCTGGCAGTTGCGCGCCGTCGCCGCGAGCGTTTCCGTGGCGCTGCTGATGACGGCGTATTTTGGCGCGGCGGTGTTTTTATT
>Ga0209483_1001627_pt1 | contig 16787 bp, 14 predicted proteins | sample NGEPerA_FD_184508 | JGI IMG/M metagenome (GOLD analysis project Ga0209483, IMG submission 184508) | Arctic peat soil microbial communities from the Barrow Environmental Observatory site, Barrow, Alaska, USA - NGEE PermafrostL2-A... | ecosystem: Environmental > Terrestrial > Soil > Wetlands >... | reverse complement strand
TAAGTTCAGATCGTAGCGGGTCTTCCGGTTCTTAACAGGTGTTGAGGTGTCGTTCATGGTGTGTGTTTGTTTTAACTCACACACTCACCTTTTGGTAGCCCACAATATCGAGACAAGACCACATCCACGTTCACGCCGACCGGAGCGCAAACAAAGGTCGCATCCAAAATGGAATTGACGTTTCGCCCACCGCCAGTCGAAGCAGCGAGATTGGTCAAGACGGTATTAACCTGCATTATTTTATTTTGACTGTCGCAGTGTCAGACGAAACATAAATCCACCCATTTGTATCTCTAAATGCCTTTCGTTGAACAAATACAGAATATGTTCCAGGCTTTGCAAGGCCATATCTTTTGCTTAAGTTCGATTGGTATTTATATTGTGTGCCGGGAAGCCATTTCCGTTCCATAGGTAAAGAGGCTCTCTCGGGGGCAAATGAGTCGGGAAGGGTATTCCCCTTTTCATCTTTGATGACAAACTGGAAACCAAGATCGCCTCCAAACATCCAACTGCAATTCAAATCGTCGTTTGTTGCTGTATGCCGGTTAATAATTGTGGCAATGACAGGTTCATTTGTTTGGTAAACATCCTTTTTAAATCGAATCGAAAGCTGTTTGCCGGCGACTTCTTCCCCCCAATGTCCGGCAAGATCAATCCTTGCCGGTTGGCACTCTGCATCTGTTTTTGCATTTACGACTTGTTTGACATAAGGACTGGTTTGCCCTTCGCCTAATGTAACAAAAAACGCATTTGTGGCGTATCCAGCGAATGCAGTTTGGGCCGCGAGAATAGTGCTCGTAATTAAGAATAATTTCAGTTGAGTTGTCATAAATGCCCCGGTTTACGGAAACGGATTTATCCATTGGTTATTTGTTGTTGTCATTCCGTTAAGCACATTATTCGTCCATATAGGATAGCCTGCGGAAAGGTTAACATTCGTCAGGTTAACGCTGCTTGAGACCAATTGCCATCCACCGGCCCCGTTTGTTTGCGCCACGCCAGACCACGACCAATCCAGTTTTTTCAACGGTGCTGGAATTGAGTTGGTTGAATCTATCTGATAAAGTAGATACATGGTAAAATGATCTGACCGCCAAACTTGAACAGAATTGTCAACGGGTTCAGCAGGAGGGTCATCTTCGTGCCACCACGGCTCGGTTGCAGGAAAAGGATAGAATGCCGGATAATGTGAATCTAAACCTGAACCAAAGAATCGAGAGCTTATGCCATTTGTATAGTTATGGTCAGCCTGAACTATCCCGATTGGACAAAGAAAACTTAGCACTGCTTGGACAACCATTAAGCATAATATTAGTGGCGTAGAACCTCATTCCCCAATTTGTTTCAGTGATAAGGTCTGCCTCTGTGCCAAAGTGTAAAACCGTTCCTGGAAGATAGGTATAGTTATCATCAACGGTAACGCCGTGCCCCGGAAAGGCTAATAAATCCGCTGACGGTTTTAGAATGTTAAACGTCGCCTGACCTGTGACCGTTTTGCCATTGATCGTCGCCGAAACTTGCACCACGCGGTTGCTGGCACCATCCACCCAATAAAATATCGCGCTGGCGTTGTTCGTTGGAAAGTTCGTCACCACCATGGCGCTGCTCGCATCCCTCGCAACCGCATAATTGGAAATGGCATAACCCGGCACTGCCCACGAAAAATTTGTGAGGACGAAATTAGTCATAAACGAGTTGGTGATGGAAAGCTGGCAGGTCAGGTTCATTTGTTGCCCCACAATCACCGTGTTGGTTTGCGCACCTCATTATTCTCGTTATTCTTCCTTGCGAACATCTCCATTGGCCATGAGGCGCACCTTGATTGGTGGAAATTCGACTAGGTGTGCCGTTATCCCATTGGTTTCTACCCTGTAAAACAATGGCGTGATTTGCAGCACATAGTCATTGGTGAAGGGAATATCGAATGCGCTTTGTAAATTAAAGTTAGCCGACGGGAAAAGTTCACCAGTTTTGCTTTCATTGATTCTTGTATGTCACCATTGTAAGCCACGAAGATTCGCTGGATGGAACTCACTCAAGACGTCCAACACTGTTGTTTGAATGGGAAACTGTTGGCTGGTCGAAACAATTAAATTCGTTGGTTGAATCTCGATGCCGTTAGTCGTCCAAAGTCGTAATTTAGATCCAAAATGATTCGCTATTTTGAGCCATGATCTTTCTGAAAAATTTGTTTGCGCAGTAAACTCTATTTCCACAGACCAATCCGCATTCAATTTTTGTATTGAAAGGGATGGTTTTAGGTTATTCGTTGCTTCACCTTGGATTTCAATAGGGGACTGGGCGTTGAGGTGCGCTGTTCCAAGAAAACTTGTTGCAATTGAAACAATCAAATAAGCATGGCGTAACATAGTATTTATTTAGTTAGTGATAAATTTGTGACCATTATGGAAAATCGTAACTGCTGTCCGGTGTCTCTGGCCTTATTATAGAATAAGTTGGCGATGGCCAAACTCCTCCGGAGTAAGTTGTGGCAGCCGACCAAGACCAAGTCATCTTGCCGAGCGGGACATAAATATTGTTATTTGGATTTCCATTGTCTGGTCGGAACATAATGTAATCTCTGAACTGATCAAAAATGCTAGTCGTGTTGTTAAAAACAGAATGTGCCAATTCAAAATATGGCCCATGGTCTTGTCTCGATATTGTGGGCTACCAAAAGGTGAGTGTGTGAGTTAAAACAAACACACACCATGAACGACACCTCAACACCTGTTAAGAACCGGAAGACCCGCTACGATCTGAACTTCAAACGCTCCGCCGTGGAACTGTGGCAAAGCAGCGGCAAGTCCGCCGAGGCTGTGGCCACCGAACTGGGCATCAGCGGTCAGACGCTCAAGACGTGGAAGCAGCAGCTCTGCCTGCCGCCGCCGCCCAGCACCGCGCAGACCTTGCAGGAACTACAGGCGGAGAACCGCCGCCTGCGGCGCGACCTGCACTTTGCGCTGCGCCAGCGGGAGATTCTAAAAAAAACGCTGGGCATCTTGGCCAGTCCGGGCGACAACGCTTCGAGCATATGAAAATCCTCCACGGCCAATGCTCCCTGCACGAGTTGTGTGCCGCCCTGGACGTGACACGCAGCGGCTATCAGACCTGGGCGCAACGTGGCGTCAGCCAACGGGCGCAGGCCGATGCCCAGTTGCTGCCGCTGCTCCGGGAAGGCCACGCCGAGGGCCGGGGCAACTACGGTCGTCCGCGTGTGCTCGCGTGGCTGGCGCAACGCGGCATCCGCTGCGGCCACACCCGTGCGTGGCGGTTGCTGCGCCACGCCGGCTTGAGCCAAAAGCGGCGGCGCAAGTTCCGTCCCATGAGCCTGACGGACAGTAATCACGACCTGCCCGTGGCTCCGAACCGCTTGTGGCAGCAGCCCGTGCCCGCCCGCCCCAACGCCGTGTGGCAGGCGGACATCACCCATGTGGAAACGGATGAAGGCTGGCTGTATGTGGCGGGGATTTTGGACCGCTGCACGCGCCGCTGCGTCGGCTGGGCGATGGGTGATTCATTGCACACCACGCTGCCGCTGGCCGCGTGGCAGATGGCGCTGACGCAACAACGACCACCGCCAGGGCTGGTGCATCACTCTGACCGGGGCGTGCAATGCGCCAGCCAGCTTTACCGGCAAAACCTCAACGCCGCCGGGGTGGTTTGAAACCAAACTAAACTAAAACATCCCATGTCTTATGCGCTCACCAGTAGCCCACAATATCGAGACAAGGCCAAAGCCAATACTTTGATTGGGTGTGGGCAGAAATCCACCCACTGAAGAATAGAGCGGCGCATCTATTCAATTATTTCCAACTTTATTACACCAAGCTAAAAAACCTACTGCGTCTAATCCCCATGCTTCTTCAAGTTGACTACCATCTTGACGCGCCTCATTAATATCTAACCACGGGCTGTGTAAATCTAATTGACGAACATGGTCGGTTTTTCTGTCTGTTAAAGCCCATATCGTATCCGCCTTAAATCCAGTTAACTCACCATTGACACTCTTTAACTGAAAAATTACTGGATTACCTTCACTATACCAGTTTCGGAGGTGAAGAAATCCATTAACTTCGTGAAAACTTTTAATTTGCGCTAAATCAGACAAATTTTCATAGTTAGAAATTACTAATTCAGTAGGTGCGTTTGTAACTATCAATTCATTAGTTGGCTGAACTATAACTTGCGGTGACAAATTCGATGTTAATATAAAAGTATTAGTGGCTGGCGAAACACCTGTGACTGTCGGCTTAAAATTCTGATTCACGGTTTTTTTTAGGCACCAGCAAATAGCAATTGTCACAATGACAATAATCAGAGCAGTAATAAGATTTTTTTTCATAAGTTAAAAGAGTGACAAGCCAAGCCATTGATAGACGTATGAAAATTGTTGGGCGCGCGTTTTAATCGGCTGCTGGACGGCTAACAATCGTGATCTATCAGATAAGGCCAGCCACAACGGGATGATGCCTTGATTGATGCCGGTTCCTGTCCGCGTCGACCAATCCAAGCGATAATCAAAACACGGTTAAATTTGCGCCGGATTGCTAAAATGTCTTCTCGATCTATCTTCTTGTATGGTCAAAACAATTACCCAAGGTTTTTCGTTATCTGTCGTGCGACGAACACTAAATCCAATATATGGTTCAGGCACAGGCGGAAACCCGTTCCCGGCAGAATAAAGAGGCGCATCTATCCAGTTATTTCCAACTTTATTACACCATGCTAAAAAATCCGTTGGGTCTAATCCCCAAGCCTTCTCAAGTTCCAAACCAACTTGACGCACTCCATCAATGTCTAACCACGGGCTGTGTAAAACCAATTCATGGACGTGGTCGTCGCTTTTATCTGTCAATGCCCACATTGTGTCTGTGGTAAATCCTATTGATTTACCATTAACACCCTTTAGTTGAAATCTTACTAGATTGCTTTCGCTATACCAATTTCTCATATGAAGAAAGCCATTAACTTCGTGAAGGCTTTTTATTTTTTTTAACTCGGCTAATGTTTGAAAATTGGAAATCACTAATTCAGCAGGCGCGTTTGTAATTCTCAATTCATTATTTGTCTGAACCGTAACTTGTGGTAACAAATTCGATGTTAAAACAAAATCATTAGTAACTGGCAAAGCACTTGTAAACGCCGGCTTGAAATTATGATTCAGTGTTTTTTTTAAGCACCAGCAAATAGAAACCGCCACAATGATGATGATCAAAGCGGTAATAAGATTTTTTTTCATAAGTTAAAAGAGTGGTGAACCAAGCCATAGATAAACATAAGAGAATTGTTGGGCGCGAGTCTTGATTGGCTGTTGAACATCGTATAACCGTGTGCTGTCAGACAGAGCCAGCCAGAGTGGAATAATGCCTTGATTGATACCTGTTCCTGTCCGATTTGTCCAATCCCAGCGGTAACTAAAAACTGTCAAATCTGCACCAGACGGTTCAAAATTCCAAAAACTTGGGCCACCGACAATCGGATTTTGTCCAAGATAAGAAACAACGAATCCTGTTGTATTTGTGTAAGACGAAGAAAAAATTCCAGTGTTCGGTAATAGGCTTTGTAGTTTTTGATAATCTTGTGCGACTGTCACATTTTGTTCACGAAAAGCTAATAGTTGGTTGCCGTCCTGAATTTCAACGACGTCATCATTTTGAATGCCATCGTCAATTTCTTCCCAAGTATCAATATCAACAATAGAGTGAGTTGCATCCACTGCATCAATAACCTTAAAGGCATCCAGTCCTTCGGTTTCATACGCTTCAAATTGCCAGGCCATGTCGCTATAAATATCAATATTCATTTGAATCAAATTGGTCTGGAACTGGCTTACCTTGGGCGCAAGGTAATCCGTGGTTAGAATTTCGGTAATTAAACCACCACTCGCCAGGCCAACGCCAAGCAGGCCAGTCTTGGCATATTCCGCATCACTTAAGCCGGCATAGACGGGCGCACCCACCAGCTTTGCCAGTCCCGCCCAATAAAATTCCGTTGGATTATTCGTGAATAGCTTGCCATAAAAATTGAACACGGCTTGAAGATTATTTTTATTGGCGAGAAATCCATTCCCTGCCAGATAATTCTCTACCGTCACCTGGCTGTCGGCGTTTATCTCCTGCTGCACCTGCGCCTGCCAGTCTTCCTTGGTCTTGCGGAGTTGGGTGTAGCCATTGTCGAAGAGATAGTTGGGAACATTCAGCGCTTGGGGCGTAATGTCCACGCTCGCGCCCGCCGGTGCAGTGACCATTGTCTCGCCCCACACGCTTCCGTCCGAATTCGTAATGTCTATCAACGGCACGCCCCGGATTTGCAGGCTCGCCGGGCCCAAGGTCCAGTAATTTTCAATCGGATTAAAAACTTCGCCTGATGCGCTGGACTGGACGATATACGATTTCATCGTCCCCGCCACAGCTTCGCCGTTATATTCGCATTGCGCCCAATCATGGATTTTGAATGATAAAATTTATGAACCAAGGCTTTTCATCATTGAATGTGCGGAGGGTTTGAAAACCATAAGACTTATTTCCAGTGGCATACAATGGCGCGTCTAACCAGTGGTTGCCAACCTTGTCACACCAAACTAAAAAATCTTTTGAGTCAACTCCTAACATATTGCATAGCTGTAGCCCCAAATCTCTAGTCTCATCTATGTTCATGTTTGGCGTTTGCATTTGAACCTCTATAAGATTTCCAGTTTCATTTTTGGCTGTAATGCTGACAAACGTCGCATCGTATGCAACTGTTCGTCCGTCTTGATTTAAGGTAAAAGGCAAGCCGGTTCGCCGGTTACTCTGTTCCATTATCCACTCCTGCGTAAACTTGAAACCACCTAATTGTTTCAATCCTTTTATGGCAGCCTTCCACTGTTCAAGATTTGTTGCGCCTGTTGCGTTGAATATTTCTTGTGTCAAAATATTTGTCTGTGGTGAAGTAACAAGAATCGGAATAGGCTGACTGGCTTGCTGTTGGTGAACTATCGGTTGATTAGTTTCTATGTTTTCAACATTTATTGGACTGCTGCCCGTGTTTGGCTTTGTCAACTTAAACCAAACAAGAAATACAATTATAGCTACCGTCAAAATAAGAAAGAATTTTTTCATAAGGGTTATTGGATTGGCAGGTATAAGAATGAGTATTGCGCGGCAAGCGAATAGTCGGCGGCGCGGGTTTTCAATGGAATTGCGACCAGAGATAATTGCGTTGGTTGAGAAAATTGCAGCCATAACGGCCAGATTCCGGTATCTGACACATTGACATAAGGCCGAGTGATCCAATCCCAACGGTCACTAAAAACAGCAATACTTCCATCCGGTTCGAGCGATGAAAAACTTAAAGCGGCAATGTCATCCACCGGATTTTCTGCGAATTCCGTCATCAGTGTTACCGCGCCGGGCAAGTCTGATAATTGGACATAACCCGGTTGCAGGATTGTATTTTGTTCTCTTTGCAATAATCTTTGGTTTCCTTCTTGGATTTCTTCATCATCGCCGTTTTGTATACCGTCATCAATTTCCTGCCAAGCGATTAAATCAACTATAGTGTGAGTCGCATCTACGGCATCAATAACCTTCAAGGCATCCAGTCCCTCGGCTTTGTAGGCTTCAAATTGCCAGGCAAGATCATTCATGACGGCAATGTTCATGCTAATGAGGTCATACTGGAAAGTTGTGCCATACGTTTCACCAAACTCTCCCAAAGCAATAGCCAAAGCCGGAGTGCCTCCGCCCAGAATAAATCCAGTGAATTTTAGATTTTGCGCATCGCTCAACCCCGCATAAACCGGTGCGCCGGCGAGTTTAGCCAGTCCCGCCCAATAGAATGTTGTCGGGTTATTAGTGAACAGTTTTTGATAGAACGCATACACCGCCTGAATATTCTTCCGATTGTTCAGGAACCGGTTCTCTGCCTTGTAATTCTCGATGGCCACGGAGCTATCCGCGTCTATTTCCTGTTGCACCTGCGCCTGCCAGTCTTCCTTCGTTTTTCGAAGTATTGTGTCGCCATCGTCGAAGTGGTAGTTGGGAACATTGTGAGTTTGGGGCGTGATGTCCACGCTCGTGCCCGCCGGCGCCGTGACCATGGTCTCGCCCCACACGCTTCCGTCCGAATTAGTAATGTCTATCAATGTAACGCCCCGGATTTGCAGGCTCGCCGGGTCCAATGGCCAGTGGCTTCCAAACCCGCTAAAATCTTCGCCCGATGCGCTGGACTGGATGATATAGGATTTCATCGTCCCCGTCGCCGCCTTCCCGCCTGGTTCAATCCGGATATGCGTCTGAGTTTTCGTGGTGTTGCCGGTGACTCCTATCACGGAATTATTTTCCCAGTGGAAATTTACACCCGGCAAAGAAAACAAGGCCGGGTTGCCCGCATCTCCGGGCGGAAGATCCTCCTCATCGTCGCCGGTATAGATGGAATCAGACCAATAGTTCCCGCCCGCCAGATAATCCCAGCGGGTATGTTCCTCGGCGATGTTGGGGACAATATCATCCTGCATATAACTCAACAACCCTACCTTCGGCGGCTGATCTTGATTGAAGGTTTGTTCGGCCACCACCTGTCCTGAACCATTGCGCGCCGTCACCTGCAAACTGGCCGTGCCGCTCGCGCTGACCGGCACGCCGTCCGCTTCACACTCGCCATTGCCCGCCACGCTGGCGGACACGTCATTGACGGTGACGGAATCACCAGGTTGGCTTACCGAGCCGGTTACGTCCACCGTTGGCAAGTTCAATTGATCGTCGGTCAAGGGGTCCAAGGTCAAACTGAAGTCACTTTTCATGACGCTTAACGAAGTCACAGTGGTATTTCCCGCCGCATCGCTGGCGGTTAGATACACGGTATTGGTGCCGCTGCTCAACGGCAAACCTGCCACCCACACTTGGCCGCTGCGCTCCACCAAGCCGGAAATGGTATTCGTATCCCCACTGGCATCCACGATCACTGCGCTGACCGTCGCCGTATTATCATCCACCTGTCCTTGCAAGGTGAACTGGCTGCCGCTGATATAAGTGCCCGTCGGCGGCCAAATGATAGATAGGGTAGGGGCCGTGGTGTCGCTGGAATAGTCCAATGTGACATTAAAGCTGGTGGCGGTGGCATTGCCGCCCAAATCCGTGGCGTGAACGGTGACCGTGTTCAAGCCTTCGGCCAGGGCCACATCATAACACTGGAAATAATTCGTGGTGAAGATCAGCAAATTGGTGTCATAATAACTGCCAGTGAGGTAGCCGGTCTGATCGGGGAAAGTTCCCGTGACGTTGCTCACGTCATAGGTGAAACTGCTTAAAGTTTCATTGGCGTAACCTTGAATTTGAATCAGCGGCGTGAAGACCGTGGCGGCCAATGGATTGGTCAGGACGACCAATGGCGGCGTAATATCCAAATCCAACTGCACTTCCTGCCAGACCGGCGCCAGCGCCATGCTGCCGCGCAAACCGATCCAGACCTCATGCCAGCCGGCCGTTCCCCCAAGATTCACCGTTAGATTGGAACTGCTGTAATTCCCCCAAACCGCGTCCGCCACATAATTCGTGTCATCCACCACCACCGCCACCTGACTCGGCGCACCGACTAACATCGCCACTTGCACCGGCACCGGGCTGGAATGGACATAGTCATTCGTCACTTCAATCGCAAACGTGATGACATTGGGATCAATCCCGTTCGTATAGTCATCGCCCAACGTGTTAATGCCCGGCGCATCCAAGCTAGTCGCCGACTCATTCAAATTGCCATACCAATACCACGTCCACCAGCACGGCAGGCCGTTGGCATAAACTCCCGTCCAGTCTTCCGCGCGCAGAAACAACGTGTCCCGGTTCAACGTCCGCACGGTGAAGGGCAGCACATTGGTTTGATTCAACATTGGCCATAATTCAATTTCCACCTGCCAGGCGGCCAGCAAATTCGTCGTGCTCCATATCGAATAAATCTGATTCGTCGCATGATGCAGGTTCGCATAGGCCAGTCCGCCGGAAACATTTGTGATTTCCAGATACAGCAAATTAGTGTTGAACGTGTAGAAATCATAGCTGTTGGTATCGTCACCGTAATCATCGCCGCCGGCACCGGGCGGATTCAGTCCGCCATCGTCATCCAACATCGCGCCCATTCGCATCCGCGGGCCGGCCGCCAGGGAAACCGCCGAGGCCGCGTCATAGTCAAAATTGACATCGTTCATCAGGTAAAAGCCATCCATTTGCCAGACGGAGGACTGGCTCGAATTCATCGGCAGGGGCGGCCATTCAGGATGCTGTAACGAGAAATAATTTCCGAGCATTCCGTTGCGCGGGAGCGCGGCGCAGGGAAGCTGCGGCGTGGCGTCCAGCACATTTATAAAGGCCGCCAGTTGCACGTCGGACAATTTCCGCAGCGCCGACACATCCTCGAAGTTCATGAGCATCGGCTCGGCGTGAACCGGCGTGGCGGTGAGGGTGATGCCGGCGAAGGAGTCTTGAATGGGGGCGCTGGCCTGGCTGAATCCGGTTCCGGTGATGGCCAGCAGAGAAGCCAGAGTCAAACCGATGAGAGTTTGTTTGATTGATTTCATAGTTTTCTTTTCTCTGGGTTCCCGCCGGCTCCCTCAACACAGAGGGCGTGATTACTCACGCTCCACAACAGGCACTGGTATGCCTCCCAAGAACGCTTTCGGCACGCCCAGTGACGGGCGTGCTTCAGCACTTTTGGGGTCCAAGAAATTACCAGTTTCGTTGTGGACAGCAGCCGAAGCCGCAGATTGTTTTTTAGTTTTTTACATGCATTGTGAATTTTTCTGCCTGACGTTCCGACTTTGCGCCCGTTAGCCCAGGTTGACAAGAAGTTTTTCAATAAAATTCTGCCTTTTCGGATTTGCGCCTGTCCCAGACAAACGCCCGCCTGCAAAGTCAGCCCGGCAAAATTTGGAACGCCCCTTTCCAAACCGGCACCGTCACGCCGCTAACTTGCAACGCCATTTTACATGGCTGCTGCGTCAACGACCAAACTTGCAATGTCTCGTTACAGGCCGGCTGCGGCATCGAGCTTACCTGTAATGCCGCATTGCAGACCGCCAGAACGAGCCATTGTTCCAGCCGTTTTCAAGGAATGTCAAAAATTGAAACACCCACTCGTCCGACGCACAAGTTAGTGTCGCCTGAAACTGTTTTTTCGCTAGAATCCGTGCGTGTTGCATCCGTTCATCCATTGGATCGAAGCCAAGGGCATATTCGCGCCGTGGCTGTTCCTGGCGCTGTTCTTGGTGGCATCGCTGCTGATGATCTGGCGGCTGGAGGCAATGAGCGCGCGCGGCTTCGAGGGCACGGTGCTCGGCACGCTCGTCATGCCGTATTGCTCCGGCATGGGCAACCTCATTTTCGCCTTCATTCTCGGCCGCAACGGCGGCAGCGGCGCGGATGTGATGACGAACTCGCTCGTCAACAACGTCACTAACATGACGCTCGTCCTCGGCCTGCCCGCCATCTTCTGGGGCATGAACGTGATGCCAAAAAAGAAGCCGGACGCGGGCAAAAAAAAATCCAAGGCCGGCGGCAGCGCGAATGAATTGAACCGGCTCTCGCTGCTGCTAACGCTCATGGCCGTCCTGTTTTTTACCGGCGCCGTCTGGGCGATGGGCCGCAAGGGCCGGCTGGATTTCAACGACGGACTGGTGCTGGTGGGATTGTTTTTGTTCTGGCAATGCTTCCACGTTTTTGAGGTGCTCAAGCAGAACGCGCGGCAGGGCAAGTCGGCCTTCGGCTGGATGTTTCCGGTGGACATCGCGCTGCTCGCCGCCGGTGCGTATGGCATTTACGTCAGCACCGGCTGGCTGGTCGCGTGGATTTCGCAATTTCACACTGGTTTCATCAGCGCGAAATACATCGGCTGGTTGAGCGGCTGGCTGATGGTGCTGCCGAACGCGCTGCTGGCGTCTTATTACGGCTGGCGCAAAAAACCGGCCGTGGTCTATGCCTCGCAGGTCGGCGATGCGCACGTCTCCATCCCGCTCTGCCTCGGCATCTACGCGCTCTATCACACGATGACGTTGCCGTCGTTCTTTCACACGGGAATGTTGATCCTGCTGGCCGCGACGCTCCTGCATCTGTTCTTCGTGGGCATCTTCGGGCAGTTGCCGCGCCTCGCCGGCCTCGCGCTGGTCGCCGCCTACGGCTGGTTTTTGTGGAAGGGATTGCTGGGATAACTCCTTTTCAGTCTCATCTTCATCCTCATGCTCATCCTCAAATGAATTTGAAAAGCGAGAATGAGAACGAGGATGACAAAGAGGAGGATTTAATTCGGCTTGGAAAAAATTTTCGTGTCCCACGAAACCGCCAGCGGATTGGCGCGGATTTTTTCCGCAAACTCGGCGAACGGCACCTGCGCGCCCAGCCAGCGCGGATTTTTGGCAATGGATTCCATGCTTTCGCGCGTGTTGTTGCAGATGAGATAAAGCCCCGGCCCCAGAACCAGAAACGCCTCGATGGCGGTGCCGACGCCGTGCCGGGAAAATTCAAAGTCGCCCGTGCCGTGCGTGCCGCCAAGCAGCTCCGCGCGCAGCGAGCCGAGGTCGCGCGCGAAATTTTTCAGGAAATCATCATTGCGCGGCCCACTGTAATGCAGCACGCGCGCCTTGTTTTCCGCGAGCGAAACGACCGCCCATTCGTCAAACACCGCGCCGCCATAGCGCGCGTCCATCTGCTCCGCGCACATTTTGATCTGCCGACCGATTTCATCCAGCGTCATGCGGTTGAGCAGAGCAAAACCGGGGCCTGCGCTCAAGGCAATTCGCATTCATTTGCAAGCCGTGAAAATTTTCCAACTTTCAGGTTTGCCCGGCGCGCATTTTCTTTACACTCTCCGAAAATCAGATGCCACAACCTGCGAACAAGCCGAACCCGCCAAGGTTTTTCTTCTGGACGCTCAACGCGCTGCTCGGCCTCGCGTTCCTCGGTGAATTTCTGGCGCCGCATTTCTCGTCCGTGCTGGATCCGGCCATCATCACGCTGGCGGCCGTCGTCACCGTCGCCGCGCTCCACCGCCAGTTGCCGCTGCAAAATGTTTTGCTGGCCGCGCTCATCGCCGCACTGATCGGCGGCCTCGCGCACGGGATGAGCGCCGCCCGGGATGTCGCAATTCCGTTCGGCCCGATTTTTTTCGACCCGGCCGGCGGCGCGAAAATTTTCAACACCATTCCGTGGACGGTGCCGCTGCTCTGGATCGTCGCCATTTTCAATGCGCGCGGCGTGGCGCGGCTGATTTTGCGTCCGTGGCGCAAGGTGAAAAATTACGGCTACTGGCTCATCGGCCTGACGGCGGCGCTGGTCGTGGCGTTTGATTTCGCGCTCGAACCGTTCGCCTGGCATGTGAAGCATTTCTGGCGCTGGCTGCCGACGAAAATCGCCGTCACCTGGCAGGGCACGGCGCTGCTGGACTTCTTCGGCTGGGCGTTTGTCGCGCTGCTCATTCTGGCGTTCGCCACGCCGTCGCTCATCAAGAAACAGCCGGGCCGGCAGAGCGCGCCGGACTTTCATCCGCTCGCCCTGTGGCTCGGCGCCTTGCTGCTGTTCGCCGCCGGCTGCGCCGGCGCGGGACTGTGGTGGCCGGCCGGCGTGGACGCCGCCATCGCCGTCGTCACAACGGTTTTTGCGGTTCGCGGCGCAAAGTGGTAGTGTCGCTTTCCGAGGATTTCAGCCGCGTGATTTTTAATTTCGACACGCGCATCCCGTCCATCGCCTCGACGCGCAGTTCGTAATCGCCCGCCACGAACGCATCCCCGGTCTTCGGAAAACCGTCCAGCCGTTGCGTCACCCAGCCGCTCGCCGTCGCGACGCTTTCGTCATGCGTGACGCCGCCGATGAGATTTTCCAATTGGTGCAACGGCAGCGTGCCGGAGACTTCCCAGACGTTTTCACCGCAGCGGACAAGCTGCGCCGCCTCGGCGTCAAACTCGTCCTGAATCTGTCCGACCAGCGCCTCCATCGCGTTTTCCAACGTGACGATGCCCAGCGTGCCGCCGAACTCATCCACGACGAACGCGAAGTGCGATTTCTTTTCCAGAAACCGCTTCAATAATTTTTCCAGCCGCGCCGTTTCCGGCACGCAAATCAATTTTCGCGCCAGCGGCAGCAAATCCGCCGCCGTCTTCGCCTTGTCGCGGAGCGCGTAGAGGTCTTTGATGTGGATCACGCCGCGCGCCTTGTCCGGGTCGCCGTCATCGCAGATGGGAAAACGCGAGTAACGTGTTTTTTCCGCAATGGCGAGGCACTCGGCCATCGTCGCGCCGGTGTCGAACACCGTGACTTCGTTGCGCGGGCGCATGACTTCGCGCGCGGTGCGATGCCGCAAATCCAGCGCGTTCAAAATCAGATTGCGCCGGTCCGGCGAACCTTTCGCCGCTGCAAGGATGACGCGCAGTTCCTCCTCGGATTGCGCGCCGTGCAGTTCATCCGCGCCGATGCCCAGCCATTTCAAAATCAGTTGCGACGAGCGGTTCAGCAGCCAGATGAACGGATAGGACAGCCGGTAAAACCAGACCAGCGGGCGGGCGGTGACCAGCGCCGCCGGCAGCGTGCGGCGGATGGCGACGGCTTTGGGCACCAGTTCGCCCACAACGATTAGCAGGTAACAGTTGGTGAAAAAGCCGACGCCCAGCGCGATGTCGTGGCGCAGCGATTCGGAGGCGACGCCGATGAGATCAAACACCGGTTCCAGCAAGCCGTGGAAAACCGGTTCGACCGCCATGCCGAGGCCGAGGCTCGCCAGCGTGATGCCGAACTGCGTCACGCCGATGTAGGCGTCAATGTGCGCGAGGATGTGCCGCGCGGTTTTGGCGCGGCGGTTGCCCTTCGCCACGAGCGCGGCCAGTTGGGAATCGCGGAGGCGGACCATCGCCAGCTCCGCCGCGACAAAAAAACCGTTCATCAGCACCAGCGCCAGCACGGCGAGGATTTTCAACGCGGTCAAAATGACGGCCTGCCAGTTCACAAAGAATGAAAAATGAAAAATGAAAAATGAAAAATGGCGGGAAACAAGCCGCTGCTGCGCCCCTCATTCTTAATTTTGAATTTTGAATGTTTCATTGTCAGAGTTTCATTTCTCCGAACATCACCTTCAAAATGTCCTTCACGGCCACGATGCCGATTTCCGCGCGCCCGCGCGACAGCACGATGGCCATCCGCTGGCCGGCGCGCTGCATCAGCCGTAGCGCGACTTCCAGCCGGATGCCTTCGTTCACAAAAACCGCCGGAATCATAAAGGCTGCCGCCGGTTTCTCCAGGTCCAGACTTTCGCGATACAGCAGCGGGCCGATGTCCAGCAGGCCGGCGATGCGCCGCTGGCCGTCACGGATTTCCCACACCGGCAGGCGCGACAGATTTTTGTCCCGCGCCAGTGCAATGGCCTCGCGCAACGGCGTTCCGGCTTTGACCGCGACCGTCTCCGCCAGCGGTTTGGCGATCTGCCCGACGGAAAAATTTTGCAGATCCAAAATGCGGTTGACCATGGTGTGCTCGTCGTCCGTCAGCGCCTGCCCCGACTCGCGCATCACCGCGCGCATCTCCTCGCGGTTGCCGAACAACAGCCCCTTGAACACCTGTCCGCCCGTCCAGCGCAGGATGGTCTGCGACACTTCCTCGACGATCAGCACCAGCGGGCTTAACAGAAAGTTCACGATGCGAAACACGCGCGCCGCCGACAGGCACAGCGAATTCGGATGCGCGCGGAACAGCATCTTTGGCAGCAGATCAAAAAAAGTGTAAAACAAAAACACGACGACGGTGAACAGCGTCACGTTCAAAACCAGCCGGCCGAAAAACCATTCGTGCAGCTTGGCCAGAATCCAGCCGAGGATCAGAAAGTTCGCCAGCGTGTTGCCGACGAGGATCGTCCACAGGAATTTTTCCGGCTGCTCCAGAAACCGGTTCAGCATCTGCGCCGATTTTTTGCCGCCGCGCGCCAGCCGCCGCACGCGCAGCCGGTTCAACGCGAACACGCCCGCCTCCATGCCCGACAGCAGGAACGACGCGCCCAGGCAGAGCGCCAGCGCGAGCCAGTTTAGGAAGCTCTCACCCATGTTGCGCCCTCCAAGGAATGACCAATGACGAAACCATAATGACTAAAGAATGACGAAGCTTGAATGACGAATGGGCTTCAAGTCTGCCACGGCTGAACCTGTCATTCGTCATTTGAAATTCTTTCGTCATCAGGATTTGGAAATGAGTCATTTCGTCCGTTGCACCAGCAGCTCGTTCACCCGGCGGCCGTCCGTGATTTGCGCCGTCAGTTTCAAGCCGGAAAAATTTACCGACTCCTGCGCGTCCGGCACCACGCCGAGCAGATGCGTGAGCAAACCGCCCATCGTCTCGACCTCCGCGACTTCCGGCAGCACGGGGAATTCGCGGCGGAAATCCTCCAGCCGCATCGTGCCGCTCACGCGCCAGCGGCCCGGCGCCAGCTTTTCCATCACGAAACCCTCCGGCTGCGACTGCGCGCGGTTTTTGCCGACGAGTTCGCCGAGGATGTCCTCCATCGTCACGATGCCCGCCGTGCCGCCGAATTCATCCAGCACCATCGCCATGCCGCGCTGCTGCTTCTGCAGCGCGCGGAACAGGTGGAGCAGGTTCATCGTCTCCGGCACGAACGACGGGAATTCAACCGCGTCCGCCAGGTCAATTTTCGGATCCAGCAGCAGCGCGCGCGTGTTCAGGATGCCGACGATGGTGTCCGGCGTTTCGTCGTAAATCGGCAGGCGGCGATGCTGGGATTTTTTTGCGGCGGAAATCATCTCTTCGACGCTGGCCTCGTCGCTC
>Ga0209483_1001626_pt1 | contig 16788 bp, 17 predicted proteins | sample NGEPerA_FD_184508 | JGI IMG/M metagenome (GOLD analysis project Ga0209483, IMG submission 184508) | Arctic peat soil microbial communities from the Barrow Environmental Observatory site, Barrow, Alaska, USA - NGEE PermafrostL2-A... | ecosystem: Environmental > Terrestrial > Soil > Wetlands >... | reverse complement strand
CCGCCGGCCCGGTCATCGGGATGTAGAACGGCGATTCCGAGACGATCTCGACCTCGCGAATCGTCGTCATCTGAGCTACAGCTTCGATTGTCATCAGGTAGCCTTGGACAATTGGCAGCAGCGCTTCGGTCAGGGCCCAGCGGTCTTTGTACTGCGCGTTTGGGGCGAGCCGGCCGCTGAGGGTGTAGGGGCCGGGCACGCTGGCTTTGAGGGCGGGACCCGTGACGGGACGCGAGCGTAAACCTCCGGTATGTCCAACATCGCGGAGACGCTGACGGATGGTTTTCTTGTCGTTGGAGTTCGTGGCCGTTTCGAGTTCGTCGAGCAGTTCCTCAACATCGTTAGTGATCGACGGTGGGATATGCCAAGCCATCAGGCGTTTGAGGCGCTCGAATTCCTCGACCGCGCCCAGGCCGCGCGGGGCGCGAAGTTCGCCTATCACTTTGTGTTTGCCGCGTTGATCGTGCGCCGGCGGCCCGAATCGGCGGGGCGGGGCGGGCTCCAGTTCGATCCCTTCGATATAGCCGTAAAACGAGAGGTTGAAATCGAGCCGGGTCTGCTCACCATCCGTGATGACGTCCAGGCCGGCGGCCATTTGGTCATGGATCGCGCAAATGACGGCGTCGTCCTGCGCCTCGGCGATGTCGGCGGGGCCAAATTGCGCCAGGTTTTGCGAGGCAAACTCAAGCCAGCCGGGGAAGGGGTAGCTGCCGATGACGGTGGTGCGGAGGGGGTGGGAGTTCATGGAATGTCATTCCGTCGGCGCGGCACGGATCAGTCAGCGGCGCGTTTTTCCCTTGAGGCCTTTATCATACATTTCTCGCAGGTGACGGCGGTGAATCTAGCGGTCCCGTAAGACGCGTCCCTCATTCGCGACGGCACGACGAGCGATAATTTGCAGGCGATGATTGATCTTTAAAACAGCGATTGTCGCGCGGCCTTCAGGAGTGATTCCGACGGCGATTGCACCCCTCCACTTAAAATGGTCTTCCCAAGCCTGGAGTCGCGGATTGAAGATCGAAACCATCTTCCGGCTCTCTGGATCAATTCCGGCAATGTTGGGGCCCTTATGTCGATTGCAGAAGCCACAGCAAAAAGCAAGGTTCTCGTATTGGGTGGCACCCCCGTGCTGGCGGGCAATGACGTGATCGATGGAAAATGTAAGCTCTGTTTGCGATACGGGTAGCCGGCAATACTCGCAGAAGCCGCCTGAACGCTCTTTGACGGCCCGTTCCAAAGCCTTGTTCATTGCGTTCACGCGACGGAATGGAGAGTGCGTAACGAAATGCGCGCTTTGGATTTCAGAACGATCAGCAAAGTATTGACCTCCAGAAATTCATCCAACTCCGCCGCCTCCGCGTCAGTTAAGTCGCCTTCTTGCGCTTTGGCGGCAAGCAGTTCATATCGCGCCAGATCCTCGGGGGAGAAATGCAGCGACAAAACATACCTCGCATGTTCCTCTGAAAAATCACCCTCTCGAGGTTTGATGACCCTTTCAAGAATGGAAGGTGCCGCTTTCATGATGGTTTTATTCTAGCATGCGTAGGGATTACCGTCGACGCGCCAACGACAATTTTCGCGAGGCTAATCCCTCATGGCAACGTCTTTTCGCCCGAGGCGAAAAACGAATTGATGAATCTCTCCGCCGGCCCTGGCGGCGGCTCATCGGGGTAAGCGGTGACGAAATCCGGCGCCAGCGACAGGGCGACACGATGAACGACCGTGCCATCGGCGGCGCGCTCATATCGCGGGAATCTGGCGGACACCGGCCCGGCGGGGGGCGTCAGGGCGCGCACATTTTGGGGATTCGCCTCCGCGCAATGCTCGGCGGGCGAAACCACCAGATACTCCCGGCAAATCAGCGGACGATCCGGGTGGATCGAGCAGGATTCTTCCTCCAGAAACGGGCAGGGAATCCGCAACGCCCAATACTCGGCGGCCAGCTCCGAGCCGCCGGGGCCGTAGTCGGGCGCGAGAAGCCGATCGAGCAATCCCGCCGCTTGAATTCGCTGCCGCGCCTCGGCGAACCGTTGGCGCACCTGAGAGCGGCGCGGTTCGGGCATGGCGTCCAGCAGCTTCATCAACTCGCGGGCTTCGAGGGTGGAGACAGGCACGAGCTGCCGGCAGCACGCGCCGCAGCCGGCGCGGCAGGAAACCCGATGCCCCGCCGCCGCCGCGTCGCGCACCGCGATTGCCGACATCTGTTCGGAAACCGCGCGATACAGCGGCAGCAACTCCGCGGGCCGGACGTTTCCCGTCGGCACATCCACATGCAACGAAAGCCGGCGGCCGCGAACGGTCAGGTTCACGGTCAGAGGACGGTTCGGCGATTCAGCTTGCTCGGTCATGCACGTCCCTTTCCGCCGCGCGAAGAGTTCACCAGGAAGTTCACCACGGAGACACGGAGGGCACCGAGGCGCATTCGACGTCTGGCGCCTGCGTCCAATCTAAATAGCCGTGCGCGACTACGCGCTGTTCGCCTGTGGCATAATCAGACGGGTGTCAGCCCGGGCGGGACGCCCGTGTCACATTTGGAGCCAGATCGTCTTCATCGAGTTCCGCATGTGCCGTTGGCGGATGTTGCAGCGGTTTCACGTCATGATCCCTCTGTGGCGTTTAACTCGATGGCGTGCGGCCAAGGTCCCTGTAGAGCAGCGCCAGCCGGCGGGCGTGCTCGTCGTAGGCGGCCTCGAATAGCTCGGCCGCCCGCGGGGCGCCGATGACTGCGGCGCTGGTTAAAACTTTTGGCGGTTGGCCGGCCTCGGTAAGGCGCGATGCGACTTCGGCTTTGATGGCATTTACCAGCAGGCACCCGCCGATGGTGGAGCCGGGGGAGACGGGGGTGGGCAGGCCTTCGATCTTTACCATCGCATCGCCGGCCGGCGCCCCGGTGTCGAGCACGAGGTCGGCGGCGTCCTGAAGTTTCTTTCCGCTCGGGTGGTTGGATTTGCTGGCCTCTGAATGTTGACGGCTGATGATGGCGACGGTTTTTATGCCGCGCTTTTGAAACCCTTGGGCCATCTCGATCGACACGATGTTGCAGCCGCTTGAGGAGATGACCAGTGCGGCATCTGTTGGCGTCACGTCAAAATTGCGGAGGATGCGCTCGGCCAGGCCGGGCACGTTTTCCAGGAACATCGCCTGGCGTTGTCCGTTGGCGCCGACAACCTGCGTGTGGAAGGTGAGCGACAATTCGACGATTGGATTGAATCCTGGGAATGAGCCGTAGCGCGGCCACATTTCCTCGACCATGATCCGGCTGTGGCCCGACCCAAACACATGCACCATGCGGCCGGCGAGGATGGCTTGCGCGAACCAGTCGGCGGCCAATTGAATCGCGGGGAGCTGGCTTTCGACGGCCTCAATCAGGCGCCGGCACTTGTCGAGATAATCGCTGGCTGGCGTCATGGGCGATTCACAATTTCACGCCCCGGCGAACCTTTCGCCCGCGGGCGGCATATCCATCAGTGAGATCGGCCCGGGCGGGCCGGTCTCCATATAGGCGAGCGGGAGAATACAAGCAGACCGGGAGTCAGGCGATCATGTCGGAACCACTTTTTTTTCAGACACTGGAATTGACGCGCCTGCGCCGGGCTCTTGCGAAGGTGCATGGGCAGGTCGCCGGACGCCATGGCCGCATCGAGGTTACGCATGATGGGTGCGACGACGTCTGCGTCATCCTCAGCAAGGCCGAACTCGAAAGCCTGGAGCGGGCTCTGGAGATCCTGACGGAAACCGCGGAATACAAGGCCATGTGCGACACGCTTACGCAGGTGGCCGCCGCGTGTGGAGTGGTTGGGGCAGCCGAGTGCGAGGCTTGAGTCTCTCTGAAATTGCCGCCGCTAGTCAAACGCCCCCTTTATCGTCGGTGGGGCCTTGGAAATCTCCAGTAAAGTCCTCTTCGACCTGTTGAACGACGCCGGCAGCTCGTCCTCCATTCGCGGCTGCCGTCGGCTTGGTGGTTTTCTCTTTTTTGCGTTGTTCCTCCAGCTTCTGAAGCACGATGTCAATGGCCTTCTGCGCTTCGGGCGGCTGCTTGGGGCGAAGTTCCTTGAGTACGCTTTCGGCCACCGGGCCCATGCTGACCAGGGCGGCCTGGGCGCGGTCGCGCTGCTTCCAGTCGTCGGCGTTTAAGTCCGCGATCACCGATTTTATTTTCAGCGTCATTGAAGCCGACGGCTGCGGCTGCGGCTGGCTGTATTCCTCGACCAGCGCCACCGGCGCCTTCATCGACACGCCGCTCTTTAGCAGACAAGCGAGTTCCGGATCGCGGAGTTGGCCGCTCAGCGAGGTGCCATCCCACAGCACCACCTGCACATCCTGCACGCTCTCCTTCGCCCGCGTCAGCGATTTGATCTCGGTTGCATTTACCGCGATGGTGTCGAACGCGGTGTCGAGATTTAACTTTCCGGTGAGCGTGCCGACCAGCAGATCGTCATTGCCCAGGCGAATGGTCGGGGTCAGGTCATCGGCCTCGGCGAGGTTTGGGGAGAACTGAAGTTTGGCGACGGTGCTGGCGGGAAACTTGACGGCCTGGTCGCCGGATGCAAGCGTGAAGTCGAACGTGTCGGCGCGAAGCAGGCCGGCGAATTTGCTGCCGTCGGTGAGGTAAATCTCATGAACGCCGTTGTCTTCGTTTTGCAGCGAAACGGCCGCCACCGTCTCGGGTTGGAGCGAAAGTTTGCCGTAGCGCGTGTCCACTTCGAGCGGGGCAGCGGGCATTTTGATGACCATTCGCTCGCCGGTGCGCAGAACGATCATCGGCTTATCGAATTTCCATTCTTCTGGCTCGCCGGCGCGTTTGCGGTAGCCGGCGCGGCTCACTTGCGACAGGGGGATCTGCGTCACCTGCCCGCTGGAAAGTTGCAGATCGAGCGTTTCCTTCTTCAGCCGGCCTCCGAAGATTTCGCCATCGCTGGCGACCAAAAGCTGGCGCGGGCGGAACTGCCCGACATTGATGATCCCCACCACTTTCTCCACCGGCACGCTGACGGCGCCATAAAAAGTTTGCAGGTTGTAGGCGGGTTCCTTGAGGGTGCCCTTGACCTGATCGCCGCTGTGCAGTTCGACCACGTCGAGCAGGTCGCCGCGTAATAGTTCGATGTCTCCGATCCAGCCCTGTGCGCTGGGGAAGTTGATGATGATCCGGCGGAGAGCCGCCGGGATCGAGTGCATGATCCGCGATTCTTTCAAGTTGTTCACGAATTGCACGCCGGCGTCCTGCGTGGGGACGATGTGGTGCAGGTGCATGAAGGCCACATCCTTGCCCGGCGGTACGGAAATGTTGAGTGTTGCCTGCACCCAGTTATTGCCCTGGGGCCAGTTGAGGGCGGGTACGATTTTGGCGTTTTTGCCGCCGTACATTTCCACCACGGATTGGCCGGCGCCGGTCTGCGCCACCCAGGCGATGTTCTGGTCTTTCTTCTTGGGATCGGCGACAAACTGGGCGGTGTTGACGCCATAATTGAGATTGGACTGCACGGAGATGTTGGCCTGTTGCGGCTGGCCGCCGCCGTTATGGAAGATGTCGATGTAGCGCACGAACTTGGCGTCCTTGTCGAGCAGGATGCGGCGGGTGACGGTCAGGCCGTTGGCGTGCATGTTCTCGATAATCAGTTCGCCGGTCTTGGGGTCGATGCGGCCCTGGTTGTTGCTTTGGGTGGGCTGGTTGCCGTTGAGGGTGAGCATGGCGCCCTGGCTGTAGATCGGCATGTTGCCGTTCTGCTGGAGCCAGCCGTTGTTGTAGATGCGCCAGGTGGTGTTGCCGTCGCTGAAGACGTACGGCAGGGTTACGGTGCCGCCGGCGCCGGGCGCCGGCGACGCGTTCATCATCCGGCCTCTGAAGACCTGCGCTTGCGCGATCGGCGCGCCGCAAATGATCGCCGCCAGGATGGGCAGGGCCGCTGTCCAATGCCTTTGAATCACGGTGTTCTCCTAACGGTTATTGCCTGTTGTGCGCGTCCATGCACCGGTAACGCGGCCTTCGGCCGGCCGCCAAAAGGGTGCGATCGAAGAGGGCGATCGCCCAGGGTCATCTTACGCATCTGGTTGAACGACCGCCTTTACTTTGATGCGCGACGGGATTGAAGGTTTCAAGCTCCCTTGGCTATGTAGACTACTTCGCCGCTGGTATATCGTAGTTCGCCTGTGACGCATTGTTCGATCACCTTCGCCACATCGTCTGGCGAGAGGGTTTTTGCCGTCGGGTACTGCTCGTGGGAGAGAAGCTGGCGGAACATGGCGGTTTCGACGGCTGCCGGGGCGATCGTGTGCACGCGCACGCCGATGGATTGTCCCTCGCGCGCGGCGGAAAGTCCAAACAAATTTACCCCGGCCTTGGCCGCTCCATAGGCGGCAAATCCGGGGAAGGGGTCTCGCGCGGCGTGGGAAGAAATGTTCACGATAACCCCGCCTCCCTGCCGCGCGAAAATGGGCCAGACCGAGCGGCACAAGTAAAAGGCGGCCGAGAGATTGGTATCGATCACTGCCCGCCATTCGTCGATGCTCATCTCGAAGATGGGCCGAGCCGGCGCGACGCCCGCACAATGGATCGCCGCGTCGATGCGCCCGAATGCGCCAAGGGTTTGTGCAACCGCCCGTTCAACGGCTTCTGGATCGGTCACTTCCGTGGGAATGACCAAGCCCCCGCCGCACACTCGCGCGGTTTCCTCTAATTCGTGTTGGCTCCGCGCGAGCAGGGCCAGGCGGTAGCCCAGTTTTGCCAGGCGCACCGCAGTTGCGCGGCCGATGCCGCGGCCGGCGCCGGTGAGGATGGCGGTGGAGGCGTGTTCCATGGATTTGCCTTGTTAGCACAGGCTTAGGGAAAGTTCCCTTTCCGCCTGTGCGCTTACTGCCAGAAGAAAGACGTCCAACGGGACGGTGCCAATCTGATCCGGGCTGTTCCTGGGATGAATCGAGGGCGATATCGGTGAAACGATGTAGCAGTTCTCCTTGAATTTTGGGAATCGTTGGACCAATTGATGCAGCCCCCCTCGCGAGTGAGAATTGGACGAGGCAATCTCGAACGCCAGCGGATATTCGGGCTGATCGTAGATCAGGTCAACCTCATCATTCTTATCGCGCCAATGATACAGTCGGACCTGACCTTGTTGGCTAAGTGTATGCAAGTGTCCGGCGGCCTGGTTCTCAATGAGCAGTCCCATCTCGTCGGGATCATTCAGCGGCGATATCCCCCGCTGTAACGCCGCGTTTCGGACCGCGCCGTCCACAAAATAAATTTTCCGGCCGCGTTTCTGTTTTGAGGATTCGTTGCCGGAATAATTCGCCAGCGAAAAAACCAGAAAAGCTCGTTCGAGATAAGTGAAGTATCGCTCAAAGGTCTGTCGAGCCAGGCCGTCAAGTCCCTGGCACAGATTCTGGGGCGACAGCAATCCCGTGACCTGTCCGGCGAGCGTGTACAACACCCTCTCCAGCATCATCGGGTTTTCCACGCGTCCAAACGCCTGGGGTATATCCTTGTAAACGGCACGCTCAACCGCGTCGCTTCGCAATATACGTTGCGATTGCAGTAGTAACGAAGTTTCGTCGGAGGCGGCATCACTTCCCCGAATGAGTAATTCCGGGAACCCGCCGGTCAGTAGAAGTTTCCGGCGCGGGCCCTCGAGGTTCCTTGCCGATATTTTGCTTTCAATACAGGCGGATATCGTTTCCGACAGCGAATCCCTGACGGGCACTTCGATTTGCTGGCCGGTGAGCGATAGATATTCGCCGAACAGATATGGGGCCAGGTATTGCTCTTCCCATCTGCCGACGCCGCTTTCAATTCTTCGATTGCGCAGGGCGGCCGTGGAACTGGAAGATCCGGCGATTCGAACGGGCCAACTCTCATCGTAAAAAGTCTTGAGCCAAAGATCCCACTCCTTCGCGTACGTCAGTTCATCGAGGAACAAAAAGACGGGTTGCGCAGTCGTCGCCTTCGCCAGTTTGATGATTGACTTCAGCAGGACGTCCAGGCGAATTTGCATCAGCAACGGATGATCCAGCCTCAACCACCATAGCCGATCTGACGAGATGCCCGATTGGTGCAGGCGTTTGACCGTCTGGTACATCGTTGTTGTTTTGCCTACCCGGCGCGGGCCAAGTATGATCTGGAATCGGTGCGGATCGTCGTGGAGGAGTCGTTGCCAAAGTGCATTCGCCAACGGGCGCTCCACTTTGCGGGCCCAAGCATCTGGAACCTCGCCGGTTTCATGCCAGGGATTCTGCTCATGGAAAACCTGCAAATAGTCCTGATCGGAAGCCTTCCAAGTTGAACCAGAATCTTTTAACATCCTCTGACGATAGGCATGATTACTTAAAGAGACAATAGGTAACTGCAGCGGTTACTTAACTTGTGGCAAAGGTTCTTAATTTAGGGGCGAAGGCCGGAGCATTTTTGAAAGATTTTATGAAAAAGGAATTGATCGTTCGTTGCGTCCTCGCGACGGGGCTGGTCTGTGTCATGGGGCGTACGAACCGTACGTTTGGGCAGGATGTAAACGCCAAAACCCCCAAAGCCGCTTCGTCCCCCACCGATCGGGCGAATCAGGCCGACGGCGAAATCCAAATCGGCCCCTCCTACTCCGACGCTCCGCAACTCAAGGTAAAGGAAGGCGTCCCGCGAGGAACGGTGCATGAGTTCACTATGAATTCCGCCGACAGCAAAATCTACCCCGGCATCGCCAAGCGCAAGCCCGCCACGGTCCCTTACCAACGAAAGGTATCGGTTTATGTGCCGGCGGGATACGTCGCGGGAGCCGCCGCCCCGTTCATTGTCGTGCAGGATGGGCAGGGGTACGTGAAGACGATGGTGCCAACCCTGGACAACCTGATCGCCGAGCATCGCGTGCCGCCGATGATCGCCATCTTCATCAACTCCGGCGGCGGCGATGCGCAAGGGAGCGAACGCGGATTGGAATACGACACCGTGTCCGGCAAATACGCCGACTTCATCGAAACCGAAATCTTGCCGACGATCGCCAGCGATTATCACGTCGCCTTCACGAAAGACCCCGACGGCCGCGCCACGATGGGCGGCAGCTCGGGCGGCGCCGCTGCATTCACAATGGCCTGGTTCCGGCCCGACCTCTATCACCGGGTCCTCACCTACTCAGGGACATATGTGAACCAGCAATCGCCGCTCAATCCTCAATCGCCGCACGGCGCCTGGGAATACCACGAGCACCTCATCCCTCAATCCCCGCGCAAGCCGATCCGCATCTGGATGGAAGTCGGCGAGAATGACAACGGCTCCAAGCGCTCCGAGGCATCGCTTCACAACTGGGTAATGGCCAATGAACGCATGGCCGCCGCCCTCAAGGCCAAGGGGTATCACTACCGCTACGTGGTCGCAAAAGGAGCGGGACATGTCGATGGAAAAGTGGTTCGCCAAACGCTGCCCGAGGCGTTGGTGTGGCTGTGGCGGGGCTATCAAGGAAAATGAGTGCGCGTCGGACGCTACGCTCCAAGAACGTCAGCCGTGCGCCTACAATCATCCAAGAGGCAAAAGTGACAATTCTTCTTTCAGCGAAAACTCGAACAAGGCTTGTCGCGGAGGCGTCGCGCCGAGGTGTACCCGCGAGCGATCTCGCGGAACAACTCATTGATGCTGCCCTTCCCAAAGTCGATGCCGCGCCGAATCAATCGAGCATCGATATTTTGAATGAATCGGAGGCCCGGACGCGCACCGATGATCCCCAGGAGATGGCCCGGCGCAAGGCCGAGTTTGAGGAATTCAAGCAGGAACTCAATGAGACGCGATTGAGCACAGACGGACCCGAGGCGAGGGTTCCATTCCCATGAGGCCACTCTCCGAGGTTGTTGTCGCCACTTCCAACGTGAAGCATCTGAGCCAGTTCGTGGCGGCGGAAGAATGGTCGTCAGTGGAATAAAACGCGCGGGTGAACGCGTTGCATACGACTTAAGCGCCAGCGGGGAATATTGCGCCGCTCCCCGGTGACTCATTTGCGCCGATGCTCTTGGATGATCCGAGACGGCAGGTGGCTTTGTCTATCATCCGCACCACTCAGCGAGGTATTCATGCAACGTTCATCTATCCTGTTCGCGGCTCTCATCATCTCATTCGCATATTTGGCCCAAGCCAAGGCGCAGGAGGCGGCGGGGCCTTACAAGGTTGTGCAAACCGCCAAAGTAGGCGGCGTGGGCGGGTGGGATTATGTATTTGCCGATGCCGATGGGCGCCGGCTTTATATTCCGCGCTCCGGCGGCCGGGGAGCGGCGGGCCGGGTGAGCGTTTATGATCTGGATACGCTCAAGGCGGCCGGGGAAATCCCCAACATCATGGGCGGGCATGGCGTGGCGGTCGATCCCAAATCCAGGCATGGCTTTACCAGCAGCAAGCCGGTCGTCATGTTCGATTCATCGAGCCTTGCGACCTTGAAGACCATCGCGGTCGAGGGAAACCCGGACGGCATTTTGTTCGATCCCGCCACAAGCCGCATTTTTGTCCTCAGCCATCGCGCGCCCAACGTGACGGTGCTGGACAGCAAGAACGGCTCGATCGTGGGAACGATTGATCTGGGCGGCGCGCCCGAGCAAGCCGTCAGCGACGGCAAGGGGCACGTCTACATCGACGTCGAGGACAAGGACAATATAGCGGCGGTGGACGCAAAGTCGCTGAAAGTGACCGCTCACTACAGCCTCGAAGGAAAAGGCGGCGGGCCGGGCGGGCTGGCAATCGACGCCAGGCATCATGTGCTTTTCGCCTTCTGCCATCGACCCGCGACGGCGGTCATTCTCAACGCCGAGAACGGCAAGATTCTGGCAACTTTGCCCATCGGCAACGGCGTGGATGCCGGCGAGTTTAATCCCAAAACCATGGAGGCGTTCAGCTCCCAGCGCGACGGCACCCTCACCGTCATCAAGGAAACCAGCCCCACTCAATTCGAGGTCGAGCAGAACGTGCAGACCAAGGCGGGCGCGCGGACTTCGACGCTGGATGAGAAGACCAATCGCATTTTGCTGATCACCGCCGAGCAGGGTCCGCCGCCCGCCGGGCAGGGCGCGGGACAGAACGGACGCGGACGACGCGGCGGCGCGATGCTGCCGGATTCATTCACGATTCTCGTCGTGGGACGATAAACGCGTTCCGGCTCACGCGCTGAATTCCGGGCGAGTGTCGCGGCTGGCAGGAACATTTCAAAAAATCCGGCGACGAACATTTGCGGCAGGGCCCGCCTCAAGAGTTTCCCGGTGCGGGACGCCCGTCATTTTGTCGATCGTCGCGCTACATCGAGCGAAATGCGCTGCGCGACAAGCGGGCAAGGAAAGCGGAGAACTGGCGTTGGTCGAGCCTCTGGCGACGGATTCCGCCAGCCGTTGGCCAAGCCCACCAGTTCCATCGACGGAATGACGGGTGAAGCAGCCGACGGATCGGCTGACCTGTGCCCAAGAACTAGCTGCGTCCCCGTATCGGGCGCTCCTTTTGCGTCCGGTCCAGCTTGAGATTCGCCTTGACGGATTTTGCAAGCCATAGTATAAAGACGAGGTGGCGGCTACGACGGTCGCGTGCCGAGCATAACCTGCGAATCCCATCTATCCGGAGACACTCCATGAGCGATCAGTCGCCTTCTTTTTTCGACGCGGCCATGAGTTGCGACTTGGAAAAGGTGAAGGTGCTGCTCCAAGTGTTGGGCTCCGCGATTCATAAATTCCCCAAGTTCGCCGAGGCGCGGATGTGGCGCGGTCTGTGTCCTCGCGTGGGAACGGTCGCTGTGCTGATGGCAGCGGTCTCCTGTTCGTCGTTTAGACAGGCCTATTCCGGCCCACGACTAGCACCGGAGCAGGTGGCAACGATAACAGTCGATCCTGGCAGCGATCGGATGGTGAACGCGGGGGGGGTTAATTATTTCGTTCACCTTGACACATTTATTACGCAACTTGATGGCGCCAACGTGGAACTAGCATCGCCGGGATCTGGTCCCATCGAGATACTTCCGGGGCAATACTCGCTGCAACTCGGATTTGAGGTGAGCGCCGGAATAGGCCAAGGGACGCGGTATCACGGTACACAACCCGTCACATTCACAGCATCCGCCGGCCGGTATTACAGGGTTCATACGTATGGACCGGTCTCAGGTGACTCGCACGGGCTCAATGGTGTTCAGTTTTCAGTTGGCGAGGCGAAATAGGAGGAGGTTGGTCAACGGGTAGCATTCATTCAGACCAGGTGTGCCTATCGGCCAGTCCCGTGTCGAGGGACTAGTGCCACGCAGACAAAACGATTAAACGAATAGATCTATTTTCGAGCGCAACCAATAAGGCGGAAGTCGTCATTGCCGAGGAACTGGTATCATGAAACAACTCGTGTTGTCTGGGGTGTCTTTGATCTTGGTCATTTTGGCTATCTCTTGTTCCAACGGCGTCACGACCATTGCCGACGCGAAAAGGATCGTTTCCGATGAAACGAGGGTGATCGAGTTAAACCCGAATGATGCTGTGGCCTACTACACGCGAGGAAAGGCCGAGTGGTTCGACAATGCCGCAGCCACGGCCGATTTCAACAAGGCTATCCAGCTGTATAGCAGGACCATCGAATCAAACCCGAACGATGCTGTGGCCTACTGCGGACGTGGCGACGCGGAGGCGGCCAAATGGGAGGAGGAACGTGCCGTGCTCGATTACTTTAAGGCCGTCGAGTTGGACCCGAAGAATCGAAACAAATACATGGAGCGGGCAGAGAGTGTATACGCGACTGATGCCGTAAATAGCCAAATTGGCGGCAACATGGATTACGCGAACGCGGCATTTGCCATAGTTCATAAACTCCAGCAAGGGGGCCCCGACGCGCGTGGTATTGCCCTCATTTTCAGCAATCTCGGCGCTATGAGAGGGGCCGCTGGTGCCCTTGATCGTTCCATCGTGGCGAGCAGCAGGGCCATCGAAATCGACCCAGATTTCTGGGCCGCCTACCAGGTTCGCGGTAGCGCGGAGCAAGCCAAGGGCGACACAGACGCGGCGATCGCGGACTTCACAAAAGCCGTCCAGCGCGCGCCCCCCACTCCCACTGACGCTCTGGTTCTTTCAGGCAGTTTGGCATACAATTACAAAGTTCGCGCCAGTGCGAAGTTATTCCGCGGCGACTTTGACGGTGCCATCGCGGACTGCACTAAAGCCGTCGAGCTCCGTCCGGGTGAATCGGTGCCGGCTTTTGGAGAAATTTATAGAATCCGCGGCGACGCCAGGAAAGCCAAAGGCGACTTGCGGGGGGCAAACGCGGACCACGCTAAGGCGATTGAACTTAAATACTCGCCAGCAAAGGCGGTCGGACCTTCGCCGATCACAACAAGGCCGTCGAATTGAAGAACTGATACCGGGACGCAGCTAGTTGTTGACGCCGCGCGTTTCCGGCGATAGCCTTTGCTTCCATGCCAAGAAGACCACGCATTGCGCCCGGCGGGATCGTGTATCATGTGCTGAATCGATCCGTCGGCCGGATGAAAATGTTCCGCAAGGACGGGGATTTTGAAGCTTTCAACCGGCTCCTCATTGAGGCCCACAAGCGACTGCCGATACGGATTCTGTCGTATTGCATCATGTCCACGCACTGGCACCTGGTGGTCTGGCCGGTGAATGATGGCGATCTGACGGCGTTCTTCCGCTGGCTCGCCCACACCCATGCCATGCGATGGCGGGTGTCGCATCGGACGGTCGGATACGGGCATCTGTATCAAGGGCGATTTAAGAGTTTTCCGGTGCAGCGCAACGACCACTTTCTGGCGGTCTGCCGATATGTGGAGCGAAATCCCCTGATGGCGCGGATAGTCGATCGGGCGCAGGATTGGCGATACAGCAGCCTGTGGGCGCGCGAGTACGGCCCCGGCGAGATGCGGGCGATTTTGTCACCCTGGCCGGTGGAGCGGCCGCGGAATTGGGTGCGGCATGTGAATGAGCCGTTGAGCAACAAGGAGCGGGATCGGATGATGAGAACGACGCTGGCGCGGAATCAGCCGTTCGGGGATGAGCAGTGGGTGGAGAAGACAGCAAAGCAGTTGAACCTGGAGCACACGCTCCGCCGGGAGGGAAGGCCGTCGCGGACCGGAGGAGGAGAAGGAGGGAATGGAAACTAGCTGCGTCCCGGTATCGGTTCCCCCGGTATCGGTTCCGGTATCGGTTCCCGTCCCGGTATCGGTTCCCCCTTCCGAGATTATTTTCCGTTTCGCGATAGGAAGACTTGTGGACTCCCGATCACTTGCCGACACTGTTGCGATGCGTCGATGCAATTCACTTCTGGCGTTGTTGTCACTCGTTGCGATTCAGGTCATCGGCATTCCGTCGCCGGCACGGGCTGTTGAAGTCAATCCGTATGACCCAAAGACGATAGCCTTCCGCACGCCTGCGCCGGTTGTTATTTACACGCCTGCCAACGCGCATTCCGCGCCCAAGCTCCAGGATTTGCCGCGCAGGAAGAGCATCTCCCAATTCGGCATCACCTGGACGTTCGAGAAGCCCGTACCCGCCGGACAATTCATCAATGGCGACTGGTATGTCATCGGCCCGGTCGTTCTCAAGTCGATCGATCCCAAGCCGCTGTATGGCGATGAGATTCCCCGCGATCAATTGGCTCCCATCGAAACGGAGCGCAAGCCCGGCGAGCGCGTGCGTAATGGGTTCATGGTGAACCCGCCGGCGCAAATGAAGGTGTCGTATGACAGCGGCGTGCGCAACTGGTTCGATCCTTCGCTGATCCAGAAACTTCCCGTCACGCTCAAGCCCGGCGATTCGCTGGTCTCCACCATCAGCATGCCCAAGGGCCTGGTGCTCGACGCACAATTGCGCAACAAGATCGAGCGCGGCGTGGAGGACAGCAGCCCGATCCGAACGGCGGCGGTGCTGACGTGCCTGGCAAAGCCGCCGCCGGCGGATGCGTTTCGGCCTTCTTTTTGCGATCCGCGCCATCGCATCTATCTGGCGCGCGACCTGAAGCGCGATCGGCTTCCCAAAGCCGCCGCGACTCGCAGCCTGCCCAATATCGCGCTATACGAACGGTTCACTCAAAGGCCGTGGGTCGGCACCTGTTTTTTTGGTTTCGAGGAGCCGGTGGAGAATATGCCGCAGTACGGGCTGGAGTATGGGCGCGTGGCCGGGATCTGCGCCTTGATCCTCTGCACCGATCTCAAGGCTGAACAGAAAGAACGGCTGCTGATCAATTACGTGCAGATCGGCATCGATCTTGGCGGCATGATCCGCCAGGGCCATCCCGGCTGGAGCGGGTGGGGCGGGCATGGCAGCGGGCGCAAACTTCCCATCGTCTTCGCCGGGCTGCTTCTGGGGGACGGACAACTGGCCAACATCAATACATCGTTCCCCAAGGTAAGTTTCGGCGAGGACGAGCAGACCGCGTATGCCAACTGCTGGACGGGGGCGAAGGTGGTGTTCGCCGGTCATTCCGGGATCGACGCCGCCACCGGCATCGGCCGCGATAAAGTTCGCGGCCAGGCGTGGGGGCCCTACGAGCACACGCCGCCCACAACCTGGAAACAGGGGCAGATCACCAGCGAATCGTATCGCCGCTGCTGCACGAGCGTGGGTTGGGTGGCCCAGGCGCTGGCCCTGCGGCTGATGCATGCCGAGAAATCGTGGAGCCATGATCCGTTCTTCGATTACGTCGATCGGTGGATGTTCGAGGACGACGCGGCATTCGTGAAAACCATCAAGCAAGCCACCGGCAAGGATTTCTCTGCGGACTTTGGCCGCCAGGGCCAGACTTGGGATGCGTTTGTCAACGAAATGTGGGCCAGGCACCGTCCCATGCTCCAGGCGCCAACCGACGGCTGGAAGAAAAATCACGACGACCGCTATTACCAGAATGCGATCCAACGGGAGCAATAGGGCATAAAGCCGCCGTGAGATGTGGCAACACCGCGATTCCTCGACTCCCGTGCCATAATCGGCACGGACGGGACGCCCGTGATCCGGTGACGACCTCCTTCCCTTGAGTCCGCTCGGATATCCGAAAAACTCCATCGGCTATTTTCCACCTATCTTTTTTTCCCAACCCTTGCACACAATGCCGTCGGCTCAAGATCGCAGGCAATCGTCTTGTGCCGCGATCGACTGATTATCGTGTGTTGGGTTGCCGTGATTATGGACGAAGAAGTAACTTCGGGACTGCCAGGGAGTTTGGAAATGAAATTGAAATTGAAATGCACCATGGCGATGGGGATGTTAAGCCTGACTTTGGCCGCCGGGAATGCAAAGTCGGGCGTGACGCAATCTACTTACGATTTTGAGAATCAGCCGGCCACCAGCAATGGCGGCCTGACCAGCCTGTCCCTGACCAACAATGGCCTTACCGTCACCATCGACCGAGTCGGCCAGTCGTTTGATACGGCCAATATCTCATCTCTCGGCAGCACTTCCGTCTTTGGACAGCGCACGCTCGCGCCCACGCCTCCGGGCACGAACTTCTTCAACGTGAATTTCTCGCAGCCGGTCAGCAACTTCTCGGTTCAGATGGGAGATTTTGGCACGAACGTCAGCGACTCTCTTTCCCTCACGGCCTTCGCGGGCCCTAATGGCACGGGCGCCAATCTCGGGACCAGCAGCGCGACCCTCCCGCTGACCAGCGCCTCGACCATGTCATTCACTACGCTGCAAATCAGCAAGCCGGGCATCGAATCGGTGCAATACACCGGCGGCACGAGCGGCGATCCCAACTCCGTTTTCTCTGACAACTATTCGGCCACCACAAATCCCACGGGCAACAATGGTGCCGGCGGAACCACCTCCGTCCCCCTCCCGCCGGCCCTTTACGCCGCCCCCTTCGCC
>Ga0209483_1001625_pt1 | contig 16791 bp, 15 predicted proteins | sample NGEPerA_FD_184508 | JGI IMG/M metagenome (GOLD analysis project Ga0209483, IMG submission 184508) | Arctic peat soil microbial communities from the Barrow Environmental Observatory site, Barrow, Alaska, USA - NGEE PermafrostL2-A... | ecosystem: Environmental > Terrestrial > Soil > Wetlands >... | reverse complement strand
AGCCGGAACGGGCCGCGGCCAAAACCTTTTCCTTGATGCCACCCACCCGCAGCACGCGCCCGCGCAAACTTATTTCTCCCGTCATGGCCAGATCGGAACGGACCCGGCGATGGGTCAGCAGCGAGGCCAGCGCCGCCACAATGGTCAACCCCGCGCTGGGGCCGTCTTTGGGCGTCGCGCCGGCCGGCACATGGATGTGAATATCGCGCTTGTCGTAATCGCTCAGATCGATTTTTAAAGTCTCGGCGCGGTTGCGTAAAAAACTGAAGGCGGTATGCGCGCTTTCCTTCATTACTTCGCCTAATGAGCCGGTTAAAATGAGCGCCCCTTTGCCGGGCATGCGCGTGGCCTCGATAAAAAGAATTTCCCCGCCGACCGGTGTCCAGGCCAAACCGATGGCGATGCCGCATTCGGTAATGCGCTCGGCAAGTTCTGAAGTGAATTGCGGCTGGCCCAGGTAACCGACCAGCTTGCCGGGAGTGATGATCAGCGGCCCATTCTGGTTGCGGGAGGTGACGATTTTCCGGGCGGCCTTGCGGGTCAGCGCGCCGATCTCGCGCTCAAGCTGGCGAACCCCCGCCTCCCGCGTGTAATCCTGGATGACCTGGCGCAAGGTGGCGTCGGGAAATCGGACCAGCTTTTTCTTCAACCCGTGTTCCTCGAGCTGGCGCGGAACCAGATGCCTCTTGGCGATTTGCACTTTCTCGACCGCAGTGTAGCTGGGCAATTCGATGACTTCCAACCGGTCGCGCAACGCGGGATGAATGGGATCGAGCCAATTGGCCGTGGTCAAAAATAAAACCCGCGAAAGGTCGTAGGGCAGGTCCAAGTAATGATCGACGAAGGTGTTGTTCTGGGCCGGGTCGAGCACTTCCAGCAGCGCCGAAGCAGGATCGCCTCGAAAATCCGAGCCGACCTTGTCCAGTTCGTCCAGCAGGATGACCGGGTTGCTCGATTCCACCCGCCGCAACGTCTGAATAATCCGGCCCGGCAACGCCCCGACGTAAGTGCGGCGATGCCCGCGAATTTCCGCTTCGTCCCGCATCCCGCCCAGGGAAATGCGGGCGAATTTGCGGCCCAATGCCTCTGCCACGCTCTTGCCAAGAGAAGTCTTCCCTACCCCGGGCGGACCCACCAAACAAAGAATCGGCCCTTTCAACTGCTGCTTGAGTTTGATAACGGCCAGAAATTCCAGGAGCCGGTCTTTGACTTTGCGCAGGCCAAAATGTTGTTCATCGAGCAACCGTCCGGCGGCGGCCAAATCCAGCTTGTCCTCGGTAAACTTCGACCACGGCAAATTAATCAGCCAATCCAGATAATTGCGGGTCATGGTGTATTCCGCGACGGCCGGGGGCATTTGCTGCAAACGCTCCAACTCCTTGAGGGCCACTTTTTTGGGCTCTTCGGGCAGCTTATTCTGTTCGATTTGCTCGCGCAATTCCTTGGCTTCAGCCGCACCGGTATCGACCTCGCCCAATTCACGCTGGATAACGCGGATTTGTTCGCGCAGGAAAAAATCGCGTTGGTTCTTGGACATTGAGGTCACGACCTCGTTTTGAATTTTCGAGCCAAGCCGGAGCACTTCCAATTCGCGGCTGAGCAAAGGCAGGAGGCGGGTCAAGCGGTCCTTGACCGCCGGCATTTCCAGCAGATGCTGCCGCTCCTCCAGGCTGAGATTAAGATTGGCGGCGATTAAATCGGCCAGCTTGGCGGAGTCCTCGGTGTTGAGGGCCGCGACCTTCACTTGCTCGGCCAGCGTGGGAGAAAGCTTAACGATCTCCTGGAACTCGCGTTCCGCATTGCGGGTCAATGCGGTCAATTCAAGGGAATCGTCCGCCAAGTCCTTGAGCTTCTCAATTTTAGCGATGAGATAGGGAGACTCCGAGACATAGTCCGTGATGCGAAACCGCCGCAAACCTTCCACCAGCACGCGCACCGTGCCGTCGGGAAATTTCAGCATCTTGAGGACGCGTCCCGCGCAGCCGTGCGGCCAAAGATCCGCGGGCGTCGGATTCTCCGTGTCCGCATTGCGCTGCAAGACCAAGCCTAGAAAACGGTCGCCCGCCACCACGTCGTCAATCAAGCGAATGCTTTGCGGGGATTCCACCAGCAACGGCGTGATCGTGCCGGGGAAAATGACAATATCGGACAACCCAAGAATGGGCAGCGATTCGGGAAGTGACTTGGACCAAACTTTGGTGGCCGACGTATCCGGTTTGTCCCCAGCGCCCAGGATGCTGATAAACTCCGTTTCCGGTGTGGTCATGCGCGGGATTAATCGTCGCTGACCGAGATCGAGCGCGGGGCTTGGGCGCCCATCGGCACTTCGATGCGTAAAAATCCATTTTGGTAAGCCGCCTTGGCCCGCGTCAGATCGTAGCCTTCGGGCAACTCGATGACGGTTTCAAAGCAGCCGTAATTAATCTCCATGACCAGGAATTTGCACTGAGGCGGCCTGCAGCCATCCGGCCGCTGGCCGCTGATGCGGACACGATGGCCCTCGACGGTCAATTCCAGATCTTCGCGCTGCATTCCGGCCAATTCAACCTTGATGACGACGGCGCCATCGGTGAGATACACGTCGGTATTAGGAACCCAATGGGTATCATGGTCTTTGGCCAGGACGGAGCTGCTCTTGGAGTTGCTCTTGGAAAATTGGAGGGCTGAATTGATTTTTTGCATGGTGACGAATAAAAACTATCTCACGGGGCGAAATTAGGCAAGGAACAAAGCAGGCCCATAATACGGTTAGCTGGACTTGACCCGAATCTGTGGGCGCTGGCCCTTGCGCGCGTGAAACACAATCGAGGCCTTCGAGCCGGAAGGGGAAGCGCAGCCGCAATGGGTGTCGCGCGCGAAGCTGAATTTCCGCCGCCGCAATTTTGCCCGCGCAAAGAGTCCGGCGGTGGCGGCCACAATACTGAGAGACACTATTTTCTGCCAATCCATGCCGGTAAGATAATCCGTTACCGGCAGTCTGCAACTGGATGTTTGAGGCGACCCTGCGAGCGGACCCCCCGCCCAGTTTCCCATTCGTGTCTATGCGTGCGCGAAAGTATTGATATTTAACCAAAAAATGTTTACCCTTTGCAGGTGGATTTCATCTTCGACATACGAAAAGCAATCGCCGCTACTGAATATGTCTGCAAGCTTAACGGGGGAAGCTTCGACATGTTAAAGTTAATAAAGGCGCTGTACCTCGCCGAAAGAATGGCGCTTGTCGAATGGCACCGCCCCATCACGGGCGATGAGTTCTGGTCGCTGGAAAATGGCCCGGTCATGAGTCGGATTTACGATCTATTGCGCGAGAAAGTCAGCGGCCCTGAAATGGAAGCTTGGAGGACAGTTTTCAACCCCCGAAAGTTGGATGCGATTTCGTTGAAATCAGAGTTTCACGAAAAACCACTTTCGCGGAGAGAAAAAGACGCCCTCCACCGGGGATATAGCATGGTCAAGGATTTAACCGTGGGGCAGGTTATCGACCTGGTTCACAAACTCCCGGAATGGGAAAACCCCGGCAAATCTTCTCGACTCATTGACCCACGCACAATTCTTTACCATGAAAACCTGGGAGAATCCGCCGTTAAGGAAATTGAGCAGGAAATTGCTGCTCTTCACTCAGCGAAAGCTTCAATGCAAGCCGGTTAGGCCCGATGAAGGTGGGGGACACATTCATCTGGTATCCGCCTAATGATGGCAAAGAACATCTTTGGATCGCGGTAACGGATCCAAATCAAAATGGAGGGAAATTTGCCGCTTTCAACCTTACCCGGTCTCGAGGCGGCCCAATGGCTTTGACTTTCCGCATCGGTGAACACCCTTTCATCACCCGATATGATAGCGACGTGGCGATTGGAGATTCGCTTGTTTTTGACATTTCCAAAGTGCAGGAAGATATCCGGCGTGGAACGGTGGTTCCGCACCAGCCAATGCCAAAAAGCATGATCGAAAAAATCGCCAAAAAAGCGGTTGGCCACCCCGCTATACCAGAAGACGTAGAAATTTTGGTGAAATCATCCTGGGGATTGTAAAGAGCACCGTCATTCGCTGTGCTCCTCGCTTTCTTCTTCGTCGTGGAACAACTTCCATCCGTAGCTCCGCTTGGGCAGCAACGCGCAAAAGCGCTGGATATCCACCGGCTTGGCCGGGGAAACTTCCGCGCCTAATCGCTTGCTTTCGACAACTTCAGGATCGTCCGGGGAATCGGTCAGAACGATAACGGGAATGCTTCGCTCCCGCTCGTCCTGTTTGAGGCGGCGCAGCATTTCCAAGGCTCCGACCTGCGGCCCATTCAAATCGAGGAGAATGACTTGCGGGCGCTTTTGCAGCGGCAGAGGAGCCGCCGCCGCAGCCGTCCCAAGATATTCCAGTGCCGCCGCTCCATCGCGAACGACATGAATGTGATTCTTTATGCGGGCCTGCCGGAAGGCCCGCACAATCGCTTCTATTTCCGCCGGGGCGCCGCTCACCAGCAGGATTTCCACGGGGCGTTTCCTTTTCTCGATGGCGCCGGGACCGGGAAAATCGCCGAAAGGTTCAAAGAACGTGGAGAAGGAGATTTGCAAAGCCCGCGCCAGCTTTTCGATGCTTTGCAGCGAGGCATTTCGCGCTCCCCGTTCAATGTCCGCCACATAGGAACGATGAAGTCCAGCCCGCCAGGCGAGTTCTTCCTGTGAAAGGCCGCATCGCCGACGCCAACCCTTGAGGGTCAGCCCAAACCGTTTTTGCATCTCAACGTAATCCATTGACTTGCATAATGTTGCCATCAAAATATTTGAGCGTTCAATACGCGATGAGTGACAATCGGCGAAAAACCGCAAATAGCCAGAAAGCCAAATGCTTCAACTTGCGTCGGGAGATTTATGCTGTTTTATCGGTAGTTTTACCGACACGTCTTCAGTCAACCAAACCATGCCGCAACGCGTAGCGAGTAAGTTCCACATTGGAGCCCAAGCCCATTTTCTGGGAGATACGAGTGCGATAAGTGGCCACGGTTTTTTCGCTCAGGGCAAGCTCGGCGGCAATTTCCTTGATCGTCCGGCCTTGCGCCACCATTCGCAGAACCTGAATTTCGCGAGTCGAGAGGGTTTCATGGGCCTCAGCTTGAACATCAGGGCCAAGAGTGGCGGCCAGTTTCTCGGCCAGAGCAGCGGTCACGTATTTGCCCCCGGCGATCACTTTTTTGGCCGCGACGCGCAACTCGTCCGCGGCGAAACTTTTGTTCAAATAACCGGATGCGCCCAGTTTAAACGACCGAACGGCGAATTCTTCCTCGGGGTAGGCGCTCAACATCAGAACGGGCGTTTTGGCGCGCAAGCGCTTGGCTTCTTCCAGCACCTCCAAGCCGCTCCGCCCAGGCAGATTGATGTCAACAATAATCAAATCCCAAGACTGCCGGAGGATCTGCTCCAAGGCGGCGGAAAAATGGCCCGCCTCACCCACTTCAAGCGGCGAAAATTCGTCGGACAGGATTTCGCGCAGCCCGCGCCGGACAATTTCATGATCATCCACGATGAGCACTCGCATCATAGGTTCGGCCATGGAATGCGGACGGTAACGACGGTCCCGGCCTGCGGGCCGCGCTGCACGAGAACTTCTCCGTCGAACAAGGCCGCCCGCTCCTTCATGCCAAGCAGGCCGAGCGATTGCGGCGCCTGCGCGTCCACTTCGCGGATGCCTTTGCCGTTGTCCTGCACGCGCAGAATTATGGCGCCGGATTCCACCTTCAACTCCGCTTCCACGGCCGTGGCGTTGGCATGGCGCGTCACGTTCGTCAACGACTCCTGAAAAATGCGGAACAGGGCGGTGGCCAATTCACCGGGGAGGGCCAATTCCTGTTCCGGCACGCGCACTACGCAAGGCAGGCTGGTGCGCTCCTCGAACCGCCGGCCTTCATATTGAAGCCCCACGCCCAAGCCCAGGCGGTCCAGGACTCCGGGGCGCAATTCCGCAGCGATCTTCTGCACGGTGGTGATGGTGGAATCAACCAGTTCAGTGGCCCCCACCATGCGATCGACCAGCGCATTGACCGTCGGCGAAGTTTCCAATTCGCCCAGTTTCCGCTCCATGGCGATTAAATCCATTCTCAGGCTGGTCAGATTCTGGCCCAGTTCATCATGGATTTCGCGCGAGATGCGGACGCGCTCCTCTTCCTGGAGTAATTCCAATCGCGCGCTCAACGCCCGCAATCTCTCCCGCGAATCGCGCAAGTTTTTTTCCACTTGCCCGCGCTCCCTATTTTCGCGCTCCAGCGCCTGATGGCTCTCCGCCAACTCGAAGGTGCGCTGGGCCACGCGCTTTTCCAGCTTTTTGTTTGACTGCCACATTTCGGCTTTGGCGAGATGCAGTTCGGGCGTTTCCAGCATTTCCCAATTCCCGCGGCGCTTGGCAATGGCAAATTCATGGCTGCGCGCGACATCGAAAATCTTGGCCCCGCCTTGCAAAGCAAGCGGGTAGGTGCATAAACAATAAGGCGATGACCGGCGATTACTTTATTTATGCGTTGCTCATAGTCCAAAAAATCGCCCCACTCGTTCTTGCTCAACCAGGTTTCCTCGCCATTGGCTCGCAGACCCGCGTAGCCTTTGGCCAAGGCTTGGGCCAACTTCTCCTGCAAGACACGCATCGCCTTGGCCAGATCCAAAACCCCGTCGTTGAAATACCACTGCGCATACGAAACAATCTCGATGTCGCCCGCAGCCAGGCGCCGGGACGCCTCCGGCAGCATCCGCTCCAAGGCTTTTCTGGCCTCTGCCTCGTTGATGGGATCGGAAACGACCCACAAGCAAAATTCATTTGCGTCCAATCCGGCCTTGAAATAGGGAATCAAAATATCGAGCAAGTCTTGCGTCGTTTCATAGAAATTACAGAAGTGCGTGCCCCACGGAACAGGCCCCACGGCGGGGACTCCGGTCTCTCTTAATTCTGTATTGGGCGGTTCAGTTAACATCGGAAAGAATGGGACAGCCAAAATTGCGGTCTTGAGTTGGCCTTCGATACTCTACCAACATTCCCCGAAAACGGCCAAGCGCAACCCCTTTGCGTTCTGGCAATTTGTAGTTTATCGCTTAGGATTCGCCCCAAGTGTTGACCATCAATAATTTAAGCGTGCATTACGGGGCGGTGGCTGCGTTGCATGGCATTTCGCTGGAGGTCAAACAAGGGGACATCGTGACGCTCATTGGCGCGAACGGGGCGGGAAAGACCACCACGCTCCGGGCCATTTCAGGCCTCGTTAAAGCAAAGGGCGAGATTCGGTATCACGGGCAAAACCTGGCCAATTTACCGCCGCACCAGATCGTCGCCAAAGGTATTTCTCATGTGCCGGAAGGGCGCATGATTTTCGCCAATCTCAGCGTCGCCGAAAATCTCGCCATGGGCGCTTACTTGCAAAAAGACCCGGAGAAGATTCGGCAGGACCGGGAGTTCGTCTTCGGAATTTTTCCGCGCCTGGCCGAGCGGCAAAAGCAAATCGCCGGCACACTTTCCGGCGGAGAACAGCAGATGCTGGCCATTGGACGGGCGCTGATGAGCCGCCCTCAATTTCTCATGCTGGACGAGCCGTCCCTGGGCATTGCGCCGATCCTGGTCAAGACCATTTTCGAAAAGATTGTCGAGATCAATCGCCGCCAGGGCCTGACCATTTTGCTGGTCGAGCAAAGCGCCAACCTGGCCTTGGAAATTTCCCGCTACGGCTATGTCCTCGAAACCGGGCGCGTTATTCTGCATGACAACGCCGCCGCCTTGCGGGAGAACCCCAAAGTCCGCGCCGCCTACCTTGGCGGCTGAGGTTATTTTACCTCCGCAACTTTGGTCCAGCGTCCGCCCTGAGTTGACTTGACCGCCGATTCCAGCACGGCCACGCACTTTGCTCCGGCCAAAAAGTCCGGCTGAAGAGGCGACCCGTCCGCGATGGCATTGACCAGGTCCACCACTTCATGCACGAAGGTGTGCTCATAACCCAGCACATGTCCGGGCGGCCACCACCCTTCCATGTAGGGATGAACTTTTTCGGTACACATGATGGTTTTGAAGCCAGGCTGATCCGGCGGATCGGTGCGATTGCAATATTCCAATTCATTCATGCGCTCGAAACAGAAAATCAGACTGCCCTCGCTGCCGTTGATCTCGAAACGATTATAATTTTTGTGGCCCGGCGCCAGACGCGTGGCCTCGAATGTCCCGTAGGCGCCGGGCGCGATATTTTTGCCGCCGGCAAACTTGGCTAAAAAGACCGACGCATCATCGACGGTGACCTTCTCGGTCCCCTTCCCCGCCGAAGCGCCCAGCCCGATGGCCTGTGATTCGCGCTGGCGCTCCTTGATGAACGTTTCCTGCAAGCCAATCGTCTCGGCAATGTCACCCACAAGGTAATGCGCAAGATCGATCAAATGCGCGTTCAAATCGCCATGCGCGCCCGAGCCGGCCGTTTCCTTGCGCATCCGCCAATTCATCGGGAACTTGGGGTCGGCCACCCAGGATTGAAGATACGTCCCGCGAAAATGCCGGATCTGCCCCAGCTTGCCCGAGTCGATTAATTTTCGGGCAAAAGCAATCGCCGGGACACGGCGGTAGTTGAACCCCACCATATTTTTGACACCGGACTTGCGGGCCGCCTCCAGCATTTTTTTTGCTTCGACGAGGTTCATGGCCAGCGGCTTTTCGCAAAAAATGTGCTTGCCCGCCTTGGCGGCGGCGATGCCGATTTCGGCGTGGGTCAGGTTGGAGGTTGCGATGTCAATAATATCAATCTCCGGCGAATTGACCACCTGCCGCCAGTCGGTGCAGGCGTTTTTCCAGCCGTATTTGACGCGGGCCTGCTCCAGCGCCTCGGCGTTGCGCCCGCAAATGGTGTGCATCTCAATTTCCGCCTTGAGGGGGAAAAAATGCGGGGCCTGGCGCCAGGCGTTCGAGTGCGCTTTGCCCATGAAGCCGTAGCCGATCATGCCGACGCGAAGTGTCTTTGCCATAATAAACTTGATATTGAATTGTTAAATACGCGGCCTTTATAGTGAGCAAAGAATTTCAATTCGACAAAACAAAAAATGTTCACCGCCGCCGCCATCGCCAAAGAACTCGACGGACAAGTCCTCGGGGATGATGCCATTTCCCTGACCGGCTTCGCGCCCGCCACCACCGCCAAAGCGGGCGATCTCACTTTTGCCGAAAACGAAACCTTCTTCGCCAAGGCCGAACAAAGCGCCGCTTCGGCCATTCTGATCGACGGCGACTTTAGCTCCGCGCGCAAAGTCCTCATCCGGGTGGCCAATGCCCGGATTGGCTTTGCGCGAGTGCTGCCGCTCTTTTTTCCAGAGCGCGCCCTGGCTGCGGGCCTTCATCCCTCGGCCATCGTCCCTGACTCTGCGCAAATCGATCCCACCGCCCATGTCGGCCCCTATTGTGTGCTGGGCGAAAAGGTCCAAATCGGCCCGCGCGTTATTCTGCGGGGCGGAAACCATATCGGCGACAATTCCACCATCGGCGCGGATTCCCAGCTTTTCCCCAACGTCATTTTGTATAATCAAACGCAAATCGGCCAGCGCGTGCGCATCCATGCCGGCGCGGTCATTGGCGCGGATGGGTTTGGCTACGTCTTCGACGCCGGCGTCCACCGCAAAGTTCCCCAAGTCGGCCAAGTCATCATTCACGACGACGTGGAAATCGGCGCCAACGTTTCAATCGATCGCGGCGCGCTCGGCCCGACCGTCATCGGCAACGGCAGCAAGATCGACAACCTGGTGCAAATCGCCCACAACGTGACCATTGGGGAACATTGCCTGGTCATCGCCCAAGTCGGAATTGCCGGCAGCACCAAAATCGGAAGTTACACCACGCTGGCCGGCCAAGCGGGCGTGGCGGGCCATCTCAAAATCGGCCACAAAGTCATCGTCGCCGCCCAATCCGGCGTCATGCACGACATACCCGACGGCGGAAAATGGCTTGGCGCTCCCGCCCAGCCCGACCGCCAGGCCAAGCGGCAAATGATCGCCCTGCAACGCCTGCCCGACCTAATCCGGCGCGTCGGCGAACTGGAAAAATTACTGGCCGCCCGGTGAAAAGCTCTTCAACACTCGGCTGGTGACCCCATCAGGAATTGAAATCATAAGATAATGTCCCGTCTTCATAGTTTTTTTATCTTGGTCCCGCTCTGTGCGCTAGTTCTGGCCACGCCACTGACTTCAGCTCAGACCACCAATTCTCCGCCCCTGGCGAATGTCGCCCTGCCCGACGTTCTGCGGTGGACTGCTGCAGCGTTTGCCGGCGGCCTGTCCTCGGCCCCTGGCCTGGGCGCGGAGGCGCTGACTGGCAATATGTGGCCCGCCAGGCGGCCCCCTTTTTCTTTTGTTTATGACGGCAAATCGTTAGAGACATTGCTTGCTTCCTGGAAGCGTGAAATTCAAAAGCAGGAATTCGCCGACCGCACCGAATACCGGGTGCAATGGGGTGATCCGCATACCGGCCTGAAGGTCACTGCCCTGGTTTCTGCCTTCCACGATTTCCCGGCGGTTGATTGGTTCCTTCGCTTCGAAAATGCGGGCACAAACGACACCCCGATTCTGGAAAAGGTGCAGGCGCTCGATGTCACCCTGGCCACCGCCTCGGCGCAAGATCTCGTGCTGGACCAGATCAATGGGGATGACGCCAGCCCGCGCAGTTATGTCCCTTCGAAACACGGCTTGCAGCGGGGGCAAAGCGTCACGCTGGCCCCGGTGGGAGGCCGGCCTTCCAATGGCACGTTCCCCTTTTTCAATTTGCAGCAAGGCGCGTCCGGCTTTTTCACCGCCATCGGCTGGACCGGTCAATGGGCGGCTTCCGTGGGACGCAATGAAACGGGGACGACCCGTCTTCAAGCCGGCATGGAACTGACGCATCTGTCGCTGCATCCGGGCGAATCCATCCGCACGCCGCGCATCCTGCTGCTTCCATGGACCGGCGACCGGATGGATGCCCACAACGAATTCCGCCGCCTGCTGCTCGCCCACTACCTGCCCAAGCTCGGCGGCCAGCCGGTGCAGTTTGCTATTGCGGCGCAAACCTTCATGGAATTTGCCCAACGTAGCGCCCGGCCCAATTGGGCGACTGAAGCGGGCCAGCTCGCGGCCGCGAAGATCAACCAAGAGCTCGGTTGCAATACCCTTTGGCTCGACGCCGGATGGTTCGAAGGCAACTTTTCGCCCGGGGTGGGCAACTGGTTTCCCAAGCCCAAAGAATTTCCGAACGGCCTCCGGCCCATTGGCGAGGCCTGTGAAAAACTGGGGTTGAAGTTCCTCGTCTGGTACGAACCGGAACGGGTGAGAGAAAATACTCGAATCGCCCGTGAACATCCTGAATTCATCCTGCCCACCACCAAGCCGGCCAACGAAGGCGGATTGTTTGACCTCGGAAATCCCCTGGCGCGCCGCTGGATGACTGATCTGCTCATCCAGCAAATCACCGACTTCCACATCGACACTTATCGCAACGATTTCAACATGAACCCGCTCCCGTTCTGGCGGCAAAACGACCCGCCCAACCGCCAGGGCATCACCGAGATTCGCTATGTCGAGGGTTTATATGCGATGTGGGATGAAATGCGCGCGCACTTTCCCAAAATGTATATTGACGACTGCGCCTCCGGCGGGCGGCGCATTGACCTCGAAATGATCATGCGCTCGGTCGTCCAAACCCGCAGCGATTCCGTCGGCCACGCGGGCCGTTCCGATTGGGACCAGTCACAGACCTACGGCCTGAGCCTCTATCTGCCCGTTCATGCCACCATCGGCTGGACCGTGGGCGCCTACGAATGCCGAAGTTCCGCGAACTCCGGCTTCTGTGGGGAGTGGGACATTTTGAGCGACAAATTTCCCTTGGCCAAGGCCCGGACTTGTATCAGCGAAATGAAGGAAAACAGCAAATACTGGATCGGTGATTACTACCCGCTCACGCCGTGGACGATGGCGCCCGACCAATGGATGGCCTGGCAACTCCACCGTCCCGATCTGGACGAAGGCATCATCCTGGCCTTCCGCCACCAGGAAAGTTCCTACTCCGCCATGCAAGTCCATCTTCGGGGACTGAAAACCGGCCAGACTTATCGCGTCGATTTCATTGATGAGGAACATCAATTAGCGACCAAAACAATGTCGGAACAACAACTCGCCACCTTGGAGCTTCAAATTCCCGAGCGCCACCAGAGTCTATTGGTGCGATACGCGCCTAACGACAAGTTGTGAGCGAAAGCAAGATCCCGACTCTCAGACATCGCGCACGACACTAGACTGACACGGATCTGGAACAATTCGCACAACGATTCCGGCAGCCGCCGGTTCTTTCATACCTTGCCTACAACCGGCAGTTCATCAATTATTCAAGGAACTCCGTCTCAAAATTTGAGGTGACATTATATGAGCAAGCCGCAGGATCTCGCCAGTGATCAGACAGGCACCCGCCGATCACGCGTTGGCAGAGTAATATGGACTGTTGCATCCCTTGCGCTCCTTGGCGCGCTCATTCTCTTCGGTGTCCTGAGGAGTCCGACCGGTCTCGATGTAGGAAGCAGAACGTTCTCGCTCAATGTCGCAACCTTGGCGCCGGGAAGCCTATTTGCCGACCAAGGCATCTGGATACACGACGGCTGGGACGGACCCACCGGCGAATTTGCTCATGGAGAGTTATATGGTTTGAGATTGGGGAATCGACTCATTCGCTTGGATATCCTTGATGATCCTGTTGCGGCCATAAGGAGGCATTTGCCAAAGGCGGTATCGGGATTGCTCGAGGTGTTTTCATCCAACGACCCTTTGGCGAAAAGGTGCGCGGGCGAGGCTCTGGTCGCCATGGGGCCATCGGCGCAATCCGCGCTGCCTGTCTTGCTGGACCGTTACCAACAAGGAGACGAGGAGGCAGAATGGGTGATTCTCGGCCTGGCCAAATCTGCCGGCGCGAGCGCGGTTTCTCCTTTGTCGGCGGCGCTCACCGACAGCCACGCAGGGATCAGGCAAAAGGCGGCTGAAGGGCTGGGCGAAATTGGAGGTGGCGCCGTCGCCTCAGTGCCGAGACTGATGGATTTGCTCCACGACTCGGCTCCGGAAGTTGTTGTCACGGCCTCGCTGTCACTGCGGAAGATTGAGAAGCGCGACCATGGCGAGGTCACCGCCTTGATCGGCTTGACGACAAATAAGGATCCTAAAATCGCCGCCCGAGACGTTTTTGCCCTTGGCGAATTTGGCGCCGATGCCGCGGCCGCAGTGCCACCGCTGATGAGAACACTCGAGGACGGCGATCCACAAATGGCAGGCCTGGCGGCGCGCACTCTAGTGTAGTGTCCCGGAAATGACTAGACATATAAAAATCGTGGATTACGAGGGAAATGGCCCGAACCAACGAAGCCGTCCTCTGATAATATGTCTAGTTAATTGCGAGACACTACACTAGGTTTGATTGGCCCCGCCGCTCGACCGGCGATACCGCGGATTATCTCATTATTGCAAAGCGACAATCCGCAAACTTTGATGTTTTCCATGGAGGCGCTGGGCCGGTTGGGTGAGGACGCCAAGGCAGCCATACCAAAGCTGCTGGAATTGGCGGAAAGTGAAAAGCAGATGGTCGGGGCCATATCGGCCCTTTCATCCATGGGTGACGATGCGATACCCGGATTGATCAATCTCTATCGTCATGGGACAAACAAGCAATATCTGTGGGTGGCGCGGGCGTTTAGGACGCAAGGCGCCAACGCTGCCGCCGCAGTGCCAACCTTGATGGCGGATTTGCAATCGAGCCGATCGCAACGGGTGACAACGGCGGCCTGGACTCTCGGTTACATTGGCGACAAGGCCAAAGCGGCCGTTCCTCGATTGGCCGAGTTGATTCAAGCTGGCGATCCTCAACTCCGAGTCCTCGCCGCCGAGGCTTTGTGGAGGATCGACCAACAAACCAACGCAGTTCTTCGCGTGATGGTCAGTGAGTTGAGCGACTGGTCAAAGAATCCCAATGCGTTACGCGCCCAAACGACTCGGGGATTCTTCAAGCCCAGGGAGGAAACCGCGGCTGAAGTCGTGGGCGAAATCGGACCGGTGGCCAGCGAGGCCATTCCGTTTCTTCAGAAAATGTTGCGCCGCTCATACGACAGCAACAAGGAAGCCGCAGCAGGATCCTTGAAAAAGATCGCCCGACAAAGCCTTTGACTTGCCACAATTGCAGTTCCGGATTTGGTTTGCATTGACGGAGACCGGGGTGTGAGACAAAATTCTGCAATGCGATGCCAATGGCGGACGCCAGCGGGAAAGCGGCGCTGGCGCGCACGCACTCCAAAACCTGCCGGTTCTTCGGCGGCGGCAGTGCGCGCGAAGCGTCTTGGAGTGCGGAATGCCAGTTCCGCTGTGGCCCCGAAACAGGTCTCGCAGTTATTGAAGAATTTTGTCTCACACCCCCGAAACCCGGCGAGTTCATATTTTAGTAGAATGCGACCGATTGCTTCAGCGTTATTATGAAGAAGGCCGGCCAAGACACTCCAAGCGCCGCCTTTTCTCCTACCGTGCTCCATCTGGTTTGTGGCGTCGATCCGCGAGGTGGACTGGCCAGTTACGTGCGCCAAATTAGCGGGCAGAAGGTGGCGGGCGTTGAGCAGCGTGTTTGGCGGCATCGCGATTATCAGGCGGAAAACGACATTTATGTCTGCCAAGGCTGGGCCAGACGGACGGAAATCAACGTGGTCATGGATGTTCTCGGGGCTTTCCTGGATTTTATCCCGCTCTATTTATGGCTGCGCAAGCATCCGTCGGTCATTTTGCATGCGCATACCCGCATGGGGACGGTTTTGGCGGTTCTCATTCGCGCGTTTCGCCGAATTCCGGTCATCGCCCATATTCATGGCCGGTGGCGGCGGAAAAACTTTCATCGTGGGCTGTGGCGCCTCGCCCGCGCCCAAGTCATTTTCAATTCCAAAGGGACTTGCCTTTATTTCGATTGCAACCCCGGCGAAACGGAAGTGCTGATGCCCACCATCCCATGGCCGGAGGCCCCGTTGGAAGGGGCCGGCCGATGCATCTCAGCAAGTTTGATTGTTCCCCATAAAAATGTGCATTTGATCGTTGAAGCCTATAACCACGCCGCTCCTGTTCCGAATAGCACCTTGCAGGTTTACGGCTTTTCCCCTGCATTCGGCGATTCTGCTTATGAGAAACAAGTGGCCGTCCTGGCCCAGCCAAACCCCCATGTCCACCTGCATGACTGGACTTCCCGCTGGACGGACGATTTGGGAGTGAGCGACGTTTTTATTCACGCTTTGCAATGGGAGTCTTTTGGCATTGTCCTGCTCGAGGCCTATTCCAAAGGCTGTCGCATCGTGGCTCCTCATGGCACCTTCCTGGATGACCTCCCTTCGGCGGGAGTTTTCCCCGCAGATTTAACCGTGGAGGACGTGGCCAAAAAAATCGAACTGGCCCAACGGTATCAACCGCCCAAAGACTTTTGGGAGATGCGGCAAAGCGCGGCCCCCTTCTTCTCGATCGAAAACGCGGCGAAGCGGCTCTCTTCCATCTACGCCGCCGCCGCCAGCCGGAACAAATGAGCCTTGCTCGTTTCGCCGTGAGTGATTCAAAGCTGTTCTTTCTTTTTTGCCGTTCACTGCTACAAAATATCGCCCATGATTGTGCCCCACTCGCCAGCGGACGCGACAACAACGAATGATATTTCATGCCTGGCGGTCGTGGTGCCCGTTTTCAATGAGGAAAAGACCATCGCCAATGTGATCCAGACGGTGGCCGTCCAACCCCTGGTGCGGGAAATCATTATCGTGGACGACGCTTCGGGTGATAATACCTGGCAGGCCCTCCAATCGGTGGCCGCGTCCGATTCGCGAGTGCGCCTCTTCCGGCATGACGTAAACCAAGGCAAAGGCGCGGCCCTCCGGACCGGTTTTTCCAAAGTGACGGCTCCGCTCGTGGTGGTGCAGGACGCCGACCTCGAGTACGATCCCTGCGAGTACGGCCTCTTGTGCAAGCCGATTTTGCAGAATAAAGCGGACGTGGTCTTTGGCTCGCGCTTTCTGGGAGGCGGGGCGCACCGCGTGCTCTATTACTGGCATTCCTTCGGGAACAAACTCCTGACCACCCTTTCCAATATGGCGACGAACCTCAACCTGACGGACATGGAAAGCGGCTACAAGGTTTTCCGGCGGGAGGTTATTCAACAAGTCAGCATTGAGGAAAATCGGTTCGGCTTCGAGCCGGAAATCGTGGCGAAGGTCAGTAAAATGAACATCCGAATATACGAAGTTTCCATTTCCTATAATGGCCGCACTTACGCCGAAGGCAAAAAAATCGGCTGGCGCGACGGCGTCAGCGCCTTGCGATGCGTCTTCAAGTATAATTTCTTGCGCTAATGAAAGAACGCCGGAACGGCGCGGCTCCAAGGCGATCTCCCCCGTCCATTGGCGCCTTCAGTTGCCGCCGAGATGGCGAAGCCAGCCCGCGTTTTGCGAGTATTGACTGTATGCCTGATCGCCTAAAGTTTCGCGCGCGGCCCGTTCTGTCTCAGCTTCGATGGCTTTAAGCGCGGCGTCGAGCCGATCGGGTGGAATGTCTTTGTCGGCCAGAAGCTGGCGCTTTTCGTCCTCAGCCGTTTGCCGCATGTCAAGAATCGTTTGCCCAGTCTCGGAGGGCAGATCGAAGCGTTCGGACAGCACACTGAGGTTCTGATATTCGGGGTCCTGGGCGCGATCCAAGGCGGCGGCGCGGTCGGGCGGGAGCTGGCTTTTAAAAGCGCTTAACATGTTTTGTTCGTCGGCGGCCTTGGCGGCGCGCACGGTGGGAT
>Ga0209483_1001622_pt1 | contig 16825 bp, 18 predicted proteins | sample NGEPerA_FD_184508 | JGI IMG/M metagenome (GOLD analysis project Ga0209483, IMG submission 184508) | Arctic peat soil microbial communities from the Barrow Environmental Observatory site, Barrow, Alaska, USA - NGEE PermafrostL2-A... | ecosystem: Environmental > Terrestrial > Soil > Wetlands >... | reverse complement strand
GCTTTTTAAAGCCGAGCGAAACACTGAGTATTTTTAATCCTGAGTATTCTCCAGCTGCATATTATTATAGATCATGTCGGCGGACTGACATCTGGAGGTCGACTGGCCGACATCTTGATGTCGATATATCGACATCAAGATTTCCGTCTCAGCCTCTTCACCGCGAATTTGATCTTGTAGAGATTCGTCTTTCCCTGGCCGCGTCGGGTGATCTCGACAAGGCCGGCCCGGACGATTTCCCCGATCAGCTCCGACACCCGCGAACGGCTCAGTCCCATGTCCTCCCCCAAGCGATCTTGGCCAGGAAAGCAGCTCTCGTTGTTCCAGGCGTAGTGCAGGAACATCGCGTAGACCATCTTGGCCCCGACGCTGAGCTCCGGCATTTTCAGGATGAAGTTGGGAACCTGGGTGAAGCCGCCGCGAACGATGGGGTCCATCGTATCGAGGGTGATATTCCGTTCTCTCAAAATCTCGCCAACAGCCTTCATCACCAATCATTCTACACCTACCCAGGAAACTGGCCCGGCGGGTTATCCCCTGGTGGGCTGGGGCTTCTCTGGACTTCATAGACTATCGGTTCGGGCACTGGCTCGGTCTCGGCCGCCGCTTTCGGCGAGACCAATTGCAAAAGCTTGGTGCCGAGTTCGCCGATGCGTGTCGCCTGATCGGTTAGCTGCGACATGAATCCCTTCCTCTCGTCCACAAGCTGCGTGATGACGATTTCCTTGGCGCGGTTGTCGATCCTGAGATTGAGAACCTCGGCCTCAAGCTCTTTGACGCGTGGCGCCGCGTCGTCATTGGGATTGTCGCGCCGTGTCGCGTCAGGTCGCGACGTGTCGTGACGTGACGCGTCAGGTCGCGACGTGTCCGGACTTGTCGCGACGGGCGTCGTCGCCATCATCTGCTGAAACTTCTTTAGCTCTTCAATCCGGCGATCAATGGATGCGCGATCGATGAGATATTTGTCGCCGAGTTCAGTATCGGTTCGGATGCATTCGAGGATGCCGCTTCGACAATATCGCTGGACGGTGCGGACCGATTTAGGAACGCCGGCATCCACAAAGAGGGCAGCGGCTTCCTCGACCGAAAGCGTATGTCGCGACAAATCCGGCAATGGCGTGGGTTGTCGCGTCGTGTCGTCACTCATAGATGTAGCGTATCACGCCAAAAATTCAGCGACGAAAAGCTGTCAACAGATCGGCGCGGTTATAGGTGATAACAGCACGCCGCTCTCGACGAGCTGGCGCGCAGCTACGGCGCGGCGGTGTCCTGGGTGGTGCGGCGGGCGGTGATCGAGTTCCTGGACCGGAATGAGCCGGGTGGCCGAGAAAAGCGGTATTCGGGCGCAAATGGGACCGGCAGTAGTTGTCCCCGTTTTCCACGTTATTAGACCGGGTTCCAGGTATTATTTTGCCTTGACTCTATGAGAATTTGTTTCGAATCCTGCCAAGATTTTGTCAGGGTCAGAGTCAGATGGTCAAAAGTCGGGTCGAATCGTTCGGTCGAGTTCAAGTCCGACATTGGCGCCTGCCCAAATTGGGCGGAGTCGTATTTCTCCCGCCTCCGCCGCGCGGAGATCGGCGTTCACCATCGCATAAGTGGCCGCCTTCTATCTCGCTATGCGGCCGAGATGGCGTGGAAAGAGGATCACCGGCGCGTTGCCAACGGCGAACAGTGGAGCGCGGTTGCCGCGCTCGCCTTGAAGCACGGCAAGAGCGAATGGGCCGGTTACTGGCATAGGAGCGACAAATGACAGACTACGTTGTATCGGGCTTGGTGAAGCGCCGCGCAGAGATCGCCGGCGAGATTTAACAGAAGCACGAGGAACTGAAAGAGTTGCTCGCTGACTTAGAGACGATTGACGACGCGCTCGCCGTGTTCGATCCATGCGATTGCATGCGAGCAAATCAAACCCCGCGCGCTTCGCCCGCCGTCCGATTGGGCGAACTACGGCGAGATGACGCGGATCGTGCTGAACATTCTTCGCGGGTCATCCGAGCCGCTTACCTCGCGCGACATTGCCCTACAGATGCTCGTGGAGCGCGCCATGAGCAAAGATGACCAGCGGCTCCTAAATCGCATGACCAAGCGCGTAGGCGTCGCGCTACACCGCCAGCATGACAATGAGATTGTGCGGTCTTGGCAAGGGCCAGGGATGTTTATGCTGTGGGAAATTAAACGATAAACAGTTGCGATAGTCTCATCTAATAGAGACGCGCCTTCATATCTGTAGTTAGTTTTTTGTCTAGATTTTCTCGCAGCATCACGAGTCTTTGAGCCGACACATAGGCCGGCTTCAAATCCGTCCATGCTTCCACATGATCAACTGCGGAATTAAAATGGTCCAGTTCTCGCCCATATCTAACAAAATCATCTGGATCATCCGCGAATTTTGTCTTGAGGCTATTCAATGAAATTTGCGTAGTAATAATTGATTGCCTTAGATTGTCCTTGTTAGTATTAAGTCTTTTATCCATAAGAGCATTGGCGTAAAGACTGAAATCGATAACTAGCTTGTTTGAAGCGGAATCGAATTTAGTTTTGTCGGTCTGCAAATTTTCTATGCGCGTCTGTTCATTGCGAATTTGCATATCACGATAGAAATCGACGCCGGTATGCATGGAATAGCTTACGGCAGCGGCAATTACCGCTGGAGTTACAACGTTCTTAAGCCCGCTCCATACCCACTTCATACGCATGGCGCTAACTCCGCTCCACAGGCGCGTACTCATTTTTGCTTCACGCCAACTTGCAACCCTGGCCCCTGTTGAGCATCCTTGTTCAGCTTAACCATCTCATTGAATCGTGCAGCGCCCATGCCCTCCACGATTCCATGGAATTGTTCACTGATCGGCACCAATCCATCGTCATAGTCGGCTTCGCCTGGAACCGCCTGAATGACAGCGGCTGAGTTTTCAATTTCCGCCGACTGGGCCGCCGCAAAGCTAAGGCTCCCGGACGTTGCTGATACAAGCAAGGCGACCACAAGCGGAATCGCAGCCTTCTTAGCGTGCAGAATATACGATCCTGGCGAATGGAAGTCAATTTCAAAACTATACAAGTCTTCTTTAGCAGAGAACGCCCGAATTGCGTCTCGTATACTTAGCGCAGCAAATTCATTTATTTTGTGTTGTGCGTTAGCATGATAAGCGGCGGCAAAGTAGGAGATCAGTTGCAGGCCAGGAATAGTCTCTTCGCCGCGATTGTCGTAGTTAGGGGCGTGGTACACATAACGGCTATTCTCGCCGAAAACATAGTCGCCATAAGCATAACGAAAGATAAGTTCTCCAAAGTCGGCTCGGGAAATGGATATAACTGCTTTCTCGTTACTAAGTAATTGGTACAATCGTTCTGGTAAAAAGCGCCGCTCCGGCCTGCCGATAGGCAGCCATTTCACTTTTCGATAGGGTATCTCATCGCGGCCATACGGAGATACTTGCGTAACATCTTCGCCCGGATCAAACGGTTTAGTAATTTCACCAATATAAAATGGCGCGTACATACTTTTCCCAGAAATCAGAATAAGATCGCGAGGCTTCATATCGATAAACATGGTCTCGACCAGCCCTACGACGTTACCGCGCGCTGCGCGATAGGCACTGTACTGGCGCGATGGAAGCGTTTCCGTATGTCCATTATGGTAGTTCGCTATTGTGACGCTCATCGCAATGTGCTGGCGTAAACGACGTGCATTCCCTAGGAGAGCATCTTCGAGGATTTCACCATCCAATCGAATACCAGGGGTATCGACGAATATGATTCGTTCCGATAGGAATTGAGCAAGAAATTTGCGACCCTTCCCCGGAAATACAACCCATATCCGCTGATCGGAGGGAATAACCTTAATCGCAAGATCAAGGACGACACCAGGCACCTTCGGTTCCCCCCTTCACTTCTGCCTCGTGTATCCGAGGCTTTAGGAGTGGGTATCGTATCCCAACTCTGGCGTGCATGGCTAGTTTGGTCCCATTTGCGCCCGAATACCGGAGAAAAGCGCCTGCCGATCAGCGGGCTAAAAGATTTGAAGGCAGGGAACGGATGAGTCTGAGCGACCGGGAAAAAGAGCAACTAAAGGCGCTGATCGACGCCGGACAACCGCTGCCGCCGCGCTACAAGGCCATGTTGTTCGATCAGCCTCACGAAGCGGAGCTGATTTGGCCCGGCAAGACGCAGGAGGTGACGAACGTCGCCCTGCCGTTCCAGTCGATCGAACAGATCGACGAACCGCGCGCCGGCACGCAAGCGGGAACCACGGACCTCTTCGCCTTCGACAAGGACACCGGGCGGCAAACCGGCGGGTGGACCAACAAGCTGATCTGGGGCGACAACAGGTTGGTGCTGGCGTCGCTCAAGAATGGGCCGCTTCGCCGCGAGCTTGAGGCGGCGGGCGGCCTCAAGCTGGTCTATATCGATCCACCCTTCGATGTCGGAGCCGATTTTTCCTTTGATATAGAGGTCGGGGATGGCGACATTTTAACAAAAGAAGCGAGCATAATAGAAGAATTAGCATACCGCGACACGTGGGGTCGTGGCGCAGATTCGTACATCTCAATGATGCATGAGCGATTTCAGCTTATTCACGGCCTTTTGGCACCAAATGGTTCGCTGTATGTGCACTGCGATACTCGTGTTAATGCCTATCTACGACTTATAATCGACGAAATATTTGACCAGTCGCGATTCATAAATCAGATTACATGGCGTCGGACGGGATCTCACAACGATCCTGGGCGTTACGGCATGATCTCCGACACGATTTTTTACTACTCCAAAGGCGAAGAATACACTTGGAACCAGCCGTATGGTGAGAGGTCGGTAGAGGCAATAGATACCTCTTTTTCATACGCCGAGAGGCCGGATGGGAGTTATGTGAGAATAAAAAAAGGGGAAACAATCCCTAGTAACTGGCGAAGATTTCAGTCAGTAACGCTGCGCAGCCCACACCCTCGACCAAATCTTGTATATAACTACAAAGGGTATAAGCCTCATCGGAACGGATGGTCTGTTAGCCCTGATCGTATGAAGAAGTACGACGCGGAAAACAAGCTGCTCTTTCCGGATTCGTTGGACGGCGCAATCAGATTAAAAATGTACCTTGATGAATCTCCGGGAGTTCCCGTTCAAGATATTTGGTATGATACCGGAAAGGTGGAGGCCGCCTCAACAGAGAACGTAGATTATGCAACGCAGAAGCCCGAGGCGCTTATTCATCGGATCATTGGAACATCATCTAACCCCGGCGATTTGGTCGCTGATTTCTTCTGCGGCTCCGGCACGACGCTCGCCGTCGCCGAAAAGCTAGGCCGCAAGTGGATCGGCTGCGATCTCGGCCGGTTCGCAATTCACACCAGCCGCAAGCGCCTGATCGGCGTGCAGCGAGAGCTGAAGGCGGACGGCAAGCCTTATCGCAGTTTCGAGATTCTCAACCTCGGCAAGTATGAGCGCCAGTTCTTCGTAGGCATCGATCCGACGTTGCCCGAAGCGCAGCGCCGCGCGCTGTCGCTTCAGAAGGAAGAGCACTACCTCACGCTGATGCTTACCGCCTACAAGGCGGAGCGGGTGTTCCAGTCGCCCCCCTTCCACGGGCGCAAGGCGGGCGTGCTCGTGCTGGTCGGCCCGATCGACGCGCCGGTGACGCAAGCCCAGGTGCATGAGGCGGTCGATGCCGCGCGCAAGCTGCGGGTCTCCAAGCTCGACATTCTCGGGTTCGAGTTCGAGATGGGGCTGGTGCCGCACGCCCAGGACGAAGCCCGTGCGAAGGGCGTGGCGCTCGCGCTCCGGTATATCCCGAAGGACGTATTCGATCGGCGCGCCGTCGAGAAGGGCCAAGTGGTCTTTTACGACGTGGCCTTTGTTGAGGTTCAGCCCGCCGTCAAAGGGCGGAGCATCACCGTAAAACTCAAGGATTTCGGGGTCTATTACCGGCAGGAAGACATTGATGCGCTCGTGTCATCCATGAAAAACGGCGCGTCCAAGGTAACGGTCGATGCCGGCCAGGTGGTGAAGGTATCGAAGGACAAGAGCGGCATCGTCATACGCGAGGTTTTAACGAAGGCGTGGTCCGACTGGATCGACTATTGGGCCGTAGATTTCGATTTCGAGAACCGCAAAGAGATTATCCGGATCACCGAAGCGGACGGGGCCGAACGCGAGGTCTGGACCGGCGGTTATATTTTCGAGAACGAATGGCAGTCCTACCGGACCCGCAAGGATCGGACGCTCGAACTGGCGAGCGTTGGCCACGAGTATGAGCGGAAGGGCCGCTACAAGGTCGCCGTCAAGGTGATCGACATCTTCGGTAACGACACGACGAAGGTGGTGGAGGTAACGGTCTAATGGGCCTGCACCCGGACTTCCCGACCGACCCTTATGTGGTCCTCGATCCCGCCATTCGCTGGTATCCCGGCGAGGAAATGCTGGGGGAGCTGGGCTACGCCATGCTGCTGCCGCCCCTGGTCCACAAGGTGCGGGAGGGGGTCAAGGCATGGCGTGATACCGGTTATGCCGGCGCGTCTGCGACGACGCGCGCGCTCCTGCTGCACTGGTTCCGCGCCGAGCATTTGATGCCGCAGGCGGATGGGACGGTTGAGCCGTTCCGCTGGTATTTCGCGCAGCAAGAGGCCGTTGAATCGGCCCTCTGGCTTTACGAGGTCGAGCGCGCCCGTGATCCCTATGCGCTGATGCGTTATGACAGCTCCGGGCGGGTCTCAAAGGGCATGTTCGACGAGGACTGGACCCGCTACGTCCTGAAGCTCGCGACCGGGGCGGGAAAGACGAAGGTCATGAGTCTGCTCATGGCCTGGTCCTATTTCCACAAGCTCTATGAGACCGACTCGGAACTGTCGACCAACTTCCTGCTCATTGCGCCGAACATCATCGTCCTCGATCGACTGCGGACGGATTTCGACGGCGCGCGCATTTTTTTCGACGATCCCCTCCTGCCGGACAACGGCTACGAGGGCCGCGATTGGCATGACGATTTCCAGTTGACCGTACATATCCAGGACGACGTCGGATTCGTCGGCCCCCAAGGCAATCTCTTCCTGACGAACATTCACCGGGTCTATGAGGGAGCTGACGCACCCGGCTTCGAGGATGCAGATACGACCGGGTATTTCCTCGGCGCGAAGCCGGTCGGCAAGACGACTGATTCCGCCGTCGATCTCGGCATCATCATCCGGGATGTGCCCGATCTCGTCGTGCTGAACGATGAAGCGCACCATCTGCACGATGAGCGGAGCGCCTGGTTCAAGGCGATCGAAGATATTTCGCTGCGGCTGCGGCAGAAGGGTTCGCAGCTCTCGGCACAGTTCGATCTGTCGGCGACGCCGAAGCACAACAACGGCGCGATCTTCGTGCAGACGGTCGCCGACTATCCGCTGGTCGAGGCGATCCGGCAGGGGGTGGTGAAAACCCCGGTGCTGCCGGATCAGGCATCCCGCGCCAAGCTGACCGAAAGGAAGAGCGCGAAATTCACGGAGCAGTACGAGGATTATCTGCACCTCGGCTATCTCGAATGGAGCAAGGTTTATGCCGAGCTTCAGCCGACCGGAAAGAAGTCGATCCTGTTTGTGATGACCGACGACACGCGCAATTGCGATGAAGTAGCGGAATACCTTGAAGCCCGATACCCGAAGCTGAAGGACGCCGTGCTTGTTATCCACACGAAAAACAACGGCGAGATTTCCGAGGCGTCCACGGGCAAGAGTAAGGAAGAGCTGAACAAGCTCCGCGCCGATGCCCGCGATATCGACGATCCGGCCAGTCGCTACAAGGCGATCGTCTCAGTGATGGTGCTACGCGAAGGCTGGGACGTGCAGAACGTCGTCGCGATCGTGGGGCTGCGTCCCTTTACCAGCAAGGCGCGCATCCTGCCAGAGCAGACCCTCGGGCGCGGTCTGCGGCGCATGTTCCGGGGACAGCCGGTGCAGGAAGAAGGTCAGCGTCATCGGCACGGATGCCTTCATGGATTTCGTCGAGAGCATCAAGGTCGAGGGCGTCGAGCTTGAATATCAGCCGATGGGCGAATCGAGCGGCCCGAAGTCGCCGATCGTCGTCGAGGTTGACAGGGCAAATCCGGGGAAAGACATCGACCGGCTCGACATCGATCTGCCGCTGCTCGCGCCCCGCATTCAGCGTGAATACAAAAATCTGTCGAACCTTGATCCGGCGGCGCTGCCGCACAAGCGGCTTCCGATCAAGAGCTTCACCGCCGAGCAACAGCGCGAAATCGTCTTCCGCGACCTGAACACCGACGAACAGAGCCACGTCACGGCGATGGATACGGCGTTCACCCCCAACTACCAGAATATGATCGGGTTCTTTACCCGCAGCATCATGCGCGACCTCCGCCTCGTGGGCGGGTTCGACGTGCTGTTCGGCAAGATCAAGCAATTCGTCGAGGCCGAGCTGTTTGAACGACCGGTCGATCTCGAGGACCTCAATATCCTGCGCAACCTCTCGGAAATCGAGGCGACGCGCACACTCACAGAGACGATCAAGGCGGGCGTCAACGCGCTCACCGTGCTCGATTCAGGCACGACCGAAGTGCGCGGGTCCATCCGCATCGGCAAGACGCGGCCTTTCCTCGTGAAAGAGCAGTCATACGTCGTCCCGAAAAAATCGGTGTTCAACAAGATCGTCGGCGATTCCGGCTTCGAGCTGGAAATGGCCGGTTTTCTCGACGGGTGCGGCGACATCGTGTCATTCATCAAAAACAGCCAAAGCACCAATTTCAGAATCGAATATCAGAACAATGATGGCGGGATCGCCAACTACTACCCCGACTTCATCGTCAAACGCTCGGAGGATGAAATATGGATCGTCGAGACCAAGGGCCGCGAAGACCTGGATGATCCGCTCAAATGGGAACGCTTGCTCCAGTGGTGCGAGGATGCCTCAAAGCACGATACGGCGGGCCGCCGGTTTCATGCGCTGTTCGTCCGGCAGGAAGCCTGGGAGGCGCACAAGCTGACCAGCTTCGGCCAGCTCGTCACGGCCTGCGAGTGAGGTTGCGATGGCTCGGACGAGAAACGGCGCGCCGCTGACACTCGAACGGAAAATCCACTTCTATCGTGCCGACATTGGCATGGACGGCGGCGGCCTGCCCCTGCCTTTCGACCCGACGCCGGCGTTGACGGCAATCTATAGGCTGCCCTTCGTGGGCGACACGGTTGGCCGCTACCTGTTGGACAATGACGGAAACGCGGTTTGCATCTGGCCGGGGGAAACCGGCGCGCCGCAAACTCTGCGCTTCTGTCAGATACGGCGGACGGGATTGCCGCAGCTTGAACAGGCAGGCACAGTCTCCGACCTCAACATCGCGGCCAATGCCGGACTGCTTGAACCGGTCCATGTTGTATTTTTTTCTGACAATATTGTGGGGGCGGATTTCAACTTTTATGGGCCTCGGCTCCGCCGCCTGGGGTACTACCTGCGTGTCAAGTCCAGCAACGCGGTTCCGCTGGCGTTATTCAATCCGCTGTTGCGGCACGATGTAGCGGAACAACTGGATCATCTCACCGAGATTCGCCTCTTCGACCTGAAGGTGAAGGCGTCCTACGTCGATGCGATCCGGCAGGCTGATGCCTCGCTTGGCGAGGCGTTCGCGGCGAACGCGCGCGTGCTCGATGGGGAGGTTGAAGAACTCGAACTCGTTCTAAAGCCCTCGAAGAACACCAGGCACGGCGCGTTACAGCGCCTCATTGCTCCGTTGAAGACCCTGGTGGGTGGTCCTGAACTGCGGGAGAATGTCGAGCGCTTTCAAGTGCGCGGGAAGCATGACGAAACCGGCAAGGTCGAGACGATAGACCTGCTGCGCGACCAGCTCATCGCGCGCAAACAGATTCTTCGGATGGGCGAGCGCAGCCGAGCGGTCGATGCGACTTCAGCGTTCGAGGCAATCAGGGCAGCACATGACGAGCTTGGGGACGATCTGCGCCGGGCCGCCAGCGTTGGGTCATGATCCGGCTACCGCTCTTTTGGAGACGGCACTTTCTTATCGTCGAGGGGGTGCTGGTGATCGCGGCGACAATCGGCTTCGGGATTTGGTATTTCGGGTTTAACGGAGCGGCGGCAACAAACGCGATCCTGAAGGACAATCGCGCCACGCTCTACGGGACAATGGCCTCGATCTTCGGATCGCTGCTCGGCTTCGCCATCACGGCCACGTCGATCGTCCTAGGCTTTTCGGGATCGGAGCGCCTTGGGGTCGTGCGGGCAAGCGCACAGTACCCCATGCTGTGGAAGACGTTTAGCGCGACGATCCGGGCGCTTGCGCTCGGAACGATCGTGGCGCTCTTGTGCTTGCTCGTCGATCGCGACAGCACCCCCGTTCGATGGTTGATGGTGCCGCTAATTTTCAGCGTGCTACTGTCGGTGTTCCGGGTCGCGCGAACGATCTGGGTGCTTGAGCATATCATCTCGCTTCTAACCAAGCCGATGCGGACGGAGCGCGAGCCGTGACACGCTTGGTTGTGGGTCGCCGATTGTTATTGTTCCTGCTCATTTAGCCGGCGGTCCAAGTATCGCCTGCACGTCGCCAAGAGTGACCATCAGTGTCATGGGATCGAGCGGCGACGGCTCGAAGCCGAGGGCCAGATAGAAGGTTTTGGCTTGCTCCGAGATGGCATGAACCACGATGCCTCGGATGCCGATGCTGTCGGCAGCGTGGGTGATTCGCGCGGCGCAGTCGCGAAACAGGGCTCGTCCCAACCCGCGTCCCTGCCAGGCACGGTCTATCGCGAGACGGGCAAGCACAGCGACCGGGATGGGGTCAGGCATATTGCGCCGGAACCGGCCGAGTGCGCCTCCAAGGCTGATCGCGCCCGAGGCGACGGCGTAATAGGCGATGACGCGGCGGCCTTCCGCGACGACGAAAGTGCGGGTCGCACCGCTGACCTGGTTGCCGCGCGCGCGGCGCTTCAGCCAGTCATCGAGCGAAGGAACGCCGGAGGAAAATTCGGCCAGCTCGTGCGTATCGGCAAGGGGCTCTGGTGCGGAGAGCGGCACGCCTACTCCCAGGGAGCGGGGGTCTGAAGCGTGCGCCGCAGCTTCTCATTGGGATGCGGCGACTCGTCGAGACGCGTTCGGAAGGCGTCGAAGGCTTCGGGGCCGACGACAAACAGCGTGCGGTCCAGCAGCGCGTCCTCGGCAGCGCGACGCGCGGCTTCTAGCACGAAGTCTGTTTTGGTCTTGCCGGTGAGCTTGGCGGCGCGGTCGATCAGCCCTCGATCATCCGGCTTGATGCGGAGATTGAGCGTGTCACGATGCGCGGCCGGTTTTGCGGTTTGCATGGGAGCCTCCGTTCAAAGACACCACAGCACAACGTAACGCCATTGTCATTACATATCGTCTGTTGCCATATATATGATAATGTCCTTTATCATATACATTGGCTAGTGGGTGTTGCGACCACAGTGACCACAAACACAATAGTACTCGTAAACTGCTTAATTTTTGCTATGTTGATAGTGGTCACAACAACTCGGGAGTCCATTATGCTCAAACGTCACGAGGACGCGCTCATGCAGCGGTTCGACGCCGTCGCGAACCTCGGTTTTGCCTATATAGATTGGTGGGAACTTTATCTCTGGTACGGCATGGAACGACTCAGCAAGGCCGTGTGGCGGGATTTGAGGAACCGCTTCGCAGAGACGGCCGGCGAAGAGGGGAAGGCCGAGTTGTGGGTCTACGAGGCCGACAAGGGGCTTCTACTGATCCACTCCGACAGCCTATCAAAAATCTCCGACAAGGTAGGCGCGAGTGAATAGCAATTTGGTGCCGGCGCAAGCCGGCACCTTTCCCCAACTTCCGGCGCTCGTCAGGGCCGCCGGCGAGCACGCCGGCACGCGCTTCCTCGAATTCTTCGCCGCTAACATCCGCAACCCGCATACGCGCCGCGCCTATAGCCGCGCGGTGAGCGATTTCCTGGCCTGGTGCGCTGTCGCCGGCGTACCGTCGATCGCGGCCGTCACGCCGCTCCACATCGCGACGTGGATTGAGGCACAGACCCGCGAGCTGGCGGCTCCCACGGTGAAGCAGCGCCTCGCGGCGCTGCGCCATCTGTTCGATTGGCTGGTCACCGGCCAGGTGGTGCCGGTCAATCCCGCCGCCTCGGTGCGCGGCCCCTCGCATATCGTGACATCCGGCAAGACGCCGGTGCTCGATCCCGTCGAAGCGCGTGCGCTGCTCGACAGCATCGATGTGACGACGCCGGAGGGCCTGCGCGACCGCGCCTTGATCGCGCTCATGGTCTATTCCTTCGCGCGGATCGGCGCGGCCCTCGGCATGAAGGTCGAGGACGTGTACACGCAGAACCGCCGCCTCTGGGTGCGGCTGCGCGAGAAAGGCGGCAAGCATCACGCTATGCCCTGCCATCACAATCTCGATGAGTACCTGGCCGCCTATCTCGACGGCGCGGGTCTGCGCGACGATCCCAAGGGGCCGTTGTTCCGCACGATCGGGCGCGGCACCGGCCAGCTCACTCGCACGCCGTTACCGCAGGCAAACGCCTACGCCATGATCCGCCGGCGCGCCGCGTCGGCCGGCATCGCAACCAAGATCGGCAACCACACCTTCCGGGCCACGGGCATCACCGCCTATCTCAAGAACAGCGGCACTCTGGAAAAGGCGGCGGCGATGGCGAACCACGCCAGCACGCGCACGACACAGCTCTACGATCGCCGGCACGACGAAATGAGCCTTGATGAGGTCGAGCGAATTGGGATTTGAGACAAAGGAAAGATCGCAAATGAGCAAAACGCAGTACTTCCGCGACAACGCGTCGATCTTCGCTCGCGCTGTTCAGGCATATTTGATCCTGATCGGCGACGCTATGGCGGGGCGGCTTGTAACTTACGAGGAACTTGGGGAACGAATGGAGCATGTGCCGATGCTAGGCAAAACGCTCGACCGAATGGCTGCGTGGACAAAAGAGCGTGAACTGCCTGACCTCGCGTCAATTGTTGTCAGCAAGCAAAGCGGTCACCCAACTAGCTTAGGTGAGCCTGGTCCGCATCCTTACGGTATTACCTTCGGTCAGTGGCCAGGCGTGCTGGCCGAGGTTCGCAAAACCAATTGGTTTGCGATCGTGCCGCCAACTGTGGCCGAGGTCACGCAGGCGTGGGAGCACTTTACGCAAGAGGCCGCCTAGGGCCGCACTAGCGCGGTTCGCCGGCACGACGAGATGAGCCTCGATGAGGTCGAGCGAATTGGGATTTAAGGGAGCGGCGAATGACAGACGGAGAATTACGGGGCATCGTCCTTGAGAAGTTTTATGAGCTTCGGCACCAGCAGGACATAGTGTCACTGAGGGACATCACTTCGATCGATCCCAATCAATGGACGCAAATAGCTAATATTTGCGACCAACTTGCCCAGCACAACCTAATCACGTGGAAGCCGATCAAGTCGATGGTTGGCATTTTCGATGGGATGGGAAGAATCACTGCGGACGGTGTTGACGTAATGGAGGGAGCTGCACCCGCTCCCATCGCAATAGTCCTCCACGATCACAGCATCGCGGTCAGCGGCTCGTCACATGTCCAAATCGGCAATTCGAACGTTCAGGGGATAAATCTGCACATCGACAAACTTATAGCCGCGGTCGATCACTCACACGCCTCCGATATCGAAAAGGCAGAGGCGAAGTCCCTACTGGAAAAATTGGTGAGCAACCCGCTTGTTCGTGCAGTCTGGGGGGCTGTGTTCGGCGGTGGTACTTCAAGCTGAATCGACACTGATTTCTGCACCAGAAGAGCCCAGCGATTTCAGGGGCCTAGGTTTGGTGCAAAAGTCTGAACTTATGCACCGAGCAGACGAATAGCAGCCCGGCTGCGGATTTGCGCTCGGCCCCTGTCTCGCCAACGAGAATGCTGGCTTGTCAAAAGGGGCAGCTCGAAAAATCGCGTGCAAAGACATAGTCCAGGCTGGTTGCCCTCATGGCGCGGTTTATTTCCGCGACATTTCGTTCAACGATCATCCCGTCCGGTGCTGACTGTACGAGCGCGAGCCGTGGCTTAAGGGGAATGATGCCATGCACCGGAACATCTGGTACGATGAACTCGCCGGATTGCGCCGAGATGACTCCCCATCTCGTCACGCCGGCGGCTAGATCGACGGCATAACCGTCTATCCTCTTCTGTATCTGCAATCCATTGAGCTGCCTGGCGGGCATCCTTCCGCCCTTCCGCGCAAACAGGTAGCCGTTCTTCTCAAGATTTTCCTCCTGCGCCTTCGTAAGATCGTCGCCGGCAATTCCCACCAGTTCAATTTCCTGCGATTCAAGCTCTCTGTATCGAGACCGCATGTACCAAAGCGCATACATCCTATCGATAGCGGGCTTGTGCTCCGGCACCAGGGTTGCGACCTTTCCGTCCACTATCGGGCCGACGATCTTCTGGAACTCGTCCTCGATACGCTTCATGTATCCGGTCTCGGCACGCTGATCCCATGCGCGTCGGGCGCAAAAAATAGCATTATCCGGCTTCGCGCGAATAACCTCGCCTCGTTGCAGGTCACGCACTGACACATGCCCACCGTGATTGGTAAAACGCCCGATACTTTTCGACGGGAAGACGTGCTGATTGACGGTCAACCTATTCGGGTTTCGGGGCCGTGTCTTTTCAGGCCTCACCCTTTTGTGCTGTTCATGAACTGTGGGGGGCTCAGAAGCCTTCGCGAGCGTTACGGCCATTACTGCGGCTGCAAGATGCGGTCCTTGAGTAGACGCCCGCGCCGCGCCACTAGAACTGGTGACTTTAATTACCGGCATAGTGGTCCCTTCAATCGACTCATGAAACCTACCGCATAGGACGCGCTAGAGCAACGCGACGGCAGGGGTCACAATGCGCGCTTTCACCATATATTGCAGGCGTTTCGCGGCGTTGCGTTTTTGTTAATTTATGCACAGAGAAAAGCGGGGCTTGCCCGCACGGCGGAGGTTGACGTTGGCGGCTTCTCTTTGATCGAGGTCCATTCACTTAAGCAACTTTCGCATATTTCACGACGACACCTCGCGATACCCCGAGTTCGCGTTGGATCATCGAAACGGATTTACCCCGCCGTTTGAGAGCGACGATCTGCGCGACAATCTTCTCACCCAGAGCTGCACGCCCGACGTGCTTGCCCTCGGCTCGCGCTCGCGCCATGCCGGCGCGCACGCGATCTCCAATGAGTGAACTCTCAAACTCGGCCAAGCCGGCCATGATTGTGAAAACGAGTTTGCCTTGCGGGGTCGTCGTGTCGATCCCTTCCTGAATGCTGATGAAATCGACGCCCAATGAATTGAATTCAGAAAGCGCGTTGATGAGCGCATGCGTCGATCGCGCGAAGCGGTCATATCTCCAAACCAAAATGACATCGGTGGTACGGCGGCGTACCGCGTCGCGAAGCGCCATGTAGTTCTGACGGTCGTCGGCTCTGCCTGACGCATGGTCTACGAATTCGGCGACGACTGTGAAGCCGCGTCGTGATGCATACTCTCGAAGCGGCCTAAGCTGCGTCTTGGGGTCTTGGGATTTGTCGATTGTAGATACGCGAGCATAGATCGCCGCGCGGATTTTTGTTTGTCGATTGTTCATAAAGGAAATCGTTTGTGAACGTCGTGTTCAGGCCCAGAACGTTCATATTTTGCAAGCGCGGACAGCCTTAAATTGGGCTACCCTTAATGAACAGGATAACATGGCGGGGTGACGTGAACTGAATCAGGCAACTCCCACACCGTGCATGACGGGCGCGTTCATCGATATTCCGGAGTCTGCTACCAAGCGGACGTGATGTGCAGGCCGCCATTCTTCTCAGTCCGCTGACCCATTGCGGAACTCCGGCATCGGCGTTTAGCCTTCCGCTTTGCGCCCAATGCGGGCATTCCGAGATTAGATGCACCGTCCCTGAACCAGACGCTCGCTCGATCGATCGTGATTGCCCCGCCTATGGTCGCTGCTGCAAGTCTGTAGTCTGGACGGGAGAATCTGGCCGGCAAGGGTAGGCCTGGGTTATCGACAGGGCGGATTGCGCAAACTTGACAAGGACGTGCGAGCCGCCCCTGTTCCAGAAGCCATGGCTTTACGGAGGCGAGTGGGCAGGCACGGGATGCGCCCACGCCCCGAGGCTGCCGGGCGACTTCACGACGGGGAGCTGGTGCGAGATGGCCGAAGCGAAAAGCAACCGATTTCTAAAATACTTTCCACTGCTCCTGGATGCGCTTCGTTCGGCGGATCCCAACCCAATGCGCCCTGCCGAAGCCAGGGCCTGGATCCGATCTAAGGGGGAGGTTCCTGCTGACGACCTGACCAGGTGTGTCCAAAAGGGTACACAATCCATATTCGAAAACGATGTCCACTGGGCGCGCTTTTTCCTCGCAAAAGCTGGTCTTCTCGGCAACGCACGGCGCGGATTGTGGAGCCTCACCCCCGAGGGGCGTGAAGCGAGGCTCTCGCCGGAAGAAACCTGGGACCTCTACGTTCGCATCCGCGACGCCTACGTTCGCATCCGCGACGCCAACCGGGCTGGCGGCCCTGCGGCTGAGGAAGATGAGCCCGCCCCCGGTGCCGCAGGAGATAGCGAGGAGGAGGGCAAGTCGTACTGGTTCGTGGGCGCGGTTTGGAATGGGAACGACGATCAGCTTCCTCGTTTTATAGAACAAGGCGTCTGGGAGAACGGATACCACGATCAATTTTTGGACCTTGTTCGCCGGATAACGCCCGGAGACCAGATCGCGATAAAGGCAAGTTTTGTCAAAAAGCGTGTGCTGCCGTTTGAAGTCGGCGGCAAGTCCGTATCGGTCATGAGAATCAAGGCCACAGGTACGGTCCTCGATAACGCC
>Ga0209483_1001621_pt1 | contig 16827 bp, 19 predicted proteins | sample NGEPerA_FD_184508 | JGI IMG/M metagenome (GOLD analysis project Ga0209483, IMG submission 184508) | Arctic peat soil microbial communities from the Barrow Environmental Observatory site, Barrow, Alaska, USA - NGEE PermafrostL2-A... | ecosystem: Environmental > Terrestrial > Soil > Wetlands >... | reverse complement strand
GCCGACGATGACGCGCGAGGAAGCGACGGCGAAAATTGAAGCCGCCGGCGGCAGAGTATCCGGCAGCGTGAGCAAGAAAACGGATTTTGTGGTGGCTGGCACCGAAGCCGGTTCCAAGCTCACCAAGGCGCAGGAGCTGGGCGTGAAAATTTTGGACGAGGCGGAGTTTCGCGCGATGACCTGACTTAACTATGACAACGAGTGGGGCTATTCGAACCGCGTGGCCGACCTGCTGAAATTCATGATCGGCAAAGGGCTGTAAGCGAAATTAAAATTCAAAACGGCGGACTGGAAACAGTCCGCCGTTTTTATTTTTTAGGGCTTAAAAAGGGTATGGCATCGCGCCCATGACGCCTGTAAAATCGGAAATCATCGTCCAGCGTGAACAGCATCGGGTCTGAAAATTCTTCCGTCATCACCACAAGGCAGGCGTCGGCGAAATCCATCGGCCTGTCGGAATATTTTTCCATCAGCCGTAAAATCCGGACGATGTTCGACTGCGCGGAAAATTCGACGGTCAAAATCCCATCCCTGACAAGCTGGATGACCGCCTGCTGTTCACCGCCTGCATATTCCACGCGAGCGCACGCCTCTGCTAAAACGGCCTCGCACGTTGAAAAATTCTCGGCGGCGGAAAACACGCTGACTGCCCAATCGTGCGCCGCGTCCGCTTTGTCGAAATACGCCACGATCAACCCGGCGTCAGCGATGTTTTTTCTTGGCATAAATTTCGAGATATTCTTTTCCGCGCGACGCGTTGCCGTTGCCGTTGAACATCAGATGTTTCGCCCGGTCATGCGCCGAGCCTTTTTTGCCGACAAGATTTTCCGCCGCCTGCCGCATTAAGTCCGACAAATTCGGGTTGAGCGAGCGCAATTTTTCCTTCGTGCCGTCCGGCGCCTTGAAAATGATTGTTTCCATGTCCGGGAAGATATTACGAAAATGTCGTGCCGTCAAATACAAGCCTTGCTCGTGCATTCCATCAAGTTGCCGCGTGGCCGACCTGCTGAAATTCATGATCGGCAAAGGGCTGTAAACGAAATTAAAATTCAAAACGGCGGACTTGAAACAGTCCGCTGTTTTTTGTTTTCGGAAATCAATTTAATTTTTTGCGGCCTAGCTAGTTGTTAGATTGCTGATTGTTTTGTGTCCATGTCCCTGCTTCTGTCTCACATTGTTTTAGTATATTCTTTATCAACTCGCGCAAGCTGTCTGCCATGGTCACACGCATAGCTTGCTCGATAAAGGTCACCTGTGATCCGGTATATTCCGAATCTGCATCTGTAACCACTTTTTCAAATTTTTTATCCATCAGAATATTGCCATTACGCTCCATGCTTATCTGTAATGAGCTAATCCCCGCTACGCGGTCGTATAGAAAGCCGATTACTTGTGAGCAGAAAGCATTAATGTCTATCTTCAATACTATATCTCCTGGTCTTGCTTGATTGGTCGTGACTTCAGCGAAAAGGCCTGAAGATGAAAATTCCTGAACGAGTCTCTCTTGAATCAATTGTGCGGCATCTTTACTCCAGAGAGCGTCCGTTGCGCAACCCGTCCATCTTGTCCCGGCCACATGCTCGCCATAGTGCTGGGCACGATGATCAGAAGGAACTTCTATTACGAGTCTATATGGAAGTTTTGTCTTGGCTTCGTAATGCGTAATTGTTTCTGGAAAAGCTGTTGACGCACCCGGGATGCGCAGGGTTGCGCGATTACAACCGCTGGTTGAAAAAAACAATACGGCAAGTCCAACAATTGCACCATTTATTCGTTTCATTTCGGAACGGTATTTTGGATGCAAACATCAGTCCAGCACTTTCAATTCACTTCGCGAGATTCGTAGCGGCTTTTCGGCAGAAAGCCGCAAACCATTTTAACGCGGCGGTCTGCCGACGCGCCGCCACTTTTATTTCACCGTCTGCGGCGTTTCCTGAATCACTTTTTTCTTCTCCAGCTTTTCCAGCTTCGGCGCGATGACCGCCTGGCAATATCCTGCGTTGGAATTGTGGTCGTAGTATTGCTGGTGATAATCCTCGGCCGGGTAAAATTTCTTGAGCGGCACGATTTCCGTCACGATGGGATGGTGCAAATCCTTCTGCGCCTCCTGCCTGGATTTTTCCGCGAGCAATTTCTGTTTCTCGTCGCGATACAAAATGATGGACCGATACGACGTGCCTTCGTCCGCGCCCTGCCGGTTGAGCGTGGTCGGATCGTGCGCCTGCCAGAACACTTCCAGCAGCTTCGCGTAGGAAATTTTCGCCGGATCAAATTCGATCTCCGTCACCTCGGCATGGCCGGTCGTCTCGGTGCAGACCTGCTGGTAGGTCGGATTTTCCGTGGTGCCACCGGCGAACCCGCTTGTGATGGAGATCACGCCGGGCAGCCGTTCAAAGACCGCTTCCATGCACCAGAAACAGCCGCCGCCCAGATCGGCGATTTCAGTTTTGTTCGTCGGGTTTGATTCAGATGGGTTCATGGTTTCAACAGGTTTGGTTGGTGGAATGGCTTGAACCTGGCGGGAGCAGGAAAAATTCACCGCTCCGGCGGCCAGCAGAATTATCATGGCATTTTTCATTTATTTTCAACATCTTCACACTGGTGGTTGCCCGGCGACAAAACCTTGCGCCATTTTCAATCATTCCGCCTCGGGCACGTCCAGGTATTCGCCGGGCGGCAGGTCGGCGTATTTTTCAAAATGGTCCGGCTTGAGCGGCTCCGAAATGGCGTTCTCGCCGCTGAACCATTTGCCGAGGTCAATGAGCCGGCAGCGATGCGAACAGAACGGGCCGTATTTCCCGGCCAGCCAGTCGCCGGACTTTTTACAGGTCGGGCATTTGACCGGCGGCATGGCTACTTGGTTTCGGTGACCACCGTCTTGAGGTCGGTCACGACATTCACGGCGTCGTCCAGCGAAGCGCCGCCGTCCGTGAGGATTTTCTGCGCGCCGGCCAGCAGCGCCTGCTGCTGCGCCGCCGAAAGATGTGCGCTGTTGAAGAGGGCGTGGACTTCGCGCGCAAGCGCGGTCTGCTGCGCCGCCGCCAGTTTTTTCTTGCCGCCCACCGCCGTCGAAAGATCATCCGCCAGTTTTTGGACGGAAGCGGTGGACGCCTTGGTGCCTTGCGCCGCCTGGGTCAAATTGTTCAGCAGGGAAATTTTCTGCGCGGGATCAGGCTTGTCGCCGGTGAAATTGCTCAACGCGGCGAAATCCGTGTGCAGGCTGGAAATGTTGTTCAACGTCGCCTGCAAAACGGGATCAACCGGAGCGGCGGCCATGGCGGCGGCCGGCGCGCGTGCGGACGCCGCGCCGGAGGAACCATTGGCCGTCCTTTGGATCCGCTGCTGTTCTGCGGCGTTTTGGTTGCTGGCCCGATACGCCTGCTGCTTGGCCATGTAATAGTTTTGCGCCAGCGCGGCTCCGGCGGTGAACAGCACGCACGCAAACACGATGGAAGTTTTCATGACGATTTATATTTATGGGTTCACGGTCAAACTACCACTTTTTGACAGCAATGAAATATAATCTTCGAGAATCTGCTCGGACTCGTCCAGCACCGGATCAAACGGCGGCGGTGATTTTTTCGCCCCGGCATTGGGAACCGCGTTGGTCAGGAGCAACCCGTTCTCGTCACGGGCAAGAGCTTGAACTTGATTGGTCTGGCCCAGCCAGTTTTCCGGCGGCGGCAAGCCCGGCTCGGTGGCATCCTTGACGGTCAGTTCGTAAATTTTCACGCCCGGATCAGGACGATTTTCCCGCTCCTTGTCGCGCGCCTTGTTTTTGAGCGCGTCACGTTCGCGCTCCTTGATGGCCTCGCGTTCGTTGAGCGTGGCGGTTCCGTCGGCCTGCGATTTTTCATACTTTTCGATGTCCTGCCGGACGTAGGTGAAATCCTGGTTCGTGAGCACCCGCGCGTCAGAATTCTGGCGCAATCCGGCGAGGTAGGGCTGGACGAGGTTCAACTTGTCGTATTGCAGGTTGAGCTTGTCATAAGTATCGCTGGGAATGACGTCCCACGGCAGCGGGTTGTCGAGGCTCGTTTCGCCGATCTGTTTTGAGTAATTCAGCACGTCCGGCAAAATGATGTCCGGCACCACGCCTTTGAGCTGCGTCGAGGCGCCGCTGACGCGGTAGAATTTCCGGATCGTGATTTTGAGCGTGCCGGGATCGTTCGTGCTGTTGATCATGAATGGCTTGAGCGGGTCCAGATTTTGCACGGTGCCTTTGCCGTGCGTGGACTTGTCGCCGACGATCAGCGCGCGGCCGTAATCCTGCAGCGCCGCCGCCGCAATTTCCGCCGCCGAGGCGCTGAAACGGTTGACCATCACCAGCAGCGGGCCGGCGTAAAGCTCCTCGGGATCGTTGTCGGAATCCACCGACACCTGGCCGTCGGGATTGCGCGCGAGCACCACCGGCCCTTGTTTGATGAACAGGCCGGTGAACTTGATCGCCTCCTCCAGCGAGCCGCCGGGGTTGGTGCGCAAATCAATGATGACGCCCGCGACGTGCTCCCGCTTGAGTTTTTTGAGCAGCTTGGCGACATCCACGGAAGTGTATCTGGGCGTGGCGCGGCTGTCGGTGGCCGACAAATCCACCGGCGCATAAAAGGACGGCAGGTCAATGATGCCAATGCGGTTCGTGCCGCCGTGGTCGTCCGGCATTTCAATCAGCTTGGCCTTGGCCTCCGAATCCTCAAGCTTGATTTCATCACGGACCAGACTGACCACTTTATGCGCTATGTAGTCCGGTGCCGGGCTGATGGTCAGACGCACATCCGTGCCTTTGGGACCGCGGATCTGCTGGACGACTTTTTCCAGATCCATGTCCACCACGTCCACCGGCGGCCGGCTGCCCTGCGCGACGGCGACAATGCGGTCGTTCTCCTTGAGCAATTTGCTTTTGCTTGCCGGCCCGCCCGGGACGAGCATATGGATGGTGCAGTAGCCGTCGTCCTCCGACAGTTGCGCGCCGATGCCGAACAGCGACAAATTCATCCCGATGGAAAAATCCTGCGCGTGCGGCGCGCTGAAATAATCCGAGTGCGGATCGTAGGCGTGGGCCAGCGCGTTCAAATAAACCTGAAGCACGCTGCCGCTGTCCTGGTTCGTCATCAGGTGCAGGTTCCAGTTGTAATGGCGCGCCAGCGTGGCGGTGATGTTGGTGGCCGCGTCCGCCGGCAGCTTGATGGTGAACACGCCGTTCGTCTCGGAAATTTCCCGCGACAGCTTGTCCTGCAAATACTCGAAGCGCACCTGCTCCCGCCAGAGCTGCTCCGCCGCCGCCAAATCCGGCGGGAACGGCGCGTGCCGCCGGTCAATCTGGATTTTGTCCTCCGGGTTGAACTTGAACCGGTCCTGCCGCAACAACCCGTCCGCATACTCCGTGTGCTGCTGGAACCGTTCCTCGTAGCGCTGGTAAATCGCAAACGCCGGCGACAAGTCCGCCGCCGGGCCGCGTCCGCCCACCGTCAGCACGTCGAGATTGGTGCGGAACCGGGCGAACTCCGCGAGATCGCTTTGCAGAAAATTCTCGTGGCGCGGATCGAGCGAATCAATGTAGCCGTCAAAAAATTTGACCGACAATTCCTGGTCCAGCGGATGTTGCAGATAATGATAGTCCTCCAGCAGCCGCGCCGCGACGTAGGCGATGCGCGGATCGTCCGGCCCCGGCTGCAAACTGTTCGCCGGCAGCGTCACCACCGGCGGCGTCACCACTGACGACGGCGCCATCTGGCCCGTTTCGCACCCCGCCCAGATGGCCAGCCCCACGGCGATGCTCAACGGCACAGGCCAGAATTTTTTTAGCTTTAATATGATGTATGGCACAATTTGACCCATTCTAACCCAAATCGTTCACCGAGGGAAATAAATTGCGTCGGGTGACAAAACGGCGACGAAACGCAAGAGACGTTGACCGGCGGAAGCCGTTTTGCTATCTTTTTCCAGTCGCGCCGATGAAATCCGCATTGAACCAGCATGTGCTCGTGTTGAACCGGCTCTGGCAGGCAGTCAACGTCTGCACCGTCCGCCGGGCGCTCACCCTGCTTTTTCAAGGCCACGCCCAGGTCGTGCTGGACAACCCCGACGGCTCGTTCCGCACTTTCGACTTCGATGAATGGCGGGATGTCTCCGCCAGCGCGCCGCCGGACGAAGCCATCCACGCCATTTCTTTCCGCATCCGCGTGCCGAAAATCATCCTGCTGTTCCTCTATGACCGGATGCCGAAGAAGGAAGTGAAGTTCACCCGGCACAACATTTTTGAACGCGACAAGGACACCTGCCAGTATTGCGGGAAAGTTTTTGCGCGCACCGACCTGAACTTGGACCACGTCGTTCCGCGCGACCGGGGCGGCCCAACCTCCTGGGAAAACATCGTGTGCTCGTGCGTCGTCTGCAACACGCGCAAATCCAACCGCACGCCTTACGAGGCCGGCATGAACCTCGTGCGCAAACCGAAGCGGCCGAAATGGCGGCCCTTCGTGCAGGTCAACTTCACGCTGCACCGGCACGACAGTTGGCGGCATTTTGTGGATCTCGCCTACTGGAACGTGGAACTCGGCGAAGACGTGGAATCGTAGCCGCGAATTGACATCGCATTTTCCGCCGTTAGGATTAAACCTCCTGGCGTGCTCGTCTATCGGTTAGGACACGGCCCTCTCAAGGCTGAAAGACGGGTTCGATTCCCGTGCGCGCTACAAATCACGATTCAAACCAATAGAATCAAGCCTTCCGTGAGTTTTCAGGTTTTCAAAAACAGGCCAGTGCTAAAGCCTATAGTAATTAACAATAACATTGACAGGTATTTGCGATAAAAAGGAATGGCTTGGATGAGGTGGAGAGGTTTTTTCGGAGGCGGGTTTTGAGGGCGGCCCAGAGGTGTTCGATGGGGTTGAGGTCGGGCGAATACGTCGGCAAAAAGAGCAGTTGGCAGCCGGCTTGCTCGACGAGTTTTTGAGTGGAGAGAGATTTGTGAAAACTGGCATTGTCCAAAACGATGATTGAATTTTTAGGGATCGCCGGCAGTAAAACCTTTTCAAAATAGGCGTCCACCACGTCGGAGTTGCAACTGCCTTCAAAGACCATCGGCGCTATGAGTCTGGAGTTGTGGCAAGCCGAAATGATGCTGGTGCGCCCGCGACGCGACCCGGAGACGTTCTGATAAACCTTTTGGCCGCGCAGCGCTCTGGCCCACGGGCGGTAGAGCCGGTGATCTACGCCGCATTCGTCCAGGTAAAAGACTGAAGCTTCATCGGGTTTTTCGAGTTCGCGCTTGAAAAGCCACCGTTGCACTTCGTTGCGCTCGCGATATTTTATGAGTTTTTTTTAATGTGATGCCCAGTTGATTCAGACGCACCCAGATCGCATTATGGCTCACGCCCAATTCCGAGCGCATCTCCATGAGTGTGGCATCAGGATGTTTTTGAACGTGAGTTTGAAGTCTTATGGGGTCGAGTTTGCGCCAGGTTCCCCAGCTTTTTTGGGGAGAGAGATTCCCTTTTGCGGCTGCGGCCAAATAGCGATAAACGCTCCGTTCCCCTATTTCAAAATGACGGGCCGCTTCGAGGCGGGAACCGCCTTTGTTGATGAATTTCACCACCCGCTCCCGCAAATCAAGACTATAGGCTTTCATGCCCTCGACTCTATCATAGATGCTGCCAATGTCAATGTGAAATGCTATATCTGGCCAGGCCGGAAACGGGCGAGCATTTCGGGCGGGTTCATGGCCATGCGTTAATTGAGTTGTCGGAGCAAGTTTTGCGTAGGTTCTTCCTGCTGCAAAAAGGCGTCTGTGAATCCATAAAGATGGGCGGCAAATACGTTCCTGCCGCCCACAAAGCGTGGGGGCACGGCATGACCTTTTTCCGGCTGGTCCAGGGAGCGAGTGACCCGGTGGTAACTGGCTATCTGGATAAACAAGACAAACATCGTGCGGGACTCTACGAAATCAACAAAACGGCGGCGGCAACTCGGCTTGTCATCTCGGAGGCTCTGCACAGACGCGCCATGAGCGCATTGAAACGAGTGACGATCACCACTGGCACGGAAAAGCCCGCTGCAACAGCACTGGCACAATTCAACGGTAGTAGCCCGATGGCGTGAACCCATGGCGCGCGTGATGGCGCGAGCGGTAGTAGCCCGGCGGTGGATACGTCCCTGCCGGAGTTCAAGACGGTGAACGCGGTGCAAGTCGGAATCTGTTGGCCGGTATTCAAGTTGACCGTGAAACTTGAGGCTCACCGCCCTCCGCGCGAAGCGCGGGGGGCGGTGTCCTTGAGAATACCCATGCCCAAATTCAAAACGCGAATTGAAACAAACGTCAGTGATCCGCCGCAGCTTTGAAAGCAACCTCCCGCTTGACTGGTATCACCAGTGATGCCATTTTATACCGCATGGAAATCGTGCAGGACACCAATGTTTTCGTCGCCGCCCTGCGCAGCCAGGAAGGGGCGAGCGCGGAAGTGTTGGACCGTTGCCTGGCGCAAGAAGATCAAGCCGTCATGGGTGACGCCCTGTTTGCGGAATACGAGCAACTGGTGCAGCGAGAAAGTTTATGGCGGGGCGTGCCGGGGACAGCGGCGGAACGGGAAGCGATATTGGACGATTTCTGCGCGGCGGCGGTTTGGCAGCCGATTTATTTCCGCTGGCGGCCAAACCTGCCGGATGCGGATGACGACCACGTTTTGGAACTGGCGATAGCCGGTGGCGTGGAACATCTGGTCACACACAACACGCGCGACTTTGAGCGGGGCGAACTGAAATTTGCCTCGCCGCGTGTGGTGACCCCGGCGCAACATCTGAAAATTGTAAAATGAAAACCATTCCTTATCGTTGTGACGATTCACGGCACAAGGCGTTGCTCGGCGCGGCGCGATCCACGGGCACGAGCGTGCAACGGCTGTTTGACAACTTTGTCACGCATGTCATCACCGAACGGCAGGCGGAAGCCCGCTTTGTAGTGCGTCAGAAGCGCGGCAACCCGGCGCGGGGCCGGAAGCTACTGGCCGAGATTCGCCGTCGCGTCGCACATGACAAGATGGTGGCAAGTTGATTGGTCTGGCCGTTATCACTCGGAATAAAAAACATTTACCAGGCTGCAAAACCGTGAATCTGTGGCGGGAATAATCGGATTTTTTTTTCTTAAAAGTTCAGTTCCATGGGGTCGGGAGAAATTAAAACCGGCGGCGGGCAAGCCGCTGCCGAAAAAATGGCGGACGGAAATTGTCTGAACCGTGAAAAATTCAAAAACCCGCAGCGGCTTGCCCGCCGCCGGTTTTGATCTCGCTCCCCCCGGAGCAATTTGGTATTTTCTGGCGTCAGCGCGTGCGTTGTTCGCCATTGTTTTGATCTCGCTCCCCCCGGAGCAATTTGGTATTACAGATGGCCCGGCTGGGTGGCAAGGCACGAGGTTTTGATCTCGCTCCCCCCGGAGCAATTTGGTATTGCTATACATCGCGTATAGCAGATTCGCATCCAGTTTTGATCTCGCTCCCCCCGGAGCAATTTGGTATTGCGGCATGGGGCTGGGGTAAAGCCAAGGTAAGGTTTTGATCTCGCTCCCCCCGGAGCAATTTGGTATTGGGAGTTCGCATCGTCATCTGCGGAAAAATAAGTTTTGATCTCGCTCCCCCCGGAGCAATTTGGTATTCCAGCGCCGGCAAATTGAGCGCCAGTGGCGCCGTTTTGATCTCGCTCCCCCCGGAGCAATTTGGTATTCCAATGAAAAACAGCGATGAATTGAGAGAGACGTTTTGATCTCGCTCCCCCCGGAGCAATTTGGTATTAAACGGCGGGCCGGAGTCCAGAAGCCATGCGCGTTTTGATCTCGCTCCCCCCGGAGCAATTTGGTATTATTCCCGGTCGTGTTGGTCACCGAGCTTCCGCGTTTTGATCTCGCTCCCCCCGGAGCAATTTGGTATTGGAAATCCGCACGCTGGCGGCCGGCGGCCGGCGTTTTGATCTCGCTCCCCCCGGAGCAATTTGGTATTTTGGTCTTGGGTTTTGGTGGCGTCATATTTTGTTTTGATCTCGCTCCCCCCGGAGCAATTTGGTATTACCTGCCCAGTGCAACGCTTTTTTTCCGGTTCGTTTTGATCTCGCTCCCCCCGGAGCAATTTGGTATTGTGTTACCACTGCGGCGAGAAAATTGATGATAGTTTTGATCTCGCTCCCCCCGGAGCAATTTGGTATTATCTTGCCGGATGGCCCGGCAAGTCCGCGCGGTTTTGATCTCGCTCCCCCCGGAGCAATTTGGTATTTTTTGGAACTTGGCCTGCCCGTCGGTGTTTTCGTTTTGATCTCGCTCCCCCCGGAGCAATTTGGTATTTTTTGGAACTTGGCCTGCCCGTCGGTGTTTTCGTTTTGATCTCGCTCCCCCCGGAGCAATTTGGTATTCGTGCCGCAAAACCCGCTCTACACGAGCGGGTTTTGCCTACCACACCTTCACGAATTCCTTTAATTCAGCTATTCTTTGGGTGTTTTCCGCACACGCGGCAATGATGATTTGCGCTTCCCAAGTGGAGTCCTCCATTGGCAGCAGTCGGATATCTCCCGGAATTCCTTTGGCCACACGCTGCATAAAACGGATGACGCGGTCGCACTCATGCGGCTCGCCGGTGAACAGATAAATGCTGTATTGCACCCGCACTCCGCCCATGCGCTCAAATTCTTTGCGCAGGAAGTTCTGGTGCCGCTGCTCCGGCGTGTCATAGGCAAGCATCACGAGCATGGAGAACAAACGGGTGAAAGGGTTCTTTGCCATCCAACCCACGCGCAAACGATTCCACCATCAGCCGGATGATGGAACGCAGCCGGAACTTGCCGCCGCGATAGTTGAACGGCGTTTCAAACAATTCTGCAAAATGTCCGGCCAGCCGTTTGGGTTCCTGCAAATCATCCAAATGCCGCACCACGGTTAATTCCACCGTGCAACGCAGCGGTTCAATCAAATCGCACGCCAGGCTGGGCCGGCTGCGGCGCAGCTTGTGGATGATGCCCACCGTGGGATCAAGCCCGCTGGCCAGACATTGCCATTCCAGCGCGTGATACAAAAAACCATAGCCGTAATTGAGCGCGGCATTGATGGGATGCGTGGCCTTGCGTTTTTCCCGTTCAAACAAGTCGGTGGACAAGGCGGCGAAATAGCGCGGCCAGAAGAACCGGGCATAGCTGGCTTCCAAACGCAGAATCCGGTTGAAAGAATTTTCCCGCAATTGCGGTTTTTCAGCCAGACGCGGATCAAAACTGCGGAGCATCTCATGCTGGTTGCAAACCTTGGTCCACAGCAAACCGCTGGCAAGCTGCGTGGCACGTTGCGGCGAGAGACGGCACAGTTTCCAGAGTGCCGTCGGATTCACATAACGGGCGCGCGGTGCCAGGCTGAAAGATTTCCATTTCTTCTGCTGCTTGTCCCAGCGCGACATGACGACCGGGCATTGATCCACCAGACATTCCAACGCCGTCTGCGACCACCGGCACGCCGCCGAGAAACACTGGATGCTGCCCAGCGTATCAATGGCAATTTTCCGGTGGCCGGAAATCAACTTGCCATCCGTGACGTGCAGGTCTTGCTCCTCACTTAACAGGATGAGGTGATTGATCATGGGCGCGAGATTGTTCTAGCAACCACGCAATGTCATCCTCACTGCTTGGACGTTGCTCCCAAATTGTGGTCAACCACTCTTGTTGTTCTGTTGCCTTTTTATCGTCTTTAATTTTCGGGAGTTTGAATTCCGCAAGATGAAGTTCAATTTCACCAGCGGCTTTGATTGCAGACACGCGAAACCAGCATGAGCCGCCGGTTGCCACTTCACCGCGTTTGCAGAATTTTCCATGCCCTTTTCCTGCACCGGGAACTTTACGGAGCGGCACAAAAAGCAAATCTCCTTTTGTGACGCGGCTAATGTCCGCGCCATTTGCATTTGTTAGACGTTTGGCGTGAGGTGGCAAGCCAGTGTAAATCTTCCGCAGAGACAGCCAAAGTTCTGGAATTTCCTTTGGCGAAGACGTCGCCGCATCAGCAGCCAAGCCGAGGGTGTCGGAATCTTTCTTTTTCTGTTGAGACTTTTGCCATTTTTCGACTGCCTTCGCGTGTGAATTTTTGAGGCGTTCACGCTCGTTTTTGAGCGTGGCGAGTTTTTTGGCTAAACCCAATTCCACTAGCTCGTCATCCGTCAAACGCCGTTCCCACGTCAAAGGTTGGCCGGTGCATTTCATCACTCGCAGTTGCAAGTTCGCAAGTCCGCGCGGATGCGGGATGAGTCGGCAGTGATAATCCAATTCAACTTTGCCGTCTTTGGTGGTTTTTTCCGTCACCCAGATTTCTGCTCGCACAAAACTTTCCTTGGCGAATTTGAAACCAATGGTTTCCCCTTTATGATTTCGGTGCGGGATGACGGCCATCGGGGTCATTTGCTTTGCAGTGCCTCTCACGCCTCGAATGGGCGTGCCGTCTTTACGCGTGAGCGAGCCGGGTTCGCTGTGTCCTGATAAAGCATTTTGTAACCGCAAATCGGAAACCTCAACCGGTGTAATCCCGGACTCTTTGAGCAAAAGCCGAAGTGATTTATAGTTGATCTTTTTCTTCTCGTAATTGCCCCACCACTTGTTCAAGGCATCTTCGCTAATTATTTTTGGTGATGGAATTTCAAGCGTTTGAAATAGAGCTTGGGCATCATTCCGAGTGAACCATTGTGCTTGCACGCCATTCCACCATTCCTCAAACCGGCTGGAAGGAAGCTGATTTTCGTCCATGCCTGCATCGCGTAGCAGTTGCAACAATCCTTCCGCACTTTGGTTTTTCTTCGTGGCAAGTTTGTCCAAAGGATCACGCGCCCACATAACCCCTTCTGTGTCTGGCGGACTGTAAATGGTTTGATCAAAGCGCTGTTTTTTACTCTTGGTCGCCCGGCGTTCGTCAACAAGGCACTGATCCTTTGTGCCGTTCTCAAAAGAGTTCAAATCCGGGCCAAGGCCCGGAATTGCCCGCATGGTAATGTTGCCGTGCTGGTTTGTGCCTGTGTGTAAGAATATGCCCGCGCAATTTGTCAGGTTCATTCCCTTGCCCGGTGGAATATGTGAAATGACGGCTGCATCCCAAAGATGATGGCGCAAATTGCTGCGATCCTTCTTCGGCAAGTTTTCACCCCACGATTCGCGGCAGACGGATGTTTGGTAGCCAGTCGGCGTGCCGATCTTCTGACGCACATTCGCATCATCACCAAAGACACCAAGCCAGCGAGCGGCTTCCTCGCGAAGCTGGCGGGCAAGTTGCGCCATACGCGTCATGTTATCCCATTCGGGGCAGGATGATTCCTCCCGCAGCACCAGTTGGCCGAACCGGGATATTCCATTCGCGGCTACAATTCAAGCCAACGGAAGCCGTCCGTTCGCGCGAGACTTGTCCTGGTGGTGCCGAGTTTGAAACCAGTTCCGCGAAGGGTTACGCGGGCGCGGTGCTGGTTGCAAATTTGACACTACCAGTCTTGAATGGGGTGAGTGTTCTCGTGACTGGCATGTGGCTTGGCCTTCAAATCAGCAACACAGATGACAAGCACGGGAACGCGAACGGGGAATTTTTCCGACGGTCAAACAATCCGTGGGTGCGCTTGCTTCGTCACTATTTATAGCAGTTGGACATGCACAAGCTAACACAAAAAGAGGGCCATCTGGTCTAATTTGATTTTGTGCTAGTTTTTGTGCTAGAGTTGCACCTTTTTCGAGACACCTAACGGGTCATTGAGCGGAAAGGCTGGAAACAAGTTTTGACCAATAAAATCAATGTTGTTGACGCTATTTCAAGCGATGGATTGCAACCCGAAAAAATGGGTAAAAATCAAATTTTGAGTCTGGCGCGTCTGCCAATTCCGCCACATCGGCCACCGAAGCCGCATTGTATTTCAGAATGAGGTGAAGAAAAGAAAAAACGCGGGTGGATTTATGCCGGCGGATGAGGCACCTTGGCCGCGACACAGGCATTTCAGGAAATAATTATGTCGCAGGCCATCATGGATCCGGAAAAAGTGCGGCGGTTCGCCGAGGAACTGCAGCGCTTCAACAGCGAGATTGAAAACCGGATGGTGTTGCTCCACGCGCGGTTCGCGGCGCTGGGCGACACCTGGTCGGACCAGGAGCATGAAAAATTTTCCGAGGAGTTCAAGCAGGCGATGAAGGCGCTGAAAAAATTCACCGAGCTGTCCAAGGAACACACGCCGTTCCTGCTGCGCAAGGCCCAGCGCATCGAGGAGTATTTGAACCAGCGATGAATGCCAAATCCTCCTCATCGTCATCCTCATGCTGGTAAATTAAAAATGACCATGAGGATGAGCGTGAGGATGAATTGATATGCCCGGACAAGCCCAGATCACTTCGGTTGAAGCCATCGAATCCTTCCGGGCGGAACTCGTCGTGTATCTGGCGCAGATGCGGCCGGTGCTGGACGAGGTCACGAGCGAGGTGCTGCACACGCGGTCGTGGCTGCAGGACGACCGGCGGCGGTTTTGGCAGCAGGAGTTGCGCGTGCGTGGCCGGCGGCTGGAGGACGCCCGGCAGGAACTGTTCAACGCCTCGCTTTCCCGGATGAACGACGCCAAAAGTTTTCAGCAGCTGGCCGTGCAACGGGCGCAACGGGATCTGCGGGCGGTGGAGGACAAGCTGGTGGTCATAAAAAAATGGGAGCGCGAACTGGACGACCGGAGCGCGCCGCTGGTGAAGCAGATGGAGCAGCTGCATGGGTTTCTCACCGTTGAAATGGCCCGGGCGGTGGCCTATCTTGACCAGGCGCTCAAGGCGCTGGACGCCTATAAAAATGTCGCGCCGCGTCCGGCGGAAAAAACCGGGGAGCCAATATGAACTTGAGCGGAAACAAGGGCCGGCTCGTCGGGCTGACGCGGGACATTTCACTCCGCTGGGCGGAGACGAAAGACCATTGGCGCGACGCGAGGAGCGAGGAATTTGAGCGCCGCTTCATGGTGGAACTTTCGGCGGGCGTGAGCCGGACGGTCATCATTCTGGAAAAACTGGACGAACTGTTGAAAAAAGTGAGGAACGACTGTGAATAGCCTTCCCGGCGTCAAGGCAATGCTCGCGCGGCTGGACGCGTTGAAAAAAAACGTCCGCGATTTTGCCGCGCGCGAGGAGAAACTGGAAAGCGAATTCCGCGTCCAGACCGCCGCCGAACTGCGGAATTTTGCCAGCCGGAACCAGGCGCAGGAAGCCGCCGCCATTTCGCAGGACCTGGATGCGGCGGCGGCGCTCAAAAATGCAAAGGACCAATGCCAGTCGCGGTTTGAGCGGCGCAAGGACTGGATCAACTCCGCCCACGCCGCCGTCAGCCGCAATGTGCTGAACGAATTCGGCGAGCAGGATGTTTATTGGAAAGAACGCACCCAGCAAGGCGTGAAGGAGGCGGAAATCCTGCGCGATCAGGAACTGGCAAACGCCACGTCGGCTTATGAAAATTTCCAGCAGAAATTGTCCGCCGCCGGTGACGGTCTGGATCAGCTTGCGGCGGCGGCGCGCGGCCGGTTTGCCGGCTACGGCGGATTTCGGCGGCGCCTGGCGCACGACCGGCAATGGCCGGAGCCAGATTTGGCGCCGGACGAAAATGCGCTCTTCACGGAACTGCAAAATCTTCAGGAGAAACTTTCCAGCGGCCTGGCGCGCTTTGGGGAATTTCCGCTGCCGAAGATTTTCAAGTTTCTTCCCGTCTGGCTGTTGGCCGTGCTGTTGCTCGGCGTCGCGGCGGCGGATCCGGTTTTTGGGAAGAAAATCATTTCCGATCGCGAAGCCGGTCTGGCACTGGCGGTGTTTTTACTGGTGGTGATCCTTTATTTTATTGGCGGATACGCGGCGGCGCCGCTGGCCACGGCCATTGCCGCCGATCTGGCCAGGGCGCGGCGGCTGTTCGATGCCTGCATTGAAAAATCCGCAGCGCATCTGCAACAAGAACAGGAGCGGATCAAAAATGAGTTTGAGGAAACCAAGCGAAGGCTCAATCAAGAATGGCGGCAGGCCGTCCGCGGCATCAGCCATCTGCGCGGCGAGCAGCCGGCGGCGATGGCCGACAAAGCCGCCCGCGTCACACAGAGAAACGCGCAGCGGCATCAAGCGGAACTTGAGCGGATTCAGCAGCGTCATGCCACGGCGATGATGGAGTTGAAGACGGCGGACCGCGAACTGGTCCGGCAAATCGCCGAGGCGCACAAAACCACGATGACGCAGATTGAAAGCGAGCATCAACGCCACTGGCAGAAACTGGCGGCGGATTGGAAAAACTGCCTGCAGCCATTGTGCGAGCAGTTGCGCGAAGTTAATGACGCCGCCGAAAAGCTTTGCCCGGCGTGGGACGCGCCGCAATGGAAAAACTGGATGCCGCCGTCCGCCTTTCAAAACGCCGTGAAATTTGCCCGGCTGGAAGGCGGCGTGGAAAAATTTGTCGGCGCGCTGCCGAAAGATTCACGGCTGAAATGGTTTGGTCCGGCGACGCTTTCCGCGCCGCTCGCGCTGGTCTGTCCCGCGCAAGGCTCCATTTTGTTTGAATCCGGCAAGACCGGCGGCGACGAGGCTTTTGGCGCGATCAACAACATCATTTTCCGGCTGCTGTCCACGACGCCGCCGGGCAAATTGAGTTTCACGATTTTTGATCCGGTCGGCCTCGGCCAAAATTTCGCCGCGCTGACGCACCTGACCGATTACGACGAAAGCAGCATCAACAGCCGCATCTGGACGCAGTCCGCGCAGTTTGAGGAAAAGCTCGCGGAGCTGAACGAGCACATGGAAAAAATCATCCAGATGTATCTGCGCAACGAATACGCGACCATCGCGGAATACAAC
>Ga0209483_1001619_pt1 | contig 16839 bp, 11 predicted proteins | sample NGEPerA_FD_184508 | JGI IMG/M metagenome (GOLD analysis project Ga0209483, IMG submission 184508) | Arctic peat soil microbial communities from the Barrow Environmental Observatory site, Barrow, Alaska, USA - NGEE PermafrostL2-A... | ecosystem: Environmental > Terrestrial > Soil > Wetlands >... | reverse complement strand
TCACTGCTCGAAAGGACAGCGGACCTTGTCGCGTCCAACGGTCGCAGCGCCCGAACAAGAATGTAGGAGATAATGGGCAATACTGCCGCATGGATACGCAGTCCGCCATCTTTGTAAAAGAAGGGGATTGAGATCAGATATCCGAGCATGAACCAAGAAAAAAATGTTCGCATGATGCTGGGGGCTGCGAGCGTGCCGCGCTTCGATAGTAATAGACACGCGAGAATGCCGGCGAAGCACAGGGAAATAGCCATAATTGCGCTAGCCGGAATAAGTCGCAGCGGATCTCCCGCGGCGCCCAAAAATGCGAGTCGCGAGATTTGAGAAAAGCTCTGCAAGGGGCCTAGCGCCTGGCTCTCTACTAGTCCACGAACAAGGTCACCCGGATGTGCTCTCAAATGCTGCTTTGATGCCTGTAGAATTACGTGCGAACGCTGCGCTTCCGAGAGGTCGTCGAGAGTTTTCGGAAAGTCCTTCCCATATTGTTCCCACCCCTTGCCGCCGCTTACAAGACCATAAATAACATAAGAAAAATTGGCATTAAATGCGCCTCCGCCCTCACTCATGGTTCTGTTGAGTGTTATTGAAAGCGCGCTCGGGATGAGAATAGCGGCCACGAGAGCGACGAGGATGAGCGAGCGTTTTATCCGGCCGATGGGATAGATCGCAAAGCCAGCAAGTATCACGCAGGGGAGTACAAATTGTGCCGACGGGCGAATTGCGAGCGCGAAGGCGAGCAATAGTGTCCCCAGGCAGTAAGCCAACGCGCTTCTACGGTACAGTCCCAAGAGAAAGCCTACCAGCGCCAGCGTCCCGAATATGATTCCGTTGGTTTCGCTGAGTGTGGTTGGAAGGTATGGTTCTGCAAATACCAAAAGAAACGCGAAAAAAAGCAATCCCGATCGGAAGCCGTGTAGCGTCGCGACCACGGCACTTGCCAGAAACGCAGCGGCAGAGAATCCAAGTGCCTGTAGCAGCAAGAGCACTTTAAAGTGATCGCCAGATAGGTAGAGCCATAGAGCCGTTAACACTGTGTTGAGCGGTCTCCTCTGGGCCGAAGCGTCAAGAAATGTCTCACGAAGGAAAGTTTCGGCGGAAATGTAGTAGGAGCCGGCGTCGCTTATAGGCACAACGCCGCAAATGGCCATAATATTGGCCTTCGCCCCGATCCAAGCAACGAGCAGGGCTAGGAAGGCGAGCACTGGGACTATGAGTAATAGAAGTGACGTCCGGGCCGCTTCTAGGTCATGGCGCGCTACTGCTGGCCGCCACAAATACCAAATTGATCCTAGCAACACCCACTGCGGAAACAGCGCTACGATCGTTATAGCGTGTTGATCATATAATATTTGACAAACCAATCCAAAAAAGACGACAAGCAAAAAACCATTTCGCAAAATTCCACAATCTCGCGGACGAAGTACCTGAGAGATGGAATGCTTAATGAGCTGGTAGATCGCCATTATCGGATGATCTCTCAATCGCCGAGCTCAAATAGCACATTGATCGAGCCATTTTTAGGAACCGCCGAGTTGAGCGACGCAACGTCCGTTGGCAGTGCACGTCGCCCAGCGGGTTCTTTTGGCGAATATCCAAGATCGATAAAATTGCGCAGGATCTGCTCCATAACCGCCGGTTGCCCCTCTAGCAGGTATGGCGCCCACTCCATCAAAACGCGAGGTCTGAATCGACGAAGCGTGTTTGCGGACCCGGCAAGAACGTCCGCTTCGTTGCCATCGACGTCAAGTTTAACGAAGTCAATGCGATCAATTTGTTGTGCGGTGACGAACTCGTCGAGAGTTATTGCAATGGCTTGGGATGTGCTCATCAATTTACCGCGATGCTGCTCGTGCAATCCATCTTCGCTACGTAATGGCCAACTGGAATAAATCTCGGGCGTAATCGAGTTGCGATCTGCAGATACCAACATGGCGTGCACCAATTCGATGCTCGCGGACATAGCGGGATTGGCATCAACATTGCGCTTGAGTTTTTCGAACGCGTACTGTGTGGGCTCGAATGCGTAAACCTTGCCGCGGGCTCCCACGAGCTTGGCGAACGGAAGTGTATGCGCGCCTATGTTTGCGCCAATGTCCAAGACGATATCTCCAGGCTTTAGGATCGAGGCGTACAGTCGCAATGTTGCGAGCTCAAAGCCGCCGAAAAGAAATATCGAGAAATCGATTCCCTCTTGCAGATCTAGTTCCCAGGTTATGCCATTCCTTCGGATCAGCGCTTGATCCGATTTGCCAAGTAGTCGACGGGCACGGGAAACAACCGTATACGCAATGGTGGCGATCTTGATCTTTTGTGAGGTATTGAAATTGATCACGGCCTTTGCACCTTGTGACTGCCTTGGAATTGTGCCATTCGGTCAAGTCGTCTCAGTTTGATCAATGCGAACATCGCCCATCGCTTCTGATTGAGCTTGCTCTCAAGCCAGCGAACCGGTCGATAAGCCCATCCTGGAACGAATGCACGCATCGACACGCCTCCGGAAAGGAGGTATGAAAATGGCATAAGCAAATTGACGGATTCGATGTGCCACTCCGGAAACTCAGCTTGAAACCGCTTCTTGTCCCGTTCGAATAGTATCCAGGGTAGTGCGCCGTTCGCACCGGATAAAGGCCCCGTGTTGGGTATAGTCCAGCCTGCACCTAGATCGAATGGTTCAGAATGCAGCCTCTGATATATCCACCTCGACCAAGGTGTATTCCAAGGCTCGACCATTAAGACCTGTCCGCCGAACTTAATACACCGCGAGGCCTCCTTAAAGAAGCGCGACACGTCGGGAATATGATGCAGCACGTCAGTCATTACGATTCCGTCTAACTCGCCGCGAGCAAATGGCAGATGCTGCGCGTCCACTATTCGGTCTACACCAGGTGTCGGGAAGAGTTCGCTGGTGATGAGGCTAGTTACAAATTGATTGAAAAAACCGGCAGCGGAGCCAAGCTCAAGAAAACGAGCGTCAGCTGGCATGCAAGCTGCCAAACGCTGATACCATTCACGATAGATGTGATTTAGAAAGGCCTTTTCTTGAATGATTCTGCGGCGTAGGGCTGTCGTACGCGGATCGTCAACGTCCAGACCCTGGGTTGACGGGTGAGCGAGGATCCGATTGAGCAGACCTGACATAGGCGTTAGACAAACTTAATGCGGCGCGCGGCAAACATCACCATGCGCAGCAGTATTACGCCATGACGCCATCTTGAGATGTTGGTTTCACCGTAGCGCCGTGCGCGGTAGCGGACGGGCAGCTCCATGACCTTCAAATTAAGTTTGGCGGCGCCAAATAAAAGATCGAAATCCCCAAACGGGTCAAACTCGCCAAAGTATTTGCGGTTGGCGGCAATGCGTTCGTAATCGGTTTTCCATAAAACTTTTGTGCCGCACAGGGTGTCTCGCATGGGTTGTCCTAGCAACCAAGTGAATGCCCGTGCAAAGAATTTGTTGCCAACCAAATTGGCGAAACGCATTGCCTCATCCTGCATTGGATATACGAGGCGCACACCGTTGCAAAATTCTCCCTTGCCCGAGACCAACACGTCATAAAAACTTGGGAGAGTCTCTGGCGGCACCGTGATATCGGCGTCCAGAATCATAAGAATGTCGCCAGCAGCGGCGGCAAAACCTGCGCGAACCGCGTCGCCCTTGCCCTTTCCCGACTGCTTAAGGAGTTTGCAGTTGCGCTGTGGGTTCGCGATTATCGCATGCTGGATCGCCTCGAACGTGTCGTCCGAAGAATTACCCTCAACGAAGAGTATTTCGGTTCCCGCACCCATTTCCGGTATGCGCGCCATCAATTCATCGATATGGCCTGATTCGTTGCGCGCGGCCACGATGACTGAGACGAGCGGCAACGCAGTTGTCGGCTGCGACGCCGGCCTCGCTACCAGATAATTGGTCATGGCGAACCATCGAAAGGGCGCAATTTTAGCGAGGATCCGATTGGCGGTGCCGGCTCCGGGGAATGGCAGTGGGGCTACAACCTCCGACCAAGTACGCAATGGTTCAAAACCTGAAAGCTCCAGTAGATTCTCCAAATCGCCCGTCGTCAGCCAGTTCTGCGGCAAAGTTGGTGTCGCGATACGTAGTCGCTGCGCCCACGAAAGTGGGCCTTCCCAGAGATGACTGAAAAGATTAAAAATGACCCGAGTGAGAGGTGTGCAGCACGCGCGGATCTTTTCTAGCGCGACGTGCACATCCCAGAAGTCGTTGACAACGTCCGAAAGTACGATGAAGTCAAATGACTCGCCGTTTAGATCCAAGTCATGTACGTCGGCCACGTGAAAACTTAAGTTGGGATGCTTGGAGCGTGCGGATTCAATCATCTCAGGGGAGAAATCAATGCCGCAACCGTAAGCAGGCTTCAGTGATGCAAGTAAATCACCAGTCGCGCAGCCTATTTCAAGTACGCGCGCGCCTTCGGGAATAAGCAAGCGATAGACTTGTTGTAACCGGCGGCGGTAGTACCCCCCCCAGCTTCTCGGCGGCTTTTTCGCGATCGCGCTCCACGCCGCTCTTCGGGCAAGTTGATATTGTTCAGCCTCAATCAGAAAGGTGTCAGCTCGTGCGTTCAAGTTGCCGCCTCGAAAGGAATGCTCGGTCGAGAAACAGGGAAGGTGTTGGAGCCGTCAAAGGTTCAGACAGGCGCCCGATGAGGCTTGTCGAGACTGTTCTGGAGGAGCCAAGTCACACCACCAATCAGGCCCACGGCAGCCAAACTCAGTCCAATTAGGACTGAGACAATTAGAGCAGCTTCCTTTGGAATGCCAGCGAGGGCTAAGCCGTAAATCATCACACTCTCGCGCACTCCCCACCCGGCGATCGATACCGGCATCGTCGACATCAATGTGATCACGGGTACTAATGCAGCGCAAAGCAGAAGATTGTGTTGAGGGGCGACGGCGGCAAGCAAGACCAAGGTGGCAAGTATGGTGAATGCGTGCACAAGAAGTGACAATCCAAGTACCGGTACGATGGCTCGTTTGTCCGAGGTGATAGCACGCGTTGCCTCGGAAAGTGAACCAAGATGAAGTATCACTGGCCATCGTTGCAGCCATCGGGGTAAACGATCGAGCCAGAATGCCGCGAACAATGCCACTGTGGCGCCCGAGGTGACGACGCCGACTACGACCAGCGCCTCGATTCTGACTCTAAAAAATACAAGTATTGGAAAGAATATTATCGCCAAGAACGCGAGCAAAAGCATGCCATAGATGCGGTCGGAAAGGACTGTAATCACCGAAGCGCTTTTGCTGCAGCCGAGCCGGTACACGTACCACGCGCGTGCTACGTCGCCTCCGATAGAGGAAGGCAGTAACTGATTAAAAAACGCGCCGATTAGACTGATGCGCACCGTTGTCAATAGGCGAATCCCGAGATGATGATGGCGCAAAATTACCCACCATCGCCACGCGGCTACACAAGTCTGTACCGCGAATATAAGGATGACCGCTAAGATCAATGCAACCGATAGTTGTCGTGATTTTTCCCACACGGCGGCCAGGTTGAGTTTCCAGAAAACAACAACGATGAGGCCGACCGAGACTGCAGTCTTGGCCGCAAGCCACATCACATTGGTTTTGACACGGCTCGCGGATGTTGCGACCGCGTTCGTGCCCGGCGGAGCTTCATTAGTCATGACGACGTTTTCCGGGACGAATGGCTTCGATCCTGTGACGCTTCACCGATCGTGCAGCAGCGCCACTTCGACCACGCGGCGCCAGCGGCCGCGCACAGTTGCAGTCGTCCAAGCGCAAGTCGAGCATGAAACATTTTGAGCGGCCGGCCAGAGGCGCCGTGGAATTCTGCCGCGCAGGCTTGCCCAATTATTGTGTCGTGGCCGACATTCGCTGATTTTCTTGGGAGTATCGTTGGTAACATTCGAGAATTGCACCCACGCGAAATACGGCCAGCGCCCGCGGACGCAGAGTCGATAAAAACGCACGCGTGCGCCTCGGCACCCAATGCGGGCCTATCTCCACGTAGCTCGTTCGCCTTCGCGCGCGAACAATTCATGAACTATGCAGCCGTCGGGGTCATGGTAGCCGATTCAATTCTCATCAGCGGACCCAGGGCGACCACGCCGCTACAGATGGAGATTGTACCGCCCCGCGGTTCACGCTTTTTATTCGAGTGGTGCTGAGGATTCCTGACAATCCGGCACGCTTCTGGTAAGACCGCGGGCACGTGCGCGCTGGCATTCGACGGCGGAGCCGGGCTAAAGCGAACGGGTTTTTCGATGGATTCAAAGGAGGACTCTTGCCCCTTTCTGGGGGATCCAACCGCGGCACATGACGCACCCGGAAAGCGTCGCCGTCAGACGGCAGTAGTTTTCGGGCGCCGGCCATTTGACGTGACCAACGGTTCGACTGGGGTGGCCGGCCGACCGAAGACCACAAGAGCCGGCTTCTGTAGCGTGACAATCCTTTAATGTACGGCGAGTATCGAAGGGTTTTCGCGCTCGGACGGTGAGTATGCGGCATATATGGCTGATATCGTTAGAGTTTTATGCGGGTACCCCGCAGACCTCCCGCTGAGTGCAATCGACACCGCGCGGCAATAGTTTCGACATTGGGCTGCGCCACCGATATGAGCTTTAGTGGGTTACTTAGTCGTAGTGGCCGCACAAACGCTCCGGTTGCTCCATGATCGTGTGCAGCAATGCGGAATGCAGGTTTCCTCGTGTGAGTAATTGAGTGCAGGCTGATAAGTTTATGTACTGACAGTCCAGCGATTTAGATTTGGCACGAGTGCGGATGACGCTGCCGCCTGCGTACACGAGAATCCAAAGCTGCAATAATGCCTGCTTGGGGTGACAATTCGTCACTTGCGAGGAATCGTGCAGCGAACGGCACTTATCACCGGTATCACGGGCCAGGACGGCGCGTATCTCGCCGAACTTTTATTGCAGCGCGGCTACGTCGTGCACGGTATGAAGCGGCGTTCATCGCTTTTCAACACCGACCGCATCGACCACCTCTACGAGGATCCGCACGTCGAGCACCGCAATCTTATCCTTCACTACGGTGACTTAACGGACGCGACAAATCTCATCCGCGTCGTTCAAGAGACGCAACCGGACGAGATCTATAACCTTGCCGCGCAGAGCCACGTTGCAGTCTCATTTGAAACGCCGGAATACACCGCCAATGCGGACGGACTCGGCACCCTGCGAATGCTGGAGGCCATACGGATCCTGGGCCTTACGAAGCGCACGCGCTTCTACCAAGCCTCGACTTCGGAGCTTTTCGGAAAAGTTCAGGAAGTACCACAGCGGGAGACAACGCCCTTCAACCCACGCTCACCGTACGCGGTGGCTAAGCTTTATGCGTACTGGATTACTGTCAACTACCGCGAGGCTTATGGGATTTACGCAGTCAACGGCATTTTATTCAATCATGAATCGCCCGTACGCGGCGAAACCTTCGTATCAAGGAAAATCACGCGCGGGCTGGCACGGATTCAGGTAGGACTCGAGGACTGCCTATATCTGGGAAATCTCGACGCACGCCGCGACTGGGGACACGCGCGTGATCATGTAAAAGCGCAGTGGCTGATGCTGCAGCAGGTCGAGCCCGAAGACCTCGTCATCGCAACCGGACAACAGCACTCCGTCCGAGAGTTCGTGGATCATGCAGCGGGCTGTCTGGGTATGCGAATCGAATGGCGTGGCGCGGGTCTTGATGAAACGGCTGTAGACGTCGAATCGGGGCGGATTATCGTTCGCGTCGATCCTCGCTACTTTCGTCCCTCGGAAGTGGACACGTTGCTTGGTGACGCATCGAAGGCGCGCGCGAAGCTCGGCTGGGCGCCTGAGATTTCGTTCCCCGCGCTCGTTGCCGAAATGGTTACGGCGGACCTAGCGCTCGCCGAGCGTGATCAGCTCGTAGCACGTGGGGGCCACAAAATCTTCCGTCACTATGAGTAGTGATGAATCCGTATACGTTGCCGGTCACCGCGGACTTGTCGGCGCGGCAATCGTACGCGCACTACACGCCGAGAATCGACGACCTATTATCAGTCGAACCCGCGACGAGCTCGATCTTCGCATTCAGTCGGCAGTGGATGCGTTCTTTGCAAGCGAGCGCCCAAAGCTCGTTTACCTTGCTGCAGCCACGGTCGGCGGCATCCGCGCCAACGATGCTTCGCCGGCGGATTTCTTACGCGACAACGTTCAGATTCAGACGAACGTTATCGACGCTGCATGGCGCCATGGCGCGCGCAAATTGTGTTTTCTCGGATCCAGCTGTATTTATCCGCGATTGGCCGAGCAGCCGATTCGTGAGGAGTACCTTCTCACCGGCGCGTTGGAGCCGACCAATGAGTGGTACGCGATTGCAAAAATCGCTGGCATCAAGATGTGTCAAGCCTACGCCCGACAGTACAAATTCAACGCTATATCGTTGATGCCGACAAACCTTTACGGTCCTGGTGACAACTTCAGCCTAGAGCAATCGCATGTGTTGCCGGCGATGATCCGGAAGTTTCATGAGGCGAAGCTTGGGCTGACCCCATGTGTAAGGCTTTGGGGTACGGGCAACCCTCGGCGCGAGTTCTTGCACGTCGACGATCTTGCTCGGGCGTGTCTCTTTTTAATGGATATCTATGATTCACCTGACATCGTGAATGTCGGAGTCGGAGAAGACGTCAGTATCGCTGAGCTCGCCGGTTTCGTCGGCGCAGCAGTCGGCTATTCCGGGACGGTTCAGTTCGACACATCAAGTCCGGACGGGGCTCCGCGTAAACTCCTGGACGTCACGAAGGTGAACAAACTGGGGTGGCGGGCGCAGGTCAATCTACGCGAAGGAATTCGGCAGACTTACGAATGGTACGTGCAACATCATGCTTCAGCACGGAGCTAGTAGGTCTAACCCGCCATACTCGAAGAAGCGAAAGGCGCGTTGAGCCACTGAAGCGCTTGCGACGTCAACCCTCGAGCATGCGCTGCGTTCTTTTCCTTGGTCGGGTGGCGCAAGTCGCTTCGGGTGGAACTATCTCGGAACCTAAGCGTTGGGCTTGGCCATACTCCAACACGAGGTATGGATATTGTACAATCCGTGCGCCGCTAGAACGATGAGCCACGACTGCGGCTTTGGACGCTACAGGCCGCCAAAGGTTGTTGGGGAACCGAAGAACGTAAGGATGCTGTAATGGACACAAGGCGACCATGAAAGACCCCGCGGACTTCGGCGCCGCCGCCCTCGCTAATTCTCTCCTTGCTTTGCCGCGCGGTGCTAAGCGGCTCATCATGGTCGCTGCCGATGCTGTCATGCTGCCGCTCGCGCTTTGGGCCGCATTGATCTTAAAGTTCGACCGAACGTCATTCGATATGGGGGAGTACGGGGATCTATTCTTCGTCGCGACGCTCTCCGCGCTTGTGATCTTCGCCGTCCTTGGGCTGTACCGCGCGATCATTCGATTCATGGGGCTACACGCGATGGCGACGGTCGTAGCCGGGGTCGCCGTGTCAGTCGTTGCGCTTGAAGGATATGACCGCGTCGCCCGTTCGCAGCATGTGCCGCTGTCGGTACTCGCAATCTATTCGGCCCTCGCCCTGGTTTACCTCGCCGGTAGCCGATTCATTATCAGATACCTCGCGTACTACAACGTTAACGGCGGCGCCGCCAAGCCGGTAGCGATCTACGGCGCTGGGGAGGCGGGTGCTCGACTTTCGACGGTGTTATTGGGCGGACCGGACTTTCAGCCGGTTGCGTTCATCGATGACAAGCGATCCCTGCACGGCAGCCGTATCAATGGCATCAAGGTCCACAGCCGCAACGCCCTCGCGCAACTCATCCGCGACCACGACATCGAGCGCGTGCTGCTGGCGATTCCTTCTTCATCGATGCGGCGCAAACAGGAAATTTTGCGAGTGCTTGAGCCGCTCGGAATCCATGTCCAGGTCATGCCGGACTTATCGGACATCATCTCCGGCCTTGCCCACATCGACGAATTGCGCGATGTCGATGTCGTCGACCTTCTAGGCCGCGACGCGGTACCCCCCGATCCACGTCTTTTCGCCTCCTGTATTCGCGGCAAGTCGGTGATGGTAACCGGCGCCGGGGGTTCGATCGGTTCAGAACTTTGCAGGCAGATCGTGAGGCTCTCGCCACGCCGATTAATTCTGTTCGAGATGTCGGAGCTTGCGCTGTATACGATCGAAGGCGAGCTCGCCGAGTTCGCCGGGCGAGAGAACGTCACAACCGAAATTATTCCTCTACTGGGCAATGCCCACCATCGCCACCGTGTGCGCGAGGTGCTCTCGACCTATCACGTACAGACTCTGTACCACGCGGCCGCTTACAAGCACGTGCCGATCGTCGAGCACAACGTCGTCGAAGGCATCCACAACAACGTCATCAGCACCTGGTACACGGCTGAGGCGGCCCGCGAGACGGGCGTTGAGACCTTCGTGCTCATCTCTACCGACAAGGCGGTGAACCCGGCCAACGTCATGGGCGCAACGAAACGGCTCGCGGAGCTCGTACTGCAAGCGTTGCAGGAGCGCACGACGACCACGCGCTTTTGCATGGTGCGGTTCGGCAACGTCCTTGCGTCCTCCGGCTCTGTCGTGCCGCTCTTCAAGAAGCAGATACGTGAGGGCGGGCCGGTTACCGTGACGCACCCGGACGTCATCCGCTATTTCATGACCATTCCCGAAGCCGCACAGCTCGTGATCCAGGCGGGCGCTATGGCGAAGGGCGGGGATGTGTTCGTTCTCGACATGGGCCGGCCCGTGCTGATCGACGACCTCGCGCGACGCATGATTAACCTCATGGGTCTCACGGTGCGCGATGCGGCCAACCCCGACGGCGACATCGAGATCACCTACACCGGTCTGCGCACGGCTGAAAAGCTCTTCGAGGAGCTCCTGATTGGCAGCAACATCACCGGAACGGACCATCCGATGATCATGCGTGCCATGGAACATTCCCTGCCGTGGGAGCGGATGCAGCAGCTGCTGAACGAGCTTCTCATCGCCCTTGCCAGCTTCGACTGCCGGCGCTCGGTGGGGATTCTGTGTGAGGCCGTCGCCGAATACCGCCAAACGCACGATATCCGCGACTACGTCTGGGCGGAGAAGACCCTGGCCGGTGTCGACGATGAACGCAAGGCTACCGATGATGGAAAGGTGACGGACTTCATAGCAAAGCGGCGGCTCGCCGAGGGGAGTAAGGGCCCGGTCGAGCGCGGGAGCTGAACCACATCACGCTCGGTGATTCGCTCGCTTGAGCCTGGCCCTGCCTTACTCTAGGCTCTGCGGCCGCTTCGTCTTTTAGCTAGATTTCTGCCCATGCGCGTTACGATCTTCGGCTCCGGCTACGTTGGTCTGGTTACGGGTGCCTGTCTTGCCGAAGTCGGCAACCATGTCGTATGCGTCGATGTCGATGCCGGCAAAATCGAGCGTCTGAAACGCGGCGAGATACCGATCCATGAGCCCGGCCTGGATGCGCTGATCAAGCGCAATGCCGAGGCGGGCCGAATCGAGTTCACCACGGATGCCTTGGCCGGGGTCAGTCACGGCCTGTTTCAGATCATCGCCGTCGGCACTCCCCCGGATGAGGACGGCTCGGCAGATCTGCGCTATGTCCTGGCCGTGGCGCGCACCATCGGCACCCACCGCCAGCAATACGCGGTTGTGGTCACCAAATCCACGGTGCCGGTTGGGACGGCCGACAAAGTTCGCACTGAGATTGATGCGGCGCTCGCCGCGCGCGGCACGAGCCTTGAGTTTGACGTCGTCTCGAATCCTGAATTCCTGAAGGAGGGCGTCGCCATCCAGGATTTCATGAAGCCTGATCGCGTGGTGATCGGCACCGAAAATCCGCGCACCCAGGAGCTCATGCGCGCCTTGTATGAGCCGTTCACGCGTAACCACGACCGGCTCATCGTGATGGATATCCGCTCCTCGGAACTCACGAAATACGCGGCCAACGCGATGCTCGCAACCAAGATCAGCTTCATGAATGAGCTTGCGAACATTGCCGAGCGCTGTGGCGCGGATGTCGAGAAGGTGCGCATCGGCATTGGCTCAGATCCCAGGATCGGCTATAGCTTCATATATCCGGGCACAGGCTACGGCGGATCGTGCTTTCCAAAGGATGTGCAGGCGCTGGTGCGCTCGGCACGTGGCAGTGGTCATGAGCCCGAGATCTTGCTCGCCGTCGAATCAGTGAACCGCCGCCAAAAGGAAGTTCTGGTTCATAAGATGCACCAGCATTTTGGCGCAGATTTGCGGGGCAAATCGATTGCGCTGTGGGGACTCGCATTCAAGCCCAATACCGATGACATGCGTGAAGCACCGGCGAGAACGATCATCGATATGCTGTGGAGGGCGGGGGCGCGGGTCCGGGTCTACGATCCGGTGGCGTTGAGTGAGGCGGTCCGCATTTACGGCGAGCGCGCCGACCTCATTGTCTGTAAAAGCGCCTACGAAGCCGCTGACGGCGCGGATGCGCTTGCGATTGTGACCGAGTGGCAGGAGTTCAGAAGCCCTGACTTCGAACGCCTGAAGGAACTTCTGACCACTCCCGTGATCTTCGACGGGCGCAATCTCTATGATCCGGGAATGGTGGCCCGCTTCGGGTTCACCTACTACGCGATCGGCCGCGGCAAAGCGGCGCCGCCCGCTTGAGAGACCTGCAAGTGACGGCATGCTAATCCCAGTCATTCTCTCCGGAGGTGCCGGAACGCGGCTGTGGCCACTGTCGCGCGAGCTCTACCCGAAACAGCTTCTAGTGCTTACCGGTCATCGAACCATGCTGCAGGATACGGCTCTGCGCTTGGAGGGGCTCGAGGCGAGCCCGCCCATCGTCGTCTGTACGGACGCACATCGATTCCTCGTGGCCGAGCAGCTGCGACAGCTTGAGGTCCGGCCGAGTGCCATCGTGCTCGAACCGTTCGGGCGCAATACCGCGCCTGCGATTGCCCTTGCGGCTCACGCTGCGCTCAAGATCGCCGCTGGCGCTGTCGACCCGACCCTACTCGTGCTCCCTGCAGACCATGTGATCCGCGACGTCGGTGCGTTTCAGGCCGCGGTGCGCGCAGCGCTCGCCGTCGTTGCCCAAGGTGGCCTTGCCACTTTTGGCATCGTGGCGCATGCGCCGCAGACGGGTTACGGCTACATTCGCCGCGGCGCGGCGATCGGCGCCGCGCACCGCATCGAGGAGTTCGTTGAAAAACCCGATCTCACTCGTGCTCAGGCATTCGTCGACTCCGGTGAGTACTACTGGAACAGCGGCATGTTCATGTTCCAGGCGCGCCGGTATCTTGAGGAACTTGAGCGCTGGGCGCCGGCGATTGCGCAGGCGTGCCGCGCGGCAAGCGAGGCGGCGACGGCGGACCTCGACTTCACGCGTATTGATCCGAAGAGTTTTGCAGCGTGTCCCAGCGATTCCATCGACTATGCCGTGATGGAAAAGACTGGCGATGCGGTCGTCGTGCCGCTCGATGCGGGCTGGAGCGACGTGGGGTCATGGTCGGCGCTGCATGAAGCCAGTCCCGCGGACGCCGCGGGTAACGTCGCTCGCGGTGATGTCGTTATCGAGGACTCGCACGGGTGCTATCTGTATTCGGAAAGCAGACTCGTCGCAGCCGTGGGGCTGAAAGACCACGTGGTCGTTGAGACCAAGGATGCGGTGCTGGTAGCGCCGCGCGACCGCGTGCAGGATGTAAAGAAGCTCGTGGCACGACTGAAAGCGCTCGGCCGGTACGAACACGCATTGCACCGCGAGGTGTTTCGGCCTTGGGGCAGCTACGACAGCATTGAGAACGGCAGCCGTTTCCAGGTGAAGTCGCTCAAAGTGAAGCCGCTCGGGCAGCTGTCGCTGCAATTACATCATCACCGTGCTGAGCATTGGATTGTCGTCTCCGGTACGGCGCGCATCACCCGCGGCGATGAGGTGTTTCTTCTGGAAGAAAACCAATCGACCTATATTCCAGTCGGCGTAAAACACCGCATCGAAAATCCGGGCAAGATATTGCTGCACATCATTGAAGTGCAGTCGGGCTCGTATTTGGGAGAAGACGATATCGTGCGCTTCGAGGATCGCTACGGGCGAGAAGGCAGCACCAGCTAGCGACAGCGCTCGCACCGAGGGGTTGCGCGGCGTCCGCGGCCCGAAATCTCGCAATCTTCAAATTATTACAACGGCGATACGATGGATCTATCTGCGTTCAAAGCCTACGACATCCGAGGACGGATTCCGACGGAACTCAATGAGTCGCTCGCCTATGACATCGGGCGTGCCTACGCCGCGTTCGTCAGGCCCAGAAACGTCGCGGTCGGCCGCGACATTCGTCTGACCAGCAGCGACCTTGCGAATGCTTTGAAGCGTGGTCTGATGGATGGCGGCTGCGATGTTTCGGACATCGGCCTGTGCGGCACCGAAGGCGTGTATTTCGCAACCTTCGCGTATGAACTCGATGGTGGGATCATGGTGACCGCAAGTCACAACCCCGCCGACTATAACGGCATGAAGCTCGTGCGTGAGGATTCGCGGCCGATCAGCGGTGATACCGGTCTTAACGACATGCGCGCGCTCATCCAAACATCGCGCCTGCCGGCGCCGGTTGCGCGTCGTGGCACGCAAAGCCCGCTCGACAGCAGCGCAAAATACCTTGAGCATCTTTTGAGCTACGTTGATCGCTCGCGTCTGCGTAAACTGAAAGTCGTCGTGAACGCCGGCAATGGCGGAGCCGGACTCATCGTCGATCAGCTCGAGCCGCATCTGCCGTTCGAATTCGTGAAGCTGCAGCACAATCCGGACGGGACCTTTCCGAACGGCATCCCCAATCCCATGATCGAGGAGAATCAGGCCGTGACGGCGGCGGCGGTGCGCACTAGTGGCGCCGATGTAGCTCTCGCGTGGGATGGCGACTACGACCGCTGTTTCTTCTTCGATAATGAGGGCCGCTTCATCGACGGCTATTATCTCGTGGGGCTGTTGGCTGAGGCGTTCCTCAAGCGCGAGCGCGGCGCACGCATCGTGCACGATCCACGGGTCACCTGGAACACGATTGATATTGTGCGTCGGCAGGGTGGCGTACCCGTGCTCTGCAAGTCAGGCCACGCCTTTATCAAACAGAAGATGCGCGAGGTGGATGCGGTGTACGGCGGTGAAATGAGCGCGCACCACTATTTCCGTGACTTCGCCTATTGCGATAGCGGCATGATTCCGTGGCTGCTGGTGCTCGAGGTGATGTGCGAGCAGGACAAGTCGCTGGCCGAACTTGTCGGCGAGCGCATGAAACTCTTCCCGGTGAGCGGCGAGATCAATCGGCGCTTAAGTGATGCGAAATCCGTACTGCTGAAAGCCCAGCAGCACTATCAAAGCCAGGCGCTGGCGATTGATTTCACGGACGGTCTGTCGATGGAGTTCGCAGAATGGCGCTTCAACCTGCGTGGCTCGAATACCGAGCCACTCGTGCGTCTTAATGTGGAATCGCGTGGCAGCGAAGCGCTCATGCGTGATAAGACGGCCGAAGTATTGCGGCTCATCGACGGCTAAAGAGCCGGTACAGTGCAGCGTCGACTTAGGCGCTCGGCGGCAGTCACGGCTCGCGTCGATGATCGAGGAAGCGGTACAGGCTCCTCCCCGCGCGCTCCGCCGCGTGTCCATCCCACAGGTCTGGCCTTCTGCCCTGCGGCCACTTACCTGCAAGCGCTTCTCGCACTGCCGATAGCAGTTCAAAGGGCTTCAGGAGCCGGTTCGTACCTTCAGTAACCGTTACGGGACGCTCGGTGTTTTCACGCAAGGTCGCGCAGGGAATTCCGAGGTAGGTGGTTTCTTCCTGAATCCCGCCCGAGTCGGTGATCGCCATCGTTGCGTGCATGACCAGATTCATGAATTCAACGTAGCTGAGCGGGTCGGTCGCGCGAATCCGCGGGTTCGCGCTGATTACTTCCAGAAGACTGAACTCGGCGAGTTTCTTGCGTGTGCGCGGATGCACGGCAAACACCACGTCGATTTCCTGCGCAACCGCCGTCAGCGCCGCGACGAGCTCGGTCAGCTTGTCACACTGGTCCACGTTTGACGGCCGATGCAAGGTCACGACCGCGTAGGGTTTGGCGAGATCCAAGCGCTCGCGCGTTCCTGCCGCGGCAATGCGTTCGCGCAGCATCTCGAACGAATCGATCATGATGTTGCCGATGCAGTCGATTTTGGCCGCCGGAACACCCTCGGCGAGGAGATTTTCATTCGCATCCAGCGAGGGCGTCCACAAGAGATCTGATATCGCGTCGGTCACCAGGCGATTGATCTCCTCTGGCATCGAGCGGTCGCGACTGCGCAGTCCTGCCTCCAAATGCACCACAGGAATACCGAGCTTCGTGCCTACCATGGCACAGGCTGCTGTGGCGTTGACGTCGCCGACGACAATGACGGCATCCGGCCGGTCGGAGAGACAGACGGTTTCATAGGCGATCATGGTACGGCCGGTCTGCGCTGCGTGACTGCCGCTGCCCACGGCCAGGTGATAGGTGGGCTCGGGCAGATGCAGATCGGCGAAGAACGCGTTCGACATGTTCGCGTCGTAATGTTGTCCGGTATGCACGACCTGGGCACGACACCAGCGCGTGCGCGCAAGCTCGTGGTAGAGGGGCGCTACTTTCATAAAGTTGGGCCGTGCGGCCGCAATCAGGTGCACGAGCTTCGGATCCAAGTCATATCTCCCTAGGAATCAGCGCGCGAGTTGATCCAACCGTAGGCGTGCGCCTGCTTCATTGCGTGCTGCTGAGAAGAACTAGCAATGCGAAATTGTACCTTGCGTTTTGAAGGTTAACTGCCGGCGCGGCAAATGCACGATTTAGGCTCTCAGCGACGCAGGTGC
>Ga0209483_1001617_pt1 | contig 16845 bp, 15 predicted proteins | sample NGEPerA_FD_184508 | JGI IMG/M metagenome (GOLD analysis project Ga0209483, IMG submission 184508) | Arctic peat soil microbial communities from the Barrow Environmental Observatory site, Barrow, Alaska, USA - NGEE PermafrostL2-A... | ecosystem: Environmental > Terrestrial > Soil > Wetlands >... | reverse complement strand
CGGGCCTTTTGTATTTTTGTGGCTGGTTGGGGCGGAGCCGGGGTTTTTGGCTATTGTTGAGGGGGAGTTGGCGTTGTCGGTGGGGACGGGTTGGAGCCAGAGCCTGATCCGGAGCCTGACCCTGACCCGAGGCCGATGCCGTTTCCCGAGCCAAAGCCTGGACCGCCGATCGGGGTGGTGCTGCTGCCGGCCGGCTGACCGATTGTTCCGGTGTTGCCCGACACGGTCCTCATGTCGGTGAGCGGGTCGTAGACAAACTCCCATTCGTTGTAGTGGTTCTTCTTCTTGTAAATCAAGATGGACACTCGTGGGCTGGCGGGCGAGAAGCCGATGATGCCGGCGCCGCCGAAGGTCTGCCCGCTGAGGCCGGTATCGGCGCCCGAACTGCCTGTGGAACCGGTGGTTGCGCTACCACTGGCTCCGGCGCCGCCTGAGGTGTCCGTGGGACTGCCGGCGGCGGGTGCCGGCGAGCCTGGGCTAGCTGCCGGACTGGTGGGGCCAAAGAGGGAACTACTGCCGATGGACGAGCCAGACCCTGAGCCTCCGTTGATTCCGCTTCCACCACTGGGTCCGATACCGGCCATAACCGAGCCGCCGGCGGAGCCTGCGCCAGCGATAGGTTGGCCGAAGAAACCCAGTGTCTGGGTCTTGGCCTGGCCAAAGCGGATGGGCTTCCAATCATCCTTGCCGGTCATTGGGTCAACGTATTTCTTGCGCAGGAAGCGGATCTCGCTGGTCTTCACCAGCGCTTCCATGTTGGGCGGATAAGCGTGGAACTTTCTGTAGTAGAGCTGGACGGCGCGAGTGTACTGCTTGCCGCGCTCCATGGTTTCGCGCTCGCGGTCGAGCTGGATTTCCTTGGCGACTCTGGGCACTGCAACAGATAGCGCGATAGTGAGAATCGCCAGCAAGAAGATGACCCAGAGAAGGATGTAGCCCTCTTCAGAGGAGTGATGTTGGCGGGTTGGACTTGGTCTGCTCATTGTTGTGATTCGCTTCTCATGAACCAACCCGGCTGAGAGTTTTGCTTCCCACCCTTTCGACGGAAGGCAACCACAGGTCCTTCGACTTCGCTCAGGATGACAGAATTGATCGTGCACGGAACTGTTTCTCGAGATCTTAGAATGCCGATAGAGTCAGTGTCTGCGTGTTGTTGTATGCCATGTCGGTGATCTGAACGCTGCCCGGCTTGATGGTGCCGACCCTGTAGCGATGATCGACAATCTCTCCGACCTTGGCCATGAAGATGTCGTCGCCGTGCGTGAAAAAGGCTTTCAGGGATTTGTCAGGGGCCAGGGTGTAGCCGAAGTACTTGAGGTCGATGGCCGGCGGACGTGGCGGACCGGCCACCACGGGAACGGTGACAACCGGCGCATCGGCGCGGGCGCTCTTGACCGGCGTTTCAATCGCTACCGGGGCGGATTCGGCTGAGAAGATGTTCCTACCGGTCCCGCCGTAATGCACGTCTTCGCTCTGCGAGAGCTTGTCAAAATGCAGGGCGGGGTCAATGCCGGCGTTGGTGAGCTTTTCCGCGTTGGGCTCGGCACTCACGGGGGCAGTTCCTGATCCAGTTCCCGCGGCCTGGCGATTGACGTCTGTCGCGATTGGAGTTGGACGCAGCGTTGGTGCAGGACCTGCGATCGCCTTGTAGAGCTGCCAGCCGCCGTAGCCGAGGATGAAGGTGAACAGCACAATAACCAGGTAGACCTGGCGCTTGTTTTCGGTTCCGAGTCGTATGGCCATGGCTACTCGACCTCCCTGGTTGAAGCGGAAGTCACGGGAGCAGCTTGCTCGCCTGTTTGCGGAGTCTGAGGCAATCCGCTGGCCGCTGCATCGGCACGGCGCAGCCAGGTGGAAACGCTCAGGCGAAGATTAACCTGCCCGCCCTGCTGGCCGGTAAGGGCCATCGATCGGATGACGAAGAACGTCTGATCGCGCTCCAGGCTGTTGACGAAGCGCATGATCTGCGAATAATCGCCGCTGATACCCGCTTCCATCAAGATTTCTGTCAGGTCCGGTCCGGGCTTTCCTTGCGAGTACTGAACCCGCGTGAGGCGCACACCGGAGGCCACTTCGAGATCGCCGATGCGTGCGGAGATGGAAGAATAGTTGCGCGGGATGCGCTTGTCGTAGAAGCTCTGCATTTGCGAGCGGGTTTCATCGACGCGCTTATCGAGGCCGCGCAGGGGGGCGGTTTGAAGCTCCAACGCCTTCAACTCAACCTGCTTGCCGGCAAGAACATCGGTGGAGTGGCTGTTGGTGGCGGCCCAGTCCATGCCGAGTCGAACGGACATCCCAATTACGAGTACAAGCAGAACCACAAACCCGGCATAGTGCCAGGTAAGCGGCGATTTAAGTCGCTCGCGCCACAGAGAGGTCGACTGGCCGTTGCTCATTGCGGACCTCCGGGCGTTGGATTTGGTTTATGCGCAGGGCCGGTATAGGGTGGCCGCACGCGCCGTTGAACAATCCCGGAATTTGCCTGGGGAGCTGCGGGCGGTTCTTCCGAGACCTCGTCGGTGGTTGATGGCGATTTCTTCAAAGTCCCCGCCGTCTTGATTTCCTGTGGCAAAGGCGGATTGTACTCGGCCAGCAGGTCGAAGTTGAACCTGTTCGAGGCACTTACCGGTTCCAGACGTTGGTTGGGACCGCTGTTGGTTTCGGAGTTTTCACCGACGATGCGAGGCTCAAGAAAACGTCTGGAGTGCTCCAGGTTCCGAACCAGATCGACGGAGCGGTCGCGGGGACCAACGACGCGGAGATGGAGCGTAATGTGTCCATCCTTGTTGCGAACGGGTTCGATGGTAGACACCATGACGCCACCAGGTAGAACGGTTTCGAGATTCTCCATGGCCAGGGTCCAGGAAAAGGCCTTCTCGTCGAAGAGCCTATTGAGGTCGTTCGCCTGGGTAAGCAACTGCGCGTTGTCGGGCCGTTGCATCAGGGCCTGGTAGTTCTGCCGCTCCTGGGTCACGCGGGCGATTTCGCCGTCGAGGGAGTGTTCGCGGGCGCGGGCTTCTTCGGCCTTCTGATGCAGAGCGCGCAGGCCGAGCCCAAGGGCGATTGCCAAAAGGGCAAGAATGCCCATGCCGATGCGCAGACGCTTGATGGCCGGCCCGAGATCGGCGAATGGGCGAGTGGCGAGATTGAGAGTTACGCGCATGAGCTAACTTGCCCCTGCCAGTGCGCCGGCGGTTCCGGCAATGTTTGCATGTCCTAGCGAGGTCATGGCTCCGGTATCAGGCCGCGGCGCGAGGTCGATGACATTCAGGTCCGGGTTGTCGATCCAGTGAGCGAACTCGGTGGTGTCGTAGCAACCAGCATAATGAAGTTGGCGAGCGGGTGCCTGGAGTTTGTCTTCAAAGTAGGCTGCCGCCACGGCGATGCCCCGCTGAATTTCCGAGAGGTGGAGGGCGGGATCTTCAGGCAGGTCGAGGGTGCGATGGAGCAAAAGGTCGCTGCCGTTGGTGATGGAAGTGGTAAGCGCGAGGGGACTCAAATTGGCGGCCAGTACGGCCTCCATGGAATCGATGGCCTCAAGGGCAGCCAGGCTCGAGGGCAGGACTGCGCCCGGATCGTACCCGGCAGCGCGAACTGCGGCTTCATATTCGGCGAGGATGGGGCCGGGCAGAACGGCGGTGAGAACTTTCAACTCAGTCTTTCCCTGGGTCAGCACCTGGTAGCTGACTCCGGCGTGCTCCACATCGAAGGGGACCATCTTGCGCAGGCGGAAACGCAGCACCTGGATCGCTTCGGCGGCCCGTGGGGGCAGGGAATCGAAATCCAGCATGAAGACCCGGACCACCGTGTCGGGTAGAACCAGCGTGACGGCGCGAGTGCGCGGCGAGACATGGCCGAGTGCAGAGCGAATGGCGGAGGCGACTGTTTCCGCGTCACGGATGTTGGGCTCGCCGATGCCGGGGACGAGCGCACCAGGCGGCAACGGGACAAATGCGTAGACGGGCGGTTCTCCCGATCCCGGCAACGCTGCGGCGAGCACTCCTTCAGGAGAAAGCTCCACCGCGGCCGGCGGACGTCCGCCGGGCTGGGTGCTAATTCTCGCCTTGCGCAGAATAGATCTCACTATCGGGATGCCTCAATAAAGGTTACCTTGTTGATCTCCTTGAGTGTAGTGAGGCCGCGCCGCACGCGCTCAAGTGCCGACTGGCGCAGGAAACTCATTCCTTCTTTCTGGGCCAGCTTGCGAACTTCAGAAGTGGGCTTCTTTTCCAGAATCAACTCACGGATCGGGTCGGTCAAATCGAGCAGCTCATGAATCGCGGTTCGGCCACGGTAACCGGTCCCTCCGCACTCCATGCAGCCGGTACCTTCGCGGAAGCCGAACCCGTGCCACTCGGCGGGGTTAAGGCCGCTGATCAGCAGAGCGTCGTCGTCGTAGTAGACAGTGTGCGCGCAGTATTCGCAGATGGTGCGCACCAACCGCTGGGCCAGAATGCAGTTGAGAGCGGAGACAAAGTTGTAGGCTTCGACGCCCATGTTGAGGAAACGGCCGAGGACGTCGACCACGTTGTTGGCGTGGACGGTGGTGAAAACGAGGTGACCGGTAAGCGCGGAGTTGATGGCGATCTGCGCCGTCTCCTGGTCGCGGATTTCGCCGACGAGAATCTTGTCCGGGTCGTGGCGCAGGATGGAGCGCAGACCGCGCGCGAAAGTCAGGCCCTTCTTCTCGTTCACTGGAATCTGGGTGATGCCGCGAATCTGATACTCAACCGGATCCTCAATGGTGATGATCTTGTCTTCGTCACTCTTGATTTCGTTGAGCGCCGCGTAGAGGGTTGTGGTTTTTCCGGAGCCGGTGGGGCCGGTGACCAGCACCATGCCGTAAGGTTCACGAATATAGCGGCGGAAGCGGCGCAGGTCCTCTTCGGCGAAGCCGACTACATCAAGCGTAAGGTGGCGGAACTTTTCGCTCATCGATTCCTTGTCGAGCACGCGGAGGACGGCGTTTTCGCCATGGATGGTGGGCATGATGGAGACGCGGAAGTCGATGAGCCGGTTCTTGTAGCGAACGCGGAAGCGGCCGTCCTGGGGAACTCGGCGCTCGGCGATGTCGAGTTCGCTCATGATCTTGATGCGCGAGAGGATGGTGGCGTGGTGCTCGCGGGCGATGGGCGCCATGGCCGCCTGCAACACGCCGTCGATGCGGTACTTGACCACAACTGAATCATCGTTGGTCTCGATGTGGATGTCGGAGGCGCGGCGTTCAAGAGCGGTGAAGATGGTGGTATCGACGAGGCGAATGATGGGGCTGATATCTTCTTCGCTCGTCAGCTTCTCAATGGAGATGTTCTCGTCCTGGTTGTCGTCGCCGGTGAGCACGTCGAAGGTGAGGCCTTCGCTGGCTTCATCGAGAACGCGCTGCGACTGCTCGGTTTTTTTGAGCAGGTCAGTGATCTGCGAGAGAGTGGCTACGCGGGCAAGAATGCGGTGGCCGAGCAGGCCGGAGATTTCATCCAGCACCATGAGCCGCGAAGGGTCGCTGACCGCGATGACGAGAACTTCCTGCTGCTGTTCGATGGGCACGAAGTTGTAGCGGAACATGAGTTCGACGGGGACGGTGCGCAGCAGATCGTGCTGAATCTTGAAGTTCTTGAGGTCGACGAACTCGGCATGATAGCGGTGGGCCAGCGCTTCAGCCTCGCTCCGCTCGTCAGGACTAGTGGGTACCGGTAGTGTAATCACATTTGGATCAGCCATTGTGGATTACCCTTATCCCCCGCTGACCTGGCCCAGCGAAAAGATGGGCAGGTAGAGCGAGATGAGAATGAAGACCACGACCACGCCCATGACGATGAGAATGGCCGGTTCGATCAGCGCGAGGGCCGCCGCCAGCGCGGTGGACACGTCCTCTTCAAAAAATTCAGCGACGGAGTTCAGCATCTGCGGAAGAGCGCCGGTCTGCTCGCCAACCGTGATCATCTCCGAAGCGAGGTCGGGGAATACGCCAGTGTTTTCCAGCGACTCTGCCAGGCTCTTGCCTTCGCGCACAGTGACGATGGAGGAGTAGACGGCTCTGGAAACCCTGCGGGAGGAGATGGCGCGCGCCGCCGTTTCGAGCGATGGCACCAGCGGTAATCCACCGGTGAGTAGCGTGGAAAGCGTGCGCGAGAAGAGCGCTACCTGGTACTTAAGCCAGATTCTTCCGAATACTGGCAGCCCAACGCGGACGCCATCGATAAAGTCCCGCCCGCGTTCGGTAATGGAAAACCGGTAACCTGCCGCGGCGATGGCCAGCACGATGAGAAGGAGCCAGAGGAAGTTGTGATGCAGCCACTTGCCGAAGGCGAGCAGGCCCATGGTCATGGCCGGCAGTTTTGAGCCCATCTGGTCATACAGAAGGGCAAACTGCGGCACTACCACTGCGAGCAGAAAGATCATGAGCCCGATTACCAGCGTCATGAGCAGGGCAGGGTAGATCAGCGAGGCGGTCAGCTTTTTGCGGAAGGTGAGTGAAACCTTTTGGAAGTTGACGTAGCGCTCAAGCACTTCAATCAGGTTGCCGGAGCGTTCGCCGGCCAGCAAGGTGGTGGTGTACATGACCGGAAAACCGCTTTGTGCCTCGAAGGCCGCCGACAGCGCTTCGCCGGTCTTGACGCGGTTTGAAACATCTTCCAACTGTGCGGCAAACTGGGCGTTCTTCTGGATCTTGCCCAGCATCTTGAGGGAGCCGAGAATGGGCAGACCGGCGCGGATGAGCGTGAGGAACTGCTGATTGAAGATGAGAAATGGCTCGAGCTTGACCTTGCGTCGCGAGAGGCCGCCAAAGCCGCCCCGGGCGCGGACTGAGAAGACGTGGTAGCCGGCATGGACGAAGCGGTTGCGCAGTTCTTCGGCGGTGGCCGCCGTCTGCACTTGCTCCTGCACCCGTCCACGCTCATCGGCCAACTTGATTACGAACTCTGCCATGCTTCTTCTCGCCGGACTGGAGGTTCCGGTATTTCCAAGAGGTTTTTACCTATTTTCAGGGTACCAGCTTCTGCCGCCTGCGCTCGTAATGGATAGACGTGAAAGGAACTAGCAGCGCTCATGGTGGCCCGGGACTGCCCTGTGGCAGGCTCCATCACTGGAAATTCCTGAAAAACGGGTTCATCACAACAAAAAAATAGCGTGCACGTGCCGCTTCGGGTGTAGCCTGCAAGAGCCGGGAGCCCCAATTCAAAGCCCGGCGAAAGAGGAGGTAAGTTCATGATCGGAGAACAGATCGGCGAAACCAAAGGCAAGAGAACGGTGCGACGGGTCATTTCCGTCGACCCACCCACCGCAGAAGTGTCGTTTGAAGACAGCGGCCACATGTTGGGTGTTCCTACCACTGGTATGGGCACCTACACATCCGTCATCAGTCCTGACGGTTCGATTCTTGGCCATGGCCAGGGGATTAACTCGACCAACGATGGCGAGGCCGTGGTGTGGACGGCAACGGGTTCGGGCAAATTCGGACCTGGAGGTTCGGTGAGTTACCGCGGGATGTTGTTTTTCAAAACCACTTCAAAAAAGCTGGCCAAGCTAAACAACACCTGCGGGGCCTTCGAATACGAAGTAGATCCCGCAGGCAACACTGTTTCCAAAATCTGGGAATGGAAGTAGTGTGCGGTATCGCTGCGCCTGCGTGATCTTTCTTCAGGTCTGGTTTCGGCCCCATCGATTGATCCGCCGGGCGTCCTGAGCCTCTTTTCCGAGGTTCACCCATCCACACCTCCCCCAACAAAGACTTTCATGCTCATTGCTGCATGGCCGGGTGCTCCGATTCTCAACTTTGAGATATGGGTATCTCTCCGGCTTCATTCCCGCTATGAAGTGTCGTCCTGAGTCTGCTCAGCGCCTTCAATGAACCTGTATCCTGATTGCATTCCATTTAGCGCCCGGCAATGTGGGGCTGCGGATTGGTGCAAAGGATGGATTCCATGGGGCGGGAGGGCCGGTTGAGATTAAGCGCGAGGACGTTGGCTTTCCTGCGGAGGAAAGGGCGTGCGATCTGCGACCTGCTTGCCGTATGCGCAATTGGCGCGATGCTGGTGGCGGGCTTTCAATCGATGCCGGTCGTGGCGGTTGTGGTTCCCTATCCCCACGATCTGGGACAGGTCAGTTTTGCAGTGGGGGGCGACGTGATTCCGCACCAGGCGGTGCGCGAGGCTGCTGCAGCGGCCGGGCACGACACCGAAGGATGGGCCGCGCTCTTCAACGACGTGAGCGATGTTTTCCATGGCGCGGATTTTGGCTTCGTCAACATGGAAACACCGGTGGCTCCGGCTCACTCGAAGGGGTCAAAGCCGTTCATGTTCGATGCGCCGGTGGCGCTGCCCCAGGCGCTGAAGGCCAGCGGCATCAAGATTGTTTCGTTTGCCAACAACCATGTGATGGACCAGGGCTGGGCGGGCTTTGCCGAGGCTCGCGAACACTTGCGCGAGCAGGGGCTGCTGTTTGCCGGCACGGGTGATACGGCACAGCAGGGTTGGCAGCCGGTGATTACAGAGGCTAACGGGATCAAGGTTGGCTGGCTGGGCATGACGCGCTGGCTGAATGGCAATCGCAACCCCGATAAAGATGATCAACCGCATGTGAACTTCTTCCCGTATCAGGACTCGAAGGGGGGAGAGGCCGGCGGGGCACCGGGGATGGACGAGGCGGGCGTGATTGAAGCGGTGAAAGCGGCTCGTGCGCAGTGCGATCTGCTGGTGATTTCGATTCACTGGGGGATTGAGTATGCGACTGCGCCGCGGCCGGAAGATGTGGATGTGGCGCACAAGATGCTCGACGCGGGAGCTTCGGTGATTGTGGGTCATCATCCGCATGTGCTGCAGCCGGTGGAGACCTACAAGACCGCGGATGGGCGCAATACAGTGATCTTTTATTCGCTGGGAAACTTCTTGTCGAACCAGTCGCGGACTTACGTTGATGGACTGATGCCGGATAAAGATGGCGACCCGCGCGACTCGATGATTGGGTTGTTTTCCGCAGTGCGCAGAGATTACGGGCCGGGCGGCGTGCGCGTGGAGCTGGGGCACGTGGGGATGCTGCCCGTGTGGGGCGAGAATAATCGCAACGAGCTGGCCAGCGGGCGTACGAAGACGCCGGTGATTCATCCGGTACTGATTGATCGTGAGATGCCTCGGCTGCAAGCTCGGCTCGACGAGTTGAACAAGAATGCGGAAGCGAACAAGGCGAATCCGAGTGCGCCGGCGCTGACTGCCGAACAGCAGAAGGAATTCATTGAAGTGACGAATCAGTTGAAGGTGCTCGATGACCGGCGGCAGAAAATCCTGGCGCGCACGGGCGATGAGTATGTGACCGATCCGCCCAAGCTGCCGGCCAAACCTTGATCTGCGCTGCAACTGCCCCCACTTGGATTCGAAAGCGGGTTGCGCGCCTCAGCCACCCCAGGAGGCAAGTCTCGCAATGATCTCAACCAGACAGCACGCAGAGGGATGGATCAATGTCACGAGCTACGATTCAAAACCGTACGACGAGACTGGTGGCCTCGCGATTTTCGAAGTGCAAATCACGGAAGATTTCATTGGTGATTTTGCGGGCACGGGCACGGTGCGCTTTCTTATGGTATCGCACGCGGAGGGCAGTTCCTATTTCACCGGAATGGAGCGATTCGAAGGCAAGCTAGGAGATTTCTCCGGCTCTTTTATCATGCGAAACTCGGGGATGCGTAAAGACGGCGCGGTCCACTCTGAATGGCATGTTATTCCGGGGTCGGGTACGGGCGAATTGAGCGGACTGCGCGGCGTGGGCGGCTGCCGCGCCGCCGAGGGCGTTTTTCTTGACTACTGGTTTGAGTGAGCTGCGTTAGTAGCCACTGGCTACCAGCCAGGCTTCGGTCAATTCGAGGTCGGGCTTTTTTTGTGCCTGCATCTCGGCGTGCGCCAGCTTCACCAGCACATCGGCTTCCACGTTTACCGGTGCACCGGTGCTGAGCGTGTGGAGATTGGTGCGCCAATAGGTGAGAGGCAGAATGGCGATGGTGAGGGTCTCGCCGTCGAAGTCGGCAATGGTGAGGCTGATGCCTTCAACCGCAACTGAGCCTTTGTGCACCATCCAGGGGCGGACATTTTCGGGAGCGCGGACTTTGAGGGTCCAGTCGGTGGTCTGGATGTCGAAGTGTGGGCTCGAACGGGGGACGACGGGATCGAGGGCGGTCATTACGCCGCAGCCGTCGACGTGGCCTTGCACAATGTGGCCGCCGAGAGGGCTGCCGGCGGCGGTGGGCAGTTCGAGATTGATCTTTGCACCGGGTGCAAGAGAGCCGAGCGAGGTCTTGTCCAGGGTTTCCTGCGCGAGGTCGGCGTGGAAGAGTTTGGGGTCTACGTCGAGAGCGGTGAGACAGACGCCGGAGACGCCGAGGGAATCGCCTTCGCGGAGGCGGCCGGCGAGGCCCGGAGCTTCGACGGTGAGACGGCGAACGCCGCCTGTGTCCTTGAGGCTGACGATGGTGCCGGTCTGCTCGATGATGCCGGTGAACATGGGTCTATTTTAGTGGACAGGGAACAGTGGACCGAAAAGCCTCTCGGCTGAGGTTCCTCCGATCCCAAGTCCCAGAAGCGACGCATGGAGCACCCGGCGATTGCGCGGGGTACCCCCATGGGTATTCTGCAAATAAATTCCTTATTTTCATGGGTTTAAGGAGCATCACCCGCTCTAAATTCCGGGCAGGATTGAAGTTATTTGCAGATTATTCATTCTAAAAGAGTTACGGTTTCTCTACCATGGAACCCCGCTCCGTTTCCCGCGAATTCCCGCTCGGTGCATGGAGGCATTGATCTGCATCCATTGTGCATGAGGCTCATGTAATTCTCTGCAAGGGAGCACATCTCCAAGCAAGGGCAAATTTCTGGCAGAGTCGTCATGCGCGTCTTCGGCACAAGGCCTCTGACTGAATATCGGCCCGCAAAGCCTAGTTGCCGGCTTCTTCGAGGGAGCTATTCAATGGGGGCGCAGAACAGGTGAGGGCTCGATAGGTGAGGTAGAGGCTGGCGCGCCAGCGGAGGATCATGCCGAAGGCCAACACGAAGAAGAGTGCGCCGGTTTGTTCGAGGGTGAGGATGGAATCGAAGTAACCGCGGGCTGCGTAGCGAACGACGGCCAACACGATGATTACGGCGAAGAAGGCTCCTGAACGCTTCATCATGATGGCATCGCCTTCGCGGCGGAGACTTGATGTGGCCAGCAGCGGCCAGGCGAGCAGGATGGCGCCAATCAGGAATGCGCCGATGGCCCAGGTGAACGGGAAACGGAAGGCGGGGACAAAGAACATGCAGAACCCGGTGGCCATGCCCAGGGGCGGGATGAGGATCTTCCTCGCGGTCACGGCGGTGCGGCCTTCGCGGACGCGCCAGACGAGCACGGTGCAGAGCCCGAGGAGGGAGACGATGGCCGTGAAGACGGTTTTGGACAGCATGGAAGGGGCCTTTCTGATTTGATGCGACGGGCGGGTGCGACTAGGAGGGTCCTGCATCAATTATATGTTCGATGTCGGGAAGACGCGAGGCGGTTCGCAGAGTTGGTAATCGAATGTCTCAGAATTGAGCCCCAGGGGGTACCGGCTGTCCGAACTATGAGTATGCAGTGATCGGAGAACCGAGCCGGAAATACCTATGGATTCTGAGCCGCACTCCGAAGATGGACGATGCGCTCTTTGCAGGAATCACGAAGCGCCTGGCGGATCAGGGTTACGATGCGTGGAAGCTTGAGCGGATGAAGCAGACGGAATAACGGTGGGTTTGGACGCGTTCTGCAGAAGAACTTCCTCAACGCATCGATTGCATCGATCGAGGACAGTCTCTCATGAGTTCCTGGTAGATGACCGCGAAACCGGGCGGAATGTCCTGGTACGCCGACAGTGCCGAGGAGCGACTGCGGATCTTGAGACTCCGCTCCCGATGAACGGGGTAATTGAGGTCGTGGTATCCGGCCCTTTCGGCAGGAAAAAGCTGAAAGGATGGGGTACGGGAGCCTCTGGGGGCAAGCCGGCGTTGGTTCATCTCTGGACCTAACTCGCTGCGGCGAGTCAAGCTGCTCAAAATGACTCCGGCTTATTCTGCAAATTACCGTTTATCCATTGGAGTTTGGATTAGTTTGTAACCTGCCGGCACGTCGAAGTGCGATGGGTCGATGGGGGCGGAAGAGAAGTTCGATGAAGTGGTCTGAGACTCCATAAGGACCGCGCTGGTGGGCGGAGGCGTCTTCGAGTTTTGATTGGCCGGCGGTGGGTCGTCCTGTTTCTTTTTGCCGAAGCCTCCGAAGGGAAGGTGGCTAGTGAGCGCGGATGCGGCGCTCTGCTTGGCGACATCGCCTCCACTGGGCATGGCGGGCGAGGAGTCGGGAGGCAGAGGAGCCTCAGAGGCAGCGGGCAAAGGCTTTCCATCGGTGGTAGTCCCCATGCGCATTACCTGCATCACAGGCACTCCCTGAATCTTCTGCATCTCTTTGGCCATTTCGGCGAGGCCCTGAGTGGCGCCGGGGTTCTGGGCAAGCATCCTGGTGAAGTCCATTCCGGTTGCGGCCGGCATCGTCCCCATTTTCGAGGCCATGCGCATGTAGAAATCGCGGACCTGTGTGTATCCGGGAATTTCCGGCACGACCCACATGTCGTTGGTGATGGCCATGGTTCCAGTCTGCTTCGTGTTCTGGTCGGTGGCATTCATCATCATCGTCAAGATGGCTTCGGTGGTTGAGAGGCCGCTGACCTGCCTCACCGTGCCGGTCTTGCGCACGTGGACGTCAAAGCTCATCTTGACCTTGTCTGCATCTGGATTGGGGGCGGGTGTGCTGGCGGCATGCTCTGCCTGCCGCTTTTCCATCTCCTGCTGGGCTTTCGCCATCTGCTCCTTCATCTGCTCAAAAGTCATGACGGTGTAAGTCCGCTTGGCGGTGTCGATGCGGGTGATTGTTTCCTGGTCGAGGTCGATGATCTCAACGTTGTCGGGGGAAACATTCGCAAGGCGGTTGCCTTTGAGATAGACGGAGGTGACGATGGGGTCACCTGCCTTGCGAGCCTGTGAGCTCAGGGCGCCGGCCATTTTGAGCATGCTGAGCATAGAGCCGCCCGTGATCTGTGTGGTCTGCTGGTAACTGAAGTCGGCGAAAAGCAACGTGGGCATGGCGAAGACACACGCCAGCAGAGTCAACTTTTGAATAGTACGCATAGGACACCTCCTGATCGGGAACGGCGCAGGGATGACAGATTAGTGCGGTAGGCACGCATTCGACGACCGCATCGGAGTATAGCCTCATCGGTGGGGCGGGTCAATCGAGCGGTTCGCGGCGGGGACGCATCAGGAGTTTCAAATCCGTCATTGATCCATGCGCGAGTTCTATTCTCACAAGATCCATGGATTCTGTGGCTGGGAATCTTCGAAGTGGGCCTGCGAGTAACGGCAAGAGAGGAATTCAGAGGCGGGCTCGTCAGGAGTTGTTGGAGCATCAGCGCCTTTCTGGACGCGCGGGAAAAGTGCAAAGGCCGGGCCCGAAGGGCATGTTGTCTGTGCATTCCTTCAGGAGCCTGAAGGCTCATGCTCCCTCCGTAATTCGAACGCGCGGCTGTGCTGACTACCCCTGTCTTAAGTGGACGATTTACGGCTGTTGGGTTGGCGGCCAGGGGTCTTTGAGTAGGGAGCGGAGGCCGAGGTCGTTGCCGTAGCGGTCGACTTCGACTTCGGTCAGGTGGATGGGGGGAGCCATTCCTTTGAAGGCGGGGACGGCGTCGGAGCCCATAATCTGCGGGGAGACGAAGAAGTGAGCGCGGTCGACGAGGCCGGCGGCAAGAAGGGCCGTGTTGAGGCGGGTGCCGGTTTCGGTGAGCAGGGTGAGGATGCCTTCTTCGCCAAGTCGATCGAGCACCTTGCCGAGAGGAACGCGGCCCGCCTCGGCGGGGAAGACTTCAACGCGGACGCCGCGGTTGCGGAGTTCAAGGATGCGGGCTTCGTTGTTTGAGACGGTGAACACTACTACATCGCTTTGCGCGGTAGCCACCATCTTGCAGTCGAGAGGCATGCGCAGGGCGGAGTCGAGAACCAGGCGCTGCAAGGGGCGGCGGCGGCGGAGACCGCTGCGGTCAGTGAGCATGGGGTTGTCGGCGAGCACGGTGTCAACGCCGACCATGACGGCGTCGGCCTGCCAGCGGAGGGGCTGCACGGCGGCGCGGGCGGCCTCGCAGGTGATCCAATAGGGCTCGCGGATTTGGTGCTGGCCGGCTGGCGGGGCGATGCGGCCGTCGAGGGTCATGGCGACCTTCATCAGGACCAACGGACGCTTGTGCTGGCTCCAGCGGGCGAAGCCTTCGTTGAGGCGGCGGGCTTCTTTCTCGCAGGGGCCGATGGTGGTTTGCAGGCCTGCGGCTTGCAGGGTCTGCATGCCGTGGCCGGCTACTGCGGGGTTGGGGTCGATGGTGGCAGCGACGACGCGGCCAAGACCGGAGGCGATAAGCGCCTGGGTGCAGGGTGGGGTGCGGCCGGTGTGGTTGCAAGGCTCGAGGGAGACGTAGGCCGTTCCGCCTTTGAGTCGGTCGCCCGCATGCTGCGCAGCTTCGCGGAGGGCGACGACCTCAGCGTGGTCGAGGAGGTCGTACTCGTGCCAGCCTTCGCCAACGACCTGGCCGGAGCGATCGAGGACGACGCAGCCGACGGCGGGGTTGGGCGACGTGACACCGATGCCTCGGCGGGCCAACTCGAGGGCTCGCTGCATCCAGTGGGTGTCTTGGTCGGGTGCGGTCATTGTGCCTTGGATTTCATTTATAGCAGCTTAGATAGGTCGGTCGATTCGCGGTTCGGTGGGACGGGCCGGTTGAGCGTGGTCCTATCCCGCCCTTTCCGCAGAAAAAAGCGGAAAGAATGGGGCACGGCGGATTCAAGCTCCAAGTGCAACAACGCATCATCAAGACCAGCCACGAGATGCCAGGAGACAAGCCATGGAAAAGATGGAAAACAAAGAACGTTTCCCACTTTCCCACGGCACGGCTACGGCTATCTTTATGGATCTATTCACGGAATCTGTTGCACTTGGAATTTGAATGTGCCCTCCCGGCCAATTAACAATTGAGATATACGCGAATTGTGAGGAGACAGATGACGAAACAACTGGATCTCCGCGGCACATTTACCCTTCGAAACACTCCCACCACTTTGAAACGCATGGGTTATGGCGCAATGCAGCTTGCCGGAAGGGATGGGGGCAAGATGGTTTGGGGTCCGCCGCGCGATGTGCCCGGCGCCATTGCGGTTCTGCGCGAGGCCGTTGCTTCGGGCGTGAACCATATCGATACGAGCGACTATTACGGGCCACACGTGACTAATCAATTGATCAAGCAGGCGCTTCATCCTTATCCAGACAACCTGGTGATTGTGACGAAGGTGGGCGCGCGGCGCGGCAGCGATGGCTCATGGCCGCACGCCCGTTCGCGGCAGGAGATTATTGACGCGGTGCACGACAACCTGAGGAATCTTGGGCTCGATGTGATGGATGTGGTCAATTTGCGGTTGGGCGGTTTCATGGGCCCGGAGGACGAACCGTTTGAAGAGTCGCTGACCGCGCTCGCCGAACTGAAGCAGCAAGGGCTGATTCGGCATATCGGCCTGAGCACTGTGTCTGCCAAGCAGCTGGCCGAGGCTCAGGCGATCACGGAGATTGTGTGCATTCAGAATTTCTACAACGTGGCGCAGCGCGGCGACGACGGCTTCATTGATGCTCTCGCAGAAGAAGGCATCGCTTACGTGCCGTACTTTCCACTAGGAGGGTTCTCGCCGCTCCAGTCGTCGAAGCTCGACGGAATTGCTGCTTCGCTTGGGATGACTCCGATGCAGGTGGCGCTTGCGTGGCTGCTGCGGAGATCGCCGAATCTGCTGTTGATTCCGGGGACTTCGTCGGTGGGGCATCTCAGGGAGAATCTTGAGGCGGCAAAGCTGGAGTTGCCGGAGGATGCTCTTGCTGAGCTCGATGGAATTGGCGTTGCGGCCGCGTAGGAGCTGTCGAGGAACTCTGAATTGAACTTGGGGGCTTCGCGGCGTGGAATGGAGCGTCGTCCCTACGGGACTGGTTTTTTTGATGGATCGCTTTCCCCGCGCTGAAGCGCGGGGCTAACAAACATTGCGCCTACGGCGCGATTTGGGGTTAGCGAACTGCGGCTCCCGCGTGATGCGGGGTTACTCCAGCAGGGAGTCGACGAAGGCTTCGGGGGAGAATTCGAGCAGGTCGGACATTTGCTCACCTACTCCGACGAAGCGGACGGGGAGGTTGAGTTCCTGTGCGATGGCTACTGCGATGCCGCCTTTGGCGGTGCCGTCGAGCTTGGTGAGCACGATGCCCGTGACGCCGGCGGACTGCGTGAAGAGGCGGGCTTGCTGGAGGCCATTCTGGCCGGTGGTGGCGTCCATGACTAGCAAAACTTCGTGGGGCGCTTCGGGGATGAGGCGCTGGGCGGTGCGGCGCATCTTGGCCAATTCATCCATCAAACCGGTCTTGGTGTGCAGGCGGCCAGCGGTGTCGACGTAGAGGTCCTGAATGCCGCGTGCCTTTGCCGCGGTGATGGAATCGTAGAGCACCGCGGCGGGATCGCCGCCGTGTTTGGTCTTGATCATCTCAACGCCAGAGCGCGAGGCCCAGACTTCAAGCTGTTCGATTGCGGCAGCGCGAAATGTGTCGGCGGCGCACAGCAGAACGGAGTGGCCTTGCGCGCGACTCCACGCTGCAAGCTTGCCGCTGGTGGTGGTTTTGCCGGTGCCGTTGACGCCTACTAGGAATGTGACTTTGGGAGGGTTTGCGGGCGTGGGGATTTCGCGCTGTGGAGCTTCAAGGATGGCTTGGAGCTGGGCCTTGAGGAGGTCGCGC
>Ga0209483_1001614_pt1 | contig 16850 bp, 17 predicted proteins | sample NGEPerA_FD_184508 | JGI IMG/M metagenome (GOLD analysis project Ga0209483, IMG submission 184508) | Arctic peat soil microbial communities from the Barrow Environmental Observatory site, Barrow, Alaska, USA - NGEE PermafrostL2-A... | ecosystem: Environmental > Terrestrial > Soil > Wetlands >... | reverse complement strand
ATGCGGTGCCGGGGTTTTTCATCGCGACCGGGTTTTCCGGCCACGGCTTTGGCATCGGACCCGGCGCGGGGCGGCTGGTCGCCGACATGGTCGCCGGCGGGCCGACCATCGTCGATCCGGCGCCGTTTCGCCTGTCGCGCTTCACCGATGGCTCGAACCCGCGTCCGCACCCGCTGGCGAGCTGATCGCCGCATCTCCACGAACCCTTAACCAACACCGGATATCCTCGCCGGCTGGTCGCAGCCCGAGGAATTCCCGATGAAATTCGCCTGCCGGCGCCTAGCGCTGTTTGCCCTGCCGGTTTTCCTGTTGTCCGCCGGCTCGGGCTTCGCGGCCGACGGCACATGGGTCGAGCCGAAATTCGACCCGCCGGTCGGCAGCAAATGGACGGTGGAGCGCGAGCTCAACATCGAGAAGAACGAGCACGGCACGCTGGCCGGGCATACGCTGAAGCAGACCGCGCTCCTCACCATCGAGGAAAAGACTGCCGATGGTTACGTCATCTCCTACGCCCGGCAAAAATCCGACTATAAGGGCGACCCCAAGGGCGCCTCGCTGCAGCGCATCGCCTACGCGGCGCAGCAGGGCGTGGTCCTGCGTGTCGCCACCGACGCCAGCGGCAGGCCGCTGCGCGTCCTCAATCTCGACGAGATGAGGGCGACGCTGCGGGATGCGATCGCCGCCAGGCCGAGCGTCGCCGCCAATCCCGAAATCCTCGCCTCGATCAAGCGCGTCGCCGAACGGATGGTCTCGATCAACGATAAGCAGGCGGCCGATTTCTACCTCGACGACCTGCCCATCCTGGCGCTTGGGCAAAACACCGGGCTGCACCCCGGAGACACCCGCAAGATCAAGATGCCGGTGGCGAACGCGCTGGGTGACGGGATGACAAAAATCGTCACCCTGTCGATCGCCAAGGACGATCCGGCGACCGGCGACGTGCGCTACGTGATGACCGAGACCTACGACGCGGCCTCGATGAAGATGCTCGTCGGCGAGACCATCAAGGACCCTTCCCTGAGCAATGTCGGCGTGGCCGGCATCAATACGGCCGAGGTCACGGCGGTCGCGCGCGCCCAGCTCGATGTCGCGGGCGGTATGGCCCACGAGATGCGCCGCCAGTCGGTGATCTCGTTCCGCGTGCCTGGCTCGAACTCGGCGACCAGCGAGGACGAGCTGGTGACGGTCTCGCCGGCGGCGGAGTAGCCCTACCAGCCGTGTTCGCCGCGCAACCGGGCGATGGTCTCGAGGTTGCGCTCGGGGTCGCCGGCGAAGCGCAGCACGAGGTGGCTCGCGCCTTCGTCGACATAGGATTTGAGCCATTCGGCGGCGCCCGCGGCCGGTCCGGCGTAATTCGCCTGACGGCTGCGCATCGCCTCCGCCGGCTGGCCGTAATAATTCGCGAAAAACCCGTCGATGCGTCGGCTGGCGCGGCCCGCATCCTCGTCGATCGTCAGCGTCAGGTAGAGCGCGCCGGTGAGGTCGGCCGGGTTGCGACCGGCGTCGCGCGCGATGTCCAGGATCTCGCGCCATTGCACGCCCCAGCCCGCGGCGTCGGGCGCGTTGGGGAACCAGCCGTCGTAAAGCCGCCCGACCCGCTCGCGCGCCGCGCGCACCATGCCGCCGATCCAGATCGGCGGACCGCCGGGCCGATGCGGCGTCGGTCCGAGCACGCTGTTCTCGACCACCCAGCGCCCGTTCCAATTGACCGGCTTGCCGCTCCACAGCTCGCGGCACAGGCGCAGCCCTTCGAGCATGCGCCCGACGCGCTTCTCGAACGGCACCCCGGCGGCGACGAATTCGGCGCGGATATTGGGCACGTCCGAGGCGATGCCGACGCCGAGGATGTAGCGGCCCTGGCTGATCTGGTCGAGCGTCGCGATCTGCTGCGCCAGCACGACGGGATTGCGCAGCGCCGGCAGCAGCACGGCGGTGCCGAGTTCGGCGCGCCTGGTCCGCGCCGCGACCGCGGCCAAGAGGGTCAGCGGGTCGTGCCGCGGGCGCGCCAAGAGCGAGTCGCCGACCCAGATCGAGTCGAAGCCGAGCCCTTCGGCCTTCTCGGCTAGCGCCAGCAGCGGCGCGACCTCGGGCCGCCCCTCCATGACCCGCTCGCGGGTCGGCAGCAAATATCCGATGCGCGGTGTCATTTCAGGGGCTCCCTATCTTGCTGGGCCAGCCAGATGGTCCGAAGATATCGCATCGCCCGCTCTGCCTACCATTTTTTCCGCCACCGCGCCCGACCGGAACCTGCCGCCGGCGCGTCTCGGCGAGCATACCGCGACGGTGCTCGGCGAGCTCGGCTATGCGGACGACGAGATCGCCGCGATCACCGAGACTTGATGCTTAAATGCGGGCAATACCAACTTCTTGTTGCTGGAGCTTAATCCTCGACGATGCACTCCGGTTTGAGATTTCGCGAGAGCGTCGCGCGAAGCCCCTGAATGGTCTGGCCAGATCGGGGACGTAGGTCGTATTGCCGACCCCGAACTGTCTATCAAGTTGGCCAGTTCTCAAAAAATACACTCAGGTTTAAGGCGGGCCTGCCGGCGGTATTGCCTTGACTCGTCCTGCGTGAACTGGCGCCGAATCTCGGCCAGCGATTTGCGCAGGGCCGGCGTAAATAGCTTATGGCAGCCCCAGAGCGCCCAAACATCTCCGGTCCACGGATTGACGGCGAAGTACCCAAATCCGCCCACTGCCGGAGGTTCGTTAAGACCATAGAAAACGAAGAATGGCGGGTTGTTGCGAGCGCCCTGGTAATCGAGGTCTTCGGGGGTCTTGCTGTGGCCGGTCCCCTCCGCCGCGAGAGAACGAGCGGTCCTCTCATCCAATTTCCATCCGATCTCCGTGGATCGAGCAGCGGAACCACAGAAGATCATTGCGACTAGGCTGAAGATGGCGCTGCGCTCACAAAGCGTCTTCAAGCTCTTCTCCGCGCAACCAGGGATTGCAGTCCTCGGATCGTTGCGGCGAGGCCGGGGACGTACTCCGGTTTCTTCTGTCCGGTTCGCGTATCGATCCCGAACTTGCCGCTGTTCTGCAAACCGCGGCGAAGCCGCTCGGATCGGTGACGCCGTGTACGAGGGAGCCGGAGATCACGGCGAAAGAGCGTAAGCTGTCAGCGTAGCTCGCAAAAGTGGCAACCTTGGCTCCGCCGTCTCGCGCGACTAGGTATCCCGTTGCGTAGGGTGCGGGGTAGTGAAGGCCAAAATAGTTGCTGCCGTCAGCCGCGAACCGAGACTCGCCCCACCCGGATTCTACTGCGGAAACTCCGATGATGTTTTCGACCGGCACGCCAAGCTGGTCGGCGATTTTCTGCGCGTCCGCAAGATGCGCGTCGACGAAACGCTCCTTTTTCGCCTGGGTGTCGTCACCTCGATACGCTGCCGGCTCGAAGTCAGCACCCTCGTCCCCTCCACCCTCGCTCTCCACTGGCCGCCGGCGGGGTTGCCCGCCGGCACGCGCGGTTCGTCTTCCCAATCTGGATTGTCTTTGACCAGCAGACCGTCCGCCTTCGCCATCGCGCGCGCATGGCCGGCGCTGGGGAGGGGCGGCAACTGCATCCGCACCAACGAGATGCAAGCCAAAGCGAGATCACCGCTGTTCAGGGCCTCGGCGACATAGCCGAGCTGTTTATGTCGCAAACCGAGTTTGGACAGAGCGCCGTAGCCCGTAGTCAATAACCTGTCGATCACCGCTTCATCGCGCGGTCTCCATTGGCCGAACGCGTCTTTTTCGAGCAATGGCACGCCTCGGCCGATAAAAGGCTCCATTGCTGTTGGCATAAGGATGCCGGCCGTCCCCGCGCGATCCGGCTAGCTTGAATTCGTGAATGGAAAGAGGCATGCCAGCCCTCAAGATGGACTCGAGGATACGAGGAACACATAGGGAACGAATCCGCTGTGTCAACCCTTTGTCTCGCCGTCTGGGAACGCGGAATTGCATTGGCACGACATCGGCACGCCCATTCGGGTACGATCGTCGCCGCACAATCCGGGATTGACCGGGGCCGGCGGCTGGTATCCCATCCCGAGGCTCGCAGGGAGGACCGCAGCGCGATGAGCATCAACGGAAAATCGTACATTATCGGGGTCTACGAGCATCCGACCCGGCTGGCCGCCGACAAGACGCTGTTCCAGCTCCACGCCGAATGCGCCAAGGGCGCGATCGAGGACGCCGGGATCGGCAAGAACGACATCGATGGCTATTTCTGCGCCGCGGGCGACATGTCCGGCCTCGGCGCGCTGTCGATGATCGATTATCTCGGGCTCAAATTGCGCCACTGGGATTCGACCGATACCGGCGGTTCGTCCTACCTGCTGCAGGTCGGCCACGCCGCCGAGGCGATCGCCGCCGGCAAGTGCAACATCGCGCTCATCACCCTCGCCGGACAGCCGCGCTCGGCCGGCCAGGCGACCGGCACCGCGACGCGCGTCCCGCCGGTGCAGATGGCCGAGACCCAGTTCGAGACGCCGTTTGGCCCCGCCACCGCCAACATGTACGCGATGTGCGCGATGCGCCACATGCACCAATATGGCACGACCAGCGAGCAACTCGCCTGGGTCAAGGTCGCCGCCTCGCACCACGCGCAATACAACGAGCACGCGATGCTGCGCGACGTCGTGACGGTCGAGGAGGTGGTCAATTCGCCGATGATCGCCGACCCGCTGCACCGCCTCGATTGCTGCGTCATCAGCGACGGCGGCGGCGCGATCATCCTGGCCAAGCCCGAGATCGCGAAAAGCCTCAAGCGGCCTAAGGTCAAGGTGATCGGCTGCGGCGAGGCGCCGAAAAACCAGAACGGCGGGAAGGTCGACCTGACCTATTCGGGCGCGGTGTGGTCGGGGCCGGCGGCGTTCGCCGAGGCCGGGGTCAAACCGGCCGACATCAAATACGCCTCGATCTACGACAGCTTCACGATCACCGTGGTGATGCAGATCGAGGACCTCGGCTTCTGCGCGAAGGGCCAGGGCGGCAGGTTCGTCTCCGACGGCAACCTGATCTCGGGGGTCGGCAAATTGCCGTTCAACACCGACGGCGGGGGCCTGTGCAACAACCACCCCTCGAACCGCGGCGGCCTCACCAAGGTGGTCGAGGCAGTGCGCCAGCTGCGCGGCGAGGCGCACCCGGCGGTGCAGGTGCGCAATTGCGACATCGCGCTGGCGCACGGCACCGGCGGCTCGCTCGGCACAAGGCACGGCGCCGCCACCGTCATCATGGAACGGGAGTAACGGCGATGGCCGAGGGACAGCAATCCCGCAAGATCACCGCGCCGCAGCCCAACCTCGAAACCCAGGCGTTCTGGGACGCCGCGACCGAGGGCAAGCTCCTCATCAAGAAATGCAACGCCTGCGGCGAGCTGCATTTCTACCCGCGCGCCCTGTGCCCGTTCTGCTTCAGCGACGATACGGGCTGGCAGCAGGCGTCGGGGAACGGCACGATCTACACCTACAGCGTCATGCGCCGCGGCACGCCGGCGCCGTACGCGATCGCCTATGTGACGCTCGCCGAGGGCCCGACGATGATGACCAACATCGTCGATTGCGACCTCGACGGCATCAAGATTGGCCAAAAGGTCAAGGTCGTGTTCAAACCCAGCGACGGCGGCCCCCCGGTGCCGTGCTTCGCGCCGGTGTAACGATTGTAATTGCGAGCGCAGCGACGCAATCTCGTGCCAGCAAATCATGCTAACAAGATTGCTTCGTCGCCTGACGGCTCCTCGCAATGACGTGCTTGTAGCAACGTGAGCCTGCAAATTATGGGTTTCGCTAATGCTCAACCCATCCTACGAGGGAACGAAGACATGGACTCGCTCAACATTCAAACGTCGCGGCCGCGCCACATCAGCTCCGAGGAGTGGGCGGTGCGGGTCGACCTCGCCGCCTGCTACCGGCTGATCGCCCATTTCAAATGGGACGATCTGATCCTCACCCATAATTCGGCGCGGGCGCCGGGCTCGACCGAGCATTTCCTGATCAACCCGCACGGGCTGATGTTCGACGAGATCACCGCCTCGAACCTGATCAAGATCGATTTCGCGGGGAACCGGGTCGAGGAGTCGGAATACGAACCGAACTACGCCGGTTTTGTGATCCACAGCGCGATCTATATGGGCCGGCCCGACGTGGAGTGCGTGATCCATACCCACACCGAGGCCGATATCGCGGTCGGCGCGCTGGAGGAAGGGCTGCTGCCGCTGAGCCAATGGGCGATGCGCTTCTACAACCGGCTCGGCTACCACGATTACGAGGGCGTCTCGCTCGACCTCGACGAGCGCGAACGGCTGCAGCAGAGCATCGGCAGCCATCCGGTGCTGGTGCTGCGCAATCACGGCCTCTTGGCGACCGGGCGCAACTGCGCCGAGGCGTTTTCGCTGACCTACCATTTCGAGCGCTCGGCCGAGGCCCAGCTCAAGATTCAGGCCGCCGCCGCCGGCGGGTCGAAGATCGTCGTCCCGTCGCCCGAGACCTGCGAGAAGCAGGCGGCGCAGTTCGCCAATTCCGGCAACACGCCGCGCCTCGGCGGCCAGCGCGAATGGCCGGCGCTGCTGCGCCTCTGCGACAAGCTCGACCCGGGCTTCCGGACCTAAGCCCGCACCCCGACCCAGCCCTCCCCGCAAGCGGGGAGGGCTGGGTCGGGGTGAAGCCCTCTCATCGCGGCAATCTCCTCTCGGTCGGCGGCCCAACCTATCCTAGATTGGCCGGGCGCATCAAAAGCGCGGGGAGGAAACATGATCGCAAGACCGCGGATCGGACTCGGCGCGTTCGCGATGGCGGCACTCGCTGCGTTGCCGGCAATGGCGCAAAAGCCGGGGGGCATCCTCCATATCCAGCATTTCGACAGTCCGGCCAGCATGTCGATCCTCGAAGAATCGACGCGCGCGGCCGAAGAGCCGGCGATGGCGGTCTTCAACAATCTCGTGCTCTACGACCAGCATGTCGCGCAGAACAGCCTCGATCACATCGTGCCCGACCTGGCGATGAGCTGGAGCTGGAGCGCCGACGGCAAGGAACTCACCTTCCCGCTGCATCAGGGCGTCAAATGGCACGACGGCAAGCCGTTCACCGCGGCCGACGTCAAATGCACCTGGGACCTCTTGATGGGGCTCGGCGCCGACAGATTGCGCGTCAACCCGCGCAAGAGCTGGTACGAAAACGTCGCCGAGGTGACCACGCGCGGCGACGACGAGGTCACCTTTCACCTGAAGGAGAAGCAGCCGGCGCTGCTCGCCCTGCTCGCCTCGGGTTGGGCGCCGATCTATCCCTGCCATATCCCGGCGCGCGAGATGCGGCAGCACCCGATCGGCACCGGCCCGTTCAAATTTGTCGAATTCAAGCCGAACGAGTACGTCAAGCTCACGAAAAACACCGATTATTGGAAGCCGGGCCGACCCTATCTCGACGGCATCGAGTTCACCATCATGCGGGAGATCGCGCCGCGCAACCTGGCGTTTTTCGCCGGCGGGTTCGATGTCGGCTCGCCCTACGGGGTGACCCCGCCAACCTTGAAGGATTTCCAGGAACAGGCGCCGCAGGCGATCTGCCAGACGAGCGGGGTCAACGTGCCGCGCACCATGCTGATCAATCCCTCGAAGCCGCCGTTCGACAATATCGAACTGCGCCGGGCGATGACCCTGGCGATCGACCGCGAGGCTTTCTCCAAAATCATCAATGGCGGCATCCGCCGGGTCGGCGCGCTGATGATGCCGCCGCCGGAAGGGGTGTGGGGTCTCGACGAGACGATGCTGAAAACCCTGCCGGGGTACGATCCCGATTTCCAGAAGAGCCTCGCCGCGGCCCGCGCGATCATGCAAAAGCTCGGCTACGGACCGGACAAGCACCTCGTGACCAAGCTGTCGACGCGCGACATCCCGTCATGGCGACAGCCGGCGGTGCTGCTCAACTCGCAGCTCAAGGAAATCTACATCGACGCCGATCTCGACATCGTCGACACGACGCAATGGTACCCCAAGGTGATGCGCAAGGATTTCACCATCGGCGCGGTGCCGATCGAGACCGGCGTCGACGACCCCGACGAGATGTTCGTCGAGAATTTCGGCTGCAACAGCCCACGCAACTATGCCGGCTACTGCGACGCCGACACCGAGAAGCTGGTCCACCAGCAGTCGATGGAGGCCAACGCCGACAAGCGCAAGACCCTCGTCGGGCAGATCGAGAAGAGACTGGCCGAGGCGGCGATTCGTCCGGTGCTGTTCTATCCGGTGGGCGCGAGCTGCCAGCAACCCTATGTCAAGGGGCTGACGATCATGGTCAACAGCATCTACAACGGCTGGCGGATGGAAGACGTCTGGATGGACAAGTAGGCGGCCCCTCGGGGAAGCGGCGGGGATACGTTTTTTCAAGAGCATAGGATAAGATTGCGCGTGCGCTATCTGTCGACCCGCGATGCCCGGCCCGCGCCGGCCACCTATTCCTTTGAGGATGTGCTCCTGGCCGGCCTCGCCGAGGATGGCGGGCTTTACGTGCCCGAGGCGCTGCCGGCGCTCGACTTCGAGGAACTCGCCGGCGTGCCCTATGCGGACCTCGCGGCGCGGATCGTCGGCCTATTCGCCGGCGGCAGCTTCGGACGCGGCGAGCTGCGGCGACTCTCCGGGGCCGCCTATGCTGGGTTTCGCCATGCGGCGGTGTCCCCGCTCGTCCAGCTCGACGAGCGGCTGTGGCTGCTGGAGCTGTTTCACGGGCCGACCTTCGCGTTCAAGGATCTGGCGCTGCAGCTCTTGGGCCAGCTGTTCGACGCGGCGCTGGCCCGGCGCGGCGAGCGGGTGACGATCGTCGGCGCGACCTCGGGCGACACCGGCTCGGCGGCGCTCGAAGCCTGCCGCGACCGCGCCGCGATCGACATCTTTTTCCTCTATCCGCACGGCCGCATCTCCGAGGTGCAGCGCCGGCAGATGACGACGATCGACGCGCCCAACGCGCATGCGATCGCGATCGAGGGGAATTTCGACGATTGCCAGGATCTGGTGAAGGCGCTGTTCGCCGACACCGCCCTGCGCCGCGACCTTGGCCTCTCGGCGATGAATTCGATCAATTTCGCCCGGATCGCCGCGCAGATCGTCTACTACGTCGCCGCCGGCCTCGCGCTGGGCGCGCCGGGAAGACCGCTGTCGTTCGCGGTGCCGACCGGCAATTTCGGCAATATCTACGCCGCGCATCTGGCGCGGTCGATCGGGCTGCCGGTCGAGCGGCTGGTGCTGGCGACCAACGCCAACGATGTTCTCGCGCGCTATCTGGCGAGCGGCGCGATGACGATGGCGGAGGTAAGCCCCAGCCTCAGCCCCAGCATGGATATCCAGGTCGCGAGCAATTTCGAGCGATTGCTGTTCGAGCTCAAGGGCCGCAACGGGGCCGCGGTGACCCGGGCGATCGCCGCCTTCCGCCGCGACGGCGCCTTGCCGCCCGACGACCAGGCCTGGCATGCCGCCGGCAAGTTGTTCGCCGGGCAGCGGGTCGACGACGCCGCCACGCTCGCCGAGATCGGCCAGACCTACCGGCGCACCGGCAGGCTGATCGACCCGCACAGCGCGGTCGCGGTCGCCGCGGCGCGCGCCGAGCTCGCCCGCGACGAGAGCGCCGCGCCGATGGTGGCGCTGGCGACGGCGCATCCCGCTAAATTCTCCGAGACGGTTGAGCGCGCGACCGGCATCCGCCCGCAAATGCCGGATGCGCTCGTCGAAATCATGGAAAAACCTGAGCAGGTGACCGCATTGCCCAATGACATCGCTGCGGTGTCCCGTTTCATCCGCGAGCGAGCGCGGCTGCGGGCGAGAGCGGCGTGAGCGTCGGCCTCGCCACGCTCGGCAACGGGCTGCGCATCGTCACCGACCGGATCGCCACGGTCGCCACCGTTTCCATCGGCCTGTGGGTCGATGTCGGCACCCGGCACGAGCCGGCCAGGGTCAACGGCGTCGCGCATTTCCTCGAGCACATGGCGTTCAAGGGCACCAAGCGGCGCTCGGCGCTCGCCATCGCCGAGGAGATCGAAGCGGTCGGCGGCCACCTCAACGCCTATACCTCGCGCGAAAGCACGGCGTACTACGCCAAGGTGCTGAAGGAGGATGTACCTCTCGCGCTCGATATCCTCGCCGACATCTTGCAGCACTCGACCTTCGAGCCGGCCGAGCTCGAACGCGAGCGCACCGTGATCCTGCAGGAGATCGGCCAGGCCAACGACACACCCGACGACATCGTCTTCGATTTTTTTCAGGAGCGCGCCTATCCCGACCAGGCGATGGGCCGGCCGGTGCTCGGCAGCCCCGGCATCATCAAAAAGCTGTCGCGCAAATCGGTGGTTTCCTACCTCAAGGACCATTACGGCGCGTCGCGCATGGTGCTGTCGGCGGCCGGCAATCTCGATCACGGCGCGGTCGTCGCGCTCGCCGACAAGCTCTTGTCCGGCATGCCGGCGGAGCGTGAGGTCGCGACCGAGCCGGCGCGCTATGTCGGCGGCGATCACCGTCTGGGGCGCGATCTGGAACAGCTTCATCTGGTGCTGGGCTTCCCCGGACTGCCGCTGTGCGACCCGGATTATTACGCCGCCGCGGTGCTCTCGACCGCGTTCGGCGGCGGCATGTCCTCGCGCCTGTTCCAGGAGGTGCGCGAAAAGCGCGGCCTCGTCTATTCGATCAGCTCGTTCGCCCATTCCTACCGCGACGGCGGGCTCTTCGGCATCTATGCCGGCACCGGCGAAAAGGAAGCGGCCGAACTGCTGCCGGTCCTGTGCGACGAGACCAGGAAGCTCGACGCCGGGTTCACCCCGGTCGAACTGGCCCGCGCCAAGGCGCAGATGAAGGCCGGGCTGTTGATGTCGCTGGAAAGCACCTCGGCGCGCTGCGAGCAGATGGCGCAGCACATGCTGATCCACGGCACCCCGTTCGATCCCGACGAGATCGTCCGCCAGGTCGATGCGGTCGACGATGCCGCGATCGGACGGGTCGTTGCGCGCTGGCGGGGCGGGCGGCCGACGCTCGCCGCACTTGGCCCGGTCGGCCGGCTCGAAGATTTCGCGCGCCTCGAGGCGCGGTTGGTCGCCTGAGGCGGGCCGCGGGATGGCGCCGCAGCGCAAGACCTTTCCGCGCCTGTTCGCGACCCGCGCCGAGCCGCTGCGTCTCATCGGCGACCCGGTCTTCCTGCGGCCGCCCGAGCGCGGCGACTACGATTCGTGGGCCAATCTGCGCGCCCGCTCGCGCAATTTCCTCGCGCCGTGGGAACCGACCTGGCCGCCCGACGCGCTGAGCCGCACCAGCTTCCGCGGCCGCATCGGGCGCTACTCCGAGGATTGGCGCGGCGACCAGGGTTATAATTTCTTCATCTTTCAGTCCGACGAGACGCTGGTCGGCGGGGTCGGCCTCAGCAACCTGCGCCGCGGCGTCGCCGAGACCGGCAGCCTCGGCTATTGGATCGGCGAGCCGTTTGCACGCCGGGGCTTTATGACCGCGGCCCTGCCGCTGGTGCTCGACTTCTCGTTCGACCGGCTGCGCCTGCACCGGGTCGAGGCAGCCTGCCTGCCGACCAACGTGCCGAGCCGCGCCCTCTTGAAACGCACCGGCTTCACCGAGGAAGGCTACGCCCGCCGCTACCTCCTGATCGACGGCAAATGGCAGGACCACCTGTTGTTCGCGATCCTGCGCGAGGACTGGCGGGTGAAGGTTTAGGCGTGTCCCGCGTCGGCGGACAGCATTTCGGGGCTGACGCCGAGCTTGGCGAGGGCGCGCTGCCATTTGCTGTCCTGCGCTGCATCGAACACCAGCTCGGAATCGGCGGCGACCGAGAGCCAGCCGTTTGCTTGAATCTCGGCGTCGAGCTGGCCCGGCGCCCAGCCGGCATAGCCGAGCGCCAGCAGGCTCCGGCGCGGTCCTTCGCCCTTGCCGATCGCGCGCAAGATGGTGAGCGTCGCGGTCATCGCGAACTGGTCGCCGATGCCGAGCGTCCCCTCTTCGCGATAGTCCGCACTGTGCAGCACAAAGCCGCGGCCGGGATCGACCGGCCCGCCGAAATGCACCGGGCGCGGCCGGTTCGGCCGCACAGCGTCGATTTTCAGATGCTCGTAAAGCTCGTCGACGGTCAGCGCGTCGATCGTCTTGTTGATCACCAACCCCATCGCGCCGGCTTCCTCGCTATGGGCGCACATATAGACGACGGAGCGGGCGAAGCGCGGGTCCTGCATCTGCGGCATCGCGACGAGCAGCTGACCGGTTAGCGAGCTCACGATGTTCCTCCGATGACCTGGTCCTGACATATAGATCGTCCGCCGCGATTGCCAGAGACATGCCGGTCCTCGGCGACGACTCGACAGCAGCACCCCGCGGGCGCGGTTTACGCGGCGGTTCGCGCTATGCTATCGCTCTGCGCCTCATCTCGATCCGGCGCCGCCGCAAAGGCGCCGGCTCCCACCACTTCAAAGGAATCCGCGATGACCATCAAGGTTGGCGATAAGGTCCCCCAGGCCACCTTCAAATATCTCAGCCCGGAAGGACCGAAGGAGATCACCAGCGACGAATTGTTCGGCGGCAAGAAGGTCGCGTTGTTCGCGGTGCCGGGCGCGTTCACCCCGACCTGCTCGCAGCGCCATCTGCCGGGTTATGTCGACAAGATCGAGGCGCTCAAGGCCAAGGGCGTCGACACTGTCGCCTGCGTCGCGGTCAACGATGCTTTCGTCATGGGCGCCTGGGGCAAGGCGCAGAACTGCGACGGCAAGGTGACGATGCTGGCCGACGGCAGCGGCGACTTCGCCCGCGCCATCGACCTCGAGCTCGATGCGACCAAGGCGGGGCTCGGCAAGCGCTCGCAGCGCTATTCGATGCTGGTCGACAACGGCGTCGTCAAGGCGCTGCACGTCGAGGCCCCCGGCAAGTTCGAGGTGTCCGACGCCGACACGATGCTGAAGGCTCTCTAATATTTGCCCTCTAGGGGGGCGCGCTGCTCGGCACGAAGCCGGGGCCCACGAAAACGGACAATCGCCGGCGTTCCTCGGCTCGATTGCGCTTAACGAGGTCGGTGCCTGGGTCCCGGGTTCGGCGCAATGCGCCGTCCCAGAATGACAAGCGAACAGCACCGCTCCGCCGTGTGGCGCTCGACTTGGCGACGAGGCGGCGGAAATCGTCCTTGCGGTTTCCCCTCACAATTCCTGCTGGCGGCGCGCCAGGGCGCGATCCCAGACCTTGCTGCTGTCCTCGTCGAAGACCAGCGCGGGGTCTTCGGGTAGGGTGAACCAATCCTTGCGCTCGATCTCACCTTCGAGCTGGCCGGCGCCCCAGCCGGCATAGCCGAACGCGAAGAAGAACTGCTTCGGCCCCCGGTGGTGGCCGATATCCTTGAGCGCGTCCTTGCTCGCGGTCATCGCCAGATTGCCATCGACCGCCAGCGTGTCGGCGCGGCGGTAGTCGGCGCTGTGCACGACAAAGCCCAGTTCCGGCTGCACCGGCCCGCCCGAATGGACCGGGATCGTGCCTTCCACCGTCTGGTCGTCGTCGCCGGTGGCGGCGAGCAGGCTGGCGACCGTCTCGCTCGTAAGCGGATGGTTGACGACGATGCCGAACGCGCCGCCCCGGTCGTGCCGCAGGACGAGGATGACCGCGTGATAAAAGCGCGGGTCCTGGATCTGGGCGGAGGCGATCAGCAGAATGCCGGCCGGCGGGTCGGCGGGCGCGCTGTCGCCGGCCGAGGGCTTGTCCGGGATCGCCGGAGTGGGATCGATCGCGGCGAGACCGAGCACGCCGGCGAACAGGCCCATTGCCAGCGCCGCCGCCCGGCCGATCCCGAATTTCGCCATCGCCCGCGTCGATCCCATTTCGCCACCGGCCGGTTCGCGTCCTATCATACAGCCGAGAGGCGGCGAGGGAGCAAGATGGAAGGCGGCGACGATCTCGCGCTCGGCCGCATCGAACGCTTCATGACCGAGCGCGTCGACGGCTTTCACGGGCCGTTGCGCGCCGAGCGCTTTGCCGGCGGCCAGTCGAACCCGACCTACCGGCTGCGCGCCGGCTCGGGCGACTACGTGCTGCGCAAGAAGCCGCCCGGCCCGCTGCTGCCGAGCGCGCACGCGGTGGAGCGCGAATTCCGGGTGATGCAGGCGCTGGCGACAACCGCCGTACCGGTGCCGCAAGTTTTTGCGCTGTGCGAGGACGCGGCGGTCACCGGCAGCGCGTTCTATGTGATGGAGCATCTCGACGGCCGCATCTTCTGGGACCAGCGGCTGCCGGGGATATCGCCCGCGGAGCGCGGCGCGATGTTCGCCTCGATGAACCGGGTCATCGCCGACCTGCATTCGGTCGATTACGCGGCGCTAGGCCTTGCGGATTTCGGCCGGCCCGGCAATTACATGGCGCGCCAGATCGCGCGCTGGAGCCGGCAGTACCGCGCCTCGGAAACCACGAAGCAGCCGGCGATGGATGCGCTCATCGACTGGCTGCCGGCGCACCTGCCGCCGGAGGGGCAGCCCTCGATCGTCCATGGCGACTACCGGATGGACAACCTCGTCTTCCACCAGACCGAGCCGCGGGTCATCGGCGTCCTCGATTGGGAGCTGTCGACGATCGGCGACCCGCTCGCCGATTTCGCCTATCACGCGTTGACCTGGCGGGTGACGCCGGAATTGTTTCGCGGCCTCGCCGGGGTCGATTTTCGCGCGCTCGGCATCCCCGACGAGGCCGAGTACGTCGCCGCCTATCGCCGGCATACTGGCCGCGGACCGATCGCGAACTGGGAGTTCTATCTGGTCTATAGCCTGTTCCGGCTCGCCGCGATTCTCCAGGGCATCGCCAAACGGGCGATCGACGGCACCGCCGCCAGCGCCGACGCGGTCGCCACCGGCGCGACGGCGATCCCGATGGCCGAGCAGGCCTGGGCATTGGCGCGGAGGTTGGGGTAATCGCCACCACCGCTCCCTTGGCAAATTGATATTTTTAGCAGTAATGGATATTTGTTGTTATCTATTGTCTCTGGGAGCCTGGTTATGGCGAGCATTAACCTAGGAGAACATTTTGAGCAGTTCGTCCGGGAACGGATAGCGCAAGGCCGCTATCAGAATGCGAGCGAAGTCGTTCGCGCCGGTCTTCGATTGCTGGAAGAAAATGAGATAAACCTCGAATCGCGCGCCCAGCTCCTCAAGGATAAAATCAACGAGGCGTGGGATGACCCGCGCCCCAGCCGTCCGGCCGGCGAAGTGTTTGAGGGAATCGAGGCCATGCACGGCGAGGTAGTGCGAACAAAGAAACATCGTTCCTAATCTCGTTTTCAGACCGCCAGCCGAGGCCGATCTAGCCCATATCTACCGCTATATTTCCGAACAAACCGGCGCATCGGCAGCTATTCGTTACGTGCGGCGTATTCGCAATTGGTGCGACCAGTTGCCGATATTTCCCGAGGCAGGCCGAGCCCGAAACGATCTTCGCCGCGGCGTTCGCATCCTGACGTTTGAGAAAAGGGTAGTGATCGCCTACGTGATCCTTCCGTCCGGCGATATCGAGATCGGGCGGTTTTTCTATGGCGGCCGTGACTACGAAGCCATTATCGCCGGCGAGCAATGATAAGGTAGGAACATGGCCAAGGAGAAGGTGGGCGTTGTCGGCGCCGGGCTGATGGGGGCGGAGATCGCCCTCGTTTTCGCGCTGGCGGGGCACGAGGTGCTGTTGTCCGACACCGGCGAGGCGCAATTGGCGGCGGCGCTGGAGCGGCTCGGCCGCACGATGGACCGCGGCATCCAGCGCGGCGTCTACCGGGACGAGGAAAAGCCGCTCGCGCTGGCGCGCATCACCCCGACGGTGCCGCTCGCCCCGTTCGCCGAATGCGATTTTGTCACCGAGGCGGTGTTCGAGGACGAGGGCGTCAAGGCCTAGACGTACCGTAAGCTAGATGCGCTGTGCAAACCCGGCTGCATCCTCGCCAGCAACACTTCGACCATACCGATCTCGACCCTCGCCTCTTATGTGAGCGAGGCGCGGCGGCCGAATTTTATCGGCACGCATTATTTTTCGCCCGCCTCGCGGATGAAGCTGGTCGAGGTCATTCCCGCGTTCGACACGTCGCCCGAGACGCTCGACACCGCGATGCGCCTCATGCGCGACAACGACAAGGTCGCGGTCAAGATCAAGGATGTCGCCGGGTTCGCGGTCAACCGCATGTTCCTGATTTTCCTCAACGAAGCGGTGCGCCTGGTCGAGGAAGGGGTGGCGACCCCGCAGGACATCGACACCGCGTGCAAGCTCGGCCTCGGCCATCCGATGGGGCCGTTCGAGCTGATGGACGCGACGACCTCAAAGCTCTGCCTGCAGGTGTCGGAAATCCTCCACGACGCCTATGGCGAGCGCTTCCGGCCGCCGGCGCTGCTGCAGCAGCGGGTCAAGGCCGGGTTCGTCGGCGGCCGCAACGCGCGCGGCTGGCGTCGCTAGGGACTTGATATGAAGCTGGCCGGCAAGATCGCAATCGTCACCGGCGGGGCGCAGGGGATCGGCGCCGCGCTCTGCGAGTGCTTCGCCGCGGCGGGCGCCAAAGCGGTAATCGCCGCCGACCTCAACGAGGCCGGCGCGCAAGCGGTGGCCGCCAGGATCGGCGGCGCGGCGATGCCCACCGGGTCAAGCCCGGTGGCTTCGGCTTATTGCGACGTGAGCCGGGAAGCCGACATAATCAGCCTGATCGACGACACCGAGACCCGGTTCGGGCCGATCGATTTGTTCTGCTCGAACGCCGGGATCGCCGTGCTCGACCCCGATTGGGACAACCCGGCGAGCGCGCCCGACGACGGCTGGATGCGCAGCTGGGCGGTCAATGTGATGGCGCATGTCTATGCCGCGCGCCATCTGGTGCCGCGCATGAGCGCGCGCGGCATAGACA
>Ga0209483_1001613_pt1 | contig 16861 bp, 15 predicted proteins | sample NGEPerA_FD_184508 | JGI IMG/M metagenome (GOLD analysis project Ga0209483, IMG submission 184508) | Arctic peat soil microbial communities from the Barrow Environmental Observatory site, Barrow, Alaska, USA - NGEE PermafrostL2-A... | ecosystem: Environmental > Terrestrial > Soil > Wetlands >... | reverse complement strand
CCATCTCACCACTTCCTGGCGGCACCCGAGCGCGCGTCGAATCCGTCGACCCGACCTCACCCGCCAACGGTGAACTGCACGTCGGGGACATCCTCACCGGCGTAGCAGACACCGCACTCGGCACCACCATCACCAGCACCCTGATCGGGCCACCGGTCATCGACGAGGTCGCCATCCTGCAGCCGGGGGACATGGTGACCTTGCAAATCATCCGCAACGGCCAGCCAAGCACCGTGACCCTACGACTAGCTCGCTGGAGCTCCGCCGCTGACGCACTCACCAAGATCGGGCCAACCGCCCTGTGACCAGCCGCAGTGCCCGACGCAGGCATCAGCACGACCAAACGCGCGTCAACGCGGCATGTGTGCGTGTTCAGCTGACGCCCAGAGCGGCGAGGGCGTGACTCGGAATCCTCACGCAGCCGAAGCAGGACCAACGTACTAAGGCGATGATTGCCACCACTGCCACTCAGGTGGCGGTTGCGGCCATTCCGGTGGTGGCGGCCCAACCAGCCGGTGGTCGCCAACCCGGTGGTGGTACGGGCCAGTTCGGAGGCGGCGTCCAGCGGCTCACTGGTCGGCGACGTTGTCGAAGCCAGAGCCCGATGCTGCCGATCACAACACCGAGGACTCCACAGGCGCTCATAGTGAGCCGCTCTGGCCGACTACGGTTGGCGCACTCGTTTTCCAGCCCGAGCGGATAAGTCGGCCCTGGATCTGACGGCACAAAGTCTGCGATCTGCGGGGAACACGATCGGCGCGTGCCGTCGTATCTCACCGCTCTTGGCCAAAGCGCCGCGACGAAGGCGACAAGCAACAGTGTCACAGCTGCGCCGATTAGCACCTTGGGTGCGCGCTGCGACTGCGGGCCAGCGGATAGGGACATGACAACAGTGTCGCTGGTTCAAAGCCAATCCATGACCGCGGAACGCCACGACTCCGACATCCACTCGCCAGCAATATGTGGGTGATCTGTTGCGAGCACTGCCGGAAGCAAAACGACCGTCACCGCAGCAGAAGCGGATCAATTTCGAGCCAGTGTCGGTCCTATCGTGGGAACCTACCGAGGGAGCCGCACGTGAATCGACGCCGCGCGTAGTTCGAGCGCACAGCGGCGAATCCACCTCTCCGGACGAGACTGCTATACGTCCCCGCGTTCGGCATCGCGGCGCTATTCATCGGCGTGCAACGTGGCTGGGTCGTCGGCGCTATCGCGGCGATCGTCTACGGCGGAATAGGACTTGCCGGCGCATCGCGCCACGCGGCCTCATGCGTTGGACGCGAGCCCATCCGGTACTCGAGAACGCATTCCTTGGACCACTTCTCTTCCTCGCGCTGGCCTACCTGACACACCTGTCGGTCTGGTGGTGTGCCCTCGCGGGAGTGCTGGGCAGCATTGGCGGGGCGGGTGCCGGTGCCGATGGCCGTTTAGACATGCGGATCGTGCGCCGATATCGAAGCGTGGCCGATGACACGTGGCAGTACCCGGTGAGTTACCCGGTCGGTTCCACCAACCACCTGCTGACCGAGCTCGACCGCAGCCCTTACGGCTCGGTGAGGTGGCGACGTCCGGCGGCCCGGGTCATCGATCTCGCCCTGCTCATCGGTCCGGTGGTGTGGCTCTTCAGCGCGGTGCCGAGCCAACCACCCCCGAATAGCGGCGTCGACGATTGGGCGTTCGGCGTGCAGATCCTTGCCGTGCTCGCATCGATTGTGTGGTTCGTCGTGCTTTGGCCGGTCTACGAGATAGTTGCCGTCGGGGTGTCGGGGCGGACGCTCGGCAAATGGATCACCGGACTGTGCGTTGTCGACAAGGACTCGGGGCGTATCCGGATCGGATCGCTATTCGGCCGCACGATTCTCGTGGTCGGCTGTTTCGTCGTGGCGTTCCTCGCCGGATTGTGGTGCTGGTTCGTTTATCCGCCGCTGGCGATCGTTCCGGCCGCCGCGCTAGGTCTGTCGCAGGCGATTCCTGCATTACGCGGTGAGCGCACTTGGCTCGACTCCGCGACCGGAACGGACGTAATTCGATGCCCACGACTGACCGAGCCTCGTTAGCCCAGACACGTCGTGGTCACGCTAGGGGCCGCGCGGCTTCGAACACTCTCTGGCCGCAACGAGCTGCTGGCGCGTGTCACAGCGGCAGAGTCGTGCGTTGCAGTGGCCAGGCATCGCCGCCGACCGAATGCTCGTCCGGCGCTTGGTTGGTTGCGCACCGCAGGACATCCGGGATACTCAGGCCGTAAGTCAACCAGAAAGCCGCGCTGTGCGTCTTTCTGGCGCACGAACACCACGACGGGGGTCTTTGCCGTGCGCAGTAGCTCATCACCCGATGTCCGCCTGGGTCTTGCCCGGCGGCAGCCGCGAGTCCCGGTGGCAGTCGTGGTGGCGCTCGGCGTGGCCGCCGCGGGGTGCGGTCCGTCGTCCGGGCACGCGAAATCGCCGAACGCATCGACAGGTGCGACGCCCGCCCATAGCGCACTCATGCCAACCGCGGCCGCGGCCAGCGCTATCTCAGCGGGGGCTTCGGGCGCGAGAACGAGCCTTAGCATTCGCCAGGTCTATGAATCCAACGACCCGGGCATGACCGGCGCGCTGGTGCCCGACGGTGCCGACAACCCGACGCCACCACAATCAACGTCAGCTTCTGAGATTGCCCAGACAACGCCCTCCGCGGGCGACCTGGCCTTCTATGCTTCGATCGACTGTTCGCGGCCGCTGAACCAACGCGGTACTTCTGCTCCGGACGATCCGGTCAAGTTCCTGGTCGCGTGCGGTACTCCCGACGGCACCCACTGGTACAAATACCTGCTCAACCCGACCCTCATTCAGGGCACGGACATTGCGTCGGCGCGTGCAACCCTGGTCGCGGGGACGGGCACCCAGTGGTCGATTCTCCTGACTTTTACCACCGCGGCGGCGGCGCGCTGGGCGACGTTCACTGGGCACAACATAGGCAAGGACACGGCGGTCGTCGTCGACGGTTTAGTGAAGTCAGCCGAGTTCATCGCTGACGCGATCCCGGGCGGCATCGCCCAGATCAGCGGCAACTTCAGCGAGAAAGCCGCAACGGAACTCGCGAATGCGCTACAACGCTGACGGTTCAAAACATCAGTGCATCAGCGGTCGGCCTAGGGACTGGTGAGCCCGTTCACGGCCAGGTTCGCGGGACATCTGTGCACCAGGCCGCGGCCGGTCTTGACGTCATGGCCCACCATGACTGTGGAACTTGCGAGTCATACGCGCTCGCGAGTCCGGCGACGCTCCTAGCCGCACGTCATCGCCAAAAGCGGATCTTGATCGCAGGGGGCGTCGCCGACTTCGACCATTTGCGGAGCCGCGGCCGCTCGCGTCTGCAACGTCGGACCGGTGGCACGCTTCGATATCGGATCCGACGCATGCGCTGCGCCAGCGGACGGGGAAGTCCTAGATGATGGAACGGTGGGGATGGTCGCAGAACGATTCGTTGCGGAGCGGCCTCATGTCTGATGCGTCAGCTGCCGGGTCGTGGCTACTCGGCGACCGAATGGTCAATCGGCTCGGTTTCGGTGCGATGCGCCTCGCCGCCAGGGAGGCGTTCAACCGGGCAGCGGTGTCCCGTGATCGTCGCGGGTCTGTTGCCGTGCTCCGCAGAGCTGTCGAGCTCGGGGTCAACCACATCGACACCGCGGCGTTCTATTTCTCGTCCCGGCTGTCAGCGAATGAGCTGATCAACTCGGCGCTGGCGCCGTATCCCGGCGACCTTGTCGTTGCAACAAAGGTTGGCCCCGGGCGTAACCCAGACGGCTCATGGGCCACGTGGAGCAGGGCCCGACCAGCTCCGCGGGCAGGTGGAGGAGAACCTTCGGCAGCTGGGACGGGAGTCGCTTGACCTCGTGTACTACCGCGCGAGCGGACCGGGGTCGATCGCGGAACACCTGGGCGCGTTAGCAGACCTTCGTCAGCAGGGCTTGGTGCAGCAGCTGGGTGTGTCTGCGGTCACCGTCGATCAATTCGAGGAGGCGAGCAGCGTTGCTCCAATCGTCTCCGTTGAAAATCGGTTCGGAATCGGCGCACGAGAGGATGGGGCGGTACTCGCGCTCGCCCGAGCACGGGGAGTTGCTTTCGTGCCGTACTTCGCTATCGCCGGCCGCGCTGGGGCACGCGGTGCAGTTGCCGGTAAGCATCCCGACATCGAGAAGATCGCGCGAGCTCACGATGGCACCGCGGCGCAGGTACGGCTCGCGTGGACGCTCGCACAGGGCGAAAACGTGCTCGCCATCCCAGGCACCGGCGACCTGGATCACCTCGCCGAAAACGTTGCGGCTGCCGGGCTACACCTCACCCCGACCGAAATCGCGGAACTGAACGAACTCCAACTCGACTAGCCTCGCTTGTGCTGACGCACCGCAACACGCCACCAACAAACATGAGCAACGCGCCGACGACCTCCGGCAGGGTGCTTCCTGACGACCGGCAGACCAACGGCGGGGACACGTGTATCGGGTAAGCCGAGCACATCGCCGCATTATGTGGGTGATCCGTGGGGGCACCCCGGCGCCTGCGGAACGTCCGTCAACGCGGCAGATCTGTGAGTCCGGTTGTTTGTCGCAGGACTTGGGTCGGCCGTGGGTTTCGCCGATGCTTGCGGGGTGAAGGTGTTGCCGCTCCGGCGGCCGGGCGTGTGCGTGGGCTGTTCCACGGAGCTGCCGATCGGTATCCGCGCCGGTTGGGACGCAGCATCGCGGACAGTTCGTTGTCTTGCGTGCGTCGATTCGCTGCTCGCGAGCGACCTAGCGGATGAGGCTGTTCGCGCGGAGCCCGCGGACGCGGCTGTGCCCGGCGCCGCGGCTGACGCGATCGAGCTTCCATCCCCACAGACCGCACCTTTAGCCGGTGGCCCTGGTGGGGGGTCGGCGATGCGCGAATACCAGCGGCGCTCCGAGCACCGAGATCAGCGGGTCCGCGCGGCCCATCCCAAGCTCGGGGGGCTGATCCTGGCGTTGAGCAACGAGCCGGCGAGCACTCGGAACTGGGCACAAGGCGCCGCGGGGGAACGCGCTGTCGCCGCGACGCTAGACGAACTCGTGGGCGATCACCTCACGGTCCTGCACGATCGGGTATCGCGCCGCCCCGACGGGCGACTCTCCCGAGCCAACATCGACCACCTCGTGGTTTCCGCTAGCGGCGTGTGGGTGATTGACGCCAAGACCCACCGAGGCGCACTCGAGGTTCGCCGGTCCGGTGGCCTATTCAGCCCGCGCCTGGAGAAGCTTTACATCGGAGGCCGCGACAAGTCGCCGCTGCTCGCCGGGCTCGGCATCCAGGTTGCCGCGGTGCGGGCCGAGTTGGCGACCGTGCACGCCGACGTACCGGTACGCGGCGCGCTGTGTTTCGTCGGTACCGAGTTGCCCTGGTTCGGCGATTCCATCGATGGCGTGCCGCTGGTCGGGCGACGCGGCCTCGCGAAACTCCTCAAACGCGACGGCGACCTCACCTCCGAGGATCGCGACGCCATCGCACAATTCCTTGCCGCCCGGTTCCCGGCCGCTTAGTGGCACGTCATTGCGGCCAGATGTTCGCTTTCCTTGGGTGCTCCCGCATCAACGCCGAATGATGGCCAGGCTCGACTTCGAGTTGTTGGGCCGGGACACCCGCCGCGACCTTGGTGCTGTGGATGCGGCCGTCCGCTTCGAGCTTGTCTAGGAGGTGAGTACGAAGCTCGCGTCCGGTGTTCAGGCCGACTCGTGGCCCGACTCGTGGGCTAGGAAGCGCTCCACTAATGTTCGGATTACCACCGCCATGCTGAACCCGCTGGCCGCACAGAAACCGCGTAACCGCTCGTAGTCGCCTTCGGGCAGACGTACGGGCAGGACCTTCAGCCGCGCACCGGCAGGGGACAAGTCGATGCCCCACGCGAGCAGGGACTGTAGTCGTTCTTGGTCCAGCGAAGATCGCGCAGCCTCGCCGGAACTCGTAAATATCGGAGCGGACCCACCACCGGTCAGTTGACCCAAGACGAGGCCGTGGAGGAGTTCATCGCGTTCGTCTGGCTGCAAAGTCTGAAGGGCCTTGCGCAGCAAGTCACCGAGCCTGTCCGACATCGCGATACCGCCTTCCGATATCGCAACCCTATGGTGCGGTCCGGTCAGGGTCAACTAAGAGCGGAGACGAACGAGCGACGCCTAGTGAGCGCTCTCCGACAATTTCGGGCGCGCGTAATCGCCGGCGGATGTTCCGAGTCAGTCGAAACCCTGACGAGCGCTGCAATATGGCGGCGCACTTGTTTTGACCGAAGTAAGCGTGCCTGCCAGGGCGTCGTTGGTGATGAACATCCGCTCAGCCCGGGCGGCACCAGTGGACGCGTGGGGTGCCTGTGGCTACGTTGACACCTGTGACTGACGGGGGATCGAGAGTCTTTCGGGTATTGACTGCGCTGTCCGTTGCCGTCGCGGCCATCGCCGTCCCGAGTATCGGTGCGCTTGAATCGTCGGCAGCTGCGGCGCAGACCGTGACCATCACCGAGTATCGGGCGGGGTTGCCCGCTGGCGCGCACCCTGACCAGATCGTCAGCGGCCCTGACGGCAATGTGTGGTTCACCGACCTGAGCGGCGTCGGCCGAATCAACCCAGCAACGGGCGCCATCCAGACGTTCTCGACGGGAGTGCCACCGGGCGCGATCGCTGCGGGGCTCACAGTTGGCCCCGACAAGAACTTGTGGTTCACCCTCACGGCCATGGATGCCGTCGGTCGGATCACTCCCGCGGGCGTCGTCACGATCTTTACTGCAGGCATCAGCGCCGGCACCTACGCGATTACTTCGGGCGCCGACGACAATCTGTGGTTCACCGAGATCAGCAGTCCCTACATCGGCCGGATTACGCCGACTGGAGTGGTGACGGAGTTTCCCGCGCCTCTAGCGTCCGGTTCTCTGGGCATCGCCACCGGCTCCGACGGAAACGTGTGGTACCTCGGATCCGGAAACGTCGGGCGCGTCACCCCCGGAGGTGTCGTCACGACTTTTCCGACGCCGGGGGAAAGCGGGGCTCGCATCACTGCTGGCCCCGACGGCGCTTTGTGGGCGTCCGGGAACCACGTAGAGCGCATCACGACGCAAGGCGTCGTGACGTCCTTTCCGACTGGAACGGGTATTTATGGCGGGCTTGTCGGCATCATCACCGGTCCTGACGGTGCGCTGTGGATTACCGAAACGTCGAACAAGATCGCGCGCGTCACGACAACGGGCGACGTCGCGCAATATCAAGCCGGGATATCCGCAGGCGCTGGTCCGCAGGAGATCACCGTCGGTCCGGACGGCAACCTGTGGTTCACCGAGTCGGGACAAACTCCGGGGAGAGCGGGCATCGCGAGGGCGGTCGTCAAGGGGTTACCCGACGTCCCTGTGCCGACGGCCCTCACCCGCCTGTCCGGTGCCGACCGATTCGGGACCGCGAACGCGATTGCCGACAGCGAGTATCCGGCCGTGGAGTCGGCCCAGGGTGTCGTGCTCGCGCGCGCTGACGACTTCCCCGACGCATTGGCCGGTAGCGCGCTCGCGGTGAAGTCGAATGCGCCGCTGCTGCTAACGCAGTCCGGCACGCTCGGCTATACCGTGATCGAAATCGAGCGAGTGCTGACCCCGGGCAAGACGGTCACCGTGCTTGGTGGCACCGACGCGATCAGCGACCAACGCGTCATGGATCTTCAGTCCGCCGGCTACCACGTGCAGCGACTTTCTGGGCCTGACCGGTATGCGACGGCAGCAGCGATTGCGGATGCGGTCGGCGCTCCCACGGCGATCCTGCTCGCGGACGGTAGCGGCTTCGCGGACGCCCTGAGTGCCGGCGCAGCAGCGGGTCATATTGGCGGAGTGGTGCTGCTAACAGACGGCGCCGCGATGCCCTCGGAGACAGCCGACTACTTGGCAGCGCACCCTGGTGTTCCGGTGTTCGCGGTCGGCGGACCGGCGGCGAGCGCAGCACCCATTACGGCGGTACCACTTGTGGGCGCCGACCGCTTCGCGACCAGCGTGGCCGTGGCCAAGAAGTTCTTCACTGCGCCGGTCAAAGCGGGCCTGGCCAACGGGCTGACGTTTCCCGACGCGCTCGCCGGTGACGTCGAGAACGGCCGTCTCGGCGCACCGATGCTGCTCGTCGGCTCAACGACGCTCCCCGCAGCAGTGCAGGCGTATCTCTCGGGCACTCCATCGATCAAGTCACTGAACCTGTACGGCGGGACGAACGCCGTCGCCAATTCCGTCGCAAATGCAGCCGCTTCTGCCGCCGGAATCAGTTCCTAGACGCTCTGATCAGGTTGGGTACGCAACCAGTCCAGGGTTCTCAGATGATCCGGCCCGCCTCGCCCAGCCGCAGAAATCAACATCCTCAACTCGGAAATGATCGTGTTTGCCCAGTAAGCCTGCGCAGCCAAGCCCGACTGTTGTACGAGTGGCAACGGGGTCGGGCGACGCACGAGTACTAGACGCCGAGTGGGTGCCAAACGGTCTTGGTCTCGAGGAACGTCGTCAGCCGATCGGTGCCGGGGTCGCGTGACCAGTCGGGTTCCACGTCGTCCGGCCTTCTCACTCGCTTGAGATTGTCGGCCGCTGCGATCTCGAGATCGCGCCAGAGCGCGAGCGGTATTCCGGTGAGGTCGAGGCCGTTGACGTCAGCGTGTGACGCTAGCCAGGGGGCCACCTCGGCGACCCGGCCGGTCAGCATGTTGACGACGCCGCCGGGCAAGTCGGAGGTCGCGAGCACCTCGGTCAACGTGATCGCCGCTAGTGGTCGCAGCTCGCTCGCGAGGACGACGGTTGTGTTGCCGGTAGCGATTACCGGCAACAAAACCGACACCAAGCCGAGCAGGCTGGACGTCGCCGGCGCGGCGATCGCGACGACGCCAGTCGGTTCCGGCACAGAGAAGTCGAAGAACGGTCCGGCCACCGGGTTCGCTGCACCGACGACCTGAGCTACCTTGTCTGCCCAGCCCGCGTACCAGACGACGCGGTCGATTGCGGCGTCGACAGCTGCAGCAGCCACGTCGAACTTTCCGCCCTCGGCATCGTGCACTTCGGTGACGAACTGGTCGCGTCGGCCCTCCATGACTTCAGCAACTCGATACAACACCTGCCCGCGGTTGTAAGCGGTCGCGCGCGACCATCCTCCGAACGCGGCGCGGGCCGCGACGACTGCGTCGCGCGCGTCCTTGCGTGACGCGAGGGCGGCGTTCGCCGCGAAGTCGCCGTCGTGATTCGTGACGGGGTAGCTGCGTCCCGACTCGCTGCGCGGGAATGCGCCGCCGATGTAGAGCTTGTAGGTCTTTCGGACGCCGATCCGGTCGTCCTCGGTCTTCTTGGCTCGCATCGCGTTACTTGCCCTTCGCGAGATAGGCCTCAAGCCCGTGGCGGCCGCCTTCGCGACCGTACCCCGACTCCTTATAGCCGCCGAACGGCGAGGACGGGTCGAACTTGTTGAAGGTGTTCGCCCACACGACGCCGGCGCGCAAGCGGTCGGCCATCCAGAGGATCCGGCTGCCCTTGTCGGTCCAGACTCCGGCCGACAACCCGTAGGGCGTGTTGTTCGCCTTCTCGATTGCTTCGTCGGGCGTCCGGAATGTTAGGACCGAGAGCACCGGCCCGAAGATCTCCTCGCGGGCAATGCGGTGCGCTTGGGTGACACCGGTGAAGATGGTCGGCGGGAACCAGAAGCCGCGGTCGGGCAGCTCACAGGCCGGCGACCAGCGCTCGGCACCTTCTGCCTCCCCGATGTCGGAAAGTTCGCGAATGCGCGCGAGTTGTTCGTAGGAGTTGATCGCGCCGACGTCGGTGTTCTTGTCGAGTGGGTCGCCAAGGCGCAGGGTCGACATCCGGCGGCGCAAGCGGTCGAGAACCTCATCGGCGACCGACTCCTGAACCAGCAACCGCGAGCCGGCGCAGCACACGTGACCTTGGTTAAAGAAGATCCCACCGACGATGCCCTCGACCGCTTCGTCGATCGGCGCATCGTCGAACACGATGTTCGCCGCCTTGCCACCGAGCTCGAGACTAAGCCGTTTCCGAGTACCAGCAAGGGTTTTGGCGATCGCGCGGCCAACTTCGGTCGAGCCGGTGAAGGCGACCTTGTCGATGCCGTCGTGGCCAACGAGCATCTTGCCCGTGTCGCCCGCGCCCGTGACGATGTTCACTACACCAGCCGGGAGGCCGGCCTGCTGGCAGATCTCCGCGAACACCAGCGCGGTCAACGGCGTGGTCTCTGCGGGCTTCAGTACAACGGTGTTGCCGCACGCAAGAGCTGGCGCGATCTTCCACGCGAGCATCATCAGTGGGAAGTTCCACGGGATGACCTGAGCTGCCACGCCGATCGGCTTGGGGTTGGCACCAAATCCTGCGTGCTCGAGTTTGTCGGCCCAGCCAGCGTAATAGAAGAAGTGTGCTGCGACGAGCGGCAGATCGACGTCCCGCGATTCTTTGATTGGCTTGCCGTTGTCGAGCGATTCGAGCACTGCGAGTTCGCGCGAACGTTCGTGAATGATGCGGGCGATGCGGAAGAGGTACTTCGCTCGCTCTTTGCCGGACATCGAGCCCCAGACGCCGTCGAAGGCCTTGCGGGCTGCGGCGACGGCGCGGTCGATGTCGCGTGGTCCGGCCTCGGAAACTTCTGCGAGTACTTCTTCGCTCGCGGGGTTGATGGTCTTGAATGTCTCGCCGTCGTCAGGCTCGACGAACTCGCCGCCGATGAACAGCCCATACGAACTGGCGATGTTGACGATCGCCCGCGACTCAGGGGCCGGCGAATACGGGAATAGCTTGCTCGTCATGTGCGCGCCCTCAGTCGATCGTGACGTAGTCGGGGCCGGAGTAGTGGCCGGTTGCCATCTTCTGGCGTTGCAGGAGGAGATCGTTGAGCAGGCTTGACGCACCGAGGCGGAACCAGTCGGGGTTGAGCCAATCGTCGCCGACCGTTTCGCTCACCAGCACGAGGTAGCGCATCGCGTCTTTCGTGGTGCGAATTCCACCGGCCGGTTTTACGCCGACTTGGCGCCCCGTTGTGTCGCGGAAGTCGCGGACGGCTTGCAGCATCACGAGGGTGACGGGCAGGGTCGCGGCTGGACTTACCTTGCCGGTGCTGGTCTTGATGAAATCGCCACCGGCGATCATCGCGAGCCACGCGGCACGCTTTACGTTGTCGTAGGTCGCGAGTTCACCGGTTTCGAGGATCACCTTGAGATGGGCGTCCTTGCAGGCTGCCTTCACCTGCACGATCTCGTCGTAGACGTCGAGGTAGTGGCCTTCGAGGAACGCGCCGCGATCGATCACCATGTCGATCTCGTCGGCACCATTTGCGACCGCGTCGCGGACATCGGCAAGCTTGACGGTCAGCGCCGCGCGGCCGGACGGGAAGCTCGTCGCGACGCTGGCGACCTTGACGCCGCTGTCGCCGAGGTACTCCTTGGCGGTCGACACGAGGTCGGGGTAAACGCAGATCGCTGCGACGCTCGGGCAACTGGTGTCGCCCGGCTCGGGGCGAATCCCCTTGGCGCACAGTGCGCGGACCTTGCCGTGGGTGTCTTGGCCCTCAAGCGTCGTCAGGTCGATCATCGAGATCGTCATGTCGATGGCCCAGCGCTTGGCCTCGGTCTTGATGGAGCGGGTCGAGAGGGCGGCCGCCCGAGCCTCGGCGCCGACCTGGTCGACTCCGGGCAAACCATGCAGGAACCGGCGCAACGCGGAATCGGAACTGGCGACGTCCGTCGGGATCGCCGACGTAGTGAGCGTCATTGATTCACCATATCGCCGAGGCGCGCGGTTGGCTTCGAGCGAGTTGCGCGACCGGAGCGGGCCTGGCTGGGATTATGAACCGACGACAGCGAAGGGGTCACGTGAAGGCTGGCCTACGGCGGTCCGGTCGCGCGTCCGCGGGATCGCAGACCCGCATCTCCAGCGACGCGCTGGAACGCCTCGTCGCAAACGTGGTCACTCACTTGGGGCAGCTCGGGTACGAGACCGGCTACGTGCTGGGCAATCTGCACCAGCTCTCGGACGAGGCGGCGGCGCAGGCGGCCATCTTCGAGGTCCTGAGCGCGGCGACTCAGCAGATCAAGGCCGAGAATCGCGCCGTGGTCGACAGTGCCAGGGTGGTGCTTGAGCAGACTGTGCAGATCCGCGATCGGTCAGCGGAATGCCAAGACAGGTTCGAAGAGTCGGCGCCGGCGTTGCGCGCGGTCGGTGACTGGCTTACGGGAATGGGTGGGCGCATTGACACGATCACTGATCAGCTTCGCGAAGTAGGCGACGCAGCATCGCGGATCGGACGCATCGCCACGCAGACCCACATTCTGGCGCTGAACGCGAGCATCGAGGCATCCAAGAGCGCGAGGGAGGGACGCGGCTTTGCAGTGATCGCCGACAGCGTGCGAACGCTCGCGTCGGAGAGCGCAGCTTCGGCGGTCACCATCAACACGACCCTTAGCGCCCTACGGAGTTCGCTAGAGGTCTTCCGTTCCGACAGCGACACCGCTGACGTGCACGCGCGCTCCGTGCAAGCGAGCACGGATGCGATGTCGGCTTTCATCGCCGAACTCACCGAGCGAGCCGCAAGAGTCTCAGACTCGGCGCAGACTATCGAGAACACGGCGACGGCAAGCCAAGAAGGAACAGCACATTTTGTCGATTCGCTGAGCCGACTCACGGAAGGTATCGATCGATCTCAGACCGAGATCGCTCGTAGCCGTGACCGGGTCGCGACGTTGCTTGGGTCCGCAAACGTCGTCCTACAAGACTTGTCAGCATCTGGCGTGCGGACGGTCGACACGCCATATATCGAGGCTGCTGTCGACGCAGCTGCTCGGGCCAAGGCCATCCTCGAGGACGCTGTGGCCAGTGGTGCGATCGCGCGTGACGACCTCTTCGACGAGAACTACGTGCCGATTCCAGGGACGGATCCATTGCAGGTACTCACAAAGTTCACCGAGTTCGCCGAGAGGAACTTGCTCCCGCTCATGGAGACAGTGCATGCGAACCTGTCCGACAGCGTGTACTGCGTAGCAGGAGATCGCAACGGCTACGCACCTGCGAACACCTCCGAGTACTCGCATCCGCAAGGCCCCGACCGGGCATGGAACGATGCGCATTGCCGCAATCGTCGAATCTTCGACAACGAGGTCGCGACTCGAGCTGCCAAGAACCGCGCAGGCCCGCTCATCCAGGTCTACCGCCGTGACCTCGGCGGCGGCACATTCGACATCGTGAAGGATGCGGCTGCGCCGATCTTCGTCGGTAAAGACCACTGGGGAGCGTTCCGGATCGGTTACATCGCCGGCGCCCCGCAGCTCGTTGAAGGGAAACCATGATCGAGCCTGTGCGTTGGGGAATCATGTCGACCGCGAACATCAACGCCAAGCTGCTCAGGGGTGCAGCGCTGTCAGCAGACGTCAGCGTGGTCGCGGTTGGTAGTCGCGATGGCGATCGCAGTCGGAAGTTCGCAACTCAGTGGGGGATCGGGCGCGCGTACGGCAGCTACGAAGAGTTGCTCGCCGACGATGACGTCGAGGCGGTCTACATCCCGCTGCCGAACTCGATGCATCACGACTGGACGATGAGGTCGCTTGAGGCCGGCAAGCACGTGCTGTGCGAGAAGCCGTACACCCGCCACACCGCCGAGATCTCGATCGCTTTCGACAAGGCGGCACAGGGTGGTTTGGTGCTCAGCGAGGCCTTCATGTTCCGCTATCACCCGCACATACAGGCGCTTGTTCAGCTCGTGAGAAGTGGCCAGCTCGGCCGCCTGCGTCTCATCTCGGGCGCGTTCTCCGGGTACACCGACAACCCGGGCGACGTGCGACTCGACCTCGCGCTCGACGGCGGCAGCTTGATGGACGTCGGTGTCTACCCGCTGAGTGCTTCGAGACTGCTGGCAGGGGAGCCGACCGCGGTCACTGCCCAGCAAGTCACGGGCGTCACCGGAGTCGACGTCAGCTTCGCGGCGACGCTGCGGTTCGACGACGACGTCCTCGCTCACTTCGACTGCGGCTTCCACGTGGCGGACCGCAGCTACCTCGAGGCGGTCGGCACTGAAGGTCGCGTCGAGGTGTCCGACCCCTGGCACGGCACCCAACCTGCACTCACCGTCACGATGCGGGGTGCAGACCCGGTACGGACGGCAATTGAGCCCGCGAATCCCTACCAACTCGAACTCGAGGAGTTCGGCACGGCGGTTCGAGGCGAGCCGAACCAGCTTCTTGGCCGAGCCGACGCGGTGGGGCAAGCGAAGGCAGTCGAAGCGCTCTACCGAGCAGCCGCCTCCGGAATCACTGTGACGATCGGGTAGCGCGGTCAGCCGAGGCCGAGTGCGGCTCGCAGGTCCCTGCCGATGTCCTGCAGCACCTCGCGCGCCAATGTCCGCGCATCGTCGATCGAACCGTCAACGGAGACCACGAGCTCGAGGTAACACTTCAGCTTGGGCTCGGTGCCACTCGGCCTGACCACAACCCGCCCCTGTCCGCAGCCGCGCGAAGCACCGTCGAGCCAGTAGCGCAGCCCGTCCGTCGGTGGCAGGCCGCCTGCACCGACGGAAAGGTCGTCGGCCCCGACAACAGGTAGACCCCCGAGCGTGGACGGCGGGGCCGCGCGCAGTCGCTCAACGGCGGTGCCGATGAGCGAAAGGTCGGACACCCGAACCGACACCTGATCGGTTGCGTGCAATCCGTACTCGCGCGCAAGCTCGTCAAGACGCAAAACGAGCGATGACCCGGAAGCCCGGAGCGTCGCCGCCAACAGAGCGACAAGCAGCGCGGCGCTGATGCCGTCCTTGTCGCGGGTCAAGTACGGGGCCACGCAGTAGCCGAGCGCCTCTTCGTACCCGTACACGAGGTCTGGATGCGCATGAACGATCCACTTGAAGCCGGTCAGTGTTTCGGAGTACGCCATCCCGTGCCGGGCAGCCATCCGAGATAGCAACGACGACGACACGATCGACGTCGCGTACCGACCGGAAACTCCTTGCGACAAAAGGAAATCGGCTAGCAGCACACCGACCTCGTCACCGCGCAGCATCCGCCAGCCACCGTCAACGGCCGAATCGGGAATCGCGGCGGCGCACCGGTCGGCGTCCGGATCATTGGCGAGAACGAGATCTGTCGACGTCGTGCGCGCCAACGCCAGCGCCAAGTCGATCGCGCCCGGTTCTTCGGGATTGGGAAACGCAACGGTCGGAAAATCCGGGTCGGGTGCAGCTTGCTCCGCGACCACCGACAACGACGTGAAGCCCGCACGCGCAAACGCGGCAAGCACGACGTCACGGCCGACTCCATGCAGAGGCGTGTATGCGATCCGCACGTCGCGATGCGGCAACGTCGCGAGCAACGGCATCGACGTGATGCCGTCGATGTACGCGTCGAGCACGGCGTTGTCGAGCAAATGCCAAGCATCGCTTCGCGGGACGTCGGCCAGCGCGCCGACTGCGTCGATGTGCCGCGAGATATCGGCGTCCGCGGGAGGCACGATCTGCCCGCCGTCGCCGAGGTACACCTTGTAGCCGTTGTCCTGCGGAGGGTTGTGCGACGCAGTGACCATCACGCCGGCTGAGACTCCGAGGTGGCGGATCGCGAAGGCCAACACTGGAGTCGGCAGCGGGCGTGGCAGCACCGAAGCGGTGATTCCGAATCCGGCCATCACCGCTGCGGTGTCCCACGCGAACACGTCGGACTTGTGCCGCGCGTCGTAGCCGATGACGACAGATGTGCCGCCGGTGTCGAGCAGGTACGCCGCGAGCCCAGCAGCCGCGCGGATCACGACCGCGCGGTTCATCCGGTTCGGCCCCGCACCAAGCGCACCGCGCAACCCTGCTGTACCGAATTGCAGACGGTTAGCGAACCGGTCGGCCAGCCCCTCGGCGTCCCGCGAATCAAGCAGTACCGACAACTCGGCACGCGTATCGGCATCGGGGTCTTCGGCAAGCCATGTCCGCGCAGCAGGCTCATAGTTCACAGTCGCGACACGACCTGTGCGAGGAGCGCGCCCATCCGCGCCGCCGACGCGTTGCCGGCGGCGAGAACCTCGAGGTGGTCGAGCGGTTCGCCGGTCATGCCCGCGGCGAGGTTGGTCACCAACGAGATTCCGAGCACCTCGGCACCGGCGTCGCGCGCGGCGATCGCTTCCAGTGTCGTCGACATGCCGACCAGGTCGGCCCCGAGCACCCGCAGCATCTTGATCTCTGCCGGCGTCTCATAGTGCGGGCCGGGTAATTGGGCGTAGACGCCGTCAGTCAGCGTCGGGTCGACCTCGCGTGCGATCGTGCGCAGCCGGCTGCTGTAGAGATTGGTCAGGTCGACGAAAGTCGCGCCCTGCAAAGGAGACGTCGCGGTGAGGTTGAGGTGATCCGCGATCAGTACAGGCTGGCCTGGCACGTAGTCGGAGCGCAGCCCGCCACACCCATTCGTCAAGACGATGACCCGGCAGCCGGCCTGTGCCGCGGTGCGCACACCGTGCACGACCGCGTCGACCCCGCGGCCCTCGTACAGGTGGGTGCGACCGAGAAACACCAGAACCCGTCGACCGCCGCTGTCGATGGAGCGGATCCGGCCGGCATGCCCGAGCACCGCCGGGGGCGCGAACCCAGGCAGATCGGTTACCGCGATGTCGTGGGTCGGCGTACCAATCGCATCGGCGGCAGGCACCCAGCCGGAGCCGAGCACGATCGCGACGTCATGCCGCTCGACGCCGGTCAGTTCGGCCAAGCGGGCCGCGGCCTGTGCCGCAGCCTCGACAGTGGTCAGGGTGCTCACGCGTCGCCCGCCAGGTCGTCGTCCACCGAAGTGTCGCCCACCGATCTGCACGGCCGCAGCCGCAACTCGTTCACGTAGTCGGCCGGTGCTCCGGCCGTCTCTGC
>Ga0209483_1001611_pt1 | contig 16866 bp, 13 predicted proteins | sample NGEPerA_FD_184508 | JGI IMG/M metagenome (GOLD analysis project Ga0209483, IMG submission 184508) | Arctic peat soil microbial communities from the Barrow Environmental Observatory site, Barrow, Alaska, USA - NGEE PermafrostL2-A... | ecosystem: Environmental > Terrestrial > Soil > Wetlands >... | reverse complement strand
GATTGAAGGGAGAGGTGGTCGCGGTTTTTCGGACACGGGTGTAAGTGGGAATCTGCCGGAGCAATATAGCAACCGGAGGACACAGATCCATGAGGAAACCAAGACGTAATCACTCGGCGGCGTTCAAGGCGCGGGTGGCATTAGAGGCGATTCGGGGTGAAAAGACGGTGGCGCAGATTGCGGCACACCACGAGGTTCACGCCAATCAAGTGACGACCTGGAAGACGCAGGCTTTGGGGAGTCTGGCGAGCATTTTCGACAAGTCGTCCGGAGAGGACGACAGCGCGGCGCAGATCCAAGGGCTGCGCGCGAAGATTGGCGAGCTGACGATGGAGAACTCTTTTTTAGAAGGCGCGCTCGGGAAGTTCCCCGGCCTGAGCGGCAAGCGATGATTGAGCGGGATGGCGAGGTACCGGTGAAGCGCCAGGCGCAGCTGCTGGAACTGAGCCGTTCGAGCGTTTACTACGTCGCGCGGGGCTTGCCGGAGCGGGATCTGAGGCTGATGCGGATTCTGGACGAGTTGCATCTGAAGTGGCCGTTCTACGGGGCTCGTAAGCTGGCCCGAGAACTGCAGAACCAGGGGCACGAGGTCGGTCGCCGACACGTGACGACGCTGATGCGGCGGATGGGCATGGAGACGATCTACCGCAAACCGCGTACGAGCATCCCTGCGCCGTTATCGGCGATCTACCCCTACCTGCTCACCGGCGTGAAGATCGAACGGCCCAATCACGTCTGGGCGGCCGACCTCACTTACCTGCCGATGGCGCATGGGTTCCAATATCTGGTGGCGATCATCGATGTGGGCAGCCGCAAGACGCTGTCCTGGAGGGTATCGAACACGATGACGCCGGACTTCTGCGTCGAGGCGTTGCAGGAAGCACTGGAGAAATACGGGAAACCGGAGATCTTCAACACGGACCAGGGATCTCAGTTTACCAGCGGCGAGTGGATCGACACGCTGAAGGCGGCCGGAGTCCAAATCAGCATGGACGGCAAGGGACGATGGATCGACAACGTGTTTATCGAACGCCTGTGGCGCAGCGCAAAGTACGAAAATGTTTACCTGCATGCTTATGAGACCGGAACGCAGCTGCGACGAGGACTGACCGAGTACTTTGACTTTTACAACGCCAGGCGCATTCACCAGACGCTGGACTACCAAACCCCGGACGATGTTTACTACGGCCGTGCACAGTGCAGGCTCGCGGCATGATCGGCGTCACCGCAGCACGAACCGAAGAGCTTCTGCCGCTACGCGTCAGACTGCGTGGCCTGGGAACGATTGACGAAGAGACAGAGCGAAGAGATCATCAACAAGGCTGGCAGATCCACTTAGCCGAACAAGAAATCTGTCCTAAGAACCGAAGCCACCCCTGAGATGCCAGTGGCCCTACTTGTGGTCGACGCACTCTGCGGAAACCCATCCTCGGCAATCGTTGTGCTGCAAAGCACGGGGAGCTGAGTGAAGCCGCTCCGCCGACCCGTACGGCGCATCGCGGCCGTAGCCATGCACGATTCTCGCCCGCGGTCGCATTAGAATGGCCAGCGCAGGTTTCTGCTTCCAGTAACCACCGCGGAAATGGGATTGCTCAGCACTGTAGATTCGTGCGGTTAGCGACACAGTGCGCAGACAACGGCTCAAAATGGCCGGATTCTGCAAGAATGCCGGAACCTCTAATTATTTCCGGCGGGTACTGGAACGAGGGCGCACGCCGCCTATTCGTAACATCCGGGAAATCCTGCCAGCCACTTCTTGCTGGACTGACCCGCATCGGGTGTCTGCTAGTTGCTTCCGGCGCTGTTGCGGTGCTGTGCGGCTGGGTATTCGATATTCCGCGGCTGACGCGCGTGCTGCCCGGCCTGGCCTACAGGAAAATCAATATCGCCTGCGCCCTGCTATTGGCGAGCATCGCACTCTGGCTGCTGCGCTCGCTCCACCGGGGATCTCGATGGTTTCGTGAGCAATGACGAACGCCGCCAGCCGTGACGGCGACTGGCGTGTCTACCGGCTGTGAACTACTGCGTTCGCGCCGCTACTCTTTTAGCGCAACGCCGCGCGTTCGTCGTAGTGGTCGGCTACTTCGGATGCATGTTGCCGCGCGAGAAGTCCTTCGACGCGTCGGCCACCGACATCATTCCCTTGCCTCCGGTGTCCATTTTGTTCCACTTGGCTTCGCCGTATTTCATGAACTCGTCTTTGGAGATGGTGCCGTCGTGGTCGGCATCCATGGCCTTGGCGTTGAAGTTCATATTGCCACTGGCAAAGTCCTTGCCCGCGTCCGCAACCGATACCGTGTCCTTGCCGCCCGACATGCGACCCCACATCGTTTCACCATAGGCCATGAATTCGTCCTTGGAAATCATCCCATCGTGATTGGCATCCATCTCCGCGACGTCGAAACGCATCATATTGCCGCGAGCGAATTCAGACGGGTCAGCCGCGAATGCGCTGCTAAGGCCCAGAAGCGCCGCGAGTGTGAAAACTGACTGTACCTTGTTCATGAGTGTCCCCAATCGTAAAAAGTAGTAAACCCACTAGCCACTGCGGAAGTGCTGGTGTTCTACGAGACCGTTAACGCAACACCATTATTGCGTCGTTGCGTTTGTGTTGCATTCGAGGACCATGATAGCCAGTAAGGCGTGCGCATTCAAAAGGTCGTCCGGTGGGGCAAACGGTTGCCAAGAAGTTCGCAACTCTGGTGTCACCACGCCACGCTGAGCTTATCGGGTAAGGACTGTCCAAGCGGAGCGCGCGATTCACACGATAATCGTTGCCATTCGGGCAGGAAAAAATCGGTCGGAAAACCCCCTGCCGCGGGGACGAGCGCGCAGCTGATGGCGCTTGGCAGCCAAGCGCGCATCTGCAGTTGCGAGAATCTGCGCGATCGTCCGGGTTCGGCATTCAGACGAGGCACGCGCGGTCGGCCGGCGGCGGTTCGGAGTGCCTAGGAGTCGGATTCTAGCAGCTTCAACCAGCGCAGCAGCGGGGTGATCGTCAGGCCCTGCGCGAATACTGAAAACGCCACGACGGCAAATGTCAGCGTGATGACAGCATCGCGGCGCGGTAGATCGTCCGGAAGCGCTAATGCAAGCGCCAATGCCAAGGCTCCACGCAGGCCCCCCCAGAAAAGCACGTGTTGGTGTCGAGCGTCCACTCTTAGCTGACTTCGCGAGAACACCGCGCATAGCGGATAGATCGCTACAGCGCGGCCCAAGGTCACCAGGAGAATGGCCACCAGCACGGGAAGCCATAGATCTTTGAAGTGCTGTTGCGCTTCTTGCGCGCCAATCAATAGAAAGATCAGGGAATTGGCGATAAACGCCACGTATTCCCAAAATTGCTCCAATGCGGGACGGCCAGCATCGGTAATCAAAGCCGATGAACGGAAGTTGCCAACAACCAAGCCGGCCGTCAGGGTGGCGAGCACGCCCGACATATGGAGGTGTTCGGCTACAGAGAACGAGCCGTACGCGATTAGAGTGGTAAAGGTGATCTCGACCAGGTAGTCCGGCGTGCGTCCCGCCAAGAACATAAAACCGGCCGCGACAATGGCGCCGATGAGCGCACCGCCTATGATCGTCAGAAGCAGCATGCCGCCGATCGACACAAAATTTTGCTCAGCTCCGCCTAACACGCCGAGCACCGCAACAAAGGCAACCGCCGCCGTGCCGTCGTTTAAGAGACTCTCCGCTTCGATGAGTAAGCGCAGGCGCCCATGCACCCGGGCTTCTTTGAACGTTGCGATGACGGAGACAGGGTCCGTGGCGGCAATTAACACCCCGAATAGCACGGCGCTGCCCCAGTCCCAGTCGAGCAAGTAATGCACTCCGCCCGCAGTGACGGCGGCCGTCAGCACGACACCGACCGATGCCAGCAGCGCCACCACGGGAAGGTCCGCTTTGAACTCCCGCCAGCTGATGAATAGTGCCGCTTCAAATACCAACGGCGGCAAAAAAACAGAGAAAATCAGGTCCTTTGTGAGATGCCACTTGATGTAGATATGCAAGAAATAAAGGCACATGCCGGCGAGCACCAAGCCCACCGTGTAAGGCATACGCAAACGTCGGGTCAGCATCGCCACCAGCGCGGAGACGAAGAGGAGAAAACCGAGCTGTGATAAATCTGAGGCCATAGATCGGGAGGTTATCATCCGTTATCGCAAAACCGCGCGTAGTGGCCATGTGTTGTGACCTGATCAAGGCAGACCTGGGCCTCATCACGCGCGGGAGATGATCACTGCCGTTGCCCGCGACATCGGTACCGAGCAATCGGCGGTCGAACAACACGACAAATCCCTTGGCCTTCGCGTGCGCGCATAGGATACGGACGATTCACCCGCCCGATCGCACGGGGCGGATCTCGACTAAGGGTTTAGCATCAACGAGATCGCGTCCGAATACGGAGCCATGCGCGCCAGCGTAGTCCGACGCTGGACGCTGAAGGAATAAAGCGCCAAGGGGTCAAGCTTCCTGGAGCTCATTCGTTTCAATAAGCGCATGATCGATTCCGTGAGCATTCGTCGAACGTGGACTTATTTGATATGTGGAGTAGGCCAGTGTGGGAGTTCGGACTCGCGTCAAAATAACATAGGCAATATTATTTCTACTTTTTCTTCGGTGAGAGGATGTAGTTCCAATCACCATGAAAAGCATCGTGCACGATATTCAGGGCAGCGAGGGTTGCGTTGCTGACTTTGATGCCTGTCGGGTAGGTTCCGCGGTCCAGCTCCGCGAACGTGAATGCGATGTTTTGGATTACCAAGGCCGCGGTGCCGCACCTGTCAGCGGGATCGACAATAATCAATACCGCGTCGATCAATGCCTATGATCCGTCAGAGGATATTCTTGATTACGCTTCTACCAAGGCTGCAATCGCCATTTTCATCAAAGGTCTGGCAAAGCAGCTCGCTAAAAAGAGTATTCGAGGAAATGCGGTGGCGCCGGAGCCGATCTGGACGCCACTTCAGCCTCGCGGGCGCCAGCAGCCGGCAAAACTCCCCAGTTCGGCGGGGACACGCCAATGGGCCGCCCTGGGCAACCGGTAGAGCTTGCTCCGAGTTACGTACTGCTCGCCGCGCGCGAGGCGAGCAGTACGACCGGGCAGGTCTACGGCGCAGTCGGACGCCGCGGCGGACCCTAGAGCGCTATGCAAGTCCCTTTGCGATGTGCTTCGAGCCTTGCAGCAGTCGCTGACGTATCTAGTTAATGATTGGGCGTCGTGCGCTCATCATGGAATGGCAGCAACTCGTACGTGCCGCTCTTGCCCGGTTCATCCACCAGCGCGTAGGTGACGTTGGCGCCGGCGGTAACAACAACCGCGACCGGCCCGAGAATAATGTCGGAAGTACCCGTGTTGGCAATATAGACATCATAGGTGCCTGGCGTTAGCTGCGTATAAACCGTCGAATTTTTAAAGACGACCGCCGGGAAATTGGGCGCCGGACGACTTGTATTCTGCGCCGTGATGTCAAACACCGTACCGACCGTTGCGTAATAGATGTCGATGGCGGGACCGAACTGCAGCGAGGTAGCGGCGTTCAAAATCCTAAATTCGCCTTGCGTTGGCACGCTGCGACGGTCATCCGATAGCGTCACGCCCAAAACAGTCTCGAGCGGACCGACCGCGTATTCCGTGTAGCTGCCATCGGGCGTCGACGTAAAGGAGGAGATGAACGTCAGTGCCGTGGGATCGCTCACCGGTGCTGCAATGGTGCCGGCGCTGTTGCCGGGAACATGCTGATAGCTGGATTTCTGGCCGAACGCTACGCTCGGCGCGAGCGTATCCTCGAGGCTCAACCCGCCGATCACCGTGAAGACCGGGCAGTCGCCGCACACATTCGCGAAAGCAAGTTCAGCATTGTCGGCGGGATTGGCAAGCTGACTCCCGGGTGCGGCCACGCCGGTAGCTCCGACCAGCGCATCGATCACGATGGGTGTCGCGCCGGGTCCGAGATTATCGGCGATGACGAACAGAAGGCGATTCTGCTCCGCCACGGTAATGGTACTCGCCGGAATGATCGTCGCGCCCGTTGCCGAATTTCGCAACTCAATGGTGAAATTGGCACTCAGCGTCGCGCCGGTATTGAGTTGACCGGCCGGCAGGGCAATTGTCAACGGCGTTTCGGCTGTGCTCTGTTGGAAGGTCAAAGAGGCGACCTTGGTCAGATCCGCAACCCCAGCGCCTGGGGCGCTGATGTAAACATCAACCGGCGGGCCGTTCGGTGCGGCATCGATCACCTGATAGATGACCGTGTTGTCGGGCACGCCATTGGTCAGTGTTGTCGAGGTCGTAAGAAAGTATTTTGGGTCGGCCGTGGTTCCGTAGGCTACGACGATGTAGCTTGAGCCATCCGCGAGAGTCTCATTGATCGGTGTTCCAAACGGCGCATAGGTCGCGACGGGTTGTGTGACGAGATCAGAGGGAACGACGCCTGCGACCTGGAGCGCATGGGATCCCGGGTGCGCGGCGGCTAAGGACGACATGCCGCCGTAGGAGACGGTGGAAACCGCGGTCGTGTCGACCTCCAATGCAAGGGTCGGCGAATCCGTGACAAGGTTGATGGCAACGATGTGGGTCGTGGAATCGTTCTGCCCCAGACACGATACCAGCGCGACGCTTGCAAGGAGCATCGGCACGAGGTTACTCAGGCGCTTCATCACACTGGCCGTCAAGGTGCGACTAGAACGCCTGGCCAATAGAGAATTGGAAGTGTTCGATGTCGTCTCCATAATTCAACTCCGAATCGTGATGGTACTTGAGCGGAATGGCATAACTGAATTTAAACAAGCCCAGCGGCGCAAGCCACTGCACGCCTAATCCTACTGAGGTGACGAAATTAGTTGGGCTGAAGGCGTAGTTCACGGGAAAGCCACCCTTGTCTGTGAACTGGGTGTGTCCCAACGATGCGACGTCGCCGAAGTCAAAGAATGCCGTGGCCCGCGCGGTCGATGCGAACTTCTCCGGCACTGGCAGAATCGCCTCCAGCTGACCCGTCAGCGCCGTGTTGCCGCCGTACGGATTGCCATGGTTGTCCCGCGGCCCCAGTGTGCCTTCGCGAAAGCCGCGCACCGAATCCGGACCGCCCAAATAAAAGTTCGCATATGGCGGCGGCGCCGTCGTGGCGCCTTCTGCAAACGCCTGTGCAAGGCGCGCGCTCAAGCTGATGGGGTAGCGGGCCAGAAACGGCAGGTGGAAGAACTGCTGCAGCTCGTAGCTTGCAATGCCGTACTGCACATCGCTGCCGGGAACGGTATTTTGGATGCTGATGGAGTGGCGCGCTCCCGAGGTTGGAAATAGCGTGCGATTGCGCGAATCGAAACTCCAGCCGGTCGAGAGCAGGAAGTTCGTAAATTTCGTGCCGTACAGATAGTACGAGATGCCGTTTGCAACGATCGTGTTGGTAAACGACCTGCCGTTCTGCTGTACGAAGTCGATGGCCTGCTGCGCGCTGCCGCCTTGCGAGGTGAGTAACTGCGAGTCCTGTACCGAGCCGCCAAAGCGGAAGACTTGATATTCGGTCAGCGGATAGGCGTATTCGAGCCCGAGCTGCAGGGTTTTGGAGGACAAAGCCGAGGCGTTCGAGATGAATTGCGTGATATCACGATAACTTAAGGACGTGATGCGCTGGATGCCATCCACAGTTGCGTACGGATTGGTCTGCGAAAGTGAGTAGACCTTACTGAAGAGGCCGCCCTGTAGCTCAAGCGCGAGCCGTTCGCCCGAACCCAGGAAGTTTGCATCGGCATAGCTGCCGTTGAGGATGAACTTCTGCGATTCAGAATAGCCGATGCCACCGCTTAGCTGGGCGCTCGGGCCTTCCTCGACTTGGAAGTTGACGTCGACCATGTCCGCTGAGCCCGGCACCGGCGTCGTCTCATAGGTCACCGTCTTGACGTACGAGAGGCGTTGCACGCGCTGCTTCGAGCGATCCAAGGCGACGTTCGATAGCCAGCCACCCTCGAGCTGGCGCATCTCGCGCCGCAGAACTTCGTCATTAATGCGGTTCTGCCCGGCGAAGGTGATGTTGCGCACATAGACCCGATTGCCCGGGTCGACGAAGAATGTAAGGCTCACCCGTTTGGTCGCATCGTTCGTCGTCGGTACCGGGTCGACCTTTGCAAATGCGTATCCATCCTGACCCATGCGGTTCTGCATGAGTTCCTGACTGGCCGTGATGTCCTTGCGCGAGAAGATCTGTCCGGGTTGGATTACGAGGAGTTTGCGCAGGTCTGCCTCCGGAACTACGAAGGTTCCAGCGAGCTTTACCTCGGAGACTTTGTAAACCTGACCTTCCTGGATATTCACCGTGATGAAAATGTCGTCTTTCTCAGGTGCGATCGCCACCTGCGTGGATTCGACCTGGAAGTTCGCGTAACCACGATCCATAAAAAAGGAGCGCAGTTTCTCGAGGTCCCCCTGCAGGGATTCGCGCGAATAGCGGTCGTCCTGTTTGTACCAGGAGAGCCAGTTCGGCGTCTTAAGCTCGAAGGACTGGACGATCTGTTTGTCGGTGTAGGAGTGGTTACCGACGATATTGATCTGACGGATCTTGGCGCGGCCACCTTCCTTGATGTCGATCTTGATTTTGACGCGGTTGCCCGATTCGTCTTCGACCTTGGCGTCGATCCGCACGGCGTACTTGCCGCGGCTAAAGTATTGGTCGGTAAGGTATTGCTGAACGTCCTCAAGCACCGAGCGGTCGAAAGTCTTGCCGGCGGCGAGGCCGACGTTGCGCAGAGATTTCTGCAGGTCCTCGGTTTTGATGTCCTTGTTGCCCGTGATCTCGAAGCTTTCGATCGATGGGCGCTCCTGCACGACGACGACGAGCGTCGTGCCCTCGCGGCGCAGTTGCACGTCGCGAAAGAAGCCCGTGGCGTAAAGCGCGCGCACGGCTTCGCGGATCCGTTGCGGTGTCAGTACGTCACCGATATTGACCGGCAGATAGTTATAGACCGTGCCTTCGGACACCCGCTCAAGTCCCTCGACGCGGATATCGCCGACGCTGAAGTTACGCGGATCCTCCTCGGGAATGGGCAACGGCTGCGCGAATGCCGGCACTGCAAACCACGCGACGACGCCTATCGCAAGCACAGCACACGAGAGCCTGCGTAGCACGACTACAACCGACTGCACGTATAGGTCTCATCGGAGCAAAATCGCAACGTAGAAAGCCCAAAGGCGGGTGCCGTGGCGCGACCCATCTGCATATTTTTTCTCGCCCTAAGGAACACGTTTTGCACGTTGTGCTCGCTTTCTGACTGGCCGTAAGCGCCGGGGTTCCCGACCCCAGAAGATGGCGCTGAGCCGAGGAAACGAAAACGGCCTCGGGCAACCCCGCCGGCAATATTAGCATCGTGCAGCATGATGATGAGTGGCGCGTCGCGCGCAAGCCACAAGTTGACTCGCGTGGTCGCTACGACTCGGCGAGCATGAGGACACGTTTGAGCGAGTCGGGATCGATTATCTTTGTCTGGCGAAAGAGCTGAAACAGCGTGACGCTAAGCGCTGCGCGCTTGTGCGCCGTGACCTTGAAATGCAGTTGCGCAAGCTCCGTATCGATGCGCTCGAAGAGCATCGCAAGCAACGTGTAATCCGCAGATGTAAGCCCCGAAGCGTCGCGGTCCGCCTGCGCCCAAGTCGCCGCTGTGTGCTCGCTGCCGCCGCTTACGAGCCAATCGATATTCGTCGCGCTGGCCTCGCAAATCGAGCGCAAGTCGGACACATGGGGCTCGGACTCGCCGCGCAGCCACTTGCGTACCGCGCCCTCCGAACGTCCTATGACGCGAGCGAGCGTACTCGCCCCGCCATTTGCATCGACGATTGCGCGCAGACGCACTGGAAACGCACTCGGAGCGGATGCGGAAAATTCAGCGCGCAATGCGTCCCGGTCCTTCATCTTCGTTGCCTCATGAATGTTACGAATGTAATGTACATGCGCCGAGAACGCGATCGATTAATCATATTAGTACGATTTGATTACAAAAGTACTAAGACATCGAGTTAGACTTCAGCGCGGCGCGACGGGCAGGTCTGTATGAGGTGCCTTGAAATGCCGTGATCGCCTCTGCAGCGATGCCTTATTGCCACTTGGAAGACCGGTGCAGCTGCGCCGTGCACGGCGCGGGATCAAAACTGGCGCGTGAGCGCCGGCGAGAATCAGTTTTTTGCCTCCCAAGGCCCCTATAATGCGCTCGCCCGACGCCGGGCCAACAGCGTCGAGCCGGGCGCGCGCCCGCGCCTGCTGGTGCGACGATCATCACGGGCGAAAGTGGCGGAATTGGTAGACGCGCTGGACTTAGGATCCAGTGGGGTAACCCTTGAGAGTTCGAGTCTCTCCTTTCGCACCATTCGTTGGGATGCTCCAATCGCGGGCTCGCATTTTCGAGCCGAGGTAATGACACATGCAGGTATCTTTGACCGCAACCGGCGGTCTTGAGCGGCGTCTTGAAGTTGCGGTGCCGGCAGAGCGCGTCGCAAGCGAAGTCGAGGAGCGTCTAAAGCGAATCTCGCGCACTGCGCGCTTGAAAGGTTTCAGGCCGGGCAAGGCGCCCTTTACGGTGATCCGCAGGCAGTTCGGCGAACAAGTGCACGCCGAAGTCGTTAACGATCTGATGCGCAGCAGCTATGCAGACGCTTTGAGTCAAGAGAAGCTCACACCGGCCACCGGCCCGCGCATCGAGCCCATTGAAATGGGCGCGGGCACAGACCTGAAGTACGCTGCAGTCTTCGAGGTGTTACCCGAGGTGCGGGTGAAGCCCGCTGCCGAAATCACTATTGAGCGGCCGGTTGCAACCATCACCGAGGCCGATACCGATGCGATGATCGAAAGCATGCGCCGCCAGCGGCCCGTGTTTACCGCGGTCGAGCGTCCGGTGCTGCTTACCGACCGCGTGACGGTGGATTACGAAGGACGCCTCGAAGGCAACATCGTGCAGGGGGCCAAGGGTGAGGACGTCGCGTTCATCGTCGGCGCCGGCCGCATCATGGCGGAGATTGAGGAGGCCGTGAAAGGTGCGACGAGCGGGGAGACCCGCGCCGTGTCCGTGCGCTTTCCGGCGGAGCATCCAGATAAACAGCTGTCCGGCAAACCGGTCGAGCTGGCGCTGACTGTCAAGAAGATCGAGGAGCCGAGCCTGCCGGCGGTGGACGCCGAATTCATGAGCGCCTTCGGCGTTTCGGACGGTGACGCGAGTGTCTTCCGGGATGAGGTCAGGAACAGCATGGAGCGTGAGATGGGGCAAGCGGTGCGCCAGCGTCTGCGCTCCGCGGTCATCGAAGGGCTGCTGCGCGATAACGCGATGGAGGTGCCACGCGGGCTCGTTGAAGACCAAGTGCGCGAGCTGCAGCTTGAAATGGCGCGAAGAATGGGCATTAAGGATGAGAGCCAGGTACCGCAGCGTCAGGGTTTTGAGGAGCCGGCACGGCGCCGTGTGGCCCTCGGCTTGATCATCGGTGAGATCATTCGCGCCGAGAAGCTCAAGGTGGATCGTCACCGGGTGCAGGCGCGGCTCGACGAAATCGCTGCTTCCTATCCGAATTCGGACGAGGTGAGACGTGCTTACTTGCAAAGCGCCGACGCAATGCGTCAGATCGAGGCCAGCGTGCTGGAGGACCAAGTCATTGACTGGGTGCTGGAGCACGCGACCGTGACCGATCGGCCTTCGACCTTTAGTGAATTGACCGGTTTTGGACAGACTAGTGAGAACCGAACATGAATGAACGCGGCTTAAACCTGGTGCCGATCGTCGTTGAGCAGACCGCTCGCGGCGAGCGGGCTTATGACATCTATTCGCGCCTCTTGAAGGAGCGCGTGATCTTCATCGTGGGCGCCATCGACGACTACATTGCCAACATCGTGGTCGCGCAGATGCTGTTTCTGGAGTCGGAGAACCCGGAAAAAGACGTTTCACTGTACATAAACTCGCCGGGCGGCATCGTGACCGCCGGGCTTGCGATTTACGACACCATGCAGTTCATCCGCCCTGACGTCAGCACCATCTGCGTCGGCCAGGCGGCGAGCATGGGAGCGGTGCTCCTGGCCGCCGGCGAAAAGGGCAAGCGTTTCTGCCTGCCGCACGCGCGGATTATGATTCATCAGCCCTTGGGTGGTTTTCAGGGCCAAGCGGCGGATATGGAGATCCACGCCAAGGAAATGCTCGAGACTCGTGACCGGCTGAACAAAATCCTGGCTAAACACACCGGCCAAAGCGTCGATAAGATTAAACACGACACAGATCGCGACCACTTCATGGACTGGCAGGAAGCGGCCGGGTACGGTCTCATCGACCGGGTGCTGGAACAGCGCGGCGAGGCGCAGGGTGCCGCACCTGCCAAGACGTGAGATTGTTAACGAAAAACTTGTTCACACAGCAGCTTACGTCACATGTGCTCCTTTGCCTCCCGGGCATGGCACGTGCTATAAAACTTTCGGTCGCGGGAGATTTTCCGGCGGCCCAACCAGGGGTGATGAGGGCGCTCGATGACTGATGATTCCCGCGGTCGACACGATGACGGCAAGCTCCTGTATTGCTCCTTTTGCGGCAAGAGTCAGCACGAGGTTCGCAAGCTCATCGCCGGTCCATCGGTCTTCGTTTGCGACGAATGCGTCGAACTGTGTAATGACATCATCCGCGAGGAGCTTGAGGACCGCGCCGAGCGTGCGCGCGACAAGCTTCCCAAGCCCCATGAGATCAAGAAGGTCCTCGACGAGTACGTAATCGGTCAGGAACGCGCAAAGAAGGTTCTGGCGGTCGCCGTCTACAACCACTACAAGCGCCTGCAGACCCGCAGCGGTACCGCGCGCTCCAAGGACGACGTCGAGATCGCCAAGAGCAATATTTTGCTGATCGGCCCGACCGGCTGTGGCAAGACGCTGCTCGCCGAGACGCTTGCGCGCCTACTGAACGTGCCGTTCACGATTGCCGATGCAACGACCCTCACCGAGGCCGGCTACGTCGGCGAGGACGTCGAGAACATTATTCAGAAGCTTTTGCAGAAGTGCGATTACGACGTCGAGAAGGCCCAAACGGGCATTGTCTACATCGATGAGATCGATAAGATCTCCAGAAAATCCGACAACCCTTCGATTACGCGCGACGTATCGGGGGAGGGCGTGCAGCAGGCGCTCCTGAAGCTTATCGAGGGCACGATTGCCTCTGTACCGCCGCAGGGCGGCCGCAAGCATCCGCAGCAGGAATTTCTGCAGGTGGACACGGGCAATATTCTGTTCATTTGCGGTGGGGCGTTCGCGGGTCTGGAGAAGATCATTCAGAACCGCACTCAAAAGAGCGGCATCGGCTTCACCTCGGACGTGCGTGAGATCAACGCGCGACCGCACGGCAGCGATCTATTTCACGACACCGAGCCGGAAGATTTGATCAAGTACGGCCTGATTCCCGAATTCGTCGGGCGCTTGCCGGTGGTCGCGACGCTGGATGAGCTCGATGAGGCGGCTCTCATGTCGATCCTGACCGAGCCCAAGAATGCATTGACCAAGCAGTACCGCCGGCTGTTCGAGATGGAAGGCGCAGAGCTTGAGTTTCGCGATGAAGCCTTGCGGGCGGTGGCGCACCGCGCCATGCAAAGAAAGACCGGTGCGCGCGGTCTGCGCACCATCCTTGAGACCGTGCTGCTCAATACCATGTATGAGCTGCCGGCGATGCGCAACGTCGGCAAGATCGTCATCGATGAGTCTGTCATCGAAGGCCATACCCAGCCGTATGTGGTCTACAAGTCAGAAGAACCTCGCACCGGCGTTGATGAGCCACGGCGTGCCTCGGGCGCCGGGCATCATTGACGCGCGGCAAATCTTTTAGTTTCTGACGCTGCGGCCGTTGAAACGGGGGAGAACGGCCCCTATTTCCCGCTAGACTTGGTTTCCTTTGAGCGATCAGCATAGGATCGCCGTGGCCGCCGGTCGGCATCATCCAGCGAGGTCTTAAGCGTGTCCGAAACAACTGCGACGAGCGTGACGACAAGCGGCATTCAAAATGTGCCCGTCCTGCCCCTGCGGGATGTCGTCGTTTATCCGCATATGGTGATTCCGCTCTTTGTGGGGCGCGAGAAATCCATTCTGGCGCTGGATGCGGCCATGCGTACCGATAAACGCATCATGCTGCTCGCGCAGAAGCAGGCGGACGTCGATGATCCCAAGACCGATGATCTCTACCGCACCGGTACGATCGCAACGATCCTGCAGCTCCTGAAGCTGCCCGACGGCACCGTTAAAGTGCTGGTCGAGGGGGTCGACCGCGCGCGCATCGACAAGCTGTCCGCCGCCGAATACTACTCCGCGGACTTGGCGCTACTGCCTGACGTCGAGGGTTACGATGAGCGCGAGATGGACGTGCTCGCGCGCTCGGTCATCTCGCAGTTCGAGCAGTACGTAAAACTCAACAAGAAAGTGCCGCCGGAGGTGCTCACGGCGCTTGCCGGGATCGAGCATGCTGGGCGCCTGGCGGACACGGTAGCGGCACACATGTCGCTGAAGCTTGCTGAGAAGCAAAAAGTTCTGGAGATTCTCGACGTCAGAAAACGTCTCGAGCACATCCTGGTCGCCATTGAAGGCGAGATGGACGTGCTGCAGATCGAGAAGCGCATCCGCGGGCGCGTCAAGGCGCAGATGGAAAAGAGCCAGCGCGAGTACTACCTGAATGAGCAAATGAAGGCCATTCAGAAGGAACTCGGCGAGATGGACGAGGGCGGTAACGAAGTTACCGAGCTTGAGCAGAAGATCGCCAAAGCCGGCATGCCCAAAGAGGCGCGCGAGAAGGCCAATGCCGAGCTCAATAAATTAAAGATGATGTCGCCGATGTCGGCCGAAGCCACAGTCGTGCGCAATTACATCGATTGGCTGGTGAAGGTGCCGTGGAAGAAACGCACCAAGATTCTGAAGGACATCGAGCGCGCGCAGAAAGTGCTGGATGAGGATCACTTTGGGCTTGAGAAGGTCAAAGAGCGCATCGTTGAATACCTCGCCGTGCAGCAGCGCGTCGACAAGCTTCGCGGACCGATCCTGTGCCTGGTGGGTCCGCCGGGTGTCGGCAAGACCTCTCTAGGGCAGAGCATCGCGCGGGCTACCAATCGCAAGTTCGTGCGCATGTCCCTGGGCGGCGTGCGCGATGAGGCGGAGATCCGCGGTCATCGGCGTACCTATATCGGCTCTATGCCCGGCAAGATTGTGCAGAACATGACCAAGGCGGCAGTGCACAATCCGCTGTTCCTCCTGGATGAAGTCGACAAGATGTCGATGGACTTCCGTGGTGATCCGTCCGCGGCGCTGCTTGAGGTCCTCGATCCGGAACAGAATTCGACCTTCAACGATCATTATCTTGAAGTGGATTTGGATCTGTCCGAGGTGATGTTTGTCTGCACCGCGAACAGTCTCAACATTCCGCCGCCGCTATTGGATCGTTTGGAAGTCATTCGTCTGCCCGGCTACACCGAAGACGAAAAGATGAACATCGGCCGCCGCTATCTGCTGCCAAAGCAGATGAAGCACAACGGCGTGAAGGATCATGAGCTCAAGGTCTCGGATCTGGCTCTCCTCGACATCGTGCGTTACTACACCCGGGAAGCGGGCGTGCGCAGCCTCGAGCGCGAGCTTGCGAAGATCTGCCGCAAGGCGGTCAAGCAGATGCTGGCGAAAGCCAAGGAAGAAAAGCTCGTCAGCATCACACCGAAGAACCTCGACAAGTACTTAGGCGTGCGCCGTTTCCGCTACGGCAAGGCGGAGGATATGAACCGCGTCGGTCAGGTGACAGGCCTTGCGTGGACCGAAGTGGGCGGCGAGCTCCTGAGCATCGAGGCGGCGGTGGTACCGGGCAAAGGCAAACTGCAGCACACCGGCCAGCTCGGCGAGGTCATGCAGGAATCGATTCAGGCGGCGATGACAGTGGTGCGCAGCCGCGCGCAGGTCCTGGGCCTCGACGCCGACTTCTATCAGAGGCTCGACGTGCATCTGCACATCCCCGAGGGTGCGACTCCCAAAGACGGCCCGAGCGCAGGCATCGGCATGTGTACCGCGCTGGTGTCGGCGCTGACCAAGATTCCGGTGCGCTCGGACGTTGCCATGACGGGTGAGATCACCTTGCGCGGCGAGGTTCTGCCTATCGGTGGCTTGAAAGAGAAGCTGCTGGCGGCGCACCGCGGTGGCATCAAGACGGTTCTTATACCCGATGAGAATCAGAAGGATCTCGTTGAGATCCCGGACAACATCAAAGGCAATCTTGAGATTAAGGCGGTGAAGTGGATCGATGAGGTGCTCGAGATTGCGCTCACCGCGCGTCCCACTCCTACTGAGGCGAAGCTGCCGGTCGATGAGAAGCCGCGCAGAAGTGTACGGCGGGTTCTGAAAGATGTAGTCCCGGCCCATTGACGGGCCGGGTTCCGGTCAGACTCAAAACGCCATCGAGGGGTGCTTAGCTCAGCTGGTAGAGCGTCGCCTTTACACGGCGAATGTCGGCGGTTCGATCCCGTCAGCACCCATTTCCCAACGATTCTACGGCGTCCCGCGACGTGCCATGTTGTCTCAATCCAGGGATGAAACGCTGGATTTCATGCTGTTTCAGATCCCCTGACGTCTCAGCGCGCTCATTGACAGCCCTGCATAGAATGGGGTACACGGCAGGGGTATCTCACTCGGTAGGGGTATCTCATGCTGACGGAGACGGCGATTCGAAGCGCCAAACCAAGGGAGAGGCCGTACAAGCTGTTTGACGAGCGCGGGCTCTACCTGCGCTCGTGGCTCCGACGGGCGGCCGCTTGTGGCGCTTCCGGTATCGGCATGGCGGAAAAGAGAAGCTGCTCGCGCTCGGCGCATACCCTAATGTGCCATTGCGGAGCGCGCGAGAAAAGCGCGACGA
>Ga0209483_1001610_pt1 | contig 16873 bp, 14 predicted proteins | sample NGEPerA_FD_184508 | JGI IMG/M metagenome (GOLD analysis project Ga0209483, IMG submission 184508) | Arctic peat soil microbial communities from the Barrow Environmental Observatory site, Barrow, Alaska, USA - NGEE PermafrostL2-A... | ecosystem: Environmental > Terrestrial > Soil > Wetlands >... | reverse complement strand
TCGTCGAGTTGCACGAGGCGATCTGGCAGGTGCTGCGCGGCGAAGTGCTGAAAGGCTATGCGCAAGCGCGGCGGTGAATTGCGGCTGTCGCGCGCGCAGCTGGCGCTCGTGCACGCAGTCATCGCCGGCCTCGTGTTCTTCGCGTGGTGGGCGCTGACCGAGACGAAGGTGCTCGCGCCGTTCTTCTTCGGCGAACCGCTCAAGGTCGTGGGCGTCATCTACGAGTGGTTCGCCACCGGCAAAATCTGGCCGCACCTCTTGATCACGCTGTGGGAAACGGTGCTCGCATTTGCCGTCGGCAGCCTGCTCGGGCTGGTTGTCGGCCTGTGGCTGGCACTCGCGCCGCTGGCGAGCGCGATCGCCGAGCCCTACATCACCGCGATGAACGCGATGCCGCGCGTGATTCTCGCGCCGATCTTCGCCGTGTGGTTCGGCCTTGGCGTGCTGTCCAAGGTCGCGCTCGGCGTGACGCTGGTGTTCTTCATCGTGTTCTTCAACGTGTTCCAGGGCGTCAAGGAAGTGAGCCCGGTAGTGCTCGCCAATGCACGGATGCTCGGCGCGTCGAGGCGACAGCTGTTGCGCCACATCTACCTGCCGTCGGCGACGTCGTGGGTGTTCTCGAGCCTGCACACTTCGGTGGGCATGGCGTTCGTCGGTGCGGTGGTCGGCGAATACCTGGGATCGGCCAAAGGTGTGGGCTACCTGATCCTGCAGGCCGAAGGTGTGTTCGACATCAACACGGTGTTCGCCGGCATCGTCGTGCTGACGGTGTTCGCGCTGCTGCTCGATTATGCGGTCACGCGGATCGAGACGCGGCTGCTGGTGTGGCGGCCGAAGACAGCCGAGAGCGAATCATTGTAGCGGCGCATGCCTCGACGAGAGCCCGCTTGGGAAAGTGTTGCGTGCAATCAACGTCATTCAGCGCCCGATCGCCTGCACCAGCAACGACGGGGCGACCATCTGTGTCGACGACCTGAAGCCGATCGGGATGCATCCGGCCAGCGCCAACAATACGCATGCGGCAATCAGGCGTTTCATCGTGTATCCGCGAACGTCAGGTTTGCCACTGTAACGCGCGGTGCCTGTGGGATTCAAGCCGCGTTCGCGCGCGGTGACGCATCGCCGCCCGGATCCTTCCAACGCCGGTGCGCCCAGTACCACTGCTCGGGATGGCGCAGCACCAGCCGCTCGAGCACCGCGTTGTACGCGCGTGTGTTGCGGCGTATCGCGAGCGACGTATCGTCGTCGTCGTAGAGCGGCATCGGGTCCTCGAAGCGCAGCACGTGCGATCCGTCGGGCTCGCGCCAGCCCGCCGCCGGCAGCACCGGCGCGCCCGTCGCCAGCGCGATCACCGCGACGCTCTTGAACGTGCGTGCGTCGTGGCCGAAGAACGCGACCGGAATGCCGTCGCGCCCTTTCGCATACTGGTCGAACGGGAACACGACGATGTCGCCGCGCGCAAGGCGCTCGACGATCGCGTCGAGGCCGCCGCGCTTGGCGACCACGCCGAATCCGGCGTCGCGAAAATGCCAGTTGACCAGCGTGTCGAGCCAGCGCGGCTTGATCGGCCGGCGCACGAAATGAAAACGACCGCGCATCTGCGGAAACGCTGCGAGGCCGGCGGTCGTCGCCACTTCCCAGCTGCCGAAATGCCCGGTGACGATGATCGCGCCCTTGCCTTGCGCCAGCGCACCGGCGAGCGCCTCGGTATTTTCCACGCGCACGCGCGACGCGCGGCGCTTCTGCGGCACCAGCAGGAACAGGAAGAAGCCCGCGTAGACGCGCAGCAGGTGCAGGTAGTGCGCCTGCGCGAGCCGCACGATGTCGCCTTCCGGCAGCGTGTCGCCGAACACGAGGTGCAGGTTCGCCAGGATCACGCTGCGGCGCAACGGCAGCAGGTGATAGAACAGCTTGCCGACGAGGGGTGCTGCCACCGGCTCGTATTCGCCGATCGCCACCGCCGACGCGCTTGCGCGGTCGTGCGTCAGCGACACGTCGATGTGCACGATCCGGTGGCGCTGCAGCACGCTTTGTGCGGCCGGCGAGCAGACGACCACCGGCGCGCCATAGTTGTCGCGTGCGATCGAGAAATCGGCCGCAGTGATGGTGTTGAGCGCCGCCTCGCGAGGGAACAGCTTGAGGCACGCTTCCTTCGCGGCGAAGCGCGCGGCGAGGCTCGCTGCCCGGCCCGCGCCGGTGCCGGTGTCGGCCAGCTCGGCAGGCGACCACAGCTTGCCCAAGTCGCCGGTGGGTGTTTCGCGCAACAGCCGTTCGATGCGCGCGATCTCCACGTTGTCGATGCCGCAGCGCTGAGCGGCTCTTTCCTTCACACGCGCACCAGCAGCGCCGTGTTGGTGCTGCCGAATCCGCGCGACAGCACCAAGGCGACGTTGGAGCGCGGCGCCGTTGCGTCGCGCGACACGTTGAGCCCCGCGCACGCGTCGTCGAGCGCGGTCAGCGGCGCGAGGCCCGGCACGACGCCGCGGCGCAGCGCTTCGAGCGCAAGCACCGTCTCCAGCGTGCCCGACGCCGCCAGCAAGTGTCCGAACGCCCACTTGAATCCAGTCACCGGCGGCATGGCGGCGCCGAACACGCGGACGAGCGCTCGTGCCTCGCTGGCGTCGGAGTTGCGCGTGCCGTTGGCGTGCGCGACGATCATGCCGACATCGGCGGCGGCAATGCCGGCATCGTCGAGCGCCAGGCCAATGGCACATGCGAGGCCGTCGCCATCGTCGCTGATGGCGAGCAGTCCCTGGGCTTCGGACGCCGACCCGCTGCCGATGAGCTCGCCTTGCACCTGCGCGCCGCGCTCATGCGCCGCCGCTTCGCTTTCGACGACCAGCGCCGCCGCACCTTCGCCGAAAATGCTGCCGCTGCGCGATGCGTCGTACGCGCGCAGCCCATCCGGCGACAACAGCCCCGCGCGATAGTAATAGAGCATGTTCTGCGGCTCGATCGGTGCCTCGTGGCCGATGGCGACGACGCGGTCGGCCTCGTCCGCACGCAGCGCTTCCATTGCCTCGACCAGCGCCAGCGTGCCGCTGATGCTGTGGTGCGTGATGCACGCGTTGGCACCTTTGAGGCCGTGCGCGATGCCGACGTGGCAAAGCACGTTGTTGGGCAGCGAACGCAGCAGCCACATCGGATTGACGTTGGCGGCGAGCTCCTCGCCGAACACGTGCAGGTCGTCGTGCGCCTCGGTCATCAATGGGAAATAATCGTACTGGCTGTCGAACGTTCCGCCGCCCGAGCCGACGAAGCAGCCGAAGCGGTCGTTGAAGCGCGTGACGGCGTCGGCGTCGGTCAGGGTTTCGCGCCAGGCGGTGGCCCCGGCATCCTGCATCGCCTGTGCGGCGGCGAAGACGCCGAACACATCGGTGCGGCGGATGAATTTCAGGAGCTTGCGGTCGGACAGCAGCGCACGCAACTCGACGCCGGTGATTTCACCGGCGAGCTGCGACGGATAGCGCGCGGTGTCGAAGCTCGTGATCGGCGCGATCGCCGAGTGGCCCGCGAGCAATGCGTCGAAAATGTCGGTGGGGGTGCGGCCGGCAGCGCAGATCGCGCCGGCGCCGGTGACCAGCGCGCGCGCCGCCATGTCAGTGCGCCTCCGCGGCCGCGGCGATTAGCGCGGCGGTTTCCTCGGGATGGCGGAACACGACGCAGCTGTTCGACCCGCCGAAGCCGAACGAATTCGACAGCGCCGCGCGGATGCGGCGTTTGCGCGGGACGTCACGCACGAGGTTGAGGTGCTCGCAGTCGGCGTCGACACTGACCAGGTTGGCGTTGACCGGCATGACACCGTCACGAATCGCCAGCGCGCAGACGACGGCCTCGACGGCACCCGCCGCCGCAATCAGGTGTCCCATCGTGCTCTTGGTCGAGCTGACGCCGATCTCGGCGCAGCGGGCGCCGAACACGCGCTTGATCGCCGCCGCCTCGCTGCGGTCGTTCATCGGCGTCGATGTGCCATGCGCGTTGATGTAGTCGATATCGTCGATCGTCATCCCTGCATTGGCGAGCGACTGGCGCATCGCCTGGATCGGGCCGTCGCCATCGGGCGGTGAATCGGTGATCCGGTAGCTCGACAGTGAATTGCCGTCGCCGGCGAGCTCCGCGTAGATGTGCGCGCCGCGCGCCTTCGCCGCCTGCCATTCCTCGAGCACCAGGAAGCCGGCGCCTTCGCCCAGCAGGAAGCCGTTGCGCGTCGCGTCGAACGGACGACTCGCGCGTTCGGGCGTGTCGTTGTCGGCCGAAACGGCGGACAGCAGGCAGAAGCCCGCGAGCCCGACCGGATTGACCATCGAATCGAAACCACCGGCCAGCACGCGATCGGCGTCGCCACGGCGTATGAGCTTCATCGCCGTTCCCACTGCCTGGCCGCCCGACGCGCACGCGGTGTGCACCGACGACGCGTAGCCGCGGATGCCGTAGCGCCGCGCGAGCGCCGACAATCCCGCCGACGACTGGCTGCGGCAGAACACCATCGGGTCGTTCGCCGACGGGTCGTCGACGAGCTTGCCGGGCTCGAGCTCGCCGCCGGCTGCGCTGTGGTCATGCACTTCGGCGAGGTCGGCATACGGCACGCCCATCATTCCCGTGCCCACGGCGATCCCCCAGCGTGCCGCGTCGGCGGCGGTGGGCGCGATGCCGGCATCGCGCATCGCCTGGTCGGCGGCCGCCACCGCAAAGCCATGCGCGCGGCTCAGGAATTTCTGCAACTTGCGCTCGCCGACGGCGGCGACGAAATCGAAGTTCTTCACTTCGGCGGCGATCTGCGTCGTGAATCCGCTGGCGTCGAACTGCTCGATGCGCGCGCCGCCGCTGTGGCCGTATTGCAGCGCGCGCCAGGTCGTGTCCACGTCGTTGCCCACCGGCGTGACCAGGCCGACGCCGGTGATCGCGACACGCCGCAGCATCATGCGACCTCGGCGCCGGCGTGCGCGAATGCGATCTGCGCGGTGGCCATCTTGCGTTCGCCGATCGCCGCGGTGAAGCGAACGCGCGCGCCATCCTCGCCGGGCGACGCGCGCGCGACTTTGAGCAGCACGTCCTCGCCCGGACGTATGAAGTCGCGCATCTTGACGTTGGTGACGCCCGCGACGCGCTGCGGCGTGCCATCGTCGCCGACGAGCTCGCCGGCCACGCGGATCGCGTGATCGAGCAGCAATGTCGCCGGAAACACCGGCCGGCGCGGAAAATGATCGACGAAATACGGCGCGTCCAGTGGAACGTGCAGGCGCGCGTTGCGCGTGTCGGCGCTGGCGGCCAGCGTTTCCATCACATGCTCGCCGATGCCCTCGAAGCGCCCGGGCTGCGCACCAGCACCGCACAACAGCGCGAACTCGCGCGCCAAGTCGTCAGCGGAATCGTAATCGTCCTGTGGCAGCATCGGCCCCAGGCAGTCGATGAGGCGCACGGCCATGCGGCCACCGACATGCGCGCGGCCCTGGTAGAACACCGCCTGCTCGTCGCAGTCCTCGACGTCGACCTCGAGCGTCAGCGTGTCACCCGGTCGCACGTCGTCTCCCATCCGCACGTCGCGTGCGAGCGCCGCCACCGGCCGACCGCGAAAACCAATGTGCGCCATCGACACCCACGCGGCGAGCTGGCCGGTGGCTTCGGCCACCAGGCACGACGAAAAACCGGCAACCGTCGCAGGTACGGCGAACGTTGCGCACGCGCGACGGGCGGGAACGTACTCGGTGATCCGGTCGCAGAACGTGAATGCGCCGTAGCGTCCGCCCATCCGGCCCCTCGTCAAGCGGCCGGCGCGTTCTTCTGCGCGCGCAGCACCACCTTGCAGAACGTCTCCGGCGTGAACAGACGCGGTATGTCGGCGGCCTTGAGCGGCGTCTTGATGCGTGCCGGCGGCACCTCGGACAGGAACTGGCGCAGTCGCGCGAGTCCCGCTTCGGTGACGATCCCTTTCTGCTCGAAATCGGCTTCGGCCAAGTCGCCGCGCGCATCCTCGACGATCTTGCCGCGCGGAATCTTCACCTTGAACGCACGCTCCAGGCGGAATACCAGGTCGAGGAAGTCGATAGACTCGGCATCCAGGTCTTCGATCAGCGACGAGTCGAGCTTGACGTCGGCCAGGTCGCAGCCGAGCGCGTCGGCGATCACGTCGGCGACCTTTGGAAATACCGCATCGATTTCGGCTCTTGTAAATTCCATATGCTCTTTCCCTCACTCCATCTTGAAACCGCCGTCCACGTGGACGACCTGGCCTGTCATGTAATCGGATAGCTGCGACGCGAGGAACCACACTGCATTGGCAACGTCCTGCGGCGACCCGAAGCGCCTCAGCAATATGCGTGACTTTACCTCGTCGCCGGCCGCATCCCTCACCGCCTGCGACATATCGGTCTCGATGACGCCGGGCGCCACCGCATTCACGCGAATCCCGCGCGGCGCAAGCTCGACCGCCAGCGCGCGAGTGAACGCCTCGATGGCGCCCTTGCTCGCCGCATAGTTCGTCTGTCCGCGGCCGCCACGCGTCGCCGACACCGAACTCAGGTTGACGATGTTGCCGCGGCGGCGCGACACCATGAACGGCGCCACAGCGCGCGTCACGTTGAACACGCCACCGATGTTGGTGTCGAGCACGTCCTTCACTTCGTCGTCGGACATTCCGGTAAGAACATTGTCGCGCACCACGCCCGCATTGTTGACGAGGATGTCGATCGTGCCCTTGTCTTCGGCAAGTTGCTCGACGGTGGCTTCGCAGGCACGCGCGTCGCGGATGTCGGTGCGCAGCGCCGCGACGCGCATGCCGGCGACGGCGGCCATGGCGACCACGTCTTCGGCGGCGGCCGCATTGCCGCGATAGAGGAACGTGACATCGACGCCGTCCGCCGCCAGCGTTTCGACGATTGCCCGGCCGATGCCGCGGCTGCCGCCGGTCACCAGCGCGATCTTGCCTTCGAGTCCGCTGTCGCGCGTCATGTCATCCCGAGATGGCAAAGCCGCCATCGACGACGATGGTCTGCCCGGTAATCTTTTCCGCCTCGGGCAGGCACAGCAGGTAGATCGCATCGGCGACGTTTTCCGCCGTGAGCACGGGGCCGGCCGGCGTGCGCTCGGCAAACTCCGCGAGCAGCCGGTCGCGGTTGGGAAAATATGCGAGGGCGTCGGTGTCGACGACGCCCGCGCTGATGGCGTTGACGCGAATGCCGCGCGGCCCGAGCTCCTGCGCGAGCGCACGCACCAGCGATTCGAGCGCCGCCTTCGACGCGCCGATGAATGCATAGTTGGGAATCGCGCGCGACGCGCCCAGGCTCGACATCGCGAGCATGCGGCCGCCCGCGGGCATCATCGGCACCGCGCGCTGCGCGAGCAGGTTGAGCGCGAACGCGTTGGTTTCCATGCACCAGCGCCAGTGCTTCAGCGTCATTTCCAGCGCGGGCTTCAGCACGCCGCTGGCGGCGTTGCTGACCACGATGTCGAGCCGGTCGAAGCGCTCGCCGATCGCGACGAACATGTCGTCGACGCTGGCGACGTCGGCCACCGAGCCCTGCACGGCGAAACTGCGGCGGCCGAGTGCGGCGATTTCGTCGCACAGCACCTGTGCCTCGTCGTGACTGTTGTAGTAGTTGACGATCACGTCGCAGCCCGCGTGCGCGAGCTTGCGCGCGGCGGCGCGGCCGATGCCCCGCGCAGCGCCGGTGACGAGCGCGACCCGCCCGGCGAGCGGCGTTGCATATGCCGGTGCAGCCGGCGTTGAGGACGGTAGGGTCAACGGAGCCTTTTGTGCGCGGTCGGGGACTGGCCGCCGGCGACTCGCCGGCAGACGGTAAACACGCGATTTTAGCAAACGCGCGGCGCTTGGGGCACGGCGTCAGCCGGCAGGCAGCGCGCGGCGGGCGCGAACGAAGCGCTGTGCTTCGATGACCCAGTGTTCCTTGATGCTGTACCAGACGTCGGCTGCCCACTGGATATTTTCCTGGTCGATTCCGGCGGGCGGATCCTTTCCGGTCAACGCGGGCGTCCACGCGTTGATCCAGTTGCGCGCGCCCGGCTCGACGCCGAGCTGGTCGGTGTTGACGACGTAGAGGTGCGAATACGCACCCGGCAGGCGCACGTTGCGCACATGCGCCGAACCCAGCGGGTTGTAAAGGTCCCGCGTATGCGGGCCGTCCCACGCGATCAGGTCGACGCCGATCGCGAAGCCGGTGAAGTCTTCCACGCTGTCGGGAATGTCGTACAGGCGCGTCACCATGCTCCACTGGTTGGGCAACAGCAGCGCCAAGCCGCCGGCGCCGACTGCCGACACATAGGGCAGCACCAGGCTGGTGACCGGACGCACCTGCCCGGTCAGCGGATCGACGATCGTCGTGCGACCCTCGCTTGCATGCGTGAACGGGTTGACCACGTCGACGCTGTCGTCGAACTTGCCGGCCAGCTCATAGAGCACCTTGACCGCCTGCATGCCGCCCTGGCTGTGCCCGATCATCATCGGCCGCGTGCCCTCGTGCTCGTAGAACCACGCGATCTGGCCCGCGAGCACGCTGCTGCTGTCGTATGGGCTGTGCGACGTTTCCTTGGTCGCCGGGTCGCGCACCTCGCTCGACGGGTAGCCCATGCGCACCAGGAAATTGGCGAACGACTCCATGATGAGCCGCGTGGGAAAGATGCCGCCGTGCAGCTTGATGATGCGCGGCGCGGGTCCCAGCGCCAGCGTCTTGCGAACATCGTCTTCGCTGACGTGATGCGGGTCCAGCGCGAGGATGCGGTCCTGCAGCTCCGGCGTCATTTTGAACGCGCGCAACACGCTGCCGGCCGTTGGCGGACCGGCACGCCCGGCCGAATCGTCCACAAGCGTCGCGCAGGACGCGAGCGCAAGCACGAGCGCGCACACGCCGGCTGCCTGCAGAACCGCGCCGAGGGTCAATCGCGCGCGCATTGTTCGATCTCGGCGCGCAAGCGATCCGGAAAGTCGTTGGAAAGCGCGGTCGGGCGCCACGACACGCCGATCGAAATCTCGGCTGCCGTCGTCGAGATCGCCAGCACCGCAGGGGTCAGCGGACCGGTGGACACGCCGCGCGTATAGCTTTGAGCGCTGCCGGCCGACGCGGGCCACAGCGGGTCCACGTCGAGCATCGACACGCCCGCCCACGCCGGGTAGTGCTTCGCGTAGAAGCGGCTGCGCTGGTGGTCGCTCATCAACGGCCATGCGCAGGAAGCCGCCGCCAGCCCGAACAGCGTGCGCAGGTAGAGATGGCGGCGCTTGATCGGCAACGTCGCGCTGCGCACGTCGCGCGCGAGCTCGGCAACGCCGATGCCGTCGGGCACCGAATGCATGACGCGCAGGCTGGCAAGCAGTTGTCCGAACGCCGATGCATTGTCGCCTCCGAAGTCCTTCCTGATGTTGACGATGGACGCGACCGCAATGCCCCGCCGCGTGCGCTCGGCGTGCCTCGCCGTCGCAAACGGCGACAGCGAGCGCAGCAGCAGCGCGATGACGAGGTCATGCAGTGTCACGCCGAAACCCGCAGCGTGCCGGCGCAGTGCCGCCGTATCTGTCGGCGCAACACGGATGAGCGCGTAGGCATTGCGGGGATCATCGGGGTCGCGGTCACGCGTGCGCAGCGCATGCTTCGACTCGCGCATCAGCGCGGGCATCGCCGCGAGCGCGGCTGCGAACCAGCGCGCGTGCGTTCGCAACAACCAGGAATACGTGGGTGGATACAGCGGCGGCGGCTCGACGGGCGCCACTGCGCGTATCCCGTCGGGCATCATCGCGATGACGATTGCGCCGAGCAGCATCGCAACGGAGTCGCCGCCGGCGAGGAAGTGATCGTAGGCGACACCCAGCAGGAATGCATTGCGCACGTCCACGACGAAGAACCGTAAAGGTTCGCCGAGTTCGAACGGCGTGTTGAGCTGGCGTGCGATCTCCCCGGCGAGCACGCGCTCGCTGTCGCCCGGGTCCGCGCATTCGAGCACGTCGATCTGCGGCTTCGGCACGCCGCCACGGTAGACGTACCTGCGGCGCGTGGCGTCGAGCGTGAACCCTGCGATGCCCCAGCGTGCGAGCGTTGCGGCGATGTGTTCGCGCGCGAGTTCCGCGTCGAAGGCACGCGTCACCCGTGCGACGTGCACGGCGTTGTACGGATGCAGGCTGCGCCAGCGCAGCATCATCCGCTGGAAGAGGTTGAGCTTGCCCGGAAAGGCACGCCCGCGCATGGTCACACCGGCGAGGCGCGGGGCGTGCGCGCCGATCGAAGCGCGCGTGCAATCGAGCGCCTCATCGCCATCCCCGCATCCGCGGGATGAAGCGGCCGGTTCCGCTGCAATAGCGCGCGTAGGCGTCGCCGTGCGCTGCCAGCAGGAAGCGCTCCTCGTTGCGTGCCTTGACGACCATCAATGCGACGTGGATCACCGCAACGGTGAACATCGGCCACGTGGGCAGCACGATGAGGGTGGCGAGCATCAGCGCGATGCTCTGCGCGTAGATCGGATGGCGTACACGGCCGAACGTGCCGGCGGTCAGCAGCGTGCTGGTTTCGTCGCGGGTGACCGCCATCGTCCAGTGACGGCCCATCTCGCGCCAGGTGCGAATCGAGCCATGCAGCGCTGCGACGCCGGTTGCTGCGGCGGCCCAGCGCAACAGCGTGAACGCATTCGACCTCGCGAATACGGGTACCGCGAGCATTCCGGATGCATGTGTGAGCGCAAGCCACGGCAGCGCCAGCCACGCACCGACGAGCGGCACCCAGGCAACCCACAGCAGCACTTCCAGCCGCTGCTCCGGCAGCACGCCGGAGAGCTTGCGCGTTTTCCTGCGGCGACGAACGACCATCACCGCGACGATCGTCCAGTAGACCCAGACCGTCAGCAACACGATCAAGGTGGGCAGTTCGACGGGCGTCTGGGGCAATTCAGGCAATCGGCGTGGATTCGCGTGCGCGGGCAGGCGAATTATACGTGCGCGACCGCACGTGTCTTGCACGATCGGGCAGCACCGGCGCGGCGTGCGACACGCCGTGCGACACGGCGTGCAGAGGGCAGCGCGAGTCGATGCGTTATGCTTCGCGCGCTACCTTCGTGGCATTCGCGGACATCCATGCTTTTCCTGCTGCGCACGCTCGGCCTGCTGCCGCTTCCGGTGCTGTACGTGCTCGGGCGCATCGTGTCGTTCGTCGCCTTCGACGTCATGCACTGGCACCGGCAACTGGCCGCGGACAACATCGCGCGCTCGTTTCCGCACAAAAGCGACGCCGAACGCGCCGCGATACTGCGCAACAACTACACGAACTTCGGGCGCACGTTCGCCGAAGCGGTGTGGGGCTGGCGTGCCGATAAGCACGCGCTGGCGCAGCGCGTCGTGATCGACAACCGCGAGATGATCAACCGCTATATCGCCGACAGGAAGTCGGTGGTGCTGCTGGCAGCGCACTTCTGCAACTGGGAATGGCTGGTGCTGGCGGCGTGCGCAGAGCTCGGCATCCCGATCTCGCCGCTGTACAAGCCATTGCGCGTGGCCGGTGTCGACGACTATGTCCACGACGCACGCGTACGCTTCGGAGGTCGCCCGGTCGCTCTCGACAACCTGCTGTACGAACTGACGTTTCGCGCCGGCGAGCCGCGCGCATTCGCGATCCTCGCCGACCAGACGCCGACACGCGACGCGCCGAAGCACTGGCGGCGTTTTCTCAGCCAGGATACGGCTTTCTACGCGGGGCTCGGCATGATCGCACGCTATCTCGATGCGCCGGTCATCTTCGTCGCAATGCGGCGCGTGAGCCGCGGCGTGTACAGCGCGCACTTGCACCTGATCGTCGAGCCACCGTATGCCGACGATCCCGAGGCGCGCATCGTCGACGGCTACGCGACGCTGCTCGAGGCGGAGATCGAGCGCTCGCCGGAAGATTTCCTGTGGGTGCACCGCAAGTGGAAATACCCGAAGCCCGGATCCGAATCCACGCCGTCGAAATGAGCGCTCGGCCCGCGGGCCAAACGATGTACATTCGCATTTCCGGCGGGACGGGCCTCGTCGCCTGATCGCCTATCGGGTACGTCAATGTCCGACATACGCCTGGCGCCTTCGAAGGACTTGCACCCCGCCGCCGTCGCGGGCGGGTACGCGGCCGACCGCGGTTCCGATAGCCAATACACGCGCGCACTGGCCGCCGCGCATCGCGGGGACCCGAAGGCGCTCGAGATGCTGAATACCGCGCTCGACGCGTTTCTGCTGCGAAAGGATGCGATCGGTGCAGCACTCGCGTCGGCGTCGCTGCTGGTGACCGGGCAGCTGGTCAGCAACTATCGCCGCTTTCCGGACCACATTGCGCGGCTCGCGCCGGTGCGCGATCCCGAGTTCCCGTGGCAGAGCCGCAGCGAGGAGCTGGTTGCGCTCGGCGGAATGCTGGCAGGACTCCTTTTTTTCGCGCCCACCGATCCGTTCATCGAGCGCTGTGTCGCGCGGATCATGGCGTTGCTGGACCTCGATGTCGACGTCAATGCCAGGTTCGCGGCCGGACGCCTCGTGCTGTACTACAGCGAGCCGCGCGCGCTGCCTGCATTGGCGCAGCGCGTCTACAGCCTGCTGAGTCCGAGCGTCCACCGCGCCGAGCTCACACCGCATCGCCTGGGCAACTGGTTGATCTTCTGGTCGCGTTGCGCACGCTACGCGCGGGAGCCGCAGCAGGCCGAGCTTGCCGAAAAGCAGGCGCGCCAACTCGCCGAGGATCATGGCCTGCGCGACATCCTGGGCTGGCTTGCTTACATCGAAGTCGACCGCAGCCTTCCCGAGCGCAACGTCGCGCGCGCCGAACGCGCGCTGGCTGCCGCAGAGGCGCTGGCCGACCCTGCGCGTCCCGGTGAAATTCCGCGGCTCGACTATCTGCGCACGAAACTCGCGCTGATGAAGTCGCAGGGCGATGCGGCGGTGTTCTACGCGTCGCGCGCCACGCAGTACGCCAACGAGTTCGAATTTCCGCCGCCCAAGCGCGCGATCTTCATCGTCAACGAGGCGCAGGCGCGGCTGTACATCCACGACTTCGCCGCAGCCCGCCGTTGCCTGTCGGAAGCGGTCGAGCTCGCACCCGGAAACTACGCGCAGGAAATCCGCGACATGCTGGCGCTGACCGAGGCCTACGAGGCGACACTCGCAGACCCGGTCCGCGGACGCGAATTGTTGGGGCGCGCATGGGCGTCGATGCGCGAGCGCCAGTTCTACGACACGTTCGATGGCTTTCCGGAGCTTGGCGCCAAGCTTTGCGTGCTCGCGCTCGAGCATGACATCGAGGTGGATTTCGTCCGCCACCTGATCGAGTCGCGCGGCATCTCGCCACCGCTGGGCGCGCCCGAAGCGTGGCCGTGGGCCATTCGCGTCGAGACGCTCGGTGGATTGAAAGTCTACTGCCGTGGCGAGGAGCTGGCGTTCGAAGGCAAGGCCAAGAAGAAGCCGATACAGCTCCTCAAGCTGCTGGTGGCGCTGGGCGGGCGCGCCGTTGCGAAGCAGAAGCTCTGCGAGTTGCTGTGGTCGGACGCCGAGCCCGGCGCAGCCGCCGCGGCGCTCGACGTCGTCATTTCCCGCTTGCGCAAGCTCCTCGGTGTGCCGGACGCCATCCGCATCGACGAAGGCAAGGTCGGCTTCGACGCCGAGAAGGTATGGCTCGACGTGTGGGCGTTCGACCGCGACGTGCAGGCGCTGCAGGACGCGCTCAATGGCAAGCCCGACGAATCGTTCATCGATACCACCAGCCGCAAGCTGCTGGCGCGCTATCGCGGTGCGTTTCTCGGCAGCGAGGACCCGCAGCGCTGGTCGCTCGCCGCGCGCGACCGCTGGCAAAACCGCTTCCGCCGCTCGCTCGCGGACGCCGGCGGCTTTTTCGAGCAGCGTGGTGACTGGCCGCGCGCGATGGCACTCTACGAGCGCGCGCTCGAGGAAGACAACCTCGCCGAGGACCTGTACCGCCGCTTGATGCGCGGTCACCTCGCGAGAGGAGAGGCGGCGGCAGCCGCGGGTGTCTATCGCCGATGCCGCGAAATGCTCTCGATCCAGCTTGGCATTCCGCCGTCCGCCGCGACCGAGGCACTGTTCAAGTCGATCTACGCTGGTTGAGGACCGCCCGCAGCAGCGCCCGCTGCATCGCTGTGCGCGATCAGCGTCGATTCGGCTACTCGCTTGGCGTTCTGTTAGGGATCGGAAAGGTACCCGTCTCCATACTGGCCCGATTCCTCCCGACTCGGACCGGCCATGCAGCGATTCACCCTGGATGCATTCCGCGGTATGGCAAGCGTGCTGGTTGCTGCCGCCTGCACGCTCGCCGCACCCGCCGGCTCGTGGGCGCAACAGCTCGTCGTCACCACCGGGACTGCACTCGGTACCGTCCCCGTGGTGACGTCCGTCGTCGTGTTCCCGGACATGGCCGGCGCGCCGATCGACCCGCCACGAAACTACGTGACGACGATCACCAGCGATCCGCAAATCTCGCCGCACGGGCTGGCGCTGGTCGCCGCCGATCGCGCGCTGGCATCGCAGATACTCACGCCGTTCATCAACGTCATCGACACGTCGACCGCGACGCGCACCGAAACGTTCACGTTGCCCGACCCGGCCCTCAACGTCCACTACGACGGTGTCGGCACATTGGCGGTCAACCCCGCCAGGACCTACGTGCTGGCGGTATCGGCCGAGGACACGCTGTGGGTGATCGCGGCGCCGTTCGACCATACGGCGGCGGTGACGATGCTGGCATTGCCCAGCAGCGCGAGTACCGCGCAAACGCGCGCGATCGCATTCGATTCCGCGACCGGCCGCGCCTACATTGCGCTGCAATCGGGAATCGTCGTCCTCGATGCACCGTACACGTCGATCGCATACACCATTGCGTCGAGCAACGGGGTCGGCTCTGTGGAAGGCCCGATCACCGGTGCCATCGCGCTGTCGGCCGACGGCGCGACGCTCGCTGCGACCCGGGGCTTGAATTCAATAGTGGGCTATGCGACAGACGTGCGCATCTTCCATGCGCCTTTCTCCGCGGCCAGCGTGGCCGATGTCCTCGACATCCCAGGTGCGAGCCTCGATGGCCTGACGTTCACACCCGACAGCAGCAAGCTGCTCGTCGTCGAAAGCAAGCCGCAAGTGGCGCCGGCGCTGCCGCGCGTCTACGCCATCTCGTCACCCTACGGCAGTGCGTCGACGGTGGAAACGCTGAGCTTCGATTCCGGGGGCACGGAGGATGGCTTCGAGGACATCGACATCAGCGCCGATGGCCAGCTGGCGGCGCTGTCGGGCGCCAGCAACGCCAACAACGACCCGTTGGTCCTGCTCAAGGCGCCCTTCACCGCTGCAGGATTTACGGTCGTCAAATACGACATTCCCTCGCTCGGCCCCCCCTTTGACCAGCCGGGTCGCGGCAATGGCACGGCCAGATTCTGGGCCGCCGCTGTCACGGTGCCGCAGCCGCAGGTCTGGGTCGATTCGTCCGCGGTGGGTTCAGCCAATTCGGGCAACATCGGCGGCGTACGCGTCACCGAAGGCGATAGCGGGACCACGGACGCGCTCGTTCCGGTGAATTTGTCGGGACCATCGACGCAAACCGTCACCGTCGACTACACGACGGCCGAATACGTGCCGCTTCCTGGCGCAGCGAGAGCCGCGGACAACGACTACATCCCGACATCGGGGACGCTGACGTTCGCGCCGGGTGAGACGCGCAAGAACATCGTCGTCAAGATCATCGGCGATACGACGTACGAGTTGGACGAAGGGTTCATCGTCAAGATCAGCAATCCGGTGAACGCCACGATCCTTGGCAATTCTCCGGGCTTCGGCGACACGGCCACGGTCGTCATCCTCAACGACGACACCGTCATACCGTTTGCGATACTGACCACGGCGCTGCCGGACGGCGCAACGGGTGTGCCCTATTCATTCCAGTTGACGGGCCAGGGCGTGGCACCACTGAAATGGGGCGCCTTCGACCTGCCTGTCGGTCTCGCCGTCGATCCCGTCACCGGCATCATCAGCGGCATTCCCATCTTTCCGCAGGTGGTCGACGTCAATATCCAACTCACGGAAGGAGGCGGGTTCTTTACAGGCTCGAAATTCCTGAGCCTGACCGTCACCGGAACGGCAATCGCGTATGCCACGCTGTCGCCGAATCCGCTCTCTTTCGGCAGCCACGCCGTCGGCAGCACCAGCGCGGTCATTGCCACGGAAATCGAAAATGGCGGCGGAGCCGATCTCGTGCTCGGGACGCCGATCTTTTCCATTCCGCCGGGAAGCGAATTCGCACTCGCCACGGGCTTCGATGCGTGCACGCCGGGCCAGACGATCGCGCCGACCTTCGGCTGTAACGTGTACTTTACGTTCACTCCGCAAGGGACCGGTACGCGCACGCTGACACTGCCGCTCATCACCAACGCGCCCGCGGCTTCGCTCACGCTCACCGGCGTGGGCACGTCCGGTGCATCACCGGCGGTTTCGATCGCCAACGCGGCATCGGTGACGGAAGGCGACAGCGGCACCACGTCGATGACGTTCCCGGTGACGCTGTCGGCGGCAAGCGCGAGCGCGGTGACGGTCCACTATGCGGCGACTGGCGGCACCGCGACCGGTGGCGTCGATTACACGGTGGCCGGCACGGGCACGCTCACGTTCGCGGCCGGCGTCATCACGCGGGACATCACGGTCAACATCATCGGCGACACCACGGTGGAGGCCGACGAGACCGTCGTGATGACACTCTCCGGCCCGGTCGGTGCGACACTCGGCACCGCAACCGCGACCGGCATCATCCTGAATGACGACGCGGCGACGGCTGCGGTGCTGGCGATCGTTTCCGGCACGCCGATTTTCGGCGACCAGGTGCTCGCCACGACAAGTGCGCCGGTGACCGTGAGGATCGGCAATGCCGGT
>Ga0209483_1001608_pt1 | contig 16880 bp, 13 predicted proteins | sample NGEPerA_FD_184508 | JGI IMG/M metagenome (GOLD analysis project Ga0209483, IMG submission 184508) | Arctic peat soil microbial communities from the Barrow Environmental Observatory site, Barrow, Alaska, USA - NGEE PermafrostL2-A... | ecosystem: Environmental > Terrestrial > Soil > Wetlands >... | reverse complement strand
GGGAAGGCGCGTGATCAGGCGATTTGCGTTACGCAGTTCGGGAATGCCGAGTTGTGTGACCAGGTAGAGGGTGGCGGATTCATCGAAGCGAAATGACTGCTTCAGATCGACTCTGGATCCAGCATCGATTACGACATATTGGAAATCATGAAGGGCAATTTTCAGCAGTGTGCCGATGGCGCCATCAATGGGCTGCATGGGAACCATTTCACTAGGTGCAGCCAGAACGAACAATCCGGAGACATGCTGGACCAGAAGGGATGAAAAGAACTGCGAATCGAGGCGCTCGGCATTCTCGAGCGCGTTCGCGGTTGAGTACGGGCTTTTGATCCCGAGGTTGAGTGCCGCGTCTCCAATGGGGAGATTGAGATCGATAAGCAGAGTGCGTTGGCGTGACTGCTCGGCGAGCGATACGGCGAAACTGGAAGCCAGCGTTGTGACTCCGGAACCACCCTTGGCGCTCAAAAACACAAGCAGTTTGCCGGTTGTCTCTTCCGGCAAGCCTGGCTCCGCGACCTCCGGCCGTGGAGTTTTCAGTCGCCGGGCCGAGGCGCGCACCAGAGCCTCGGTCATGACGCTGGTTGTGATCGGCATGCGGAGAAACTCGCGCGAGCCCGCCCGCATGCAGCGGACCATCATGGCCGGATCGGCTATTCCCGAATACACAATTACGTTTGTCGAACCGCTCATGCAGATTTGCTCTATCAGCTGGAGGGTGTATTCCGGGTCACTATCGAGGTCAATGATGACGACGTCGAAGCGCTCCTTGAGCATCTGCGCGACTGCGTCGATATCCGTAGGGTAGGACATGAATTCCCAGATTCGACCGTTGGGGAACTTGTCCAGAGAGCTGATTGTCGCGTTGCGACGCTGGTCGTTGGGGCTGATGACCGCAATGGATAGCGGTTCTGCGCCGAGGGAATCAGGAAGCTGACCAGAAGACGACATAGGGAAAGGATAATCTCCTCTTGAGTGTAGCGCTGATGCGCACGTTGGCCCGAGTAAACAGGAGAATTGCTCACGCGGTCTATTGGCGGCGGAGATACTGGTATAAGTCTCTCTTGAGGATCTACTTACGGAGGACAAGGCCACACAGATAGGCGTAGACGTGCCGGCGGAGCGGGTTTGGGACTTCTTCGTGTGTCGTTGCTCAGAACTGGTGGCGGAGGGCAGGATCGAACTGCCGACCTACGGGTTTTAAAAACCACAATAAGTAATACAATCAACGACTTAGAGTCAATATAGAGGGTTTAAATACGCCAATATTGGTGTAAGACACGGGAATTGCGGTTGCAGGAATGCTGGACGCAGATGGTTGAATACCGGTTAAAGCGGTCACTGGCGACGGAGAGCAAGCGGTTAGAGCATCAATAAGGGAGAGATCGTAGAGCACCTGCCGGGACGGCTGCCATCTCAACGCAAAGCCCTGGAGCAGAAGTTTCCTATGTGGACTGATTGGATCAGAAATCGACCGAAAAGCGGTTGTTGGAACAGCAACCATCCGCAACCCCCGCGCAACCGAGGGACGAAACTGAGACCCTAATTCCAGCGTATGTTGTTGATTTAATTGGTGGCGGGAGGCAGGATCGAACTGCCGACCTACGGGTTATGAATCCGTCGCTCTAACCATCTGAGCTATCCCGCCAGTGTCGTGCCTGGTGAATGCCTGGAAGGCGCAGGTCGAAATGACCCGCCAGGGGGAGGTGCGGACCGCATTCGGCGCACGGCTCCCAACCTTGATGATACGGGGGCATGGATAGCAGGTCAATCCCGGACGGCAATGGCTAACCTGGACGAGTGAGCCGCGAAGAGGGTGTCTGAAGGTGCTTGCCGGGAGCGAGCTGAGCGTTGCGGGTGATTGCTGCCCACCTGCTCCTGTAAACTCGCCTGCATGAGCACGTTCGGTATTGCCGCGGTGATTCCGGCGCGGCTGAGTTCGACGCGGCTGAGCCGCAAGGTGCTGCGCGCGATCGCCGGCCGCCCGATGATGGAGTGGGTGTGGCGCGCAGCGGCGAGCAGCGGACTGATGGACCCGGTGGTGGTGGCGACGGATTCAGAGGAAGTGGCCTCGGTTTGCAGGGAGCGCGGGATTCCCGTGGTGATGACTTCGCCGGAGTGTCCGAGCGGGTCGGACCGGGTGAGGGAAGTGGCGCGGCAGATTGATGCCGATATTTACGTCAACATTCAGGGCGACGAGCCTACGCTTACGGCGGATTTCTTCCCGCCGCTACTGGGACTATTCGAGCGGCCTGAGGTGGAGGTTTCCACGCTGGCGGTTCACTGTCCGCCGGAGGAGTTCCTGAATCCGAACGCCGTCAAGGTGGTTACAGCTCTTGACGGTCGGGCACTTTACTTTTCGCGGGCTACAATCCCGTTCGATCGGGATGAGACTGGCTTTACCGGCTATCGCAAGCACCTTGGGATCTATGCATACCGGAGGGCCGCGCTGGAGCGTTTTGCGGCGCTGCCGCCTTCGCCGCTGGAAAAGTTGGAGCGGCTTGAGCAACTGCGGCTGCTGGAGAATGGGATTGCGCTCTATGTGGCCGATGCGCCGCGCGACACCATCGGTGTGGATACGGAAGAGGACCTCGTGCGTGCGGAGGCGGCGCTCAAGGAGATTGCGTAGCCGGTCGGCGAGCAAAGTATTTTAGAAAATTCGAATTACGCGCAAGAACCGGATAGCGTGCATGCGGCCCGATGGGCGACGATGGTTTCCATGAGCAGGAAGCTCCAGTTGGTTCGCGAGGTCGGCGCCCCTGAGGTAATCGATTCCGAGGTTGCGTGGAAGCAGGTTCTGGGCCGCGATCCTGAAGCCGCTTTCTTTTACGCGGTGACAACTACTGGCGTCTTTTGTCGACCGAGTTGCACAAGCAGGCGGCCGCTCAGGGCGAATGTGCGCTTTTTCCGCACGACTGCAGACGCGCAGGCTGCGGGATTTCGCTCATGCAAAAGGTGCAAGCCAACTGCCGCTCAAAGCAAGCCTCTGGATAAGATTCGTACCTACGTTGAAACCAATCTCGACAGACCGGTGCGGCTTGAAGAACTGGGGCGCGTGGTTGCGATGAGTCCCTTCACCGTGCAGCGGCTCTTCAAACGTGAGATGGGTGTGAGCCCGCTCGCTTACCAACGCGCGCTGAGGGCGCGTTCGTTGCGTAGCGCGCTCAAACAGGGAGATACCGTGACCAAGGCAATCTATGAAGCAGGATTCGGATCGTCGAGCCGCGCCTACGACGGCGCGCAACTCGGCATGACGCCGGCACGCTTTGCCAAAGGCGGTGAAGGCGAAAAAATTGGCTACACTACTGCGCGGTCGCCGTTCGGATGGATCGTTGTGGGAGCAACCGCCCGAGGTCTTTGCTGGCTTGCCCTCGCAGGCACATCCGCTGAGGCCGAAGCGAGCCTGCGCACGGAGTTTCCTCTGGCTACATTGCGCCGCGATCTGTCTCTCTCGAAGCTGGTGGAGACGGCCGTGGAGGCTGTCAGCAACGGTGGAAAGCTAAACCAAAAGCAGACATCAACGGAGTTGGATCTGCGCGGCACTGCATTTCAACTGCGGGTTTGGCAGGCGCTGCGCACTATCCCCCGGGGAGAGACGCGCACCTATAGCCAATTGGCTCGTGAGATGGACATGCCCAAGGCTACTCGCGCTGTGGCCCGGGCCTGCGCACTGAATCGGGTTTCGGTGCTGGTCCCGTGCCATCGGGTAGTTGGCGCCAGCGGCTCGCTCACCGGATACCGATGGGGCGTGGACCGCAAACGCCAACTGCTCGAGGCGGAGGGTGCGCGGCTCTGAATTGAATCCCATCCGGGTCAAATCCCCCGCCACTTGCGGCGGGGTTGTTCATTCACTGAATCGGGATACGCGGATCGTCGCGAGTTCCGGAGCGAATTCTGGCAAGTTGCTTGCCGTCTCATTCGGCGCCCAATAGTCCGAAAATATTTCTTTCCATAGATGTTCGAGTGGTGTATGTTTCTCCCATAGACGTTCGAGTGGAGTGTTTCAAGATGGGTGAAAAGAAGCAACCGAGTGGAGAGATGGTGCAGGGGACGCTGGACATGCTGATTCTGCGCACCTTGGTGATGGGGCCTGCGCACGGACACACTATCGCGCATGTAATTGAACACACGTCAGAGAATGTGCTTGAAGTGGAGCAGGGATCGCTGTATCCGGCATTGCATCGGCTGGAGGATCGCGGATGGCTGGAAGCCTACTGGGGTGTGAGCGAAAACAATCGCAAGGCGAAGTTCTACAAACTGACGCCAGCGGGGCGCAGGCAACTGGTGGCCGAGACGAACCGGTGGAGGCAGATGGTTGAGGCCATTGGCCGGGTGATGGGCGAGAGTCTCGGGTAGGTGCTGTTCTTGCAGGTTCTTGCGGCGTCGAGTGGCGCGACCAGATGCGACGTGCATTGGATCAGGCGTCTTGACTTCTGACACGAAGCGGGAGAGCAACGATGAGCATGAAGCGATTTTTAAGCCGGAACCGTCGTGATGCTGAGTTGGCGCGCGAGATCGAGGTGCATCTCGAAATGGAGATCGAGGAGAACGAGGCTCGCGGGCTCTCGCCTGAGGAGGCGCGGAGACAGGCTTATGTGAAGTTCGGCAGTGCGCGGCGCGTGCGCGAGAGCGAGTGGGAGAGCAACACGATGGGGCTGATCGAAGGCGTGGGGCGTGACTTGAAGTATGCTGCGCGTACGCTGGCACGGACGCCGGGCTTTACCATCGCTGCCATCTTGGTGATGGCGCTCGGAATCGGCGCGAATTCGGCGATCTTTGCTGTAGTGCGATCGGTGCTCCTGAAGCCGCTTCCGTTCAGGGACCCCGATCGGCTGATCCAACTTTACGAGCAGAGTCCTAACGGGAAGCGACCCTACAATTACGTAGCCGGCGGGATGTATGCGGCGTGGAAACAGCAGGCGCCGAGCGTTGAGCAGATGGCCGTCTACGGCACGGACAGCATCAGCCTTTCAGGGGATGGGGGGCCCCTGCCAGAAAGAATTCGCTATGCCGAATGCTCCTGGAATCTGTTCTCAATGCTCGGTGTGGACCCGGAAACAGGGCGATTGTTTGGCGAGGCAGACGATCGGCGGGAAGCGGCGGGAACTGTAGTGTTGACACAGAGCCTTTGGATGCGAAGGTATGCCGGCGACAGGAGAATTCTGGGCAAAACAATCCTGCTGGATGCGCGGCCTTACACCGTGGTGGGCGTGCTGCCGTCTTGGTTCAGCTATCCGGATTTGTCGGTTCAGCTATGGGCTGCGATCTATCACGAAAAGAGCCCTGCCGAAATGCGGCGAGTGGATAATCACAACTACTTCGTGCTGGCGCGGCTCAAGCCCGGCGCCACGCTGGGGCAGGCACGGAGCGAGGTGGACACTGCGGAAAAGCGCGTGCACATGCAGACTCCAGACCCGTCGGTCGGTACCGTAGCAAACGCCCGCACAATGCTCGATGGCATGGTGCATGACGCAAAGACGCAACTCTTCGTGCTGTTGTGCGCGACCAGTTGCGTGCTGCTGATTGCGTGTTTGAATGTGGCGAATCTGCTGGTGGCGCGTTCGGCATCGCGGCGCAAGGAGATTTCAATTCGCGCGGCGCTGGGCGGAAGCCGTTGGAGGCTGCTACGCGAGCAGGTCACAGAGAGCATGACGCTTGCGGCGGCTGGAGGACTGCTAGGACTGCCGCTGGCGTGGGTTGCGGTGCGCTGGCTAGTGGCTTCACGTCCCGACATGGCGCGCGTGAGCGCCATCCAAATGGACGCGGTGTCAGTCCTCTTCGGGCTCGGCATCATGGCTGCCAGCGGCGCGCTTGCGGGTCTGATTCCGGCTGCCTCGCTGATGCGGAGTCCTCTGCTGGAACCGCTGCAGGAGTCTCCGCGTACCGGCAGCGCGGGACGGGGAAGAGCGCGGCTGCGCAGGATTCTCCTGGCGGCCGAAGTGGGATTGACGATGGTTTTGCTAATTGCCGCGGGACTGCTGTTGAAGAGCTATCAGCATCTGCGCTCGAGCGACATTGGTTGCGCCACGAAGAACATGCTGACGATGCACTTCTCGCTGCCGGATGCGCGCTACAACAGTTCGGAGAAAGTGGCGGCGTTCTATGAACAACTGTTACCCAGGCTGCGGACTTTGCCGGGTGTGAAGGCGGCAGGCATAGCGACAGCGTTGCCGGGGCAGGGCTACGGCGGAGACACGCGCTTCACGATTCCCGAGCGGCCAGATGTCACGCCAGGTGACGCGCAGGTCGCTATCGTGCGCGGCGCAGATCCGGGCTACTTCAGTGCCATTGGTATTCCGCTGCTTCGAGGCCGCTTCTTCACCGACAGCGAATCGCTCGACAAAGCGCGTTCGGTGATCGCAAGCGAATCGTTTGCGCACCGTTATTTTCCGGGCCAGGATGCGATTGGTAAGCACGTGAAGGCGCTTGATTTTCTGGGCGTTCCGCCTCAGGGGTTCGAGATTGTGGGCGTGGTCGGCAACACGCTCTGGGGGCTGACGGAAGAAGAATCGCCGACTTTGTATTTTCCGCTTTACTCGGGTGGCTGGCCCAGCGCCGCCATTGCTGTCCAATCTGATATGAATGTGGCAAGCCTCGCCGCACCGATCGAGAAACTGCTGGCGCAGTTCGATCCGGACCTGCCGGTGGCGAACGTGCTCACGATGGAGCAGTCGATCGGCAAATCGACCCTGGACGAGAGCTTTACTTCAACCCTGGTGCTGGCGTTTGCCGTGATTGCGCTGCTGCTTGCCGCGGTAGGGCTCTACGGAGTTCTTGTGTATCTTGGTACGCAGAGAACAAGCGAGATAGGTATCCGCATCGCACTTGGAGCATCGCGCAACTCGGTACTCCGCCTTATGTTGCTGGATGGACTGCGCCCCGCCGTTGCGGGTCTTGCCGCCGGACTCATCGTAGCCGCCTTCGTCGTGCGGTTGCTGCGCACACTGCTCTATGGCATCAGCCCGCTCGACTGGAGCGTATTTGCGGCGGTCACAATGGTGGTGGCCCTGGTGGCCACGCTGGCATGTGCTCTTCCGGCATGGCGTTCCTCGCGCTTGAACCCGATGCAAGCTCTGCGCATGGGGTAGCGGCTCAAGCACTTCCACAAGCGGGTCGACGGCGTCGAGATTCCGGCAGAGGACCGGGCAAACTTTGCTGCGGAAGGGGACCCAAAGGGGCACGCGCAATTGCCGCTGAAGTTCAATTCGGGGCGTGAATGTCTGGTGGTTCCTGCCTACTCTATTCTCCTGGATGTGATTCTTCGGTGGTGGGGTTATGATTCTGTGTGACCACCTCGGACCGAAAGCGCGAGGTCGAGCCGCGTGAACAGGCCCAAACTTCCCCATCCAGGAGTAACAAATTGAAATCAGGACGAATTGCATTAAGCCGGTTGCTGTTTATCTTCAGTTCAACCGTCACCGCTCTATTGGTATCGATGCAACTGCCGGCTCAGACCGGGAGTTTTCATAACGCCCCAGCTTCAGTTGCCGGACGAGAGAATCCCTACCAGGGAGAGCTGAACGTCAAGGCAGGCCAGAAGATTTACGCGAAACAGTGTGCTGCCTGCCACGGTCAGAATGGCGAGGGAATGGCCAACATTGCGGCACTCGCCCATGGTCCGACGCAAACGGCGAAGCCCGGCGAGATTTTCTGGTACATCACTCGCGGCGACAAGACGAATGGGATGCCGTCATGGGCGAGCCTGGCGGAGCGGCGGCGTTGGCAAATCATTAGTTACCTTAGAGCAATACCCACCGCGGCCCCAACGCACTTGGCAGCCGCCAGCGCGAGCGAAGCAACCAACTCGGCGGTTCTGAATGCGCCGGCACCCAAGCCGCCGTTCACCGATTTTCGATTTGAAAAGCCGGGAACTCCGCGCAAGATCACAGTTCAGGACCTTCCCGCGCCGTTTGCCACGAATTCGGCGGGCAATGGCCCCCGTGTCGTTGCTCGTCCGGATTCCGCGTGGCCGAAGGCGCCGAACGGCTTCAAGGTGGGACTCTACGCAACCGGGCTGGTGAATCCACGGCTGATTCGTACTGCACCCAATGGCGACTTTTTCGTGGCTGAGAGTGACAAGGGGCAAATTCTCGTTTTCCGCGGAATCACTCCGGACGGCAAGCCGGAGATCACCAGTATCTTTGCCACTGGTCTCGGACACCCCTTCGGCATTGCTTTTTACCCACTGGGTCCGAATCCGAAATGGGTATATGTCGGGAACACCAACTCCGTGGTGCGCTTTCCATACGAGAACGGTGACCTGAAGGCGCGTGGAGACGCGGAGCATTTGACGGACCTGGCTGGCGAACCCCATGGGCATGTTACGCGTGACGTGCAGTTCTCGCCCGATGGCAATACAATGTTCGTTTCCGTTGGATCGGGCTCGAATGTGGATGATCCGGATACCCATCCGGACGAGAAGCTCCGCGCAAAGATACTCGCATTCAATCCCGATGGCTCGAACATGCGCGTCTACGCTTCTGGTATTCGCAACCCGGTCGGACTGGCCGTGAACCCGCTGACCGGCCAACTGTGGTGTTCTGTGAATGAGCGCGACGCACTGGGCGACAACCTGGTTCCCGATTACATTACGCATGTGGAACAGGGCGGCTTTTACGGCTGGCCATGGTGGTATATCGGCCCGCATCAGGACCCGCGCCACGAAGGCAAGCACCCAGAGCTGAAAGACAAAGTGATTGTTCCGGACGTGCTGCTGCAGCCGCACAACGCCTCGCTGGAAATGACCTTCTATGAAGGGAAGCAGTTTCCGCCGGAATACAAGGGAGATATCTTCGCATCGGAGCACGGCTCATGGAACAGGGCGACTCGAACGGGCTATGAAGTGATTCGCGTGCCGCTGCATCATACCGGCAAGTCCAACGGCGGATACGAAGATTTCCTTACAGGCTTTGTGCTGCCCAGCGGAGATGTCTGGGGCCGTCCCGTAGGTGTGACGACTGCACCTGACGGTTCGTTGCTGGTTACGGATGATGGGTCGAATTCAATTTGGCGAGTTTCCTATACCGGAAAATAGTCGGTTTTCCAGGCCTCCAATTGGAGGCCTGGAAAATTAATTCGGATTCGTCCCCACGTGCGCGTCTGGAACGTATCTGCGCCTGGCATCAACTGATAGATTCCCGAGTTACTCAGGAAGCACTTTTGAGGGGTTTGTTTGCGACTGCAAGAAGGGTCTGGAATTGTGGTGTCTCGGGCTCTTTGTGGACGATGGAGGTTTGTACATCGGTGAAGCCGGCTTTTTCCAGCATGGCTTCGAGTTCCACTTCGCTGAAGCCCAGCCACTCGTCGGCGTAGAGCTCGCGGGCTTCTTCGAAGCGGTGCTTGGCTAGGTCGAGGAGGACAATGCGGCCACCGGGGGTGAGAATGCGGAAGGCCTCTTCGACGGCGCGATCGGGGTGCAGGGCGTGATGGAGCGATTGCGAGAAGAAGGCGAGGTCGACTTCTGCGTCGGCGATGGGGATTTCTTCCATGTCGCCGAGGCGGAAGTCGACGTTTTCTACGCCGTGGCGGAGGGCCTGGTCGCGGCCGACTTCGATCATCTTTGCCGAGGTGTCGACGGCGATTACTTTTTTGGCGCGCTGCGCTAGCAGCAGAGCGAAAGCGCCCTCGCCAGTGCCGAGGTCAGCAATAACCATCGGAGGCATGAGGCGGAGCAGGGCTTCGGCTACACCCTTCCAGGAGTGGCCGGGTACGTAGTCGCGTCCTAGGCGGCCGGCTACTGAGTCAAAGAAGCTGCGCATCTTGTCCTGGCGCTTGCGCAGGACGCGGCGCATGGAGGCCAGGTCCGTGGCGGCTTCGGGGATCTCCACTTTGGCCCGGCCTAGAATCTCGTCTAAAGGGCTTATTTCAGAAGGGTTGCCGAAATTTGTGAGGCGGTAGAGATTGCTCTTGCCGGTGCGGCGGTCCTCAATCAGGCTCGCCTGCTTGAGTTGCGAGAGGTGCGTGGAGATGGTGCTCTGGCCCATGACCAGGATTTCCTGCAATTCGGCCACCGACAACTCCTCCCCTTTCAAGAGGAGGAGAATGCGGAGCCGGTTGGGGTCGGCTACGACGCGCAGGATTTTTACGATAGTGGCCATAGTTTGTAATTGACTGTGAACCGGCAATCTGATACATATCAACATATCACGATAGGACGATATAAGGAGAATTCGCATGGCAAGTTCGACGCTGGAAGTGACCGATTTGAAGTACAAAGTGGCCGACATGGCGCTGGCCGACTGGGGCCGCAAGGAGATCACCATCGCCGAGCAGGAGATGCCTGGCCTGATGTCGATCCGGAACAAGTACGCGGCAGGGAAGCCGCTGGCCGGAGTGCGTGTGACGGGCTCGCTGCACATGACGATTCAGACGGCGGTGCTGATCGAGACGCTGGTGAGCCTGGGCGCGGAAGTTCGCTGGGCGAGTTGCAACATTTTCTCCACGCAGGACCATGCGGCTGCGGCGATTGCGGCGACTGGAGTGCCGGTGTTCGCCTGGAAGGGCGAGTCGCTGGAAGAATACTGGTGGTGCACGTACCAGGCTCTGGCCCAGAAGGGCGGCAAGGGGCCGCAACTGGTGGTGGACGATGGCGGCGATGTGACGCTGCTGATCCACAAGGGCTATGAGCTGGAAGATGGCGACGGCTGGGTGAATACGCCTTCCGGCAACCACGAAGAGCAGGTGATCAAGGACCTGCTGAAGAAGGTGTTTGCCGAAGACCCGAAACATTGGCACAAGGTTGCGAAGGAATGGCGCGGCGTTTCGGAAGAGACCACGACGGGCGTGCATCGGCTCTACAAGATGATGGAGCAGGGCAAGCTGCTGGTGCCGGCCATCAATGTGAATGATTCGGTGACCAAGAGCAAATTCGACAACCTATACGGCTGCCGCGAGTCGCTGGCTGACGGCATCAAGCGCGCGACGGACGTTATGGTTGCGGGCAAGGTGGCTGTGATCTGCGGCTACGGCGATGTGGGCAAGGGCTGCGCACACTCACTGCGTGGGATGGGCGCGCGCTGCATTGTGACCGAGGTGGATCCGATCAACGCGTTGCAGGCGGCGATGGAAGGCTTCGAAGTGACGACGGTGGAAGATACCCTGGGGCGCGGCGACATTTATGTGACGTGCACGGGCAACACCGACATCATCACGCTCGAACACATGAAGAAGATGAAGGACCAGGCGATTGTGTGCAACATCGGGCACTTCGATAACGAGATTCAGATGGATCGGCTGGCCGCAGAGAAGGGCGTGGACAAGCTGAACATCAAGCCGCAGGTGGATTTCTTCAAGTTCCCCGACGGCCATGGAATCTTTGTGTTGGCCGAAGGGCGGCTGGTGAACCTGGGCTGCGCGACGGGGCATCCGAGCTTTGTGATGAGCAACAGCTTTGCCAACCAGACGCTGGCGCAGTTGGATCTTTGGGCGAACAAGGACACCTATAAGGTGGGCGTGTACGTGTTGCCCAAGAAGCTGGACGAAGAAGTGGCGCGGCTGCATCTTGGAAAGATCGGCGTGAAGCTGACGACGCTGAGCGCCAAGCAGGCCGATTACCTGGGCGTGCCGGTGGAAGGGCCTTACAAGGCGGAGAACTACCGGTACTAAGGGCAGCGGACAGTGAACAGTTGCCGGTTGTCCTGAAAGGTGGACAACCGGCAATTTCATTAATTCAGTTTTGATTTGAGTGCATTCGCATGGATTCCGCGCTTAGCTTTTCTTTCGAGTTGTTTCCGCCGCGCACGCCGGAAGGCGTGGCGAAGCTGCCGGCTGTGATCAATCAACTGGCGGAGGTGGGGCCGAATTATTTTTCCGTTACATATGGGGCGGGAGGTTCGGATCAAGACGGCACATACCAGACACTTGTCGCGGTGGTTGAGCACGCGGGTGTTGAGGCGGCGCCGCACCTTACCTGTGTGGGCTCGACGCGCGGTCATGTTGGCGAACTGCTCAATCGCTACCGGGAGATGGGCGTGAAGCGCATTGTTGCTCTGCGCGGCGACCTTCCGGCTACTGCGATGAGCGCATCTGCGCCGGGTGAGTTTCACTACGCCAATGAACTGGTGAGCTTCATCCGCGAGACGCACGGGGATCACTTTCTTATCGAAGTGGCAGCCTATCCGGAGATGCACCCGCAGGCGAACAAGCCCAGTGACGACTTTGAACATTTCCGCCGCAAGGTGGAGGCCGGTGCGGATGCGGCGCTGACGCAACTGTTCTTCAATGCCGATGCCTACTTCGATTTCGTGGACCGCTGCACCAAGGCCGGCATCACGATTCCGATCGTGCCTGGCATCATGCCGATCACCGGCTTTGCCAACACTGTGCGCTTCTGCGGCGGATGCGGCGCAGACCTGCCGCGCTGGGTGCGGCTGCGCCTGGAAGAACTCGAGGACGACAAGCCCGCGCTGCAGGAGTTCGGCGCGGAGGTGGTCACGCGCCTGTGCGAGACTCTGCTGCGCGGCGGTGCGCCAGGGCTTCACTTTTACACCATCAATCAAGCTGCTCCCACGCTGCGCCTGTGGAAGAATCTGTCGCTTCCAGTACCGGCCTAGGCCGACAGTTGGATTAGATTCCTGCAGTAGAAGAAAAGGGCGAAGGCCCGGGCCTGATGGCCATGCAAATTCGCACTCTCTCCGAGGGCTGAAGCCTCCGGCTCCATCAGAACGCACGAATATCCATCGGCGAGGACCCTGGCTCCCTCCGGGATCGGCTATCTACAACTGTGTTGCCAGAAACTTATTTGCCTTGTAGTACTCTGTAATTCCCCGCTGCACCCTCAAGAAAAGTCAACCCTGGAGAAAAACAGATGATAAGCGGTTTAGTTGACGCGATTTCCCCTTATGCGGACCTGATAACGTTTTTCGTTGGCCTGCCGACGGTGCTCGCCACTTACTATCAATCGTTCAAGGCTCGACAGGAGGCGCGGCGAGAGCGCGAGGGAAGGCTGCACAGCCAGGACTGCCTGGAGTTTGTGTCCGGGGACGGAGACTGCATCAACCTGGTGCCGCTGGAGACTCTGCACTCCCTGCCCAGAGCCGGCGACGTGATTCTGCTGCCTGGCGACGGCATGTGCATGTCGGAGATGATTCTTCCCGGCGCGTACCTGGTGGAGTCGGTCGAGCACTTCTACACGCGGATTGACTACAAGGGCTGCCGGCCGCAAGAGGCGCGGCTGACCAAGGCCGTGGCCAAGGTGACATCTCTGAATCCGGTGTTGTCTGTCTGAGGGGCGTGGTGGAGTGTTTCGAAGCTTTGACCAGTCTGTGCCTGTTTATTTGTGATTGCGCGTTCTCAGGCGGCGATAGAGCCTCCAGAAGAGGCTGTGGAGCAGGTGAGTCTGTTCCGACTTGAGGGCTTTGTAGGAGCGCTCGACGTAGGTGTCGAACTCGGGTGGCCAGCCGATCATTGAGCGGCGCTCGGAGTAATCCCCATTCGCCCACTGGGCCATGAGTGCCTTGTAACCCACCACATGCGTGACAAAGTCGAGAAGGCATTGGGGCATCTGCTCCTCGACAATCAGGTGGGCGTTCTCAATGATGATCTTCTCGCGAACGTCATTCAAAGGCATGAAGATAGTTGTCATCCACAGCGTCCACTCCTTCAAATCCTCATCGCGGATAGGATGGCACTGGGTTTTGCCCTGCTTTTTTAGGAGCGAATTGTAGGCGATGTTGCCGGCCACTGTGGCTACGTAGAGCGGACCGTAGAAATCGTTCAGGCGCTGGTCGACGAGGCGCAATCGTGCGGCGCGCCGACCCGAAACGCGGGACGTAAGGAACGTGATGAGATAGCCCGCAAAAGCGAGGACGAGGGTGAGAATGGCCGCGTCTTGCATGGAACTTGGAATCAGAATCGACGTTGGGTTCATGGCTTGCCTTGCTCTACCTTGCCGAAAAGTATACGCGGGCTCAGGGGCGTGGGAATGTGATTGGCGCGCGAAAGGTGGCAGACAGTTCCGATTTGCACCTTACGGATTCTCTTCCCGCGTGGGGCGGGATTGGACTGAAGCTGGCACCGTGTAGCGCGCGGTTAGGCTCTCAATCCACCGTGGAAGCGTCCGAATCCGTAGGCAAGATTGAGCGACATGATGAGCATGCCAGCGCCGAGCGTGAGGACATGCTGCCAGTTGTGTAGGTCGAAGCTGCCTACTCGGCATATGAGCAAGTAGGCGACGAAAAGATTAAAGAAGCCCCAGAGGACATTGACGCGTGAGGAGGACAAGCCTTTCCCTGGTGGTTTTGCGAAGGGGCTCTGGAAGGGGCGTCCGGAGATGCCGTTGCCTATGTGTGGCAGCGTGTTGGCAAGAAATGCGCCGCCGAAAAAGTAAGCCAGATAGTAGTACCAGTGCATTGTTGATTCCTTGCAGCTAAGGTGTGGAATGTAAGAACCATTCTAGCTTGCGCCGAGGTAGATGAAGCGGGCGAGGAAAAGGGCTGCGAGTATGTAGAGGAGCCAATCTTTCTTGCTGAATTTACCGGTGGCGAGATGCAGCACGGCCCAGGAGATGATGCCGAAGCCGAGTCCATTGGCGATGGAGTAGGTGAGCGGAATCAGCACCAGCGTGAGGAAAGCGGGAACGGCGACCAGCGGCTCTGTCCAGCGGATCTCAGTGATGGTGGCCAGCATGAGGGAACCGACCAGTATCAGCGCCGGAGCTGTGGCTGCAGGGGGGACGAAGCCTACAAACGGAGCGGCAACAATCGCTCCCAGAAAAAGCAATCCGGTAACGATGGCCGTGACGCCGCTGCGGCCGCCTGCCATAACACCGGCGGTCGATTCCACGTAGCTGGTCACAGTCGAAGTTCCGGCGAGTGAGCCGAAGACTGTCGAGGTTGCATCGGCCAGCAAAATTCTGTTGAGGCGGGGGATGGAGTGGTCGGCGGCGATGAGCCCGGCTCTCTTGGTCACGGCGACCAAGGTGCCCAGGTTGTCGAACAAGTCGACGAAGAAGAAGACGAAGACAATCTCGAGCAGGCCCTTGTTGAGGGCGCCGCGTATGTCGAGCTTGAAAGCAGTGCCCGTGAGCGCGTGGAAGCCGCCGGGCGCGGGTGACCAGCGGAAAAGGTTTTGCGCCCAGGTCACGACGGTTGGCGAAAGCATCCCGCTTGATGGGGGTGCTGAATGCAAGATGACGAAGGCGAGGGCCCAGGCGATGGCTGTTGTCGCGAGTACGCCGATGAGGATGGAGCCGCGGACTTTTCTGATTTCAAGCGCGACCATCAGGATGAGGCCCAGCAGAGCCAGCGCGGTGGTGGGATTGCGAAGATTGCCGAGACCGACCAGCGTCTCTGGGTCGCCGACGACCAGGCCTGCATTGCGGAAGCCTATGAATGCGATGAAGAGCCCGATGCCGCTGGCGACCGCTGCGTAGAGTTCGTGAGGAATGGAGCGCAGAATCATCTGGCGAATGCCGCCAACAGTGAGCGCAAGAAAGATGATGCCAGAGAGGAAGACCGCGCCCAGAGCGGTCTGCCACGGGATGTGCATCTTGAGGCAGACAGTGTAGGTGAAATACGCATTGAGGCCCATGCCGGGAGCGAGCGCGATGGGATAGCGCGCCACGATGCCCATGAGGATGGAACCGAACGCTGCTGAGAGGCATGTGGCTGCCGTGGCGGCGGCCAGTGGAACCCCTGCGGCCGATAGAATGGCCGGATTGACCAGGACGATATATGCCATGGTGAGGAACGTAGTGACGCCGGCGAGAATCTCGGTACGCCAGTTGGTTCCCAGATGGGCAAATTCGAAGTAGGTTTCCAGGTACTTGCGCATAGGCGGGTTCTATTAGGAAAGCATACGTTCGACAGAACGCAAAGGAGATTGTGTTCGCCGGTTTTTCTTTGATTGCCGGGCGGGTCTTGCTACGATTGAAAATCCATGAGCCCGATTTCGAAAAATCGGCGTCAACTCATCCCTGTCCTGCGGGCAGTGATCGAGGTTGCGTTCATCGTGTTTCTCTTCTATTCGAACCTGTTGATGGGGGAATTCACCCATGCCAACGGGCTGGGGAAGAGCATGGCGAGCGCTCTCTACGACATATTTACGGTGACGAATTTCGGGATCGCCATGATCTCGGCGTTCATTGGGTATGTGGTGTTCGAGTATCTGCGGAAGAGGCTCTAGGTTTGGGCGCGCTCCCATTGCCGAACGCAGAAGTTCGAGGCTTCCCACCCTTTCGCCAGGAAGAAGGTGAAAGGACGGGGCACGGGACTTTGTGATCTGGCCTGACGAAAAGAATCCCTATGGTTAGGCGAGAAGTTTCGCCGCTTCCTTGGCGAAGTAGGTGACTGCGAAGTCGGCGCCGGCGCGGCGAATGCCCATCAGCGACTCGAGGATAGCGCGATCATGGTCGAGCCAGCCTTTCTCGAAGGCGGCCTGGAGCATGGAGTACTCGCCCGAGACCTGATAGGCACCGATGGGTACGCCTACACGATCGCGGGCGGCGCGCACCACATCGAGGTAGGGCATTGCCGGCTTCATCAGGATCATGTCCGCGCCTTCTTCGAGATCGAGGTCGATTTCGCGCATGGCTTCGCGGAGGTTGGCGCCGTCCATCTGGTAGGTCTTGCGATCACCGAACTGGGGTGCTGAGTCGGCGGCTTCGCGGAAGGGGCCGTAAAATGCAGACGCGAATTTGGACGCGTAGCTGAGGATGGGTATCTGCGAGCAGCCTTCGGTGTCGAGGGCGCGGCGGATGGCTTTGACGCGGCCGTCCATCATGTCGCTGGGTGCGACGACATCTGCACCTGCTTTGGCGTGGCTGACAGCGGTACGGGCCAGCAACTCCAGGGTGGGATCGTTGGCGAGTTCGAAGCCGTCCCGGCCTTCGATGATGACGCCGCAATGACCGTGGCTGGTGTACTCACAGAGACAGACGTCAGAGA